>ERZ1034691.321-NODE-321-length-38939-cov-34.702165_pt1 | contig 38939 bp, 57 predicted proteins | sample MGYA00520638_ERZ1034691 | MGnify/ENA primary metagenome ERZ1034691 (study PRJEB33766, sample SAMN09781763) | gut metagenome | biome: gut microbiome | host: Homo sapiens | place: Madagascar | study: EMG produced TPA metagenomics assembly of the PRJNA485056 data... | reverse complement strand
TCTCTTTTGTCCTGCACCCCCACGACAAAAGAGAAAACCTCGTGCGCGCGCCCGCGCAGACCGGCCAAGGCAACAAAAAAACGAAAAAAGGGGTTTAAAATGAACGGGATGGACTTGCGCTGCGGCGATGCGCTGGAACAACTGAAAACGCTGCCTGACGGCTCGGTCGACCTCGTGCTCACGGATCCACCACAACATCGGAGTGCAGGAAACGCGGGCAGGCTCGAAAAAAAGTGCTACATGGGACATAATCGAGAATTACACCAACTGGTGCATCGAGTGGCTGAACGAGTGCAGCCGGGTGCTTAAGCCAAACGGCGTGCTGTACTTTTGGCACAACGACATGGCTCAAATCGCGGAGCTGCTGCACGAGATAGCGGAGAAAACCAACCTTGTGCTTGTGAGCTTTTGCATCTGGGACAAGGGCGACACCTACCGAGCGAGGAGCTGGAAGCAGCGCGACCCGGAAGGAACCACAGCCCCGCGCTCATGGTTTAACGTATGCGAATACTGTCTGCACTTTTTCAAGGCGCCGCGAGCCGCCGGAGCGGCGTGGAGAGCAACCGGCTTAGACCGTATCAACAGCAACCCCGAATGCTATAAGCCGCTTAAGGACTGGTACAAAAGTGAGCTTGACAGGCTCGGCATCACGGCGCAGACCGTGGCCAAGAAGTACACCGCCGTGACCGGCAAGAAGCTTTATATGCTGAGGCACTACTTTTGCAACTCGCAGTTTGAGATACCGACCCGCGAGATATGGGACACCGTGTACCGGCCGCTCGGCTTTGACAAGGAGTACGAGGAGCTGCGGCGGGAGTACGAGGAGCTGCGGCGGGAGTACGAGGAGCTGCGGAACTATCACCGCTGCGATGATATGCACTGCAACATATGGCACGAGCCGCCGATACCGAGCACCAACAGGCTGCACACCTGCCAGAAGCCCGTGAAGATACTGGCGCGGCTTATCCGCGTATCATGCAGACCGGGCGGCACGGTGCTTGACTGCTTTATGGGCAGCGGGAGCACCGGCGAGGCCGCAATAATTGAGGGGCGGAGCTTTATCGGCATCGAGCGGGACACCGGATATTTTGAGACAGCAAAAAACAGAATTGAGCAAGCCGCCGCACAGCTGCGGCTTGAAATTTGAGGAGGAGAAAAAATGCCGGAACTTAAGCCGTGCCCGTTTTGCGGCACAGACGACTACGGCGTACACCTGCAAAAAATTGACTACATTGCTATCTGCCGCACACGGTGGAAGGTAATATGCGAGACTTGCGGCGCGGAAGTGTCCGAATACGAGCTCCCGGAAAGAGCTGCCGAGGCATGGAACAGGCGGTGCGGGGACGAGAACGCCGTACCTGTGGTGCGGTGTAAAGACTGTAAGTACTGGGACGGTGCTACCGTCTACGCTGCCGACCGCATTTGTATCGAGGAGTGCCAGAGACATAAAACCGAATTTAACGGAACGATAACAAGCGAAGTAACCGGCGAAAATGATTTTTGCAGCTGGGGCAAAAGGAAGGACGGAAGCGCTTGATATGCTTTACATTTTACGCCGCGCTTGCTTGTGCGGCGGGGGCGACATCGCCCGCAAGCGACTGGAGGCCGTAAACAACCAAGAAAGAATATACGGGATGTGAAAAGCGATGCGACTTTCGAAAATCGGAGATTTAGCACCGGTACTGGCTGAGAAGCTGGAGCGGGACGGAATTTCGTGGCGGGACGCTCCGTACATCCATGAGGATGTCCGCCGGATGATCGAAAGCGAGCAATTCAAGATCAGCGAAGGCTGCGCCGCCAACTGGTGGTTACGATCTGCAACATCCCCGTTTAGCTCGCTTCAGAGCACGGAAACACAAAACACAATCGCGCAGCTACAAGCGCAGATAACGGCAACGCAAAAGGAAGATATGCAGATGCGGCTGACCGCGGAAATGGTAAACGCGGCGGTTTTTACACCTAGAGAAGCGCAGAAAGCGTGCAACGTAGATCCGGCACCGTGGACGTGGTGTGGTATTGGAGGAGGATTACAATGATGGAAATCTTGTTTTTGTGCGATGGGCGCGCACAGTGCTCACAGGAGGAGAAAACAGAGTGCTTCAAAAACGGCGGGAGCTGCCGGCACACAAGCGACATCCGGCACGCGAAGAACTTCAAGTGCTGCCACTGGATGCGCGTTAAGAATCTCACGGCAACGCTCGGCACTAAATACGTAGAGAAAGAGCCCACCGCGGAGACAGAGCCTCAGCTTGACATAGAGGCCGTGACAACGGGAGAAACCAAGGCGGAGCGGGAGGAGTTCAATTTCCTGCGGAGGAGATTTAACCGGAAGGAGTGAGACAGTGAGCAAGAAACCGGTCAGATGGGAAAACACAAAGCGATACCGCGAGATGCGGCGGGGGCTGCTGGACAACCTTGAAAGCCGGGGGCTTATTGAACCGATGTACCGCGGCCTCGTTGACGAGTATATGACGCTGTGGGTACAGCAGCAGCAGCTCCGCGCCGACGTTGAAGAGCACGGCGTGACCGTGAAGGATGAGAAGCGCGGGATGAACGTAGAGAACCGGAGCGTTTCGCTCGGTGTGATGGTCTCCCGCCAGATGCTGCAGATATACACGGCGCTCGGCTTTAAGGAGATAAGCGGAGCGGGCGCTGCGCCAGCACAGGACGACGATGAGCTGTAAAATCCCTGCGGACGTGCTCGCCTACATCGAGAGCATCGAGCGGGACGAGCCGAGAGCCGGGCGCGAGCTGCACGCACTTGCCGCATACCTCCGACAGGTTTTCGACACCGAGGCACTGATATTCGATTCTGAGCTATACGGCCGGTACATGGGACTTGCGCGGTACTTTCCGTTTGAACTTTTTCCGTGGGAAAAGGCGCTGACGGCACTCTGGCTCTGCACGTTCTCCGCGCCGGGCGTGCCGCGGTGGAAAACAATTTTTACAATGCTTGGCCGCGGCGCCGGTAAGGACGGCTTTATAGCTTTCACGGCTTTTTGCCTGGTCTCCCCGTACAACCCCGCAAAAAACTACGACGTTGACATCTGCGCCAACAACGAGGAGCAGGCGATGCGCCCGGTGCTTGACCTTGTGGAGGTTTTGGAGACGCCGAAAACCGAGGGCAAGCTCAAAAAACACTACTACCACACAAAGCAGCTTGTACAAGGGCGGGCAAACAAGGGCGTTATCAGGGGCAGGACGAACAACCCCAAGAGCCGCGACGGTATGCGCAGCGGCGCGATAATCTTTAACGAGGTTCACATTTACGAAAATTATCTGAATATCAAGGTTTTTATGTCGTCGCTCGGCAAGAAGGAGCAGCCGCGCGTCGGCATTTTTACATCCAACGGCGACGTGTCAGACGGCCCGCTTGATGACTACATCAACAACGGCATGCGGATACTCTTTGAGGGCGAGCCGGACAACGGCTTTTTGCCCTTTATATGCCGCCTCGGCAGCGAAAAAGAAGTGCATGACCCGGCGAACTGGCCGAAGGCCAACCCGTCGATTGTGTACATGCCGACGATGCAGCGCGAAACGCAGGAGGAGTATGAGGACTGGCAGCAGTACCCCGAACGCAACGGCGACTTTTTGACAAAGCGCATGGGGATCCGCAAGGGCTTTAGCGACACCCTCGTAACCGACTACGCAAACGTCAAAGCGACAAACCGAGAGCTGCCCGACCTGAGCGGGTGGAGCTGCACGGCGGGCATCGACTATGCGGAGCTGAGCGACTGGGCAAGCGTTAACCTCCATTTCCGACGCGGCGAGGAGCGCTACGACATCAACCACTCTTGGCTATGTTTGCAGAGCAAAACGCTGACGCGGGTGCAGGCACCGTGGCGCGACTGGGCGGAGCGGGGGCTTATCACCTGTATAGACGATGTGAGCATAAAGCCGGAGCTGCTCGGCCAATACATCCTCGACGCGGCGCGGCGCTACAACGTGCGGATGCTTGCAATGGACCACTACCGGTGGACGCTTGTAGCGGAGGCAATGGGCAGAGCGGGCTTTGACGCCGCAGACAAAAGCCGCGTAAAGCTCGTCCGACCGAGCGACATTGCGCAGATAATCCCGGTGATTGACGAGTGCTTCAGCCGGCAGCGCTTTACATGGGGCGATAACCCGCCGCTGCGGTGGGCAGTGAACAACACAAAAAAATGCAGGAGCGGGAAAAAGCAGGGCACGGACACGGGGAATTTTTACTACGCCAAGATCGAAGCGAAGAGCCGCAAGACAGACCCTTTCATGGCACTTGTGGCATCAATGACCACGGAGCAGACGCTAGGCACCGGGCTGCCGCTGCAGGCGCCGCCAATCGGCGCTATATCTTTTTAGGGGTGATGCAACATAGGACTTGATTTTTTTAAGTGGCTCCGACCGAAGAGCGGCGGAAGCGGGCAAACGGGCTACGCGGAGATAAACTGCACGGAGCTTGAGGCCGCGGCGCAGGAGTACCAGATCCGAGAGCTGAGCTTTTGGGTGTGCGCCAACATGGTGGCATCCGCGCTCGGCCGCTGCGAGGTAAAAACCTACCGCGCGGGGCAGGAAGAACGCGGGCGCGAGTACTACATGTGGAATGTAGAGCCGAACACAAACCAGAGCGCGACGGCGTTTTTCCACAAGCTCGCCGCACGGCTGTACCAGGACAACGAGGCGCTGATAATCGGCACCGGGAAACGCAACGGACATGACACCATAGCCGTGGCCGACGACTGGATGGAGCCGGAGGACAACGGCGACAGAGAGAACGAGTACCGCGGCGTAATGCTCGGAAACAAGAGCTACGACAAGACATTCCGCGAGCGGGACGTGATGCACCTACGGCTAAACCACGTCGACATGAAGCCTGTTGTCGATGCGATGTTTGCAAGCTATGTCCGCCTTGCGCAGGCCGCGATGAAATCCTACGCATGGGAGAACGGGCAGCACTGGAAGGTCAAGGTCGGGCAAATCGCCCAGAACGGCGAAAACTGGCAGGAAACTTTCCAGAAGGTTTTGACAAACCAGATCCGGCCGTTTTTAGAAAACCCCACTGCGGTGCTGCCGGTTTTTGACGGGTACGACTATGAGGACGCAGCCGCCGGGCAGAAGTCCAAGAGCACCGACCGCTCCCGCGAGGCGAAAAAACTGATAGAGGACATTTTTGACTTTACGGCGCGGGGCTTCGGCATCCCCGCCGTGCTTGTAAACGGCACGGTGGAGGGGGTAAAGGACGCGCAGCAGCGCTTTTTGACGGGCTGCATAGACCCGATATGCGACCAGCTTTCGGAGGAAGGGACGCGAAAACGCTTCGGCTATGAGGGCTGGAGCCGCGGGGATTACCTGCGCGTCGATTCTTCCGCAATCATACACTTTGACCTGTTCTCCAACGCCGCAAACATTGAAAAGCTGGTGGGCAGCGGGGCGTTCTCGCTCAACGACGTGCTCAGAGCGGCAGGACAGGCCACAATTAACGAACCGTGGGCGGACAAGCACTACATGACCAAAAACATCGGCCTTGTGGAGGAGCTGCTCGCGGGCGGAGAGAAAGGAGGAGCGGAAAACGGATAATAAAGGAGTTTTCGACATCCGGCAGCAGACCACAGGCGGCGCCGCCGAGATATACATACTTGGCGATATCGTGGCCGAGCGACGGTACGCGTCCGAGACGAGCCCGCAGAGCGTGATAGACGCGATAAAAAAACTCGACACGCAGGAAATCAGCGTATACATCGACAGCTACGGCGGCAGCGTCGCGGCGGGATGGGGCATATACAACGCGCTGCGGCAGCACCCCGCCAAGGTAAAGACCTACGGCGTGGGCTTTGTGGCCTCGGCGGCGCTGTATCCCTTCTTGGCGGGAGACGAGCGCTATGCCTCGCCGCTGTCGGCCTACTACCTGCATGAGGCATGGACAAGCGCAAGCGGGTACGCCGACGATCTGCGCCGCGCGGCGGATCAGATCGAGAGCCTTACCGACGTCGGCGTTAACGCCTTTGTGGAGCGCGCCGGCATGGAGCGGGACAAGGTGCTTGAGCTGATGCGCGAGGAGACATGGCTGACGCCGGAGGCGGCGCTTGAGCTTGGCATAGCGACGGCGATAACGCAGGAGAGCGGGAGCGGCCCGGCACAGAGCGCCCGCCGCGAGATAATGCAGCGGCTAACGCAGCCGCTGCGCGAGGAAAAAACACCACCAACCCCAAAACCCGGTAAGAGCATCATGGAGATGCTGGCCGGGATTTTTAACGACTAAAGGAGGACAAAAAATGACCAACCACAACACCCTCACAAGAGAGGAGCTGCGCCGGCAGCTTATGCAGGCGCTGCGCGACAACAACCAGGAGAGCTTTGCCGGAGTCTTTGACCAGATGCTTGAGAGCATTGGCGAGGACATCCGCACCGAGTACGAGCAGGAGCTTAACGGGCTGCGCGAAGAGCTTGACACCCGCGTGCTGACCGCTCGCGGCTGCCGCCAGCTCACGAGCGAAGAGAAGAAGTACTACCAGGCGCTCGGCACCGCCATGAAGGCAAAGGACGCGAGACAGGCCATGACGAGCCTCGACGTCGTCATGCCGGAGACCGTTATCGACTCCGTCTTTGAGGACCTGCGCAGCAACCACCCGCTTTTGAGCCGCATCGACTTTGCGGCCACCAACGGCGCAATCAGAATGCTGATGAACACCAACGGCTACCAGGAAGCGGCATGGGGCGAGCTTTGCGACGAAATCGTAAAGGAACTTACCTCCGGCTTTAAGGAGGTCGACACCACCCTGCTCAAGCTCTCCGCATTTTTGCCGGTGTGCAAGGCAATGCTCGACCTCGGCCCGCAGTGGCTCGACCGCTACGTCCGCGAGGTGCTGTATGAGGCACTGGCAAACGGCCTTGAGTACGGCATCGTAGACGGCGACGGCGACGGCAAGCCTATAGGCATGACCCGTCAGGTCGGCGCGGGCGTCACCGTCACCTCCGGTGTATACCCCAAGAAAAACGCCGTCAAGGTCGGCGACCTCTCGCCCGAAACCGTCGGCAAGCTGATAAGCCTGCTTGCGCTCGACGAAAACGGCAAGACCCGCCCGGTAAACGACGTGATCCTGCTCGTGAACCCGCAGGACTACTTTGAAAAGGTTATGCCGGCCACTACCGTGATGGCGCCGGACGGCACCTACCGCAACGACGTGCTGCCCTATCCGATGACCGTGATCCCCACCGCAGCGCTCAAGACCCGCGGCGAGGCCGTCATCGGCATCGCACGCCGCTACTTCGCGGCGGCTGGCTCCAACCTCGCGGGCAACATTGAGTACAGCGACCACGCAAAGTTTTTGGAGGACAAGCGCGTATACCTCATAAAGCTCTACGCTAACGGCATGCCCAAGGACAACAACGCTTTCATGCGCCTGGACATCTCCGGCCTTGCGCCTCTCACCTACAAGGTGGTACAGGTTGACGGCCGCACTAAGAGCACCGACGCCACCCTGTCCGCCCTGAGCCTCGGCAGCGCGGCCCTCAGTCCGGCCTTTGCGGCGGCGACCGTATCCTACACCGCGAGCACCACGGCGGCTACCAACACCGTGACCGCAACCCCGGCAGACGCGGGCGCAAGCGTTAAGATCACCGTGAACAACACCGAGATCAACAACGGCAGCGCGGCGACTTGGACTACCGGCAGCAACACCGTCAAGGTGGAGGTGACGGCCGAGGACGGCAGCACCACCAAGACCTACACCGTCACCGTGACCAAGTCCTGATATGGCGGCGCGGGACGACTTGCCGGACGGCCTCTTTGAGGATGTGCGCAATTACTGCGATATCACGTGGGAGGACGAGGGCACGGACAAAAAGCTGCTGACCCTCATCGGCAACGGCATTGCGTATCTGGACGGAAAAAGGGGCGAGCCCGCGGACTACACCGCCGACGGGCTCCCCCGCCAGCTCCTACTTGACTATGTGCGCTACGGCAGGGACAACGCCCTTGAGGTGTTTGAGGCAAACTACGCTTCGGCGATACTTGCCATGCAGCACGAGGTGACGGTGGCGCGATATGCTTAGAGTACCGGACAAGCCAAACGGCAAAATCAGCCGGAGCTTTTGCGACGGCGTTGTAAAAATCTACGCCACGGAGGATGCGGCGCAGCCCGGCTATACGCCGGAGATCAAAAAAACATTCAAGGCGGCGCTGCCCTATGAGGAGCGTCGCCTTGGAATACAACGGTACTACATGGCGGAGCAAAACCAGATACAGGTGCAGCGCGTGGTGCGGGTGCCGCGCAGCGTGAAAATCACGAGCCAGGACGTAGCCGAGACAGAGGACGGCGAGACCTACCGCATCAACAAGGTGCAGGCCGTGACGGAGGGTATGCCGCCGGCGCTTGACCTTGAGCTTGCGGTATACACGCAGGGGGTGAGCGGATGAACTGGGAGGACACCATACGCAAGGCGCATACGCGCGTAACGGACGCCGTGAGCCACCACGCCCGACTCCGCTCCGACCGTTATTTTGTCTGGCAGGAGGAGGGCGACAACGCCCTCCATGCCGAGGGCGGCATAGCGGAGCGGGCGATGCGCGGCACTACAGACCTTTTTACAAAGCTCGACTCCGACCCGTGGGCGGCGGCGTTTGAAAAATCCATGACCGAGAGCGGGATAGCGTGGTACCTCAACACGATCCAGTACGAGCCGGACACCGGCTTTAGACATTACGAGTGGGTGTGGGAGGTGCTGAGCTGATGGCAAAGATAAGCTTCCCCGGCCTTAAGGCGTATGAGGATAAAATCGCGAAGCTCGGCAAAAATCAAAAGGACATCATCAAGCGCGCCGTGTACGACGGCGCGAAGGTAATAGCGGACAGCGTGGCGGCAAACGTTGCGGCGCTGCCCGCTGTATCCGACGCGGAGGCGCTCAAGGCCTACAGGTCGCGCACGCCGTGCGCGCTGAGCGTGACGCAAAAGCAGGGACTTATTGCGAGCCTCGGCCTGAGCACGATGCGCGACGCCAGCGGCTACATCAACACCAAGCTCGGCTTTGACGGCTACAACGCCGTTAAAACCCGGAAATATCCCGGAGGGCAGCCGAACGCGCTCATAGCCCGCGCGGCGGAGAGCGGGAGCGTTGCCCTGATAAAAACACCTTTTATCCGCCCCGGAGTGAAAGCCGCGAAGAAAGCGGCGGAAAAGGCAATGCAAAAGACCCTCGACGAGGAAATCAGAAAAATAATGAAGTAGGAGGACACGACACATATGGCAACTATAGGCGTAAGCAAGCCGTACTACGGCGTATACGGCAACAGCGGCACCACCGTGACCTACACGGCGGGCGGCGTGATGGGCAAGCTGACCGAGATCGGCATAGAGATAAGCGACACCGGCGACAACAACCTCTACGCCGACAACGCGATAGCGGAGGCGGAGCGCCTCTTCGCGGGCGGGACGCTGACCCTCAAGCCGGACGAGCTGAGCCAAGAGATCAGCAAGGCGCTCCTCGGTCTTAAGGAGGAGGCGATCGGTACTATCACCAACGTCACCGACGAGGGCGTAAAGGAGCTTATCTACGACGACGATCAGGTGACGCCCAACGTCGGCGTCGGCTTTATCATCAAAAAGCAGGTGAGCGGCGCGCTCAAGTGGCGCGCAGTGGTGCTGACGAAGGTGATGTTTTCAATTCCGGCCGATGCTGCGACCACTCAGGGCGAGAGCATAGAGTGGCAGGTGCCGGAGCTGTCGGCCACGATACAGCGCGACGACAGCACAAAGCACGCGTGGAAAAAGGAGGCCACCTTTACGACCGAGGCGCAGGCCGAGGCATACATAAAGGACCGTCTCGACATCTCCGCATGAGGACGCGCAGATGAAACCGACGAGCGTTAAGATAGACGGGGCGGAGTATCCGCTCTGCTACAGTATCCGCGTCGTCAGAGCGGCCGTAGAGTGCTTTGGCTCGCTTGAGGCAATGGGCAAGGCTGCATTTGCCGGAGAGGGCGCGGAGAGCATAGACGCGCGCCTGTGGCTGCTGGCACAGGAAATGGACGCGGGGGCGCGCTACGCGAAGCGCTGCGGGCTTGACGCCCCCACCCCCCTCACCGAGGACGAGATATTAGACAGCGTACCGGGGCTGCAGATTGCGGAGCTGCTCAACGCCGCCGTGAGCGCGATGGTGGAGAGCAGCGCGACAAGCATCGACGCCGAGCCGCCAAAATCAAAAAACACAGAAGCCACTCCGGGGGAATAATCCCGGAGTGGCTTATCTGGTATGGCTTAAAAATCGGGCTGAGCTACGCGGAGACTCTGGACACGCCATACGGCGAGCTTTTGAGCCTCATCGCGGCGGAGCAGATAAAGCACGAGGGCTACAGCCCCAAGTACACGACCTCGGACGAGGACGTAATCCCGGACATAAGGTGAGGTGAGCGGATAAATGGCGGAAGATATAGGCCCAAAGATAGGTATAGACGGCGAGGCAAAATTCCGTGCGTCGATAAACAACATATCGGCGGCGCTCAAGGCGCTCGACGCGCAGATGAAGAGCACCACAAGCGCCTTTACCGCCCAGACCGCGGCGGAGGAGAAAAACAAAAAGGTCAAGGAGCAGCTTGAAAAACAGCTTGAAGTGCTGCGCAAGGCGCAGGAAAAAGCCAACCGGAACATGGAGGATGCGGCAAAAGCTACAACCGAGACATCGACCGTTACGCTCAAAGCGCGCCGCCAGTATGAGGAGGTAACCGCCCGAATCAACGAGACCGAGCAGGCGATGCAGCAGCTGACCGAGGGCTTTGAAGACAACGGCGCCGCCGTCGAGGAGGCGACCGGCCCGCTTGAGCGCTACGCCGACACAATGGCCACGCTACAGGCAGCGGACAAGGTGCTTGACGTGCTGCACACGATAGGCGACGGAATGACCGCAGCCGCGGAAAGCAGCATAGAATTTGAGAGCGCTTTTACCGGTGTGAAAAAGACCGTGGACGGCACGCCGGAGCAGCTTGCCGCGATATCCGACGAGATCAAGCGCATGGCGGCGGAGACGGGCGTCTCCACCACCACGATCGCAGCGGTGGCCGAAAACGCCGGGCAGCTCGGCGTTGCCACCGAGAATATCGCAAGCTTTACGCGCACGATGCTCGACCTCGGCGAGAGCACCAACCTCACCGCCGACGAGGCAGCCGTTGCGATAGCGCGGCTGACCAATATCATGGGGAGCGGCGAGGACGCGACGTCACGCCTCGGCTCGTCGCTCGTAGCACTCGGCAACAACTTTGCAACGACCGAGAGCGAGATACTGGAGATGGCAACGAGGCTCGCCTCGGCGGGCAAGCTCGCCGGCATGAGCGAGGCACAGATCCTAGCGCTTGCAACGGCGATGAGTTCGGTGGGCATAGAGGCGGAGGCCGGCGGCACCGCGATGACCCAGACTCTCAACGCCATAGACCGCGCGGCAAGCAGCGGCGGGGACACTCTGGAGACCTTTGCCCGCGTCGCCGACATGAGCGCGGAGGAGTTTACGACGGCGTGGCGCACAGACGCGGCAGGGGCGCTGACAGCCTTTATTCAGGGGCTTTCCGCGCTGTCCGCCCAGGGCGGCAGCGTGACGGCAATACTCGATGACCTCGGCCTGAGCGGGATACGCCAGAGCAACATGCTGCGCTCCCTCGCGCTCGCGTCGGACATGATGACCGACGCGCTTGAGACAAGCAACAGCGCGTGGGCGGAAAATGTAGCGTTGGCAAACGAAGCGAACGCCGTATACGGCAACACCGAGCACAGGATAAGCGCGGCGCGGGAGTCCATCAACAACTTGGGCATTGCAATAGGCGACGCATTCGGCCCGCAGATATCCGGCGGGGCGGACATGGTTAACGACCTCGCGCAGGCGCTGACGGACGCGGCGGAGACCGCGCCCGGTCTTGTGAGCGCACTCGGATCCGTAACCGTGGGCATCACGGGAGCCGCGGCGGCTTACGTCGCGCTCAAGGCGGCAGCAACGGCGTTTAATGCTATCGGCATTACGTCTCTCTCGGCGCTTGGCCCTCTGGCGGCCGTGGGCGCGGCGATAGGGCTGATAACGGCGGGAGTTACTACAGCAGCATCGGCAAGCAAAAAAGAGTGGAGTGCCTTTGTCGACGCCATGATGCCGGCAACGGACACGATGGAGGAAGCCGCTGCCGAACTCGAAAAATGCAAGCGAAAAAAAGAAGAGCTTGAAAACCAAATGGGGCAAAATCCAGGCTCAACGGCACTGCGCCGCGAATACTTTGCGAATCTGGAAGTAATTGAATCGCTTGAAAGCAGGATGGCAGACTACGCCTCTGAGCAGACCGGGGTGACCGTGGCGGTGGACGAAAACACCGCTGCCGTTGCGCTGGCGGCGGAGCAGGAGGCAAAGTATCAGGAGGTCATGGGCGGCGTGACGGAGCTGCTACAAAAGCAGCAGGAGCGATACGAAAAGCTGCGCGAGACCTACGCGAGCACCTTCGGCCTTTTTGAGACGGCGCCGGAGCTTGTACACACAAGCACGGCGGACATGATATCATCACTCCAGAGCCAAGAGCAGTACTGGACAAGCTTTGGAGAAAACATGAAGCGCGCGGCGGAGCTCGGCATTGACGACGGGCTGCTGCAGGCGCTGGCCTCGATGGGCACGGAGGGCGCGGCATATCTGCAATCTATCCTTGACGACATGGACAGCCTCGGCGCGGGCAGCGAGGAGAGCTTGCAGCTGCTTAACGACCTTAACAGCAACTACCAGGCGGCACAGGAAGCACAGGCGCAGGCCGCCGCAGAAGCCTCGGACGCAATTGCCCAGTCAAGTGGAGAAATAGACGAGGCAATGCGCAGCATGGCGGATGCCGTCAAGGAGATGGACAAGACCTCAGAGATGTACGAGACGGCGGAGGCCAACATCGACAGCTACCTCGCGGGGCTTGAGGCGCAGGCGGGACCAATGTATGAGGCGGTAAAGGCAATCGGCGAAAAAATCTTATCCTCAATGCAGGCGGGCATTAACAGCGGCACGCTGACACTGCCGGGCGTAAGCGGCGGCGGCTTTAACGTGGACGGCAGCCACAAAACGGGCCTTGACTATGTGCCATACGACGACTACGTCGCGGTGCTGCACAAGGGCGAGATGGTTCTCCCCGCGGACGACGCGGCAGACTACCGCAGCGGCGGCAAAACGGGCGGCGCGTCCACCACGGTCAACCTTTATCCACAGACCGTCGACGAGGCGACAATCGACTACATCTACAACCGCTTTTCGGCGCGAATGGGGGCGGAAATTTGAGAAAATTTTATCTTGAGAACGAGCTGGGCGAGCGGAAGCCGCTCAACGGCGAGGATGGGATATTTCTCACCGACCCCGCGGGGCTCGGCGTAAGCTACGGCAACAGCTACGCCGACCTCGGCGCGGGCTTTTTCCGCCGCGTCGCGGAGAAACAGCCACAGGGCGTGATACCGTGCAGCCTTACGTTTATGCGCGGGGCATATGAAAAATACAAGGATTTTGCGGACTGGGCGCTGCGCGCCGAGACCCTATATCTTGTTTACAAACCACTCAACGTTGCATATTATCGGCGCGTGGAGCTGTCCTATCTCACAAAAACGGAGATAACAAGCGGAACATGGATGGAGATCCCGACAGCGTTTGTGTGCCTGACACCATGGTACACCCCGGCACCGCTCGTCCTAAATTTTGAGGACGAGGGCGGAGATGTGATGCAGTACGAGTACACCTACAGCGATACGCTTGTATACGCAGCCTCCGGCGCGGGAGCGTATGCCGTGGAGGTGAGCGCGGCGGGGCACGACCCGGCGGCGCTTGCAATAGAGTACAAGGGGGCGATAACCGACCCCGTGCTGACGCTGACGGGGCTGGAGAGCGGGACGCTTTACGGCAAGCTCGCCATAAGCGGGGAGTTTGCCGCGGGCGACACGATCGCGGTATCCACCGAGCGGGAGGACAGCTACGCACGCAAGATATCCGCAGACGGGACGGAGACCGACCTCATCGACAAGGTGGATATAGCGGCGGACGCGGAGCCATTTTTCGCGGTGCCGCTGACCGAGCCCTGCATACTGCGGATAAGCGCGGCGGCGATGAGTGGGACGATATCCGCCAAGGCGTATTTTTATTACCGCACTGTATAAGGGAGGCGCGGATGAAGGCATATATAAAACGCAGCTCCGATTTTAAGACGGTGCTGATGGGGACGGCAGAGAGCTGGTCACTGCCGGTCGCGTCCGCCGACGGGGACACGGGGCAGCTTGCGCTTGCGGAGTACGCACCGGCGGAGCATACCGGCAACTGGGTGTACGTCCTCGGGCAGATCTATCGCATAGCGCAGGCTACGCCGAGCAACAACCAGTTTACCGCCACGCTCGCCGACCCCGCGACTGCTTTTGACCGGCAGGCGATATGGCCGGACGCGCCGGAGACAACCTATGGGGCGTTCATCAAGGCCGCGCTTGAGCGGGACTACCTAAATTGCGCGGATGCGGCATACAAGGTGCCGTATCTGCAAATCACAAACACGGACACCACACCGCTGACCGCGCCGGAGCTTGACGACACCAAACTCTACAAGCTCACCAACATCATCACCACGGCGCGGGCGGCAGGCGTCCGCATCCGCTTCGGCATCGACGGCGACAAGCTCGCCGTCGATATCTCCACGGGAACCGGCACGGAGCACAACATACTTTTTACCGACGGCCGCGCGCAGCTTGAGACCGAGAGCTACAGTGCGGACACGACGGCCAAGGTGACGGTGCTGCAAGCGCAGGAAAAGGCGGAGAACGCCGACAAGGACGCACCGACCGAGTACGTCGCGCACACGTTTTATCTCTCCGTGAGCGGAGAGATAACGGAGACCGCTCCCACCGACCGGGCGGAGGGCAAGTGGGCATACATCACCTGCAAGGCGGACGAGACTCCTGCCGACAAGGCGGCGGAGGTGTTCGCGGCGAACGCGAACAGCTATAAAATAGAGTTTTACTCGTCGCGGCGGTATGCGCTGTATGACCGGGTGCGGCTGCGGCTGCACGGCGCGGTGTTTGCGACGCGGATCACGGGGATCACGCTTAAAAGCGGCGACGACAGATACCTTTACCGCTGCGGCGAGCTTGCAACGACGATACAGCAAAAAGTAAAAAAGAGCCTGAGCGGGACGACGACCGGAACCTCCGGCAGCGGCTCCGCAGGGCGCGACGGCATCACGCCGACGATCGGCGACAACGGGAACTGGTATCTTGGCGATACGGACACGAGAAAGCCAAGCCGGGGAGAGATGGGTCCACAAGGGCCCAAGGGAGACACCGGAGCGCCCGGCCCGCAAGGCCCGGCAGGTGCAACGGGGCCACAGGGGCCGCAAGGGCCAGCGGGAGCTGACGGCACACCCGGCGCAAAGGGCGATCCCGGCAAGGACGGAAGCGATGCCGCCGTGACTCAGGACAATATAAAGGCGGCGCTGGGATATACCCCCGCAGACCCCGGCAAATTTCTCCCTTTGACGGGCGGCACACTCACCGGAAACCTTTATGGCAAGTATTTTTCCGGCACATGGCTCCAGTCCACGGCGGCAGGGCACCAGACGACACCGGCGACAAAGGTACCGGTGCTTGACTCTTCAGGCTGGTTCTACTGGCGCTCGCCCGCTGAGTTGAAGAGCGATATGCACGCCGACTACGTGCTCAACGTCAAGGATTACGGCGCAGTCGGTGACGGTGTAACGGATGACACAGCGGCCGTACAGGCGGCAATTGACGCGGCAGCGTCTACACTTGCTATGGCTGTATATATCCCCGCCGGTACGTACATCATCACCACGCCGCTGCTTATACAGACGTATAGCGACAGCGACACGAGCATCGACGGCGTGAAATGGTGGGAAGGCCGTGCGCCCTCGCTCATCGGCGAAAACAAGTCCACGGCCATCATCAAAAAGACCGGCAACGGCAAGCGTACAATGCCCGCAGCGGCGAGCTGGTCGAACGGCTGGGGCGCCATCGATGCCGTTATTATCCTTGGCCGCGAGGACGGCACGGAGCGCGGAACCGGTGTCACGATCTCAAATCTTAACATAAAGAATGCATCCGGCAACGCGGAGCATTGGGGCATCTACGGCGACCGCAGCCGTTGTCTGATCGAGCACTGCAACATACGCACGGGCAGTCACGGTATACGGCTGCACAGCTTTTTCAACAGGCTGGCCGATCTCTATCTGGTCTGCACGTCGCAGGCGATCTACATTGACTACGGCACAAGCACCGTGATCGAGAGGGTATTTTGCAGCGGTGCGGCGAATCCCTACATCATCAAAACTGCATACAGTACGCTCACCGAGGTCTGCTGCGACGGCGGCACGGGTACGATTTTTGACGTCACTGGCAACGGCGTAACGCTCATGAGCTGCGGCACAGAGTCGGCAGACGCGGACGTCTGCATCTCGGCAGGGGCAGACAGCAACATCACCGTTAACGGCTTTTACTGCTGGCGGCAGGCGACCGGCGTCGTTCTCAAGCTGGCGAACAAGGCGACGGTGACGGTATGCGGCTTGCAGCTCTACGAGCGCAGCTCGGCTACCTACAATAATACGTTCCTCGTGGACGCGGCGAGCACTGGCGCGGTCGTGGAGCTGGCGCTGATAGGCTTCAGCATCATCCGCTCTGCCGGACGCACGGAGCAGCTCCCGAAACTGTTCAGGACGCTCCCCGCCGCAAGCTCCAAAATCTTTTTGGCGACCGATGGGCTGGCCGGTTACTACTACCCCACGTCGGCGGGGCTTGTGCCCTATGACGGCTATGCATCCGGCAACCGGCAGTATCTGGCCGACAACATCGCACTCCCGAATCAGGGCGGCGTACTGGACGCGGACAAATACTACACGGGACTTTCTGTTTGGGATTCTGTGCTTGGGAAACCCAAATGGTGGACGGGTTCTGCGTGGTGGACTCCGGCTGTCGCTCCGGTCACGCCATCGGACACGACCTTCATCGAGGCCAGCGACGGACACTACGAGACACAGCCAAACTTTACCAACCTTGCGGTGCAGTCTGACGCGGACTACAAGCTGCAGACCAGGCTCAACGGCAGCGGCGGTGAGAGCACCGATGTGCGCACGTACATAATGGAGACATCGGGTTATATCCCGTGCAAGGCCGGTGACGTCATCCGCGTCCGGTGTACTGCGGGTACGTTCGAATCTGGCGGCGGCAGTATCTGGCCGATAGCCGTGCAGTACAACAGCAGCAAGGCGTCCATCGGTGCTGTGACCTACAAGGTCACAAGCGGGACTACCTACGATGCCGTATTTGATGCGGACGGCAAGGGCTTCAAGATCACCATCGCGAGCGGGAGCACAGCATATATCCGCATTGTCGGCAACGGCGACCCGAGCGGGTTTGTGGTGAGCAAAAACGAGGAGATTACCTATAAGCAGGTATGGGTGGGCGAGCCTATGCACTTCACCGGCGACGTCAAACAAAACATGGCGAACGTGTACTTGCAGGCACCCAACGGCAGCCTGTACACGCTGGCGGTGGACAACAGCGGCAATCTTTCGGTAAAGGCATTCGCCGCAACATAAAGGAGGCACAACATGATAAAACCCATTACATTCCCGGGGCAAAAGGTCCCCGCGATCGCGCACGGAGCCATATTCCAGAGGCTTCTGCGCGACGGTAAGCTGTACGGCTGCGGCATCAGCAAGACCGGCAGCACCCTCAATATCGGCGCCGGCCTCTTCGTGGAGGCCGGGCGGCTCATAGAAATACTCACGACGGAAACTGTAAGCGTGACCGGCACGACCGGCTACGCGCGGATCAAGGGCACGATCGACAGCAGTAAAGCCTCCACGGCCTCTAGCTTCGCGCAGTTTGCGTGGACGGTGGACTACGCATCAACGCCGGACGGATTTGACGCGCTGACGCAGGGTAAGGTCAACGAGGGCGGCGCTGCGACCTACGAGATGGAGCTTTGCGTCGTGGCACTCGGCAGCAGCGGCATTACCGACATTGTGCGCGGCTTTGCTGATGCGGCCACAATTATTACTGCGGCCGCGCTAAACGCGGCGATGGCCGGGACGCGGTACAAGCTGGTCGACGGCGTACACTACGGGACGTCCGTGCCCTCGAATATCGCCGACAACGAGCTTTTCTACCTGATAGAGGGCTGAGACATGGCAAAGACCTACACAGGCTCCTACGAGCTCACGGGCGGCAATTTCGGCGTAAGGCTGACCTATGCAGCCGCAAGAGAAAACGGCACGTGGTACGCATGGATAACGCGCGTGGAGGTCAAGATGGCGCAGCGCACGGGAACGTACAGCGTCAACACCTTCGGCGACGTCTGCATCGACGGGACAGTCTCCGCAAGCGTGAGCGTGACGGGCACGTCGGTCGCCGGTCAGTCTTACGCCACAGTATGGGAGGGCGCGGGAGCGAAAGTGCCGGTGTCCAAATCGGGCACTGCCCTGAGCTTCGCGCTGTCGTTCAGGAAAAACAGCTCGTACGGCAGCGCGTATCAGATGTATTTCTACGCTGCAGCGGGCGGCACGGTGCTGCAGAACGGTATAGAGCTTACCGGCGCAACACAGAGTCTGGCCGTGCAGGGCAGTGCCGCGATGATACGCATCAATGGCGTGCTTACTCCGGCGACGCCCTACGTTGGCAAAAAGCCTGCCGAGGCGTACCTGGGCAATGTGCCGCTAGGAGGTTAAAGATGATAGCAATAAGCGTTACGGGATAGGAGGTAACGATGAGTAAGACCGGGCAGGGACTCGCAGAATATGCAAAAGCACAGTTGGGCAAGCCCTACTGGTGGGGCACATTCGGGCAGACGGCCTCGGCGGCGCTGCTCGCGCAGAAGCGTGAGCAGTACCCGGATAGGTATGGCTCGTATGGCGACGAGTGCAAGAAGCAGTATGGCCAGAAGGTGCACGATTGCGTCGGGCTTATAAAGGGCTATCTTTGGTGTGACACACCGGACAGCGAGCCTATATACAAGGCGGCGCAGGACGTCGCGGTAAGCGGGCTGTTCATGGTCTGTCCCGAAAACGGCAGCATCGACACCATGCCTGACATACCGGGCGTGTGCGTATTTATGCGCGACATGTCCCACGTCGGCGTTTACGTCGGCGGCGGCTACGTCGTAGAGGCAACCGGCCACGCGCGGGGCGTCGTGAAATCCAAGCTTGCGGGGCGCGGCTGGGGGCTATGGGGCAAGCCCGGCTGGATAAGCTATGAGGCTACTGCCACTCCTGCACAGCCTGCACAGACCACCACACAGGCGACCGCCTCGGCGCTGACCGTCACCGGCTTGCCGCTGCTGCGCTACGGCGACAAGGGTGAGTACGTCCGCTCGGCGCAGCTGCTCCTCATCGGGCGAGGCTACTCCTGCGGCAGGTGCGGCGCTGACGGCGAGATAGGGCAGGACACCTACAACGCGGTTATCGCGTACCAGCGCGCCTGCGGCTTGCAGCAGGACGGCATCATAGGCGCTCAGACTTGGGCGCGGCTGATAGGAGGATAAGGCATGGCGTTTACTTTGGAGGACTTAGCCGTAAAATTCGCGGAAACGGAAGCGCGGGGCAAGTCCAACACGCACAGGCTCGACGCGCTGGAGAAGAACCAAAAGGCGCTTAACGAGCTGACCACGTCCGTCAAGGTGCTCGCCACTGAGCAGAGCACCATGAAGACGGACATAGGCGAGATCAAAACCGGTCTCAAAACGCTTACGGACAAACCCGGCAAGCGCTGGGAGACAATCGTAGACAAGGCGATATGGCTGGTGCTCGGCGGGCTGCTTGCCTTTGCGCTGAGCCAGATCGGGCTTTAAGAGGCAAAACCGCGCCCCGTGCGGGGCGCGAAAAATGAAAGGAGAATAAAAAATGGCAGAGATCATCATCGAAAACATTGTGAGAATCACGGCGGCGCTGCTGCTGATGCTTATCGGCGTACTGGGTACATACCTCACGGCGCTTGCATCCAAGCGCGCGGAGACCGCAAACGTCGCCGAGGCGCTGCGCTCACTGACCGAGGCGGCGAAGACCACCGTCGGAGAGCTGCAGCAGACCGTAGTAAATCCGCTTAAGGAGGCCGCGGCCGACGGCAAGCTAACGAAGGCGGAGATAGCAAGTCTGCGCGACATGCTGATAGCCGAGACAAAGCGCAAAATGCTGCCCTCGACTATTAACCTCATCAACGGCGCAGGCGCGGACATCGAGGCGATAATCCTCGGCGTCGGCGAGAGCCTTATCAACAAGGCCAAGCAGTAAGGAGGCACCCGTGGAGCCGCGAGAGATCAGAGCAATGCTGCAATACCCGGACGCGCCGCTTGTGGACTTCGCGGTGCGACGGGCAAATCTCACCGCGCCGGAGTGGGAGCTGATCCGGCTCCGAGAGCGGGAGGACGAGACAAACGAGAGCGCTGCAGAGCGGCTGCTGATATCTACCCGCACGGCCGCGCGAAGGTATAACGAGGGGATGCACAAGCTCAACGCCTGCTGGAGCGGGCTGCCGTGGGTGCACAAAATCATAAAGCAATAACCAAGCCGGGGGCAAATGCCCCCGGCTTTCTTTTTTTATACCCCGCCAAAAAAACGGCGCAAAATTGGCGCGCTTTTGCGGTGGCGCTTTCACCCGGATCTGATATCATGATATTAAGATATCAAGGGAGGGCAAACCATGACATACAGCAACCCAATGCCGGCTGCGCCGGTATACGGCAACTACTCGCCCCTGTCCCCGATGGGGACGCAGTATATGCAGCAGCCGCAGGCGGCGCCTGCACCTCAGGTGCCGAGCTTCGGCGTGCGCCCCGTCACGGGGCGCGAGGAAGCGGTCGCGGCGCAGGTGGATTTCGGTGGCCCCGGCACGCTTATGCCGGATCTCGGTCACGGCGTAATCTATCTTAAGCGCTTTAACCCCAACACCGGCGCGTGCGATCTCTTTGACTTCGCGGTCCGCGCGCCGGAGCCGGCAGCGCCCGCGCCGCAGTATGCGACACTGGACGATCTCAACGCGCTGCGCGACGAGCTTATGCGCAAGGGCAAAGGAGGCAAGGCCGATGACAAATAACCCGGTGCAGATGCTGCAGGGACTTATGGCCTCGCCCGCGGGGCAGATCTTCGCTGCGTTCCGGCGCGGCGGAAACCCGGTGCAGCTTATGCAGCAGATGGCGGGCGGCAACCCGCAGATTGCACAGGCGCTGCAGATTATCAGCGGCAAAAGTCCGCAGCAGCTGCAGCAGATAGCCACCAACATGGCGCGGGAGCGCGGACTTGACGTCTCCCAGATAATGCAGGGGCTCGGCCTCGGCCGCTGATACCCCCCCTCTCAGTTTTGCGCGGATCTTGATAAAAACCGCCCCCGAGTATGCAGCGGGGAGCGCGCCCCCGTGCAAATATTTTGAGAGGAGCACACATTATGGACGATTTTGCAACCGGCTACATGGCCGGACAGGACAGCGGAGGTAACTCCGGCGGTTTTTTCGGGAACGAAGGGCTGTGGGCGGTAATCATTCTGGCGATCATCTTCGGGTGGGGCTGGGGCGGAAACCGCAACGGGCAGGGAGGTGACGGCATGAGCGCTCTGCCTTACATCATGTCTGCGGGTGGTCTCGGCGGTGCTGATACTCGCGCAGCTGTCGCCGACGGCTTCGCGCTTAACGGCCTTGAGAGCGGCATCCGCGGCGTGCAGGATGGCCTTTGCGACGGCTTTTACGCCGTCAACACAAGCCTCCTGCAGGGCTTCGGCAACGCCAACACCGCGATGCTGCAGGGCTTTAACGGCGTGCAGTCTCAGATGGCGGCGCTCGCCGCACAGCAGCAGAGCTGCTGCTGCGAGACTCAGCGACTGCTTGAGCGCGGATTCTGCGACGCAAATTACAACCTTGCGACGCAGGCGTGTGAGATCAAGCAGACTATCAACGGCGCAGCCCGCGACCTGCTGGACAACAACAACGCCAACACCCGCGCGATTCTTGATTTTCTCACGCAGGACAAGATCGCAAGCCTGCAGGCCGAGAACCAGACCCTTAAATTTGCCGCATCTCAGGCGCAGCAGAACGCCTACATTGCGGCAAATCAGGAGGCTCAGACCGCGGAGCTTATCCGCCGCCTTAGCCCCACCCCCGTCCCTGCCTACACGGTCCCCGCACCGTATCCGTACTGCGTCGGCACCGGCTATAACTGCGGCTGCGCAGGCTGCGCGGCATAACACATCGAGGCGGCGGCATCTGCCGCCGCCTCTGAAAGGAGAGCAAAAATGGCTTGTAAAGCAAATTGCCGCCTCTGCCGGCGGCTGATAATCTCCCAGAGCGTCACCTTTGCGGACGGCACCCTCACCGTCAACATCCCGGCGGGGGCATATGAGGCGGGCTGCAAGTACTGCCTTGTCATCGCGCAGAGCATCCCGACCGCCGCGACGATAGCCGCGCCAGTGGTTATCACCATCGGCACCGGCACCCAGACCTATCCGCTGACCACCGCCAACTGCGCGCAGGTCACTGCGTGCGGCATACGCACAAGGCATCGGTATAGCACCGTGGTGTCCACAAGCGCTACCGGCGGAGCCTTTAGGATGCTCGGCCGCCCGGCCTGCTCGCCGGACTACAGCCGCGCCGCGATTGACGGCACGGCACCGACGGAAGGAGGCGCAACAGCATGAAGAGAGCTGCAAAGTATATGCTGATGCACAACGGCCGCGAGCATGACGAGCGCGACCGTAACCGTGACCGCGACTATCGCCGCGACGAGTACGACCGCCGCGGTGAGCGTGAGCACTACGGCCGCAGCGCGGAGTATCGCGGCAACGTCGACTTTGCCATGACGTCCGGCCGCCCGCGCCGCGAAGAGCGCGGAGAGTGGGACGACGAGTACGGCGAGGTGCCGGAGCTTACGCCCGAGCGTGCGAAGCGCTGGGCAAAGTCGATGCAAAACGCCGACGGCAGCGCCGGCGCGCACTGGACGCAGGAACAGACCACACAGGTGATGACGCAGCGCGGGTATCACTACGATCCGGCCATATGGCACGCGATTATGTGCGCGATGTACTCCGATTTTTGCGAGGTCGCGAAAAAGTACGGTCTTGGCGGCAACGCCGAGTTTTACGCGGACATGGCGCACGCTTGGCTCGATGACAAGGACGCCGTCGAGGACAAGGCCGCGGCGTACTACTGCTATGTAGTGCAGCATTAATCCCCCCTTCAAAAAAGAAGAGACCGCAGTTCAAGATCTGCGGTCTCTTTGCCTTGGTCGTGCTATGTAAAACAGCAACAGCCCAGCTGGGGTGACGATGTTATAATAATTGGTGGTGCCGGTGGAGGGACACCCGGAATTATTATAACAGTCTGGCGGGGGGGAGACGGCTATGCCGGACTCGGTAAAGTCAAGCTTGCCGTTTGGGTCTGCGTCGAGGATGGTCCAGATGGCGATCTCCTCCTTGCCCACCTCAACACGGGCAACGATACTCAGCAACGCCGCCGTATCGCTCAAGGCAACGCCGAGAAGCTGGCGGAGCTGCGGCTCGGCAATATCCGCGCCGGAGACCTGAGCGCGGAGCTGCTGCATATCGTGCTCTATCTGCGCGCGCTCTGCCTCGAGCTGAGTAATACGCGCAGATAGCGTGGGACTATTGAGCCCGCCGAGAACGGCCTGCACCGCAGCTTCGAGCTGGCGGGATATCTCCGCGTCTCTGGCTTGCAGCTCGCGGAGGCGCAGAACGGAGGACTCGGACAGACGCCCGCGCTCCGTGCGCAAAATCTTTATAAGGGCTTCGACGTTTTGCGGATCTCCAAAGCGCTCACGGACGGCATCCGCGACAAGCTGCTCCAGCACGTCAACGGCGATGGGCATATTATCACAAAGCCCCTTGCGGTGCTTCTCGCTGCAAGCATAGTAAAAATACTTCTTACTGCCTCGATTGGAGGCAGTGACGAGCATTGCGCCTTTACACTCGCGGCAAAAGACTTTACCCTTGAGCGGGTAGTCTCTCGCGCTTGCCGGGCGGCCTGCCGCCTCGCGCTTATTTGCCTGCATCCTTTTCTGTACCTCCTCAAAGGTCTCCCAGTCTACGATGGCCGGAAGCGCGTCCTTGACCACTATGGCGTCCTCCGCTGCGGCGTGGCTATTCCGCGAGCCGTCCGGACGCTTGGCGACTTTCCCATAGACCAGGTCGCCGACATACTTGGAATTTTTAAGAAGATCGTGCAGGCTGTTAACGCCAAAATTTCCGCCGCGCTTGGTGTGCCGCCCCTCGGCGTTAAGTCTGCGGATGATCTCGCGGTACGTCATACCGCTGGCGTACAGGCCAAAAATCAGCCGCACCGTCTCGGCCTCGGCGGCGTCAATAACAAGCCGACCGTCGACAACCTTATAGCCTAGCGGCGGCGTGCCTCCGGTGTGCAGCCCCTGACGCGCCATAAAGCGCATTTTCTCGACGACCTTTTGCCGGGTCTGCAAAACCCACATTTGATTAAACAGCGCCATGCTGCCTTCCGTCAAAAAGTTCGCCGGGTCCCGGAGATCCCCGCCTATCATAGGCTGCGTCACAGACACAACATCGACGCCGAGGCGAGCGAGCTGGTCGCGAAAATCAAACCACGCGGTGAGCTTGCGAAACATACGGGACTGGTCGTATATTACCACGGTGTCGGCTCCGCCATGCTCAAGCTGCCACATCATGCGGGCATACTCCGGGCGGGTGTCTTTCATGCCGCTGGTGGCCTCATCTGCAAAAACATCAAGCACCGGCAGGCTGCGCTCATCACACCATTTGCGGCAGGCCGAGACCTGCACCTCTATGCTGTCCTCGTTTTGCCTGTCCGTGGAGTAGCGCGCAAGGATATATGCGCCATGCATCAAAACCACCTCACAAAAAACCCGTTTGCGGCTATAGTAACCGCAAACGGGTTTTTTGTCAAGGGCTACAGCCGGATGCGGCATTAGTCCCATATATGCTCGGCGCAATACGCTGCCCACTCAGCCTCGGCATCGGCCAACGCCTCGGAGCCGTCCTCACCGTTGATAATGCGCTCGCGCGCCTTACGCCCAGCGGCAGCTTTGACATCATGCGCAGCAAGAGCCATGCCGTCGGCTTTGAGGTATGCGGCTGCGCGGGGGTACTTGGCATACAGCGCGTCAAAATCATATTGCGGGCGGGGACGGACACCAAGCCCACCGACGTCGGCAAAGCTACGCTCAAATTCGCTGCGCCATTTATCAACATCCTCCCGCGCAGCTTGTATCTCGGCGAGCCCGGGGATTGCGGCGATCTTCGCCTCGCGCTCTGCTTCGGCGCGACGCTTGGCCTCAAACTCGGCAGTGAGGATGGAGACGATCTCGGGCTTTGCAGCGACAATGGCATCAAAATCGCCGTTGCGTTTGGCTCCGACACCGCCGGCGATGTAAAGCCGCCCATCGGGGACGTGCTGCCCGTCAATCCATTTCGTCGCGAGTCTGATATCGTATTTTTTTATAAGCTCCTGTGCGTTCATTTGTAGTTGCCCCCATTCTTTTATCTTCTGCGAGGCTGGACACCCGGCCTCGCTTTTTTGATCTCAGGCGATGCCGCCCAGCAGCGCAGCGGCTGCCTCCTCGAGCATCTTGTTGTCGGATACGACGGCGCCGGTGCTGACGTCGATGTAGGTCTTTGCAGCCTTCATCCGGCGCGCCTCGCAGTTGCTGACACTGCTGTCACCGAGCGCTGCACGCTTGACATTGCCCGAGGTGTAGTATTCGCAGCTCAGGCCAAGCACGGCGGCGCTGGCGTACAGCCTGTCCATGCTGCCCTTTGTCCAACGTTTAAAGCCCATCTTCTCAAGCTCGGCGATCTGGCACTCATTAAGCATTGTTTTCTTCTCCTTTTTTCGGGGGGGCTTTTTGCTCCCTCATCATGGTTATAATATACCACAATGTAGCTACAAAGTCAAGAGGAAAAACAGAAAAAAATGAAAAAAATCCGGGGAAAACCCGGATTTTTTGTACCGTACCGCGGAGCTACTGCGCTTGCTTATCGCTGCCGGAGCCCAGCAGCGCTTGCACAAGCAGGCGCTCGATATAATTCGACATCGTGCGCCCGTCAGCTGCGGCTGCGGCCTGCAGCCGCGCTTTAAGCTCCGGCGTGATGCGCAGGCGGACGACCTCACTTTTCGCCATCAGCTGCACCTCCCTTCTCCCGGCTGCGGCAGATGCGCAACGCGTTGACTGTGGGGTACTCGGCGCCGTACTGCCCTTTGATGTACGGGATGCGGGCAAGCACGGCGTTACGGGATTTGCCGAGGCGGGCGGCAATCTCATCGACGCTCAGACCAGCGGCCAGGAGCTTGGAGTCGTCTGACGACACCGCCCCGATGGTGATCAGGATCTTGTTGACCTTGGCCTCGGATATCTTAACGCGGCGGGCAATCTCCCGCACGGAGCAGTGCTGCTCCCAGAGCCGCGCAACGGCGGCAAATGTGGCATCCATCACTCGCGCCTCCTCAGTCGTCCGTCCAGCCCCAGAGGTCAATCCAGTTGTGGGGGCAGTAGATGGAGTAGCGCACGGAGTCGCCGGCATGCTCGGCCTGCGCGAAGCACGGGCCAAGCTCGTCTCCGGGATAGCTGCGCTCGACAAGCTCGTCAAGCTCGGGGACGCTGTCGACAGACTCGAGGTACACACCCTCGCCCTGATTGGTGATGTAGTGACGGATAAAGTCCATGTTGTACTTGGCTGCGATTGTCTTAAGCTCTGCTCTTGTCATTGTTTTCTTCTCCTTTTTTCTTGGGGGCTTTCCGCTCCCTCATCTTGTCTATACTATACCACAATGTAGCTACAACGTCAAGAGGACAATCAAAAAAATATTAAAAAAATCCGGGGAAAACCCGGATTTTTTATGCGGCGGAAAGTGCGCCGAGCGCTGCGCGTCAGACGCGGAGCGCGGAGAGAATTATTGACGCGGTATCGGCGCCGGCGTGGCGCGCGGCCGTCTGACCTCCGAGCCAGAAAAAGCCCACATCGGGGTTAAACCGGTCGACCACCAGCGCGGCGATTATCGCCACAAACAGTAGCGTGATAACCACCACGAGCACAAGCAAGCGCCGCTCCGCGCTGCGCAGCCGCCGCTCGTACTGGGCGAGCTGCTCCCGCGCGAGACTCAGCACGTCTCCGCTGCTGTCCTGCATCATCGCCGACATATCGCCCAGCAGCTCGCGCTGCTGTTCTGCAATCGCCTGATACGCCGCGCGCTCGCAGCTGCCCACCTCCGGCGCGCCGCCCTCCGCGAGCAGCACGTCCGCGATCGGCTGCACCGTATCGCAGACGCGAAAGCTCCAATCCTCGGAGCCGTCGGCAAAGACGCGCTTGACGGTGGACAGCGAGACGCTGCCCCCGGCCTCGGCCACCATCGCACAGATCCGGCCGCAGCTAAGCCCGCGTGCGGCCTTGACGCGCTTAAGCCGCAGGATGATGTCCCGCGTCTGCGTGTCCGTAGTCTCCATACTATCTCCCCCTTTTATAATCGTCGGCCACTCCCCGGCCGATAAAGTCCTCCCTTTGCCGATATAGTCCTTGCGCCGGCCACCGCGCCCATCTATGCTGATGCCAGAGGCGGCGAGAGCCGCACGGAAAAATCAACATAAGGAGGCAGACAAAATGACAGAGCGCCCCAGACACCCCGACGAATACATCCCGCCGCTGCGCAGTAAGCGCGTATACGGCACAAAACTGGTCATCATCGCCGACGTCAACGACCCGCAGCTCCGGCGGCTGCTGGACATGCTGGCGGCAGACGCGGAGTCGCCGCCGCTGTTAAAATCTTGATTCAAGCGTAGCACCAAACGACAAAATTGTCAACCAATTGGAAGGAATTAAACATGGACTTAACAACGGCAGAGAGGGAGGAGTTTTACCGCGCAATGATCGCGGCGCTGACCGAAAACGCCAACCTCCGACAATTAAAGACAATATTCGCGTTTATCTCCGCATTTTCGACATAAGTCAAGGCCGGGGCGTTCGCCTCGGCCTTGGCATTTTAGACAAATTTCGCCGCGAAATTTTGGCAGACAGAAAACGGGAGAAATGCGCTTTCCCTGCCTTATCAATTCTGCCGCAGGTCGAGCTGGGCGCGGAGCGCGTCCTGAAGAACCTGCGAAAAATTGATATTGCGCTCCAGCGCGGCGGCGTTCATCCATGCGGGCAATGTGACGGTGCGGTTAACGGAGCGGTTAGCTTTAGCTTGCCGGACTGACGGCATGAACACGTCAACCAGTACGGCGCGTTCGTTCGGCTGAAGCTCCACGTTGGTCAGCCGGGACGGAGCGGGCAGAGCTACGCCGTCCTCCTCCAGCCCTGCCAGAACGCAGCCAAGCAGCTCACGGGCAGCGAGCAGCGCCTCGTCCTCGTTCTCACCGCTGGTTGCCACATCAAGATCCGGGAAGGTGACGGCTATCTCCTGCCCGTCCTCATAAGTAAAGACGGCGGGATAGAAATAACGGTTTTTCAAAATATCAGCTCCATTCTTTAAAAGTATCAGGAGGGAGAGCGGGGCTTATCTAAATCTAAGCCCCGACTGTCTCTCGATGCTGTCAAGTGTCTTGCGCGGTATGTCCTTGCATGGGTGCTTGACTGTGACCCGCCCGGACTTTGCCGGGTGCTTGAACTGATAATGACTACCGACTACGTTAACCATATACCAGCCGTCAGCCTTGAGAGCGGCAATCACTTCGCGCGATGAGTAACTTTTCATGCTCTCCCCTCCTGACACATATATAATAACACATATAATCATATTTGTCAATAAGAAAAAGCAAATATTTTTATATTTGTTATGCGCGGGGCGCGGATTGCCACGTCGGGCGTTCCGCCCTCCTCGCAATGACGGCGCGGTAAACAAACCTATTGCCAAAAAATCTTGGCTGCGGTAAAATGGCAATAGGAGGAGATGCAATGGAAAACGAAAAAGAGACCTTTTATCGCGAAATTATTGATGCGCTTCTCGGCGAAGCCGGCACGGAGCAGCTTAAAGTGATTTACGCATTTATAGCAGCGTACATAGGATAGCACAAGGCGGGGCAAGCGCTCCGCCTTGTGCTATTTTAACAAAATCTGCTGCAAAAATTTGTGATAAGAGGAATGACAAACCGTGATATAATAAATTATCATTTTTTATGGGGGAAGAATACCATGCGACCGTTAATAAGCTACTGCAAACGCTGCGGGAAAAAAGTTTTTTGGGTGCCGTTGGAGGCCGGAGACATCTGCTCAAGCTGCGCGAGAGAAGAACGAAAGGAAAAAACAGAACAGCGATTGAGAGAGGAAAAACGGCAAGCGGAAATTAAGGCACAGGAAGAAGAAGAACAGCGGAAACGCGCCACCGAAATCTACGCCGAAACGATAGCTCTTACAAATCTGCCGGGAATTTACGACTTACGAATGAAGGGAGCGCTTGAAGATGTAGAAAAATATGCTGAAGCTTGTGACAAGATAACAAAGAACCTAAAAGAAGCAACAGAAAATACGCAGTTTTTAAGAGCTTATCAATCAGCCTCGCAGGAAAACGCATTCCGCCTTGACTGGTATAGGAGCGCTGAAGGCTCATACATAGAAGCGGCGATAAAGGCATATGGAGACAAGCAGAAATACGCGCAGGAAATCTTAGACAAGTCTGCACTTGCAGAAAAACAAATTAAGGAAGTCCCGCGTGCCGCCATTAAAAGGGCGGCAAGTGAATTTGCGCCGGATGAAGACCCCGACTTTACAAATATCAAGATCGGCAATGTCACGGCAAGCACCAGCCGCGCGCAGTTGGCGGACTATATAGTGATAGACGTAGAGACAACCGGCCTTTCTCCGTCAAAAAATGAAATTTTACAAATAGCGGCCGTAAAATACGAATCATTTGCACCGATAGAGGCATTCGTGACGTATATAAAACCGAAGAATGGCATCGATGAAGAAGCCCAGAAAATAAACGGCATAACAGCCGAAATGGTGCAAGATGCGCCGGAAATAGAAGAAATCGTTAACAGCTTCCGCGCATTTGCCGGCAGCAAGCTGCCGCTTGTAGGCCACAATATAATTTTTGACCTCAAATTTTTGTGCAAAGCAGGCTGCGTGAGCCTTAAGCCAAAAAGAAAATATTACGATACCGTAACTCTGGCAAAAAAGGCACTTAAAGAATATCCGCCCAGAGACTACAAGCTGGACACACTGGCAAGAAGTGTGCTGTATATCATAAGAGATGACGCGCACGATGCGCTATCTGATGCAAATGTAACCGGCAGCCTATTTGACGCGCTGACTGCTCGCATAACAGGAGATGAATAATAAATAAAAAAAGACTCGGCAGAATTTCTGCCGAGTCTTTTTTTATTTATCGAGATCCTCACCGTCAGCACCGAGCGGGTCTATGCCGTACACATCGCGGCAAAAGGCATCTATCGCGTCCCACGACTCAAGCGGGAGTTTGGCAAGGGCGGCTATAAAGCGCTTGCGGACGCTGCCGTCCGGATCGCGGCTCAGCTCACCGAAAAAGGCGGCAAGCTCCTCCTCGCGGCTGACTTGCTGCCGCATTGGCTCTGCGCCGCAAGCGAGCCAATCGGGATTGATAGAAAATTCGCGGCATATATCGGCGATAAGCCGAGGGCTGGGGCTGCGGACTCCGGCGTATATTTGCGCGGCATATGCCGGGGCTATACCTACACGTCGCGCAAAGTCGGACTTGTTGCCGCCGCACTCGCTGTCGACAATAACCGCAATGCGCTCTTTTAACGTATCCAAAAAAATCACCTCCTGCTGACCCTATAATAGCACGGCCGGAGCAAAAAGGCAAGAATAATTTTTAAGCAAAGCTAAAAATTATTTTGAAAATGGGCTTGACATTTTAGCAGCGCTGTGGTATCTTTTAGCTAAGCTATACAGCGTTAATGCATGGCTTAGTAGAGCAAAGGAGGAGCAAGCAATGACAATACTGGACAAGCTGCGTCCCACCCCGGACAGGGTGGAGCAGATGCGCGAGCTGCTGGACGAGCTGAGCGACCGGCAGCGCGAGGAGATCGCGGCGATAATGACTGGCATGCTGATACAGGCAGAGCTTACAGAGCGCCGGGCAGGGTGACGCGATGGGTGCGCCGATGATAATCCCCCGAGCGGGCGGCCACGTCCCGCCCGCCACGGAGCAGGAAAAGACTAGGGCCGCGGAGCTTATACTCCGCGCCTACATATCGCAGCACCCGGAGGCGCTGCGGGAAAAGGAGAAAAAAACATGATAAAAATCGAGCACGGTAACCTCAGCATCAGCGGCTCACCCGAAGAGACGACGGCCGACCTGCTGTCGGTGCTTACCGGCTACCGCGGGATGCTTATTGAGCAGGCCGGACTGACTCCGGAGCGGGCAGGCGACTTTATGGAGACGATCTACGACATAAGCGGCAAGCCGTACGCGCGGCAGGCGATCATCTGCATAGCGAGCCTTGGCAACCGCACCCCACCCGCCGCCGAGGCTGAGGAGAAGAAGCGGCCCGAACGCAACGACAGATGGGTGGCGTCTATGTTGGCAACCTTGGCGATGATATTTGGAATGGGCCCAGGGGGCGACGAGCCGCAGGCATAAAAAAGCCCGACGCCGCAGCGCCGGGGCGTGCCCCGGGGAGAAGAAAACGGGGCATAGGAAAAACTACGTCTATATTATAGCAAAAAGGGAGAGATTTTGCAAGATGGATATACCAACAAACGGCGAGGTAATCGCGTGGGCGGTGCTGTGCGTGTCGACGGCAGTGGGCACGTTGCGGTTTTTTATCCGCGAGTGCATCACGGCGGATCGCAGGGAAGAGGAGCGCCGCAATGCCGACTTATAAAACCAGAGTGCACCGCGACGGACGTCGGCGCGACGAGATTCAGCCGTACCTGCACACGGCGCGGCACTCGATGTCGCCGACCGCCAAGCTGGCCGTTGCGATAGTGCAGCAGGCAGTCGAGGACTGGGACGGGCTTATAAAGCGCAAGGCGTGGCGGCTCGGCGGGCAGCAGCCTGTCAGCGCACAGTCCTCCGCCGCGGGCTCGAACTCTACATTTACGGAGATACGGCTATTCTTCCGCCGCGGCTTCATTGAGCTGCTCCTGCCGGACGGCTCGGCGCTGACGCCGGAGGGGATGTTAGAGATTTTGGAGCGCCGCCTGCAGACGGCAATGGAGGCAGACACCGAATGGATGCAGCAGCAAAAAGAGATGCAGGCCGATGCGGCGAGTGCCCATACCTCCGCATAGAGCAGGGGCCGGGCGGAACGACCTGCGCCCGGTGCTTTGACCCGGACAACAGGGAGATAGAGCGGTGGTACGGCCGCACGATAGATTACAGCGCGAGCGGGCGCGCAGATTTCAGGCGCAGCACGCGCCGCCCCGCGTGGTGCAAAAGGAGAGACTACACAAAATGACAGACACACAGACACAGGCCCTCGCAAAGATAGACGAGGGGGCAAAGGCTGCGGGCTTCGGCCGGGTCGCGGACGCGATGAAGGACTTTGTAGCGACGGCGCTACGGGATTTTATCCGCCAGGACGCGGAGTTTGCGCAGGCAGTCGTACAGGGCGGGAGTTTTGCCGAGTGCATGGCGGCGGTGGCCAAGGGCGTGGGGTCGCACATAAGCGATTTTGACGCATACGGCAAGGCTGCGGCGTTTTATTTCCCAGGCTGCAAGATCCGCTACAAGATGGAGCTTGACCTTATCGGAGACACGGCGGCGGAGGAGCCTGCGGACAAGCCCGCCGGGCTGCTGCTCGACCTCTCGGCGTTTTTGTAAGGGGCGCGGGATGGGAAGGTATGAAATGCTACAGCCGACCATGAACAGCCTCCCGCTTGAGGACTTTCCGACGATAGATGCGGCGGAAGTCACGCGACAGGTCAACCGGCTTTTTACGCCCTACCTCTTTATACGGCACGACCGTAAAGCCCACATGACCGAGGTGCAGTGCAGCGTATGCGGCGGGAGCGGGAGCTTGCCAGACGTGATGCGCACGATTACAAATGCCGATGCGGAGATAATCTGGGGGCGGCACAACGACGAGGCATGCTGCCCGTACTGCGGTGAGCGGATGCGGCTCAAGGAGATAGGCCGCCTCGGCCAGCGCAAGAAGCTGCAAGAGTGGCATCCGGTGATTATACTCACGGAGCGGGACGGAGACATATACGCCCGCGGGTACTGGGCAAGGAAGCAGTATAAGTGCGGGCTTACGGAGCCGCCGGAGTTTATGCTCACATACGCCTACCACTTTACGCCCGGGCGGGCGACGATATACACAAGCGACGGCTATTCCGGGAGCATCGAGGGCAACTACGACCCCGTACATCGAGTGATTACGGAGCCGTTTACCTCGGGCAATTATTACTACTCAACATACGAGTCCTACGCCGTTATAGGGCTCTCGGAGATAGAGCGCAGCGCTTTCCGCTACTGCGGGCAGCACATCACCTGCCCCGGGTATGCGGTAACGTGGGGGCTTGAAACCTTCTGCGTGCAGCACGATATAATGAAATTTCTTGCCGCGTGCTGCATATACCCCCGGCAGATAGAGATGCTCAATAAAACAGGCTTCGCGGAGCTTGTGGACGATCTCGTCTGCGGAAGGAGAAAGAACGCAAAGATTTTTAACTGGCACGCGGAGAGCTACAAGGACGCCTTCGGCCTCACAAAGCAGGAGATGCAGCAGTGGCGGGACAGCGGCGCACCGATGCAGGCGATAGCCGACTACAAGAGCCTACGCCGAGCTGGACAGCATCCGGACTTTGCAACGCTCCGCGTGCTGCATCAGCTCTACTTTGATACCAACGGGCTCATACAGCTTGCCCGCCGGTACGGGATAGAGACGGCCGAGCTGCACAAGTACTTATGCAAGCAGGCGCGGGAAAACATGGGCGAGAACTCCATGTACGGGCTTTTGGCCGATTACTACAAGATGGCCAAGGAGCTCAACTGGGAGCTTGGGAGCATTGCCGCCCCCCTGCTGCCGCGAGACTTGGTGGATAAGCACGACGAGGCCGCCGAGGAGCAAAGGCTCTTGCGCCTCCGGAGGGCGGAGGCCGAGGAGAAAAAGCGCGCCGAGGAAGCCGAGGAGCGCCGGATAGCGGCAGAGGAAAGCTTCCGCCAGCGCCGCGAAAAGTACAACGTCGAGCGGGACGGATATTTTATCCGGATAGCGGAGACGGAGGAAGAGATAGAGCGCGAGGGCAGGACTCTCTGTCACTGCGTCGGCGGCTACGCGCAGAGACACGTTGCCGGAAAGCTGACAATATGCTTTATCCGCCGCACGGAGACGCCGGATGCATCTCTGTACACGGTGGAGATGCAGGGCAATACGCTGGCACAAATACACGGCTACCGTAACGACGTAAACCTGCCGCGGGATAAGAAGCCGGAGACCGTGATGGCGTGGCTGCTTGAGCCTTGGCTTGAATGGCTCCGGCGCGGGAGCCCGCGCGACAAGAACGGCCAGCCGCGCTGGCCGAAAACCAAGAAAAAGGAGAAGAACGCGGCATGACGGAGAGCATGACACCCTCCCGGGATATCCGGGAGATTACGGCGGAGATACGCACCATACAGGACAGCGTCCGCCGCACGGCGCTTTCGGGCGCGATAGAGATAGGCCGTCGCCTGACGGAGGCAAAGGAGCTTTTGCAGCACGGTGAGTGGGGCGACTGGCTCAAGCGGGAGTTTGAGTTTTCGCAGTCCACAGCGTCCCGGCTGATGCAGCTTTTCCGGGAGTACGGCGCGGACCAGGGCAGCCTTTTCGGCGCGGAGGCAAAATATGCAACGTTGCAAAATATCAGTGTTTCCAACGCTTTGCGGCTCATTGCCATACCCGACGAGGAGCGCGAGGAGTTTGCGGCGGAGCATGATATCGAGCACAAGAGCGCCCGCGAGGTGGAGGAGCTGATACGCCAGCGGCAGGAGGCGGACGCTCGCGCGGCGGCAGCAGAAAAGGCGCTTGCCGACGCCGACGAGGGGCACGCCTTGGCGCTGGCCGAAATCGACGACCAGCTGCGCGAGGCAAAGCAGCAGGCGACGGACGCAAAGTCCGTCGCACAGACGGCGAACGAAAGGGTTAAGGCCATCGCGGCCGAGCGAGACGGCATGGCGGCAGAGCTTGAGGAGCTACGCTCCCGCCCGATAGAGGTGGCGGTGCAGGTGGACGAGGAGGCCGTTAAAAAGGCGGCGGCTGAGGCCAAGGACAAGGCCGAGCAGAAGGCAAAAGCAAAAATCGACAAGCTGCAAAAAGAGCTTGCCGAAGTGACCCAAAAGATGGACGAGCGCGCGGGAAACACCCGCGCAGAACTGGAGCAGCTGCAGCGGGAGTCGGCATTACTCAAAAAGCAACTTGATGAGGAGCGAGAGCGCGCCCGCAAAAATGCCGAGATGCAGGACGCGGACGTAGCGGCATTTGGGGTGCATTTTGCAAACGTGCAGCGCGACTTTAATGATTTGCTCGTCGCGCTGAACAAGGTTCGCGCCGCGGCGCCGGAAACCGGGGAAAAGCTGACCAGCGCCGTGCGGGCGCTGGTAGAAAAGATAGGGGGCGCCCTGTGAAACTATCTAAAATAAATAAGCTTTGCGTACGGGCAAAGCGCGTATACCTCTACGACGACGAGGCACGGGGCGTACAGTGGATCGGCGACGGCTACGCGCTGTATCCGCTGTACATGATGCCGGATTTGAGCCCGGAGACGGTGCTCCGGGTGCTGGATGTAAAAGAGAAGGACTGGAGCAAGATCGCAATAAACACCGTGCCGCTGCCGGGTAGCCTTGATCTGTCGGACGGGACGGACGCGGACAAGCTGCTGCCGCCTCCGGGACTGAGCATCGGATATGCGGGCGAGGTATTGGAGCCTGCGCGTTTTAGCTGCGGGCTGCGCTTCGTGAATCCCTTACACCTCGCGCCGGTTGAGGATCAGGATCAGCTGATGCTCTATGAGCGGGAGTCGACGGATGGCGAGCCGTACATAGTGGCCAAAACGGGCTTGATGGTGCAGGCCGTGATAATGCCGCGGCTCATCACAGATGAGGAGCTTTTAAACCGCCTCCAGACTCTGGCAGCGGAGCTTGAGCAGACAATAGCAACACACGGAGACCGCGCTGCAGCCGCGGATGACAAGGATTACATCAACCGCGGGGGATGTAATCTTGAGCGGGACGGCCTGCCGGCTTGTGAGCAGCAGCGCCTACCGTGGGCAACCGACGACAATGGGGAGGTAATCTGATATGTACATACATCCACTACATCTGATTTTACTGGCGTTCGCGGCGCTGGCCGCGGGAGCTTTTATCGCATTCGTTCTGCGCGGCGACTATTGGCGCCGCCAGAGCGCAAGCCTTGAGCGAGACTACACGATGCTTCGCGGCCGACTGCGCGAGCGCATGGAGGAGGAGCTGCAGCAGGCTAAAGTTGCGGCCGAGAGCTGGAGACTGCGCAACGACGAGCTGCGCAAGCAAAACAACGCGCTGGAGATAAGCTTGGACGCGGCGTCCCAGCAACTGGACAAAACCCGCGACACGCTCAAAAAAACCGACAGCATGAGGCTGTCTGCGAGTTCGGCGGCCAAGGCAATGCACGAGCGGCTTGACCTGCTGTACATCCTCATTCCCGCGGCGCTACGTATGCCGCGCAACGACGCCGACGCGCTGCTGGCCGAGCTGCCGGCAGACATAGGCTCGATGCAAAACACGGAGCTTTTTGAGGTTTGCGACAAATACATCAACGGCGGGGGCTGATACCCCCGCCGCGAAGGCGGAGGCCGGACGTTTTGAAGCTGCTGCCCGCGAGAGCGGACGGCAGCTTGAGAACATCACGGACGAGGGAGGCTTAAAAATGGCGAGAGTTAAAAAACGCATTTTTGCCGGCGCGGTATGCCAACAGATCGTTTATAACGTATCGGACCGCGCGGCAGAGCCGACAAAGGCCAAGCCCAAAAAGCCGCGCTTTGAGTCGGCGGAGGAGCGGGCGGAGTTTAACCGCCAAATCGCCCGCCGGCGCTTCGCGCGCGACGTCAACGCCAACTTTACCCCCCGCGGCTACTATGTGACCCTTACATTTGATATAGAGCATGAGCTGCATACCTTTGATGATGCGCGGCGCGTGCGCGACAACTACATCCGCCGCCTGCTGCGCGCCTGCCCGGATGGGCGGGGCTTTATCGTGATGGGGCGCGGCAAAAGCACAAACCGCATACATATGCATATGATATGCGAGGGCATCTCGCCGGAGATCATCCGCGCAAAGTGGGGACTCGGCGAGGTCGTCGCGGTCACGCCGCTGCGTGAGCATAATTTTTACAATGGCATCGACTGCGGGCAGGACTACACGGCGCTCGCCTACTACTGCTTTGATCACTGGACGCAGGAGCAGGGCGGACACCGCTACAAGCGCTTCGGTGAGCTGCGGCACGCCGAGGAGGAGGAGCCGACCGAGGCGCGCATCGACTACCGCCCGGAGCGACCGCCGATAGCGCCCAAGGGCTACCGCTTTGTGCGCGTGGAGTACAACCGCTACGGTTATATGTGCTTCCACTATGTCCGCGACCGGCGCTGTCGCGGACGGAAGAAAAAGGAGTGAGCCAAGCCCCCAAAACGGCGGGGCTTGGGAAGGTACTTGTAAATGTGTAAAATTTTACGACCACGCAAAGGGAGGCGGCGGCAATGAGCCAGGTGATGAGACTCTGCGCAAGATGCGAGCGCAAAATAACGGAGCATTACTACACGGTGGAGGTCATGGGCAGCGCCACGGAGCGCGGCACCTGCGCCATGTGCGGACGGACGGGATATTTTGCGCGCTTTGAGTTTTCCCCGCGCCGAGCCGTTTACAAGCGGCGTACCGGTGGCGGGGAGCGTCAGCGCGCGGGAGGAGGATCGCGATGAGCAGACGCTACAGTAAGCAGGCACGCAACCGTGTGCGGGACTTTGTGGAGCTGCAGATCACGGACTATCACAGCAACCGCCGCGCCCTCGCGGACTATCGAGCGCAGAGCATCCCAAGCGCCATCCCCAAGTACGGCGGGACAGGCGGCGGGCATGGAGGAGACTCCCGCCCGACCGAGCTTATCGGAGTGCGCATGGCGTCCGACCAGTACATCGAGCATCTGACGCGCTCGGTCGCGGCTGTGGGGGCTGTGCTCTCCCGGCTCTCGCCGGAGGATCGGCGGCTCGTGCGTCTGCGATACTGGCGCCGTGGCTACACCGTTGAGCGAGCAGCGCAAGAGCTGTATCTCAGCAAGAGCGCGGCCTACCGCAAACTCAACGCAATCACCACCGCCGTCGCGCGGGAGCTGGGATATATCAGCTTTTGACAGGTTGGGATAATTGCACCTCCAAACCGTGGTATAGTGGCAGCATCAAGAGCTATACCAAGGGCGGCGCGGCGGATATGCAGGCGCTGCTCTTATGTTTTCGGAGGGCTGCGCTATGCGCAAAGCAGACAACACCCGCAGGCTATGCGCTCACTGCCGCGCCGACTACCGGGACGCGGGGTATGAGCCGCAGAAGATCTGGACAAAGTACCGCGAGCCGTGCGATATATGCGCCCGTCCAGCGTGGCTGTACGAGATAGCGGCGGACTGCAATGATAAGCGATAGCCGCCTTGCCCAGCTCCGCGATCTGATAGCGCAAGGGCACGAGCAGGCGTTTTACTGGTGGCCGGAGTGGCGCACGGTGCGGGCGGAGGTGCTGCGACTCGACCACGGCGAATGCCGCGAGTGCCGCGAAAAACGACATCGACACAGCCACGCGGTGATAGTGCATCACATCAAGCACCTGCGCGACCGGCCAGACCTCGCCCTCAGCATATGGGATCCGGATACGGGCGAGCGGCAGCTTGAGGCGATATGCAAGACGTGCCACGAGGCGGAGCATCCTGAGAGCCTACGGCAATATGCGCCGACAGCTCCGCAGATATCGGCCGAGCGGTGGGACTGACCGGGTGATACCCCCGGTCGAAAAAAACAAAACTGCCCCGCCG
>ERZ1034691.316-NODE-316-length-39161-cov-13.749834_pt1 | contig 39161 bp, 40 predicted proteins | sample MGYA00520638_ERZ1034691 | MGnify/ENA primary metagenome ERZ1034691 (study PRJEB33766, sample SAMN09781763) | gut metagenome | biome: gut microbiome | host: Homo sapiens | place: Madagascar | study: EMG produced TPA metagenomics assembly of the PRJNA485056 data... | reverse complement strand
CATTATGTATTTTTTTTGCTATGATACAGAACAATTACCTTAATATATAATTATATTGAAATAACACATCATGATGAAGAAAGAGAGGATCTAAAAAATGGGTACAATTATCGGTGATGGAATTACTTTTGATGACGTATTATTAGTTCCACAGTATTCAGAAGTAACACCTAATATGATTGACTTAACAACACATCTTACAAAAAAAATCGTTTTAAATATTCCAATGATGAGTGCAGCAATGGATACTGTAACAGAGCACCGCATGGCAATCGCTATGGCTCGACAGGGTGGTATCGGTATCATCCACAAGAACATGTCCATTCAGGCACAGGCAGAGGAAGTTGACAAAGTAAAACGTTCAGAGAATGGTGTTATCACAGATCCATTTTTCCTTTCTCCGGAACACACTTTACAGGATGCTGAAGATCTTATGAGAAAGTTCCGCATCTCCGGTGTTCCAATCTGCGAAGGCGGAAAGTTAGTCGGTATCATCACAAACCGTGATTTAAAATTCGAAACTGATTTTACAAAGAAAATCAGTGAGAGCATGACCTCTGAAGGTCTTATCACAGCTCCGGAAGGAATCACTTTAGACGAAGCAAAGAAAATTCTTGCAAAAGCCAGAAAAGAAAAACTTCCGATCGTAGACAAAGACTTCCATTTAAAGGGACTTATCACCATTAAGGATATTGAGAAACAGATCAAATACCCACTTTCAGCCAAAGATGATCTTGGTCGTCTTCTCTGTGGTGCTGGTGTTGGTATTACCGGAAATATGATGGAACGTGTCGATGCTTTGGTAAAAGCCCACGTTGATGTGATCGTGGTTGACTCTGCACATGGTCATTCCCGCAATATCTTAGAGGCAGTAAAGAAAATCAAAGCTGCCTACCCTGATTTACAGGTGATCGCAGGAAACGTTGCCACCGGTGCTGCTACCCGTGACCTGATCAAGGCCGGAGCTGACGCTGTCAAAGTTGGTATCGGACCTGGTTCTATCTGTACCACACGAGTTGTTGCCGGTATTGGTGTACCTCAGATCACTGCGATCATGGACTGCTACGCTGCCGCAAAAGAATATGGTATTCCTGTCATTGCTGACGGTGGTATCAAATACTCCGGTGATATGACAAAAGCACTTGCAGCCGGCGCTAACGTATGTATGATGGGTAGTCTCTTTGCCGGATGTGATGAAGCTCCTGGTACTTTTGAATTATATCAGGGAAGAAAATACAAAGTATACCGTGGCATGGGATCTCTTGCAGCTATGGAAAACGGAAGCAAAGACCGTTACTTCCAGGAAGGTGCCAAAAAATTAGTACCAGAAGGTGTTGAAGGCCGTGTTGCTTATAAAGGAACACTTGAGGACACTGTTTTCCAGATGATCGGTGGTATCCGTTCCGGTATGGGTTACTGTGGCTGCCCTACAATCGAAGACTTAAAAGAAAAAGGTCAGTTTGTAAAGATTTCCGCCGCAGCATTACGTGAAAGCCATCCACATGACATTCACATTACAAAAGAAGCGCCAAACTACAGTATTGACGAATAGTATCAAAAAAATAATTGTTTAATAGATGAGGTGAACATATTTGGACTCGGGTTCCATATTTCAGATTATTATTTTAATCATTCTGCTTTTACTTTCCGCATTTTTCTCTTCTGCAGAGACTGCACTTACAACCGTTAACCGGATTCGTATGCGTTCTCTTGCAGAAGACGGGAATCCCCGTGCGGCTCGTGTACTTAAAGTTACGGACGATTCCGGTAAAATGTTAAGTGCAATTTTAATAGGAAACAATATTGTCAATCTTTCTGCATCCTCCATTGCAACTTCTCTTGCTCTGGCTATCTGGGGAAGTGTTGGTGCCGGAATCGCAACCGGTATCCTGACACTGTTAATTTTAATTTTTGGAGAGATTTCTCCAAAAACAATTGCAGCCATTAATGCAGAAAAATTATCACTTGCTTATTGCAACGTGATCTACTGGCTGATGAAGATTCTGACTCCGGTTATTTTTATTTTAAACAAACTCTCCATCGCCTTTTTATTCCTTCTCCGCATCGATCCGAATGCAAAGGATAACGCCATGACGGAAGAAGAATTGCGAACCATTGTTGATGTCGGAAAAGAAACCGGTGTCATTGAATCCGAAGAACACGAGATGATCAATAACGTGTTTGATTTTGGTGATGCACAGGCAAAAGAAGTCATGGTTCCACGAATCGATATGACGTTTGCAAATATTGACTGCACTTATGATGAATTGATTGAAATTTTTAAAGAGGACAAATTTACACGTCTTCCGGTTTACAAAGATACCACGGATAATGTGGTCGGCATCATTAATATGAAAGATCTGTTACTTTACAAAGACAAGGAACATTTCTCCATTCAGGACATTATGCGTGAACCATATTTTACATATGAGCATAAGAATACTGCCGAACTTTTTATGGAAATGCGTAAATCTTCCATTTCTCTTGCAATTGTTCTCGATGAATATGGAGCAACTGCCGGTCTCATCACATTAGAAGATCTCCTAGAAGAGATTGTCGGAGAGATTCGTGATGAATACGATACCGACGAGGAAGACCCGATCATACAGTTGAGTGAACGTGAATATCTCGTTCTCGGTTCTACAAACTTAGAGGATCTCTGTGAGAAATTAGATCTTGATTTCCAATCAGATGATTACGACACCATTGGCGGTTATCTGATCGGTCTGTTAGATCACCTTCCAGAGAAAAATGAAATCATCATCACAGATGATGACGTTCTGCTCCGTGTAGAGCAAATGGATAAAAACCGCATCGAAAAAATATATATCAAAAAACCTGCACCAAAAGAAGAGGATTAGTCCTCTTCTTTTTTTACAAGTTCTGCACCACTGAATGCATAGCGGATCTTATCCACATCAAACATCTTCGTCCACGGATACCGTTCTTCATCCGGCAGTTCCAAAAAACTGTAAAAACCATGATTTTTCAGATTCTGTGCCCATTCCTCCTGCTCTCCTTCTGGAAATAACAGAAAATATGCCATATCACCAAGCTTTGAATTTTCGTTTACCGCAGTCTCCATCTGTGTCTGCATGATTCTGCTCTCTTCCACTGATAAATGACTGCCTTTTTCATTTACCAGTTTTCGTAAGAGAATTAATTCTTTCAGATTTTCTTTTTCAGTCATTCCTGTGAGATCAAGCACATAGGAAGTCTGTTCAAAAAAGCGATTTTGTACTTTTTCCTCATCGATTTTCAGACTTCCATCCTCATACTCCTCCTCTAACTGATCTGTCAATGCATCTTCCGCCGCGCGATCAAAGATACGGTTATACTCTTCCATCGTATATTGTGCTTCGATTGCATAGCGATAACGCAGATCTGTATACAAAATCATGCCGCAGAAACATACCGAAAACAAGATGCACCAGTTAGAAATCTTCATATCGCACTGTCCCTCCATATAAAACATTCACGGTATTATCATGAATATCTGGGAAATGAAACAGCCCCTTTTTCTTCACGATTGCCACTTTCAGATAATCCCCGCGCTCAAATTCATACACCTGATTTTCCTCTAATTCTGATAACATATCTTCTTCATCATAAAACGTACTCTCATAGGAATACTTTCCCTGATCCAATACAATCTCTTTTTGTTCCCGGTACATATGCACTTCATAGAGTCCTGTCGCAGCCGAGATTTCTTTGTAAAACTGCCGGTACATTTCCATTGTGAGAAAACCTGTATTGCAGATACTGTCTACGAATTCTGTATTGATTGTCAGAAGATACATCTGCTCTGCTGATTTTGCCCGCTCACTCATATACAAAAGCGGCATTCCTGTAAACACTGCCACCGCAAATAAAATAGCGGTCACTCTTCCAAATATTTCATCCATTCAGACACATCATCCTCCCTTTGTGAAATGTTCTCCACTGTGACAGTTCTTTGCTCCAGCATCCGTTTCTCTGCTGTTTCCTCCAGCGCAAGACTGCTGCTTACAGCCTGCGCGGCAAGCTGCATTGCTATAAGGAACATTACAAGTGAAGCTCCCATTAACAATCCCTGTAACCCTTCTTCCATCTCTTATATGCCCCTCTTTTCATCACAAACGCTTATACCTGCACAAAAACAATCCCTATAATCGTTCCATTGACATCTTTTACGATACTTCCCTGAAAACGTGCCGTTGGATTAATATACTTGTCGTTTGCCACATCCTGTGCATTTTTATAGCTGTTATCTAATTCTTTTCCTAATTCGCCTTTTTCGGCGTCAAAATTATAATTGTAGTATGTTTTATTTTTATTCGTCTGCACTAAAATTCCCATTGTCTCATCACTGAATTTTCTTATGACATTCAGTACTTCACTTCCCGACACTTCCGTTCCGTCATACATTGTTTTGGAAGCATCGGTAAATTCTGCCTGAAGCTGGTTGATCTGCCCGGTTCCCTCCGATGCAGTATCCCTTGCCTCCCTTGCGATGTAAAATCCAAGACTGATAATAATGCATGTAATAATAATACCTGCTGCCAACATTAATCCCTTTAAACTATTTTCCATAAAATATACCTTCCTTTTCTTCTGATTTTCGGACTGCGTTCCATTCAATCCCAACGCCAAAATCCATACTAAAAAAATCCTGTCATTCCCTGACTGTATGCGTGAAGCTCACTTAAGCCCTCTGCCACAAATGGGATAACCAGCTTTAAAATAATCAACAGAAACAACGGCAGATATGCCACCATTTTTGCAAGCGCAATGCATTCTCCCTGATAATTTTTTCGTTCTTCCATATTTTTCTTCAAAAAATAGGCTCTTTCATCCTCAAGATTCAAAAACGCTTCTTCCACTGGCAATTCCTCGCAAAATTCCAATGCATCACAGATTCTCTGCACCGGTTCATCCGGGATTTCCTGTTTTAATCTCTGCAATGTCTCCATACGATGATAAGAAAAATGATCGACTGCCTCCGCCATCTGACTTTTAAAGAGTACAGCAAAGTTCTCCATCTGTCCTAAAATTTCTTCTACTGTTGTTTTCTCATAATGGATCAGCAACAGCACAACTGTCTGCAGCCTTAAACATTCACTCATCCTTTTCTCTCTGGATTTCCACTGCTCTGCTGCCAGCAAAAGTTCCGGGATCTGAGCCGCTAATACTGCGACTACAAGTGTCATCAAAATATGATACCAGCATAACTGGATTTTCTGATATGCCTCCAACTGTGAATACAGTGCGCTTTCAAGTTCCCCGGCTGACTGCTCGGACTCTCCTGCTAAAAGTTCCTGTTTTATTTCCTTCCAAAGTGGCATCTGCTCCAGTGTCTTTTTGAATACCGTCTCCTGCTCTTTTCCTGTGACAGCCACTATCTGTTTCACAAGGTTCTGATACTTCTCTTTTACCTGTTCTTGTGCTTTTTCCGGTAAGACCATAAGCTGATAGGACGGAATCTTTACCTGTGACAGAATCTGTGTGCGCTGCACATTCTGATATGCAGTGAGAAATAGCAGACTTCCCACAAATGCAACGGTAAAAAAACATATTTTTTTCATCAGAAATGCCCTGATATTTCCAAATCCCTGTAATTGTTTGATCTGCTCATTTTTCTGCAGGCACTTCGTATAATGCTTCTTCACGTAGCGGTCTAATAAATTTGTGATCCACGAAAACTGTAACAGCCATTTTTCAAGCTGATACCGGTCTTTTTGTTCTTCCTCCGGGAGCAGCAGCCATAAAATAAGTCCATATATTCCGATCGTACCCGCAAATAAAAGTACTGTCGAAAGCATTCCGTAACTGCCGTAATAATAAGCTGCCAGACCATCCGATACCCGGATTGCCCAGATCCGGACAAGCGGCAGAAAGCAGACCGGTAGAACTGCTAACAGATCTAAGCCCATAAATCCGTGCATTTTCGCTTTACAGAGCAGTAAATTTTCACGGATTTCTTCTTTCAGATATTGAAGATTCCGTTGGAATACCGAATAACCGTCTGCCAGTTCATCGCCATCCTCTCTTATAATTGCACAGACAGCCTCATATACACGCACGTAAGAATGTTCTGAAGGAAGCGTGATCTTATATTTTTCTTCCACCTCTGACACTGCTTCCGTAATGTTCTTCTGTTTTCCATAGGCAACTGACAGTTCAGAGAGATAGTGTTCAAATGCTTCCTCCTGCATGACCGTCTTTTTCCAGAGATTTTTCCTGCGGTTGCATCTTACGAACAGGATTGCTAATGCCGCATACAGCATTCCTTCAAATATCCACATTTGAAAATGCCTCCCTCTCCTCCTTCGTCAGCCATTTCACCATTTCCGCCCGTGTTGTCTCGCTGATCGTATGTAATCTTACATACTTTTCTCCGTCAAACCGTATGAGTTCCACAATTCGGTACCCTTCCGGATTTTCCGTGTCCGGAACGATCTCACTGATCCGTTCAATGTAACGCCGCCCTTCTCTGCTCATATGAAGGTGCACGTCAAAACGCACCACTTCCGTTACCTGCTCTAAGGCAATCTTCTCTGACTGAAAACTGCCTTCCTTCAAAAGACTGTTCCGCAGTGACAGCAAAAGGCTTCGCGTTGTCTTAGCATGATGTGTAAAAATCGTAAACAGTGAGCCTGTCTGACCACTCTCGATCATCCAGGATGCCACTTTCGCACTGACAACCTCTCCGATGATACTCACTGCTCCGTCTGTCTTTTTCTGTACTTCTAATGCCTCCTGTCCGTCGATTCCACCATGCGCCGTCATTCCTGCCGTCTCCCGGAATGTCACGATATTTCTGTTTTGATAACGCTCCCGTAAATGCAGTTCAAATGCTAATTCCAATACACGAATCGTGTATTCTTCCGGAATCTCTTCCACCATTGCTGTGAGCAGTGTTGTTTTGCCGCATCCCTGCATGCCTGTGACAGCCGTCACCTGACAGCCTTTCATCAGCCACTTCAAAAGTTCTACCGGGATCTCCGCATGTTCTCCTGTCACAAGCTGTTTTAGCGAAACTTCCGGGATATTATCCAGCTTTCGGACAAAAAACATCCAGTTTTCCGAAAAGTCCGGTCGTGCAACAACGACTCTCGCATGGTCAGCCATTTCATGAATCAGATATCCTTTTTTTCTGGAAATCTCACCCGGCTGATGATAACGGCAGAGATTTCTTGCGATCCGCTCTACTTCCTCCTCCCGTTCAAAATCGAGAAACGGCAGCCACACACTCCTTCCATGATAGAAGATCCATGCACTGTGATAGGTTCCCTCTTTGCCGGAAACACCACCTGAAACGCCGTCGATCTTCATATCACGTATCTCATCAATCGCTCCTAAGCCTTTATAATAGGCATAAATCTTTCTGCTCAATAGTTCTATCTGCTCAATAAATCTTAATTTTCTTCCGCAGACTGCATAGACGGCATCCACCTGTTGTTCCGTGATGACATTCTTTGTCCCTGATAATAACCCATGCTCCTCAATAAGCCTCTCAAGCGCCCCACTTCCATACTGTTCCCCATATAAAAATAATAAAATGTCGAACTTCACAGATGCCTGTTTTCTGCCTTTTTCCGAGAAGAAAAAAGTGTGTTCTATCATCTCTTCATCCATTTTCATTCCATTTAACAAAAATTCCTGAATAAATGTGATCAGATATTCCTTCACCTGCAGATTGCCTGTTCCTGCTTCCTTTAAATATCTGCGAAGTTCTTCCTTCTGCCTCAACAGACGAAAAGTCTGCTTTTCATCCAGTTTCAGTTCATAGAGATTTCTGCGCAAAATACGGTTTACATGCTCACTCACACGCTCCACAAGTTCCTGTCTGGTAATCTCCTGCTCTTTTGCCTCAGATATGCCCTGGCTTTTTGCTTCTTCCCCTGTCACTTCTGTTCCCTTCCCCTCGCTTTTGTCTCTTTGCCTGCTTTCACCTGCTTAGATCTTTGAATGATAATCTGTACTGTATGTTCTAATTCTTCGAAAAAATACTCGCGCATATCCGTCGGAGGCAAAAGCTTTTTCCCTCGTATGTACTTATCTAGTTTTCCCTCCCGACATGCCACTTCAAACTCCGGGTTGTACGGAATGACTCCTAACTTTTCCGGCGCGACACGGTAAATTCTGTGAATGTTTTTCTTATTGTATACAGACTCTTTCTGATAGCTTCCGATAAAATACACAACCTTGTCGGAAACATCTGCATGTTCAGAGAAAAACTGATCAAATTCCTGTGCGTTCTGCCTGAAATTGACCACAACGAGATCTGCCTGCTTCATCTGCTCCTTTGTCCAATCATCCATTCCATTTCCGCAATCAATAAAAGAGAAATCCACAGTCTCATCTAACACACGGATCACCTGACTTAAAACAGCTCTTGTCTCTTTTGGATAATAATCGCACAACATCCGCGTCCCCTGCGGAAGACAGAATAACCTGCCATCTGATACCGTCTGAAATGCCTCCTCAAGATGATGCTTTGTAAGATTTCCATATTTTCCAGCCATCAGCAGATAATCCAGCCCTTCTAACGCGTAATATGCGCAGTCCTCATTTACCATTGTCGTATCCGGTTTTGAGAAATTATCTGCCAGATCGCGCATATGCTTCTCTGCTGCGACCATTGCCACCCGATAGCTGTATTTTGCTGCCAGCATGCTTGCTGCTGCGATCATATTCGAGGTTGTCCCACATTCTGCTTCTTCACTCCAAAATACGATTTTCAAAAACATTCCCCCCTTTTTGCACGGCGGACTCCCATTAAAACTTCTTTGTAGTCCTGTCCCGAAATGTTTCTGCACAAATGAAACAATACCTTCTCAAACTCTCTCGATAAATTTGCAAAATTACGGTATCCTTCAAACTGCATCAGCAGCCTGCAGCACTCATCTGCTTCTGAAAACGGAAGAAACATCTGGTCTAAAACAAAACAGTTCTCCTCTTCCAGTATTTTTTTGATTTTCTCTGTGCTCATATAATTTTTGCAGAAATCACGAAATAAAATACTCACAGGATGTTCCAGATGCAACAGTAACTCCCGGTATTTTTCAATCTCACATTTCTCACAATTCAACGCACAGATCAGTTCATCGCAGTCGGACATACTCTTTTCGTCCGGCCAGCTTCCAAGGTCTACAATCGTAAAATCATAGCCCTCCTTATTCCACAGACTCCGCTCACAAAGAGCTGTGTAATCTACGTTTTTGTACGCGACAATATTCATATTCTCATTTGGTCTTGGGATGCAAAATCGCATTTTCTGCTCAAATGAATTGTCAATGACGAGAACCCTGTTCCTCATGTTCTCCAAGATGCTGGCCAGATAGATGCATAAATCTGTCTGTTCACAGCCAAAAATGCCAATTATCTTCTGCTCACTCAAAAATTCCTGCCTCCTAAAAGTCCGCAGGGATGTTCCTCAATAATTAACACATTGATAAAAAAGATGTCGTTATCATACTGTCTTTTTTCTGAAATGTAAACCTTTTTCTGGAAATTTATAAATTTTTTAGAATTTGAATCATTTTCTTTCTTTTCTCATTAGAATCTTATATAATGGTGCAAGAGAGTTGTATCACAACGGAACAATTCGTGTATCAAATACTTTTAGTTGCAAAACAAGGAGGCTTTATGAAAGACTTTATCATTACAACCGACACCACAACAGATCTTCCTGCAAGCTATGTCAACGAACATCATCTTGGCATGATGTCTCTCCCATATACGATTGAAAACCAGACTTACACATGGGAACATTCTCTCCCGGAGAAAGATTTTTATACCATGATGCGGAATGGTTCTCTGCCGACAACCTCACAGGCAAACCCAGAAGAAGCAGGAAAACTTTTTGAAAATATTATCAAAACACAGGACGTAGACATCCTGCACATTGCATTTTCATCCGGATTGAGCGGTACTTACAACAGCTGCCGTCTCGCCGCCTCAGATCTCGCCGAGAAATATCCTGACAATAAGATCATTGTCATTGATTCTTTATGTGCCAGCATGGGCGAAGGGCTTTTCGTACACAAAGCCGTCATGATGAAAGAGCAGGGAAAAAGCATTGATGAGATTGCTGCATGGCTGGAAGAAAACAAACTTCATGTGGTACATAACTTTACTGTAGATGATCTTTTCCACCTCTATCGCGGCGGACGTGTGTCTAAAACTGCCGCTGTCGTTGGAAGCATGATCAACTTAAAACCGATCCTTCATGTCGATAATGAAGGTCACCTGATTCCGCTTGCCAAAGTCCGCGGACGCAAAAAATCGCTGATTGCCCTTGTAGACAGCATGGAAAAACAGATTGGTGCCTGGCGTGATAAAAACGATATTGTGTTCATTTCTCATGGAGATTCTTTAGAAGATGCCCAGTTTGTCGCAGAACTGATCAAAAAAAGACTTGGTATCGAAAGCTTTTTGATCAACCACATCGGACCTACGATCGGTGCACATTCCGGTCCTGGAACGATCGCCTTATTCTACATGGGCGACTACCGCTGATCGGGTGTTTCGTAAGTTTACATAATATTTTCAGGCAAAACAGGGAGCTGCATCGCAGCTCCCTACATTTATTATCCATACATTTTCATCTGTCAGACTACTTTTCATTCCAGAACTTTTCCAAATGCGATGTGACGTTATCCACCGTGCACACTGTCCGTTTCTCCCATTCTTTTGGAAAAAGATTCCTGTAGTCACTCTGCAAAAAACGCTCATCCAAAAGTTCGATCACTCCCACATCATCCATGGTCCGGATCACGCGCCCTGCCGCCTGCAGCACCTTATTCATTCCCGGATAGCGGTAAGCATAATCAAAACCTTCACCCATACGTTTCTCATAATAATTCATCAGTATTTCACGTTCATTACTGATCTGCGGCAGACCTGTGCCTACAATGATCGCACCTATTAACTGCTCATTTTTCAGGTCGATCCCCTCACCGAAAATTCCGCCCATCACACAGAATGCAACCAGTGTGCGCTCGCGTTCCACCGAAAATTCCGCCAGAAATTCTTCTCTTTTTTTCTCATTCATTCCCGGTTCCTGAATGATGCCGTCCATTGAACCGTCGTTTTGCTCCATAAACACATCATAGACCTGCTGCATCATCTTATAAGACGGAAAGAAAACCATATAATTTCCTTTTTTTGCGTGCCCGGTCTTCCTGATATATTGTGCGATCCGCTCAAATTCGCTCTGATTTCTTCTCGTATACCGGCTGCTGACATCGGTTCCTAACAATAGCAGACTCTGTTCCTCGGAAAAAGCTGTCTCTGCATATACCGCATAATTATCTTTCTTCGTCGACAGCAGATTCTTATAATACTGGATTGGCAAAAATGTTGCTGAGAAAAATATTGCTGCGTTTCCACGGTCAATACATTCCTGCAGATTCAGTGAAGGATCTACACAGTAAAGCTTCATCTTAAAGCGTTCATCCTCCGTATGCTCCGTGTAGATCACGTAATGCTCATCCACGCGCTCATAAATATTGATAAAATTGCGCAGCCCAAAATAAAATTCACTTACTTCCTTCCGCTCTGGGAATTCAGTGCTCCGCTGCAAAAACTCATCCAATTCGGACGCCAGTTTCATCAGGTAAAACATCAGATTGCCAACATTGTCGTATACTTTATATTTTTCACACTCTCTTTTATAATCCAGCAAAATCCGGTTGCAGTGGTTAAACTGCTGTTCCAGTCCCGGACGATAACGTTTCACAATCTTTTTTACCGCCAGAAAATCTTCCTTGTAAATCTCCGCGCTATACATCTCGCGGCTGCGCTCCACCAGATTATGCGCCTCGTCCACAAGAAAAATATAATCTCCACGGATTCCCTCTGCAAAAAAACGTTTCAGGTACACATTCGGGTCAAACACATAATTATAATCGCAAATGATATCATCCACCCACGATGCCACATCCAGACTCATTTCAAACGGACAGACCTGATAGTTCTCTGCCTGCTCTAACAATACCTCTCTGGAAAAAACATCTTCCTTCAAAAGCAGATTAAAAACTGCATCATTTACCCGGTCATAATGCCCCTTTGCATACGGACAGTGAACCGGATTGCACTCCATTTCCTCGCACAGACATAATTTTTCCTTTGCCGTGATCTGAATGATTTTTGCCTGATATCCAGACTTCCGAAGCAGTTCGAAAGCCTCTCTTGCCACTGTTCCGGTAATTGTTTTCGCAGTCAGATAAAAGATGCGGTCACCTAGATTTTCCCCTACTGCCTTTACCGCCGGAAAAACAGTCGAGATCGTCTTTCCAACGCCAGTCGGCGCCTGAATGAATAAATTCTTTTTCCGTTTTATCGTTCGATACACTCCTGCTGCAAGCTCCTTCTGCCCTTTTCTGTATGGAAATGGAAATTGTAATTTCTGAATGGATTCCTGCCGCAGTCTCCGCCACGCATACTGAAAATCAGACCATTTTTTATAAGCTTTTATCAACTCATCAAACCATGACTCCAACGCCGAAAAACTGAAATCCTCATGGAAATATTTAATCTCCTCTGTGTCGAGGTTTACATAAGTCATCTGGATTCCAATCTGGTCTACCTCATGCTGCAATGCAAAAATATATGCATAACACATTGCCTGCGCCTTATGCACCTTCACCGGCTCTGCTAACTGCTCTAATTTTAAATAGACACCCTTGATCTCGTCGATCACAACTTTCATGTCATCTTCAATCTTCATGGAATTGAAATTATTGGAATAATTGATCTCCTGCTCTATTTCTGAAGTGATCTGGATTCCGTCTGCCCTGCCCTCTAGCACAAGGTCATAGTTTTCTTCCTCGATCACTAATTTTAAAGGAACTTCTGCATGGTAATCGCTCCCCATACGTTTCTGGATTTTCCGATGCATTCTGCTTCCCGCTAACATTGCCTCTGGTGAAACCGACTGCCCATGACGATTATCAATATCTCCCTCACGAAAAATAAATTCCACAAGATTGCGGACCGATATCCGTATCTGGCTTCGCTTCTCCTCTATTTGATTTTTCTCTATTTGACTTTTTTCTTTCTCCATACCGCTTATTATAACTGATTTTGCATTAGAAAAAAAGGATAACAAAAAGACCAGCCCGATCATGGATACCAAATCAATCCATGTCCGCTGGTCTTCTTTTCCCACTTAATTTCTATATACATCATAAAATGTATTACGGTTCGTACGTACCTGTGCAGTAACTAACATTTTTCGTTATGCGATTGCATACTTATTCATGACACTCTCGAAGCTTTCGTCCTGTTCGACGTATTTTACAATGAGATCTTTGCAGATTCCCAGATACAGCATACCAAGCAACGACTTTGCATCAATTACTGCTCTATTATAACAGACGTCAATATCAAAATCACATTTTCCGGCAGCTCTAACAAAATCCTTCACTTCTTCTGTGTCAGTCAATCTGATTTTTCTTTCAATCATTTTTAACACCCTTTCTTACCAAAAAAGAACCTTACTTTTTATTTCAAGAACGCATTATGACATCATTTTTTTCATTTGTCAATTTTCGATCATCACTCCAAAATCCTTCATTTTCCGTCATTTTTTTAGTATTTTATCGCTATATTTCGTAGATACACGACTATTTTTCCAGGATTTGCCTTTTGGTGGAAAAACATCTATTCATTTTTACTACTATTATTTTCCATTACCGATTTTTTTATTCAATTTGCACATATTTTAAAGAAACTAATTTTGTTCATTTAGTTTCCTGATGTATAAAATTACATACAATTTTGCCTTAAATATCCATTCATGTTATATTATGTTAGGAAGGTCAAGAGGTATTTTGCCCTTATTTATGATGAATCAGATTACTACTTATAATTTGTCTATCGTTTTTTATATTTTGGAGATAATATGTTCATTTTAAAAGGAATTAAAAATTTTTTATCCAATCTATACCATAATCGCATTGCAATCCTTTGTATTATTATATACATGAGCGTTACTCAATATCTCTTTCACTCTGTCTGTCCAATTGCTATTTTATTTGGCTTTCCATGTCCTGCCTGTGGTCTCACGCGGGCTGGGATCAGTTTTCTCACAGCCCATTTTTCAACTGCTTTTCAGATGAACCCCTGCATCTTTCTTCTGATTCCATACTTTCTTTATCTTTGGGTTTATAAATATATGTTCGAAAAAAAGCCTCCTTATCTGACGTTTATCACGTGTCTGCTCGGTATCGTTGTCTTTGGCATTTATATTTTACGCCTGTTCACGCATACGCTCCCTGAACTTCCAACAAACGGCATAATAAAATCCCTGACAATCTGACCTTCTGCCAGACTATCAGGGATTTATTATTTTTCTAACCCTTATGCAAGGCTATTCAATTCATTCTGCATTAATGCTTCTGCAACAATTCCTAATCCAACCAAGCATAAAATTAAATATATAACTCCGCTATTACTTGATGGGATGCCTCTGTCAGTTTTTGCCTTGTCGATCTTCTCTCCCTGTTTGTAAGCCCAGTATAAACCATAAATGTTACAGGTAATCAGACTTAAAACAAAAGCAACTCCTCCGGATGTGGCATTCTCCGCATTGGATACTGTATTGGTATCATTAGAAAGAACGATAAACCAATAAATACCGTAAATACCACATGTAACGATGGATAAAATAATACATACTGCAATGTTTCTCTGTTGAATCATAACTCTAAACTCTCCTTTGTTTTTTATTCTATTTCATTGTAAAGATTCTGTAGCGTAATGTCAATTGTATTACAGAATTTATTCTACAATATTCATCTCCTTTTTACTTCCTTGGAACAAACTGTTGATTTTGACTAATATAGTGACGCATCTCCCTAAAAGTGCGCATTATAAATATACTCTGCTGTTCTGCCAATTCTCCACGAAGAACTGTCGCAAGCATATAAATTCCTTGTTCTGTAAATGCGTATGGTAGTTTTCTGCGACCTCCTTCTTGCCCTTCAAAATAATTTATATTCCGTGAAGTCACAAATTGTGATTTCACCAATTCCACTTCTTCTTTAGTTAGTTGAAACATAAAATCTTCTGGAAATCTTGTCAAATTACGTTTTACTTGTTGATTTAAATTTTTAACTTGATAACCATAAATTTCTGCCAAATCCTGATCCAACATTACTTGCTGTCCACGAAGTATGTACACCTTACTACGAATATCATCCGTAGTAATCAATTCTTTTGTTTCTTCCATTATTCGTGGAGAATATCGTGCAAGCTGTATCCAGAGACCTTCTCTGCTATGCCATGCACAACCTCTCAGATCAGCAAATTTGCGGTCACGTCCATGATGAGCTTATCATCGAATGCCCAGAATCCGCATCTGTTGAAAGCATCACCTCTTTAATGGGTAAGTCTCCTGGATGGATGAAGGATATCCTGATAAGAGGCGATGGTTACGCTACACCGTGGTACAAAAAGGACTGACAGAAAAAGCGGCTCCTGGTTCATCGCCAGAGGCCGCTGTCTTTTTAATCATCTGATTTCATACCTGCAAATGCACTAACATATGATGACATACGTTTAGCTGCAGCAATTTTATAATCTTCATTATCAACCCACATTTCGCATTGCTCTATAACAATCTTAAGAGCGTCCTCCATACCATCAGGTGGATAATCATATTTCTTAAGAAGTCTCTTTACTTTTTTTCTCATTGCCGCCCTTGCAGATTCCTTCTTTTCCCAGTCAACTGTACGAGAACTTCTTAGTTCTTCAGTCAATTCCCTGGTAATTGCAATCAGCTGGTCATTCGTATAGAAATCCTTTACCGCTTCAGGTCTTGTAAGTGCATCATAGAATGCAAGTTCTTCATCAGATAACCCCATCTCATCACCAGCTTTGTGAGCATCGCTGATGTCCTTAGCCATCTTCATAAGCTCTTCGATTACTTCCTCGTTAGTAATCATTCCATTCAAATAAGACTTTACAATCCTATCAAGCATTGCAGAAAATTCCTGTGATTTAACCACATTAGTTCTCTTATAAAGTTTTACCTGCTCAGCAATCAATTTTTTTAGCAACTCAATGGAAAGGTTCTTTTCAGGCATTTTAGCGACCTCTTCCATAAATGCAGTGTTAAACAGATTAAATTCTTTATCCACATCTGTAAACAGATTTATGACTCCATCACTCTGAACACTTTGTTTCAGGAGTTCGTTAATCTGAGCATTTATCTCCTTAAAAGATATCGGTCCAGGCTTTACAACCTTAATCAATACAGATCTAATCGTTTCCAAATATGCTTCTTCTCTTCGTTCTTCTGCCGTTGCAATACTCTTAGACAACGAAAACGCCTGACGCATCATATAGCACTCAGTAAGATATTTTTCTAATGTATCAGCCTTTTCTGGTGCAGATAAGAAGTTCACGCCACCTGTAATAAGATTTGCTCGCTTCAAATCACTTTCCGTAGTCATGAATTCACTATAATCGAATCCATGCATCAGCTCACAGCAAACCGATAATTTCTCTTGAAACTTAGTGTATGCAGTGCTGGAGATATCCATGTTACTGAATTTCTTTCTATCAGCATCTGTGTACTGCTTCATTGCAGCTTTGAGTGCAGAAGCAATACCTATATAATCAACAATCAGTCCGCCTTCTTTATCTTTGAATACTCGATTGACACGTGCGATTGCCTGCATAAGGTTATGACCCTTCATCGGCTTAAATACATACATCGTAGACATTGATGGAACATCAAATCCAGTCAGCCACATATCTACAACTATTGCAATTTTAAACTCGCTATTGTTATCTTTGAATTCTCTTGCAAGACCTTCTCTGTATGACTTGTTGCCGGTAAGTTCTTTCCATTCGACCGGATCCTGATTTCCACCAGTCATAACAATCTTAACCTTGTTTTCCCAGCCTGGACGCATATCAAGAATCATTTTATAGAGCTTTACTGCAATAGGTCTGGAATAAGCAACAATCATAGCCTTTCCTGTCTGCTCATATTGACGGCAGCTTTCATAATGATCAAGGATATCTGTGCATAGCGAATTCAATACTTTCGGTGTACCAAGAACACTATCCATGTGAGCTAGCTCATGCTTACTTTTTTCGATATCTACTTCATTTGCATTTGCCTTTAACCGCTCATAAGTCTCATCAATTTCAGCGACAACTTCCGGATCTAATTCCAGTTTGATAACACGACTCTCATAATAAATTGGTCTTGTGGCACCATCCGCTACAGCTTGCGACATATCATAGACATCAATATAATTACCAAATACCTCTAATGTATTTCTATCTTCAAGCTCAATTGGGGTTCCTGTAAATCCAATGTATGTAGCATTAGGTAATGCATTTCTCACACGTCTTGCGTTACCAATGGTAAGCTTACCCGTCTTTGCATTTACTCGTTCTTCAAAACCATACTGACTTCTATGGGCCTCATCTGCCATGACAACGATGTTTCTTCTCAGAGAAAGTGGCTCATCACTTTCTTCAAATTTCTGCATCGTAGTAAAAATAATACCATTTGCAGTCCTTCCATCAAGCCAATCCATAAGTGCGATTACCTTAGAACCATTCTTTTTATCATCCTCCGATAATCTTCTCTTTTCAGCCTGTACTGGTGTCTGCCTTAAGAATTCTTTACATTTTGAGAATTGAGCAAAAAGCTGATCATCCAAATCATTTCTATCGGTTATAACTACGATAGTGGGGCTGTTTAATGCTTCTTGCAAATACTTAGCATAGAAAACCATCGACAATGATTTTCCACTACCCTGAGTATGCCAAAATACTCCGCCTCGGCCATCTCCACCATCCGCACTCGCTTTCCTTGTTGATTCGACCGCCTTTTTTACTGCAAAATATTGATGATATGCAGCTAAAATCTTTGCATCTCCTGTAATGTCTTTTGAGAAACAAATAAAATTATGCAATATATCAAGGAATCGTTCTTTTACAAACATACCCTTAATAAGAGTTGTAAAATCTGCAAACCTTGTATCTTCATAATCACCATCAACTGTCTTCCATTCCATAAATCGGTCTATAGACGCAGTAATGGTTCCTGCTTTTGTCTGAGACTGATCACTGATAACACAGAAGGCGTTGTAGATAAAGAAACTCTCTATAGATTTCTTATAATTTTGAATCTGCTGATATGCGTCTTCAATGGTTACTGAATCTGCTTTTGGAGATTTTAACTCCATTACAACTACAGGCATTCCGTTCAAGAAAATAACCACATCTGGACGCTTTGTCTCATATTCTTCGTATGTCCACTGATTTGCAACAATAAAACTGTTTTTTGATGGATTCTCATAATCCACCAACCTTACAATGGTGCTAACTTCTTCACCACTCTTCTGATATGAAACCGTTACACCATTTTGAATATAATCCGTAAAGATTTCATTCTTTGATACTAAGGTGCCAGCTTCATAATTACAGAGTTTCATTATTGCCTCATCAATGGCAACTGCTGGAAGTATTGGATTAATAGCTTCCAAAGAACTTCTCAACTGTTCACCATAAAGAGGACTATGCGTATCTCTCTTTACATCTGGTCCATAAAGGTGTGTATATCCAAGGTTTTCAAGCAATTCTACTATAGAGTTTTCATAACTTGATTCATCAAAACCTGACATCAGTCCTCACCTCCTTCGTTAATCTAAATAAAAATTTATCGTCTTAAATATCTATATCTGAAACATCCAGTTCTCCGGACATCAGCTTTGGTAATAATGCGTCTCTGAGACTTGATAGTCTTTTAGATTCCTGCTCTAATCTTCTGATTTCTTCAAACAGTGGCATACAGAAAGTATTAAACTTATTAAGAGAATCCTTGTCTGGAACGCTTATAGGAACCATCTTCATTGTAGATCCCGATATTTCTTTAAATGTCGATCCTGATGCCATGCTCTCTATTACTGGCAATAATTTCTTTAGCAAGAAATATATATACGCCGTTCCTACACATTCATTAGGAACTATTGACTTAAATCCTTGATTAGTTGTAACTTCATTTCCCGCTATTGCTATATATCCAATAGGAGCCCTCGAACTAAATAAGACAGTTCCTGCTGGCATTTTTGTTGCGCTACTTTTGCTATATCCCAAATCAGAGATATCATTCTCTCCATGATATATAAACACCGACTTATCTACAGACAAGTCTTTGGGCGTTATCCATGCAATTCCATTTTCTGCATAATACTCTGGCTTAGCTTTTGATGGCGTTCCACCTGCAACAATTGTTCCTACATCACTAAGTGATCCATTTTGCCCCTCATTTGTATCAAACAACTCATCAAAATATGCTTGAGCTTGTTCCTGCAAATTCCTATTTATGCTACCAGCTTCAAATTCCTATTTATCTTTTCGTTGTTTTCTATTTTCTCATCAATTTCTCTGAGAAACATTGCTATCTTATCTTGAATTATTTCATCATCTGGAATATCCACGGTCAGTCCAGCAATATCATTGCGATTAACAGATCCAAATACCGTTCCACTTTCCTTGTTTAAAAGCTGTTGGATATTATGTTTAAGCAAATATAAAAGAAAATCTTGCTTGCCATTTTTCATGCGTATCCCGCATAAACCTCTACCCAAACACATATCCACTGGCGTAATATTTAGATCGCCAACAGGTGCCCTTACGCTCATAATAACATCACCTGCTTTTGCTTGCTTTGTCATTACAGAGGTATATGTATCAAATCTTGGATAGCGTCTACCAAACGTCCTATTCCCTTGTAAAAAAGGATATCCTATGCCGTTATTATTGTAGAATTCAGATTTTGGTGACTGTCCCATTGTAATATCTGCAATTTCACTTAATTTGACTTTCATTATCTCACCTATCCTATATATTTTCTGTGTGCATTCTTCACATTGCTCTGGTTAACCATAGCATAGTGAAGAGTTGTATCTATTTTTTCATGTCCTAAAAGCTTCTGCACTTGCTCAATAGGCATTCCTTTATCTATAGCAGTTGTGGCCATTGTCCGACGGAATTTATGGGGATGTACTTTGTCAATATTCAACGCTTCTCCAAGTTTTTTCAATCTGGTTTCTACACCACCAATTTCAAGTCTGGTAAATGGAGCCTTTAAGCTAACAAACAATGCTTCTTCATCATCAGAACGTTCATTTAGATAGTTCTGTAGATGGATTTTTGTTCTCGCATCAAAATAAACTATTCTTTCCTTATCCCCTTTTCCGAAGACAACGCATTCACGCTCATTGAAATCTATGTCTGACCTATTTAGCCTTACCAACTCGCCTACTCTCATGCCTGTAGATGCCAATATATCTATCAAAGCAAGATCTCTTATCTCTGTACAACTATCACGGAGTTTTTCCAGGTCTTCATCTGAGTATGTTTCTTTAACAGATGTTGAAGCTTTTACTCGATGAATCCTTCTCACCGGGCTCTTTAGAATGTAATTTTCATCTTCAAGCCAAGAAAAAAAACTCGACAAATTCCTTCGTATGTTATCTATAGTAACTTTGCTGACAGAATTACTATTCTGATATCCTGATAAATAGCCTCTAAGGTCCTCAGTTGTGATTGCTTTGATTCTTTTATCAATAGATTCGTACATTTTATTGATGGTATTCCTATAGAAAGTCAATGTTCTCTCCGAGCATCCTTCAAGACGTTTCGCTGCTATAAAGCTTTCTACTAAATTATCGTCATTCTCAGAATCGTCAGCTTTTTTTAGCATAACTCCTTCAAGTACATTTTTTAATAATGCCAACTGATTGTTAGATAAGTGCGGCATCATCTGGCACACCACTTCATTCATAATTTCCTGATCCATTTCTTAATCCTCCTTCTATTTTTCCTGTAAGCGTCATTTGGGAGGATATATCGAAATGGCAAATAAAAATTTATCGTCTTAAATATCTATATCTGAAACATCCAGTTCTCCGGACATCAGCTTTGGTAATAATGCGTCTCTTAATCCCTCCAATTCTTGACTTGAAAGATTGTTCTTAGCTATTTGAGAATCAATACTCTCTAATATGCTTTCATAATTTTCCAAATCTTCAATCGAAGGAATGGGTATTTCCTGCATACATATTCTGTCAGGCGACGTATGTTTTACGGTTGATCCGGTTGCTGAATTAATTATATTTTTTTGATATTCATACGAGCGCAGGAACCAATAAATATAATCTTTTGGTAATTCATCTGAAATCATCTGAACTAAACCAATTCTCTGATTATGCAAGTATGTACGCTTGTTATTTAATGGAATCAATGCACCATACCCTAATGTATCTGCAGCTTTACTTAAATCAGTCATGGTAACAATTAAACTATTAGGTTCCAATATAAAATTTTCAGGAATCTCCCCTGTATAAAATTTACACTTAGTTTCCTTAAATCCACCACCTATACAAAAATTACCTGGTGTAACCAGTACTATTCCATTATCATCTGTTGTTATGAATTCTCCTTTAAAAGCAAAACCATGTTTAATATGAATGAATTCTTTCAGAGCTTTTTTATCAGTCGCTTGCTTCGACATATAATCAAAAATACATTGAGCCTGTTCCTGCAAATTCCTATTTATCGCCGCATTATTTTCAATTTTGCCATTAATAACTTCTATAATATTAGCAATCTTCTTTTGGGTATCCATGTCTGGCAAATCAACTTTAATCTGTCTAAAGTTCTTTAATGGCTGCGCCAAGGCTGGCACACCTACCTGATTAGCAAATGATAATATTTTGTTCTGTCCCTCATATGTATGAAACATAAATACCAGATATGGAACATACACCCTATCTGTGTCAAAGGTTACCCTAAACTGTCTTTGTGAACACAAATACTCTTCATAAGCTGAATCCATCGGAATATATGATATCTGTCCCAACGTTCCGCTGATGGTTACGACAACATCATTTCTCTTTGCAATGGATCTGTGCAAAGACCTCGCCTTTTCTTCTGTCACAAATTTAGTTATATTATCTGTTAGCTTAAACCCCTTTAAATTAGCTCCATCAACTATAGGAAATCCTGATTCCTGAAAACATTCTTTTTTCAAATTAGAGCCAAATGGCCCTGCTGCAATATCAAGAATGACTTCTGATAATTCAATACTTTGCGTCTTCATATCAGCACCTCACTCTCCATATCCTATAGCAGCCAATTTCTTTTTGATTTCATTTTCTAACTTATGCGATTCTTCAAAAAGTCCATACAACTCTGTTGTCAATCGCGTCATCTTTTCATCAAATGGCTCTCCGTCATCTTCCTGATCTTCGATTCCTACATATCTTCCCGGAGTAAGAATATAGTCCTGCTCCGCAATCTGTTCTGTAGTTACAACAGCACAGAATCCCGGCACATCCTCCAATTCACCCGACACAAAGGCATTATATGTATCAGCAAGCTTTCCAATATCATTCTGCTCTGGGTCATCACTTCCATCAGTAAGTTCTCTTAAAGCACGAGTGACCATTACACCCATCTTTCGTGCATCGATAAAAAGAGTCTTTCCCTTCTGTTTTTTATTCTTTGACAAGAACCATAAGCATACAGGAATTCCTGTTGTATAGAAAAGTTGACTCGGAAGAGAAATAATACACTCAACAAGATCCTCGTCAACAATATTCTTTCTTATCTCACCTTCGCCACCTGACTGTGATGAAAGAGAACCATTAGCTAGCACCATTCCCATGCGCCCGTTTGGAGCTAAATGCCATATCATATGCTGAATCCATGCATAGTTTGCATTACTTGCAGGAGGCGTACCAAACTTCCATCTTTGATCTTCCTTAAGCTTTTCCTGTCCCCAAGACGAAAGATTGAAAGGCGGATTTGCCATTACATAATCAGCCCTCATTGTTGTATGCTGGTCACTTAAGAATGTATCTTCTGGAAAATCTCCAAGATTACAGTCTATACCTCTGATAGCAAGGTTCATTTTTGCCATCTTCCATGTAGTAGGATTTGATTCCTGACCATATACAGAAATATCATTTATTTTTCCTTGATGATGCTTTATAAAATCTGCTGACTGTACAAACATTCCACCAGCACCGCAGCAAGGATCATATACACGACCATTAAAAGGTTGAAGAATTTCAACAATTGTCCTAACAACACAAGATGGAGTATAGAACTGTCCAGCATTCTTACCTTCCTGCTCAGCAAAGTTTCTAAGACAGTATTCATAAGTTCTTCCAAGAAGATCCTTTTCATCCGCTCCATCAGTCATCTTAACATTGGTAAATAAGTCTACAACTTCACCAAGTCTTCTTTTATCCAATTCCTGACGTGCAAAATTCTTAGGCAATATACCCTTAAGCTTCTTGTTTTCAGCCTCAATAGCAAGCATTGCCTTATCAATTACTGTACCAATCTCTGGTTTGTGTGCTACCTCAGAAATATCCTTCCATCTAGCTCCTACCGGTACATAAAAGATATTCTCTGAATAATATTCGTCTTTATCTTCCTCAAAGCCTTCACCTTCCTCTACCAATTCCTGATGTTTTTCTTCAAAACTGTCAGATATATACTTTAAGAATATCAGTCCGAGAATGACATTCTTATATTCTGAGGCATCCATATTTCCTCTAAGGACGCAGGCAGCGTCCCATATTTCCTTTTCAAATCCAATGTCTGCTGTATTCTTAGTTGCCATCGTTTTGACCTTCCTTTTTCTTATTATTGATTTCCTGAATTAATACAGCTCTCTCTTCTTCCGTAAGTCTTGAAATCTCTTCTATTAAGCTTACCCAATCTGCATCCTGTAATCCAGCCCAACCTTTTGCATCTAATGCATCTTGCATATTTCCTTTATTATTAACAACCTTAAGACCTTTAAAGTTTGGAAGTGAGCTACTTTGCCAGAATTCTACCATATCCTCACCGACGTCATAAATTTTATATCTACGTCTAAGCATATATGAAAGAAGTCTATCCTTAACCTTTATGTAATCTGCATTGTCATTCGGGCGAATCTCAATTTTAATACCACTTGTCTGTACCTCTATATCGCTGAAATCATCATTATTCTTTTTCTTATCTGCTTCTTTAAGATTAAGTATTTTGACGTTATCATTAACAATAAGTTTATCAATGATTCTTGCCACCTGCTCATAAGTTAAATCATCGATATTTAATCCATTAATGTCTCTTACATCACTTATTCCAAGTATCCAATCTATCGAAACGTTATATACTTTTGAAATCCTATACAAGTTGTCAGTTGTAATGAGCTGTGTTCCGTTCAACCATTTACTAATATTCCCTTGTGTTGTCTGCAATCGCGATGCCGTTATATCCTGAGTTTCTTTTTCAAATAACTCAGATAAGCGTTTTGCGACTATGTCTTTCAAATCATCCATATTTGTCTGTCTCACTCTCCAAATGGACCTGAATCCGGACCGAACATATTCTCCAGGTCTTTTTGTTTTTCTTTTGCAGCTATATAAACCTCTTTCCAATTTGGTTCTGTCACCGCTTCATTTACCAAGAAGGTAATACTGCTGTCTCTCCAAATCATCTCAGAAACCAACGGGCAGTCAGCAAATAACGATAATTTACTTTCTTCCCAACTCTTGTTTAATTCCCTATCGGTTCGTCTTAATGTCTGACTCTTCTTCACCAGATTTTTAATAAGCGGATCCTTTAATCGCAAAGTCATAGTCCCACTTTCTTCTACTAACTCTGCTGATCCCCATGAAATCATATCTGACAAAACCGAAGCAGCACTCATATATGTGGTTCCTTCAGCTGTTTTTTCTTTAATCTTTCTATCGGTCAATCCAAGAAGCCAATCAACCGAAACATCATAAGCCTCTGCAACATGATATATAGTTTCAAGTGTTGGTTGCTGATTACCGGACAACAATTTACTTACATTACCCTGTGTCATATTCAATTTTCCGCCTACAGTCTCTTGTGAATCAGAGCCAAAGGCTTCTTTTAATCTACTTTTGATGATATTAATATTTAGTGCCATCTTCCACTTCCATTTTTAAAATCAATTTTCACGCTTCTTTAACTCTTCTTGATATAATTCATAAAACTTCTGCAAAAACTCCGGATTAACATCCCATGTATTTGACGTTTGACGAAATATCTCTTGAAGCTCATCGCACCACACCATGTAAGGAATTTCTGAGTACTCAATCAAACGTTTTTCCAACCACATATTGTATATATCTGGCGATGCTGAACCCATTTTCTTCCATTCATATAAGATAGATTGGAGAATTTCATCATTAATTCCTACAGAAACAATCTGAGGAATCTCTTTATCCATTCCATTGGTTGTGATTATATTGCCTGGCCATGGCCATATTGCACCCATTTCTCCAAGTTTACAAAACCATCTCAATATATCTGCATAAGTCAGTTTATTTTTACTTATAGTTTTCTTATCTGAAACACCAAGAATCCAGTCGACTGACACTCCATAAACGGATGCAATATTCTGAAGCTGCTCTCCAGTTGGATCCATATCTCCTGACAATAACTTGCTCACTGTCCCCTGTGTGATATGCAGCTTTTCACCAACTACCTTTTGTGTATCATTTCCAAATGCCTCTTTCAGGCGATTCCTTATCAATTCTTTATTAAGTGCCATTTATATCACCTTATTCCTTTTGCGAATACAATTATTCCTGTATGCATATTTTCATTTTATCACGAATATTAAAATTTTCCCAGCATTATTTTTAGCATTTCTCAGAATATCTCCATTCAAACTGGTCGTTATCTTATTCCTTCCAAATTTTTTATACTTAAAGAGAATTGAGTGACACCTTTTAGATGTTTCTCTTCCTCATCAGATTGTGAGTTGGATCTGATCACCCCAACGCCCGAAAGCCATCTGTTGAGATACCAAATAAATATAGACCAGCTATATAGGGCAAGCTGGCCATTTGCAAATTAGGAGGAATCCGAAATGTATGGCCAACACACTATAGCTAAGTATCGTCATGCGGTTTCCTCCGTGCCAAACAGGAGGAAATCGAAATGGCAAATACAGTTTTTAACCCTTATAAGTACAGTAACAGAGTAGCAATTGACGGAGCACCTCTTCAGTTTGGACAGGTATTAGTTCCATTCTGGCTCCAGGACGGATACAGGTTATCTGCCGCAGAGAAGAAAAACTGCACCACCTTTCATTTTGGTGGCTTCAAGTTCCACATCGGCTTTATGCCAATCAGAATCGAAGGCTTTGAGACTTACATGGAAGGCTTCAACAAAGAGATTAACAAATATGTCAGAGAACGCCGTGAAGGCCGCTGTGTAATCGGACACAAGCCTAATGGAGAGCCTATCTGCTGTCCTAAAGCTAACCGTTGTACCGAATGTGAGAATCGTTACAATCCCAATATTGAACGCTACAATCCATTCAAGGATCAGTATGATATCCTCTCACTTGACTTTTGCTATGAAGATGAAGAATTTGATGTAGCTGATGAAAATGCAGTATCTCCAGAGGATGCTTATATTGCATCACATGAACTGACTATGGATGAAAAGTACACTCTGGTGCTTGCACACTTTGAGCAGGTGAACCCTCGCTATGCTACCATCATTAAGCTCAGCAAGGAAAAAGTTCCTGTAGAAGAAATCTGTTCCATCATCGGTCTGAAGCCAAGCAGAGGCCGTGAAGAAATCAATAATGCCTACAATGCACTTTGCGACTTCTTCAACCTCAGCTGCTACAAGATTAAAAAGAGATCTAAGTAATGCCAAGAGGGCGATAACACCATTACAGTGCTACCGCCCTCGTTTTAATGTGTATAGACTTGTTTACGCCCATTAAGCTGAAACTCATCATGCGATTTTATATCTCGAATAGCTTTCCCTAAGGTGCCACATTTTGAGTGTGTGTGATACGGATGGGAAACCTTATGTTTATGGAATGTGATGACTATATCCCGGTCCAGAAGTTCCACTGAATGCAAATACCACACATGACGTGTGTTTTTACTTATCAAAGTAACATCGTATTCATTTGCAGTAATTACTGCAAAATATTTGGTATCAATAGCATTTAATTCTTCTGTAGTAAACATCCTAAGCCCCCTTCCTTTCAAAGTACATATCGAGAGCTGCTTCCAGGATCCCCTGCACATCCTTTTTAGCCACATCTGAAAAATACTTACTGTAAACTGTTGCAGGAAGCTTAACCGAAATAGGCTTAACAATCTCAGCAGATTCCATCGGCTTGTCTACTCCCATCAACGTCTGAACTGATTCCTCTGTAATAGTGCCTGCTGCCGCTCTAAGTTTCTTTGCCATATCCATTTTGATGCTGATGCAATTTTTATCCAGTACACCTTTAACCAGTTCCTGCTCTTTAGCAGATAAATAGGAAAGTTCTACACCAACAACCAGTGCCAGACTAAAATCATCCAGCATATTTCTAAAATCCGGTATCAGCTGACCGCATCTAATGTATCTTGCGATATTTCTACCGGTCATTCCATACTCCTGGTCAATCAGTTCCCTGCTCTTGGCTATCTGGTGGACATGATGTCCACCGTCACCATTAAGCAGATGTAACTCTTCCAAAATTTCTTCTCTTTTCTTTGTGCCACAAACCTCATTGTATCTCGTAGACAGAACCGCTATTCTCTCTGATATCGTTAAATCACTGAAGGATCTCTGAATTACATTGGTCTCAACCACATAAATCCAAGCTTCATCATCTGTTAACTCTTCCTTGATGATAGCAGGAATCTCTTCAAGTCCAGCAATCTTAGCCGCATTATGTCTGTTATGACCTGCAAGCATTTCATATCCCGAACCAAGTTTTCTTACTATGACCGGTGTAAGAATTCCATGCTCTTTTATGCTCTCCACCATGTCATTCAGCCTATCACCATTGTAAAGCTTAAATGGATGGTCACGGAATGGAGTGATGGCATCCACAGACACCATACTCACTCCACCCTCTAGAGCATCCGCTGTCAAAAAGTCTATTGCATCATTAAACACTTTTCTCTTATCCTTCATAGGCAATCAGCTCCTTTCCAAAATCCAAATATGCCTTGCAAGCCTTTGTTTCCGGTGCATATTCCAAAAGTGGTGCACTGTAATAAATACTCTCCCCTACCTTTACTGTGCTTGGAATCTTGCTATTAAAGATCTTAATCTGACCCTCGAAAGTCTCAGCCACCTGTTCTGAGATAACTTTGCAGAGGTTCGTTCTTGCTTCACACATGGTAAGCAGAATACCTTCCACCTCCAGCTTCGGATTGATGCGGCTCTTTATCTTCTTGATGGTCTTAAGGAAATCCTGCAATCCCATCATTGCCAATAACTGAGGATTAACTGTAATCACTACACCGTCAGCTGCTGCCAGTGCATTTATCGTAAGAGCACCTAATGCAGGGCACGTGTCGATTATCAGATAATCGTATGAATCTCTCAAAGGCTCTATGATATTTGCCAGCATCCTCTCAGCTCCCATTTCAAGTCTGAGCTTTGCATCCACCGCTGACAAAATCATTGATGAAGGAATAAAATCCACTCCATTGCGGTTCATGATGTACTCTGCTGGATCCGGAAGCTTTTCATCTTCCATCTGAGCCATCATCAGATGACCTATTGTAATCGGAACTGCTGCAGTATCTTCTACACCAAAGCAGGTTGTAAGATTTGCCTGACTATCGAAATCTACTGCCCACATTTTTTTACCAAGACTTGCCAATGAATATGCAAGATTATATGAGCTTGCGCTCTTACCAACACCACCCTTAGTGGCTCCTACCAATATAACTTTTCCCATGATTGTCTCCTATCTGAGCAACTGATCCACAAGTGACTGTGTCTGCTCCATCATTGCCTCGTTTACCATTGCCTTAATATCATCAAAACAGATGACCAGTACCGCTATTGCTACGAATACCAGTACAAAACCGATTGTCTTTAGACTGTCTCTTCGCATACGCCATACCTCGCTTCCCTCTCTGCCACAAACTGAGCGTGAAGCTTTGACTTCTCAACCTCAAACTGCTTCTTAAGAGAAGCCATTTTTCTTTCCATAAATGCAGCTTCTGCCTCTGCTATTGCAGCTCTCTCAGCATCCGGAGTAATAACTAACTTTCCATTTTCACAGCTGATGGAAACATAATCTCCGATTTCAAATCCAAGTTCCTTAAGCCACTGACCCTTCAAAACGATAGCCGGTGTACTCTTATACTGATATCCACTCTTGCAAACCACCTTAATGCTTCTGTTCTTCTTCATCATAGTCGAAATCTCCTTTTCATAATTTGTCATTGATTGTCTGTTACCTTATTGCTTCTACATCCAGCCCAATGGCATCACCCCCCTTAAGCGAAAAAATAGCTGCTGATGCTTTCGCACCAACAGCTATTGCTTAAGTTCGGTATTATTATGAAGTTATTTCTTTTCAGCCTGCTCTTTTTCAATTATGTCGTAATATTCATCCATATCAAGAGAAAGCTTTATGTGAGAGTCTGCTTTTCGGTTGCTCAAGAGGCACACAGTCTCAACGTGAAACGTCGAAGGAAACATATCGACACAACAGACCTTTTTCACTTCATATCCTCTCGCCTGTAAAACCTCCAGATCTCTTGCCAGACTGGTCGGCTTGCAGGAAATATAAACCATCTGAGGCACATTGTAACGAATGATTTTTTCCAAAGCTTTTGGATTGATTCCGTCCCTTGGTGGATCAAGTACAATATAATCCGGCTTTTCTTCAATGCTGTCAATGACTTTGAGCACATCCCCTGCGATAAACTCGCAGTTATGTAAACCATTTAACTGTGCATTCTCTTTGGCAGCTTCCACTGCTTCCTCAATGATCTCCACACCGATCACTTTTTTGGCTACCGGAGAAAGCATCTGTGCGATCGTTCCGGTTCCGGAATACAGATCGAATACAATTTTACCATGCTCCGCAATATCTGCGTCTGTTCCGCTTGGAAGTGCATCTCCGATAAACTCTCTGGCAGTCTGATATAGCACCTCTGCACCCAGCGAATTGGTCTGGAAAAAAGAAAATGGTGTAATCTTAAAGCGAAGCCCTAACAATTCCTCGTAAAAGAAATCCTGTCCATATAAAACATCCGTGCCTTCATTCGTCACGGTATCTGCCACATTGTCATTTCTCGTATGCAGAATACCTGTCATGGTACCTTTGTAATCTGCTGCAAGAAGAGCAGCTTTCCAGCCCTCTAATAATTCCTCTTCCGTTCCTGCAAATGCGTTTTCCTGTGCATTGTTCAACGTACTTTCAACTTCATCTATCTGTGCTCCGGCAATTCCCTGAAAATCCGTCTGCGTTGTAGTCACCAGATCTACTAATATTTCCCCTGTTTTGACTGCCTTACGGACAAGCAGATGTCTTAAATATCCGATGTGACGCAGTTTATGGTAATAAGTGATATTTTTTTCACGAAAATAAGCAAGTGTGACAGACAGGATCTTTCTGAAATCCTCATCCACGATCTGGCAGTTTTCCACCGTCACGATATCATAGAAGCTTCCACGCTTATGCATTCCAAGTGCTAACGGTCCATCCTTAAATTCATCCCCAAAGGAAAATTCCATTTTATTACGGTATCCGGTCTGATTCGGACTAGCTTTGATGCCTAAAAACTGATAATCTTTGTTTTCCGGATCAATCACATCATCAATTAATTTTTTTACCTGTTCTGCTTTCATTTCAAGCTGTTTTTCATATAGCAGTGTCTGATAAGTGCAGCCTCCACATTCCCCGGCATGGACACATCCTGTTTTGTCCCCTTCCAGCGGTGACTTTTCCAATACCTCTAAAAGCCTTCCCTCTGCCTTTCCTTTGCGGATTTTATTGATGGAAGCAGACACTTTCTGTCCCGGTATCGTATTTTTTACAATAACCTGTCTGCCATCCTCTGTTCTGATAATTCCCTTATTTGGAAAGTCTACGCGCTCGATCACGCCTTCTATGATTTGTCCTTTTTTCATAAATTCCTCACATTTTTATTTCATCAACTATAAAATAGTCCATGATTCCATTGACATTTATTAACTTCACAGTTTTCTATTTCTTTTATCTGTTACACAAGAAAAAAGGGCTGCATCTGCAGCCCTCCAGATTATTTTTATTCTTCTTTTTTCTCTGCTGGTTTTGCTGGCTCTTCTTCGTCATCCTCATCTTCGAAGAAATCGTCATCATAATCATCTTCAAAATCGTCTTCAAAATCTTCCAGATAATCCGGTGTGAAGAAACGATATACACCATATACTGCGGCTGCAACTGCTGCAATAATACCGATGATTGCAAAAATCCATACAACCTTTGATGTTTTCTTTTCTTCAGCTTCTTTTTTGTTTAATAATTCATTCAACTTTGTCATATTGATCAAATCCTCTTTCTTATTGAGTAAGTCGTTTAACTTTGTCGCATTGATGAAATCTTCCACCTTGTTCATAGTGTTCCGCTCCTTCTCTAATTTATACTTTTTATAGGATATGCAAAACCTGAATGCAATACACACCAGAAAAATCTATGTGCACCGCTCATTGCTTACGTCCATTATACCATATCCTTTACTTTTCGAATATATAAAATTTACATTTTTCAAAAATTTTATATTTTTTTTAGAGTTTCGGATACGCAGACTTCCATGCTCCCAGACAGGATCAGATACGCTTTAATTTTGCAAAAGAAGCAAACATTTTCTTCACACCATATCCCTCAAAATCCACGGTCACTTCATAATCTCTTCCACCGTCCATGATGTTTTTGACAACACCTTTACCGAATTTGATGTGCGATACGGTGTCCCCGACACCATAGTCAAGCTCTGACTTTACAACACCCTTTGTGACAAGTGCCTTTGCCTGCATACTCTGTCCGGAAGGCTGCTGGCGCAGTGTTGTTCTTTTCTGTCTTGCTGTTGTCTGGTTCTGTAAAAAAGATGGGAAACTGCTCTCTTTTCCAAAAGAAGATTCTCTTGCAGATGCCGGCTTTCTCAGTTCACTGTCCAACAGTTCAGACGGAATCTCCCGAACAAACCGCGATACTTTATTATATTGCGTTTCGCCACGGATCATACGTTGTCTTGCACAGGTAATTGTAAGTTCTTCTTTGGCTCTCGTGATCCCCACATAAGCTAGGCGTCGCTCCTCTTCGAGATCCTCAGAAGAACTGTCCGAAGTGATGGACATATAACTTGGGAACAATCCATCCTCCATTCCGGCAAGGTAAACTTTCGGGAACTCCAGACCTTTTGCACTATGTAATGTCATTAAAACAACATAATCACTGCCCTCATCGAGACTGTCGATGTCTGCAACCAGTGCCACTTCCTCTAAAAAGCCGCTGAGCGTCGGATGTTCCTCTCCTTCCTCGTAAGCTACCACTTTACTGATCAACTCATCAATATTTTCAATACGGGCCTTTGCTTCCTCGGTATCCTCTGTCTCCAATTCCTTCACATATCCGGTTTCGTCTATAATCTCCTGCAAAAGTTCAGAAACGCTGATAATCTCTACTTTACTGCGCATCACCTGAATAAAATTCACAAATGGCCGGATCTTTGTTGCACTCTTGCCTAGTGTTGGGATATCATCTGCCATTTTTAATGCATTATAAAAGCTGATATCTGTTATAGCTGCATAATCTGCCACACGGTTTAAGGTTGTCGCTCCGATTCCACGTTTTGGCACATTGATAATTCTGCGGACCGCAAGATCATCCCTCGCATTATCAATGGTTTTTAAATAGGCAAGCAGATCCTTGATCTCTTTTCTCGCATAGAAGTTCACACCGCCGACAATCTTATATGGAATATTGGATACAATAAATTTTTCCTCGAAAAGACGTGACTGGGCATTGGTACGGTAAAGCACAGCGCAGTCTCCATAATGGTATCTTCCCTCATTCACACAGGCATTGATATCCTTTGCAACATATTCTGCCTCCTCGTAGCCTGTCTCAAACTGACGGAATCCGATCTTTTTTCCCTCGGCATTATCTGTCCAAAGTGTTTTTCTCTTTCTTCCCATGTTATTGACGATCACGCCATTTGCCGCATTCAAAATGTTCTGGGTAGAACGGTAATTCTGTTCCAGTTTGATCGTCACTGCCTCTGGAAAATGTTTTTCAAAGTTTAAAATATTATAAATATTGGCACCACGAAACTTATAAATCGACTGGTCATCATCACCAACGACACACAAATTCTTATATTTTCTTGCAAGAATACTGATCAGTTCAAACTGTGCTGTGTTCGTATCCTGATACTCGTCCACCATGATATAGCGAAAACGCTCCTGATAATAGTCGAGCACCTGTGCATCTGTTTTAAATAATTCCACTGTTTTTACGATCAGATCATCAAAATCAAGCGCATTGTTCCGTCGTAATGCATCCTGATACTCCCTGTAAATCTCTGCCTGTTTCCGTTTTGCGAAATCCCCGGAAGCCGCTGCCCTTAAAGAAAACTCCTGTGGATCTACAAGCTCGTCCTTCGCCTTGGAAATCGCTGCAAGCAGACTCCGCTCTTTGTAAATCTTGGTATCCACATTCAGACGCTTACAGATGTCCTTCATCAACGTTTTCTGATCATCTGAATCATAGATTGTAAAATTCGTATCAAATCCGATGCGGTCGATATGTCTCCTCAAAATGCGCACACAGGTAGAATGGAATGTAGATACCCAGATGCTTTCTGAGCCATAACCCACAAGCTGGTCGATTCGTTCACGCATCTCGCCTGCTGCTTTATTCGTAAAAGTGATTGCCATAATGTTATATGGATTCACACCTTTTTCCTCGATCAGATAAGCCGTGCGGTGTGTCAGCACTCTCGTTTTGCCGGAACCTGCACCTGCTAAGATCAGAACCGGGCCTTCCGTATGAAATACCGCCTCACGCTGCTGTTCGTTCAATGTATCATAAATACTCATAGAAATCTCCGTTTTCGTTATTTTTATAGTGATTATATCATACTCCACCTACATCTGAACAGTAAAACCGAACATATTTTCTTGTTTTTTCATACATTTAAATTCAATTGTCTATTGTCATCTAGTTTTCAATACTATATAATCTCATATAGAGAGTACCATAAGTAAAATATAGAACGAACCTTAATAATACGATTTGATCATTACAATTCATACAAAAAGCAGGTAGAACTATGAACACTAAACAATTTTTAAGTGATATATTAGACGAATTTAACCGCATTGATTATGTAAAACCGGAAGATATTCCGAATATTGATCTGTATATGGATCAGGTGACAACTTTCATGGATTCCCAGCTTGCCACATCCAAGCGGCATGAAGATGACAAGATCCTGACGAAAACAATGATCAATAATTATGCGAAAAACGATCTGCTCCCGCCACCGAAAAAGAAGAAATATTCCAAGGAGCACGTGCTGACACTGATTTTTATTTACTACTTCAAAAGTATTTTAAGTATCAGCGATATCCAGAGTATTTTGAATCCGATCACGGACAAGTATTTTGGAAAAAACAGCTCCGAGATGAGCCTTGAGGATATTTATAAGGAAGTATTCGGCTTAGAACATCAGGAAACCTTAAATATCATGAAAGATCTCGCAAAGAAATTCAACACCTCCATGAAAACTTTTGAGGGAATGGAAGGCGAAGATGCCGAGCTTTTACGCACGTTCAGTTTCATCTGCATGTTAAGCTATGATGTCTATCTGAAAAAGACGATCATCGAACGGATCGTCGACCAGATGTTACATGAGGAAAAAGATTCCACAAAAAAATAAATACGTGCTTTACAAAAATATTAAAAAAAGGAACCCTACTCCGTACCGGATGATAACGAACCTGTCTGACAGGGACATATCACCGGAACGTGCATGGTACCTTTTTTGATTGTTATTTTATGCTTCGCTGTTCTCTGATTTTGCCATTCTCGCAAATACCATATCATAGCCGTCATTACCATAATTTAAGGAACGGTTTACACGGCTGATCGTTGCTGTTGATGCTCCTGTTTTCTCTGCGATATCCAGATATGTTTTCTGGTCACGTAACATTTTGGCAACCTCAAATCTCTGTGACAAAGAAAGCAGTTCATTTACCGTGCAGACATCTTCAAAAAAAGTATAACATTCTTCTCTGTTTTCCAGGCTTAAGATAGCATCAAAAAGATGATCCACTGCCTCAGTCCTTAGTTTCTTGCTCATTTTTCTTCTCCTTTTCTAAATCAAAATGATATCCTTCTATCACGAAGCACAGCTTCATGATCAACATTCGTCGCTCGCCGAACACATGCATGTGTTCTTCTCGCTGGCACTCATTCTTTTTTTAATTCTCAAATCCACTCACATTTTAGCATAGTAAAGTTTTAAAGTAAATACCTGTTTTACACGCTAAAGCGTTACAGACGCAAATTATATAATAGTCGAATCCAGGCGAAAAAGCAATACTTTTTTTCATGTTATCTATAATTATAAGTTATAGAGGTCTGGCTGTTATTATTCCTGTTTTTCTTCGTTCAGAAAATCTGTCAGGAAACAGATCAGACGTTCCATCTCCTGCTGCGTGCCAATGCTGATACGCAGGTAATTACTAATTCTCGGCTTGGAAAAATAGCGCACGAAAATGTTATGCTCCCGAAGTGCTTCAAATATTTCTTTTGCAGGAACTCTTTCATGTGTTGCAAAAATAAAGTTGCTCATGGAATCCCCAAAGGAGAATCCAAGCTTTTTCAATTCCTTCTTGGTCCACTCTCTTGTCGCAATCACTTTTGCGCAGGTTTCCTCAAAATAAGCCCGGTCTTTGATTGCCTCAACCCCAAGAGCAAGCGTTGTCTGATTGAGTGTGTAGGAGTTAAAGGAATATTTTACATCATTGATATACTTGATCAGTTTTTCATTTCCCATGGCAAAACCAATCCGCATGCCAGCTAGTGAACGCGACTTTGAAAAAGTCTGTACCACAAGAAGATTGTCGTATTTTTCGATCAGAGGCAGCGCAGACTCTCCGCCAAAATCAATATACGCCTCATCCACAACGACGATTACATCCCGATTGTGCGCAATGATATCCTCAATCTCGGAGAGCGGCATCAGATTTCCGGTCGGTGCATTTGGATTCGGGAAAACGACACCGCCATTTTCACCGTAGTAATCTTCTTTTCTGATCTGGAAATCATCATCCAACGGTTTTGTCTCAAACGGAATCCGAAGCATGTTCGCCCACACATCATAAAAAGAATAGGTAATATCCGGAAACAGAATCGGCTTTTTACTGTTAAAAAATGTCATAAATACCATTGCCAGCACATCATCCGATCCAACCCCCGTAAACACCTGACTGCTTTTGATTCCATAGTAATCTGCAATCGCATCCACTAACACTTTACAGGTCGGCTCCGGGTAAAGCCGCAGTTTATCCGTATCAAAATTCTTCAATGCCTCTACCACACCAGGTGCCGGCGGATATGGATTTTCATTGGTATTTAACTTAATCATGTCCGGCTTGTCTGGCTGTTCTCCCGGAACATAAGGCTCCACTGTCCTTACATATTCTTCCCAGTTGCTCATAAACTTTTCTCTCCACTTTCTCAATTCTCAGTAATGCTTCCCATTCATTTCTGATATGATTCACAAATCCACTACGATCTGCTCACTTTTCAATCTATTCTGTATACAGTCCGTAATCTTTTGCCAGTTTTTCAAATGCGATCAGGGCATTTTTCACTGTCTCATGGGAAACACAGTACGCAAGTCTCACATAACCGGCGCATCCAAAGGCACTTCCCTTTACCATGATGATATTGTATTTTTTGCCTGCTGCAACAAATTTTTCTTCGTCTGCCTCCGGAGATTTTACCCACATGTAAAATGCCCCTTCCGGCTTGATGCAGTGGAAACCAAGCCTCTGCAATCCTTCATATAACATCTTTCTGTTTTCATCATAAAATGCAAGATTCGTCTTCTCATCGAGACATCTTGCAACCGCTTTCTGCAAAAGGGACGGCGCATTGACGAAGCCAAGGGTACGGTTTGATACCACAATGCCGTCGATGACCTGATCGGCATTTTCTACTTCATTCGGAACGACCACATATCCGATACGCTCTCCCGGAAGTGAAAGTGACTTGCTGAAAGAATAACCTACAATTGTATTTTTATAATATTTTGTCAGGAAATCTTCTTTATTTCCGTCATAGACAAGTTCACGGTAAGGTTCGTCGGAAACCAGATAAATTTCATGTCCAATCTCTTTTTCCTTCTTCTCCATGATCTTTGCCATTTTTTTCATTGTTTCTTCATGGTAGATTACTCCGGTCGGGTTGTTTGGGGTGTTCACAATGACAGCCTTGGTCTTTTCATTGATCGTATTTTCAAATGCCACAAGGTCTGGCTGGAATGTCTCAAAATCCGGTGCCACTGCAACCACCTCTGCATCAAAATTAGCCGCATAACTCTTATACTCCCCAAAGAATGGAGCAAACACGATAACCTCGTCTCCCGGATCTAAAATGGTCTTAAAAATGATGTTCAGTCCTCCGGCCGCTCCCACTGTCATAATAACATTGTGGGAATCAAAAGCAGTTCCGAAACGCTTGTTCAGATTCTCGGCAATTGCCTGTCTGACATCCGGGTAACCTGCATTATCCATGTATCCGTGTAACACGAGTGGATCTGTCTCGTCCACCAGTTCTTTGATTGCTTCATTCAATGCTGCCGGTGCCGGTGTTGCAGGATTTCCCAATGAAAAATCATACACATTCTCCCGTCCTACTTTTGCAGCTAATTCATTTCCTTCTACGAACATTGCGCGGATCGCTGAACTTCCCTGCAATGCTTTCTGTATTTTTTTTGAAATCATATCTGTTCCTCACTTATTCTGTCAACGTCGTCATTTATGTACCTTATACAGTCAAAGTTTTGTTTCATACACAATATCCGTCAACAACTTTCTCCTTATACTTTACAACAATAATGTGTGAAAGTAAATAGAGAAAAAAAGAAACTACCGCAAGACAATCTCCTCACGGATCATGCCCGGACAGTTTCTTCTTTTATTCAAAAATACTCCCCTGTATTTTCTTATGCATTGACGGTATCTACAAATTTCTGGAACGCTTTTCTGCCTTCCTCTGTGCATTTGTAAACACCTGCGTCTAATAAAACTTCTTTGAACACAAGACCAATCTCGGTCTGGATGATCTCATGTAATTTTTCCGGTGTGATCTCACCCTCTAAACCGCTTCCTGCTGTGAATCCGTATTTTGGAAGGAATTCCTCTACCCAGTCAGCGTGTTTTGCCAAAACTTCATCCTCACGGATTTCTGCGCCGTCTAAAATCGCCTGTTCTAATGCAGCCATCTCATCTTTTAATCTTGCCGGAAGCACTGCAAGTCCCATAACCTCGATCAGACCAATGTTTTCTTTCTTGATATGGTGCAGTTTTGCATGTGGATGATAAACACCTAATGGGTGCTCCTCTGTTGTGATGTTGTTGCGGAGTACAAGATCTAACTCATAATCATTGCCACGTTTTCTTGCGATAGGAGTGATCGTGTTGTGTGGTTCTCCCTCTGTCTCTGCAAAAATAAATGCATCCTCATCTGTATAACCTCTCCATGCAAGCAAAATCTTATCTGCAAGCTCGATCAGGCGCTCCTTCTGTGGTGCACTGATACGGATCACGGACATTGGCCATTTTACAATTCCGGCTTTCACATCCTCAAATCCCTTGAAGGCCAGCTCTTTTTCCACCGGTGCTTTTGCCATTGCAAACTCGTAATGACCACCCTGGAAATGATCATGGCTTAAAATGGAACCTCCGACGATTGGAAGATCTGCATTAGAGCCAACAAAATAATGTGGGAACTGCTCTACGAAATCCAACAGCTTTCCGAAGGTTGCTTTTTCAATCTTCATTGGTGTATGCTCTGCGTTAAAAACGATGCAGTGCTCATTGTAGTAAACGTATGGTGAATACTGGAAAAACCAGTCACTGTGATTGATCGTTACCGGAATGATTCTGTGGTTCTGTCTTGCCGGATGGTTCACACGTCCTGCATATCCCTCGTTTTCTTTGCACAGAAGGCATTTTGGATAACCGCTCTGTTTTGCAAGCTTGGCTGCTGCGATCGCCTTCGGATCTTTTTCCGGTTTGGAGAGGTTGATGGTGATATCCAATGTTCCAAACTCGGTATCTGC
>ERZ1034691.311-NODE-311-length-39457-cov-21.537866_pt1 | contig 39457 bp, 31 predicted proteins | sample MGYA00520638_ERZ1034691 | MGnify/ENA primary metagenome ERZ1034691 (study PRJEB33766, sample SAMN09781763) | gut metagenome | biome: gut microbiome | host: Homo sapiens | place: Madagascar | study: EMG produced TPA metagenomics assembly of the PRJNA485056 data... | reverse complement strand
TATAAGGGCAGAAAGCAGAAGAAGAGACAGTTCAGACAGTTATGGATTGCCAGAATCAATGCTGCTGCAAGAATTAACGGACTTTCATACAGCAAGTTCATGTATGGTCTTAAGTTAGCTAATATCGATCTTAACAGAAAGGTATTATCTGAGATGGCTGTTAACGATGCAGAAGGATTTGCTAAGCTCGCAGAGGTTGCTAAGTCTAAGCTTGCATAATTGATTATATATTATATATCATAGAGATAATAGGCTGTCGTGAAAGCGGCAGTCTTTTCTTTTTAAAATGTATGATATTTCTGTGAACTAATATGAACAGATATGGATAAAATCTCTTTTATGTGATATAGTATGAAAGTCAATTTTTTACTTCTGTATAAAGAAGTAAGAGCGGAGGTTTATTGTGAGAAAAAGTTTTTTAAGAAAAGCATCAATAGTTTTATTATCAGCAACAATGCTTATGGCAACTGCATGTAATAAAGAGATTGAAGTAAAATACGATTATAATGTTAATGATTATGTACAGCTTGGAAAATATGAGGATATAGCTGTAACGGTTGATAAAACTTCTATAGAGAATCAGCTTGTTGATGATAAAATAGCTGAGGATATAGAGAATAATACTACTTATTCAGAAGTCAGCAGAGGTGCTGTTGATGGGGATCAGATACTTGTTACTTATGTTGCTACAAGTTCGGGTTCACAGTCAACAGGACTGTCTAATACAGATGGTGTAACAATGATACTAGGCAAAGATAAACTTGGACTTGACATAGAAGAGCTTGATGAAGCACTCTATGGAATGAAGGCTGGAGAGACTAAGGTTATGGTAATCGACTTGCCGGAAACATATAGCAATACCGTATATGCAGGAACTAAAGTAGTGTTTGAGCTTACCGTGCAGACGGTTTCACAGCCTAATGTGCCAATGCTTACTAATGCATATGTTAAGGAAACATTTGGATATGATACAATCGAAGAATATAGAGCTTCTGTTAAAGATTCATTAGCATCTACAATCGATTCTAAGGTTGATGATGAGATTCAGAAACAGGTTCTTTCAACACTTCAGGATACATGTAAGGTAAGTGGTTATCCAGATACACTGCTCAGTACATTACGAGACAGATATGACCAGTCTGTCGGATTCTATGCTGATTTTACTAACCAGTCAAAGGAAGAGTATTGCCAGCAGTTATATGGAATGTCATATGATGATTTCATTAAGAAGTCAGCAGCACAGCAGCTTATTATGGAAGCAATCGTGAAAGATCAGAAGTTCTCTATGAGAGAATATGATTACAAGGGCGATCTTGATGAATTCGCAGGAGACAATGGATATTCTGATGAGAATGCATTTGTTGAGAAATTCGGAAAAGATAGTGTAGTTAAGGCTATGCTTGTGCAGAAGGCACAGGATTATGTTATTGAGCATGCCAATATTGCGTATAAGTAAGGTTGGTTGACAGAATTTAGGTTGTGTGTGGGAACCGGCAGCATATTATTGTGCGAGTCCTCATGGCGGCTGCACCTAGTGGGAGTAAATGCCGCTCTATACAGAGTTTATTACGGTGAGAGAAAACAAACGCGCTTCGCTTGAACGAGTTTTCTCTCACCGCTCTTTTGTATAGAGCGGCATAACTCCCACACGGTTCGCGCCTTAAATCGGACTCGCACAATAATATGCTGCCGGTTCCAATCTACGTTAATTCTTTCTTGCCTTGCTTATGCCTTCGGCATGTTGCAAGGCGGGCTGTTGATGTGTGACCGGGGTGGCTATGAAATGTGGTGAGATAAAAAAATCCATCTTGCTTATGCCTTTGGCATGTTGTAAGGCGGGTTGTTGATGTGTAACCGGGGTGGCTATGAAATGTGGTGGGATAAAAAATCCATCTTGCTTATGCCTTTGGCATGTTGCAAGATGGATTTTTTTACTTTGTGCCTGTTGAGCCGAAGCCGCCTTCGCCTCTTTCTGTGTCGTCAAGCTCTTCTACTTCGTTGAATGATGCTGTGATGTATGGTGCTAAGACTATCTGAGCGATTCTGTCTTTTGGTTCTATGGTTACAGGCTTATCTGAATGGTTATGGAGGGCTACTATGATTTCACCTCTGTAGTCAGAATCTATTACACCTACTTTGTTGGCTGGGGCAAGACCTTTTTTGCATGCCATTCCGCTTCTTGCATAGATGAGGCCTACGAGTCCTGTTGGTATCTCCATTGCTATTCCTGTTTTGATGAATTCAGTTGTGCCTGGCATAACTGTTACGGCTTCGGACATTCCTGAGTAGAGGTCTGCTCCGGCTGAGAATTCTGTTCCGTATGTTGGGATACAGGCGTTAGGATTTAATTTTTTAATATTAACTTTCTGTGACATTGTGTAAACTCCTTTTTATTATTAATCGTACAGAAGTACGATATTACCTGATTCGAGAGATTCTTTTACAAGGATTGTCCTCTGATTAGATGAACCCTTGAACTGAAGCATCATATCCTTCTTGTCTTCTTCATATTTGCCGTCAACTATGACGTCAATGTATTGAAGCATTTCTTTAGTTTCTTTCCATTCATTGCACATTCTTCCAACAATATCCTTGTCAAACAGATATCCTGTAAAGCACCATATACTCAGGTCAGGATATATTCTGCGTACTTCCCTCAGCAATGGAAGGAGTCCCTGCTGGTTGCTGTGTTCAAATGGTTCACCTCCTAGAAGTGTGAGCCCTGTAACATAGTCTGGGGCAAGGGAATCAATGATTTCTTTGATTGTATCGTCTGTGAAGTCCCTGCCATAATTAAAGTCCCATGCAATTTCGTTAAAACAACCTTTGCATCGGTGTGTGCATCCACTTACAAAAAGAGATGTACGCACCCCTGGTCCGTTAGCAATATCACAGGTTTTTATCTCGGCATAATGCATAATATAAACCTTCTTTCTAAAAGTTGCAATAAATCTGTATTATTAGCAAATAATGACATCTTATCACATGAATTACAGAATTATGAATGCTATATTAAGACTATAGCAAATGATTTAAATCTGTTGTACAATTATAGCAGATTTGCTCGTGACAAACAATGGAGGGTACATATAATGAAAATTTATTTTGACAAGCTTTACAGGTATGACAGATTACAGGAACCGGCAGGCATAGCACTTCCTTTTAAGGAAGGAGAGTTAAAGACTGCTGACAGGATAGCTATTACACAGAATGGCAGAAAATGTATGGTTCAGCCGAAGGTTACATCGAAGCATGCAGATGGAAGCATAAGATACCTGTATGTGGATTTTCTTGCTGATATTCCAGCTAATAAGGGCGCAGTGCTTGAGTTTGAAAAAGAGTCTGATGGAAGCTGCGAAGAAAAGGGAGTATCTGTTACTCAGACTGGACAGGGGCTGTGTGTTGACACAGGCTGTGTTACATTTACAGTAAAGAATAATTCCCAGAATATATTTGAAACACTTGATGATGGAAGAAAACATTATACCGCTCAGAATTTTGAAGGACCATACTTGAAAGATGATATGGGATTATACGACATTAATATTGGTGAGTGGAAGATTATAGATGCAGGTCCTGTAAAATGTGTAATCAGAGCTAAAGGAAGTAACATTCTTAATAATAAAAAAGTTGATTTTGAGATAACACTTACATCATATGCAGCTAAGTCATGGATTGATGTTTCATACAGAATTATTAATACGACTTATGATGAACTTCATATCAAATCACTGGTATTTTATGCAAAGCCTGATGAGACAGTCACTGCAAGTGATGATTTGTTTGATATGCACATTAATATGGGTAATGATTCTACCGGATGTGGAGATGTACTTACGGATAATTCTAAAGAGAATGGACCTGTGTATCACACAAGAGGAACCGGGGAATTAGAGATGATATCTGGTAAAGCACCTGTTTCCAATGTAAGAACACTTGTTGGAAGCTCTAATTATAAGACTGATTTCTATATTGGAAGAGATGGAGTGCAGGTTAATAAGATTATCGATGATGCATATCTTGTAAAGGAAGCGAATGAACATTTTGCAGAGGTATTCTATGGTACATTTCTTGCAGATTATACTGATGGAAATGATGGATTGTGTATAACTGTATATCAGGCACAGCAGAATTATCCGAAGGCAGTTAAGGCATATGACGGCGGAGTAGCTGTTATGCTTGTTCCAGAGGATATAGGAAATGTTGTTATGCAGTCTGGTATGGCAAAGGAACAGAGATTCCTGATGCATTTCCATAAACCGGATATGCAGATGTGGGAGCTTGATAACAGAAGTACAATATACCAGATGCCTGACAGACCATGCATAGCACCAGAGGAATTCAAGAAGGCAGAAGTGTGTATGGATGTATTCCCTGAACATCTTGTGGATGAAGTTGAAATCGCACTTATTGCAAGGGCTGATAATCATTCAAGATGCTATGGCATGCTGAATTGGGGCGATTCTATTGATATGGGATATACTTTACAGGGAAGAGGTGGCGGAAAACCTGTATGGAGTAATAATGAATATGATTATCCACATTCATGTGCTCTTATGTATGCAAGAACTGGAATCAGAAGATTCCTTGACTATTTAATAGTTTCAGCAAAGCATCAGATGGATGTTGATGTATGCCATTACAGCAAGAATCCATTAAGAATAGGTGGACAGTGGGAACATACAGCAGGTCATTGTAAGAATGGAATAATGGTATGCTCACATGAATGGGTTGAAGGAGTAATTGATTACTATCATTTTACAGGTGATGAGAGAGGTCTTGAGACAGCTATAAGTATAGGTGATAACATATTAAGACTTCTGGATACACCAATGTATGCAAAACCGGGAGAAGCCAATGCGAGAGAAACTGGTTGGGCTTTACGTGCACTTGTTGCATTATATGTGGAGACAAGAGATGAAAAATGGCTTGCAAAATGTGAGTGGATTATTGACAGCTTTAAGATATGGGAAGAGGAGTATGGCAACTGGCTTGCTCCATATACGGACAATACTCTTATAAGAGTAGGATTTATGATATCAGTAGCTGCAGGAAGCGTAATGAGATATTACAGGGTATTCCCAAGAGAAGATATTAAGCAGATGCTTATAAGAGCAATTGATGATATTGTAGAGAATTGTACTCTTGATAATGGTTTGTTCTATTATAAGGAGCTTCCTTCACTTTCAAGGAATGGAAATAACACACTTCTTCTGGAATCACTGGCAATTGCCTATGAACTTACAGGTGATAAGAAATATCTTGAGTATGGTTTCAAAACATTTGAAACTAATATTAATAACACAGGCAGGGCAGGAGTTGGTTCTAAAAAGGTTATAGATGATGCTGTTATTGTTTCTGGTGACAGTACGAAAGGATTTGCACAGAGTTTTATACCACTTGTTACATATTATAAGGCACTTGGAGATACAGGATTAATTAATAATGTAAAGCTGTATTCATAGTATATTACGGTGAGAGAAAGCAAACGCGCTTCGTTTGGGCGGGCTTTCTCTCACCGCTTTTTTTGTATACAGCAGCATTAACGCCCTCACAGCTTGGAAAAGTCGCAGATATTTACTGGTTTTTTTATGTAATATATAGTATAATCTTTCAAAAGTGTTTGTAATTGACGGAAAGGTGGTTTTTTATGAGAATCGGAATAAGAGCACATGATGTTGCATACGCTCCATTAGAGGAGCTTATACCTAATATACATTCACAGGGTTTTCACTGTATGCATATTGCACTCAGTAAGTCTATTAAGGAGTTTAAGCCGGGCGTGGAGACTATGACTCCGGGACTCGCCATGTATATTAAGGAATTATGTACAGAGAATAAGGTTGATGTTGCAGTACTTGGCTGTTATCTTAACCTTTGCAATCCTAATCCTGAGAAGCATAAGGAGATTGTTGAGAAGTATAAGGCACATATAAGATTTGCAAGTATTCTTGGCTGTGGAGTTGTTGGTACTGAGACTGGTGCGGTTAATGAGGAGTATAAGTATGAGCCAGCTAATCACAGTGAGGAGGCACTTCAGTGCTTTATTGATAATTTAAGGCCAATAGTTAAATATGCTGAACAGTTTGGCGTCATTGTAGCAATTGAGCCTGTATGGAAGCACATTGTATACACTGTCGAACGTGCAAGAAAGGTGCTTGACGCTATTGATTCACCTAATCTTCAGATTATATTCGACCCGGTTAACCTGTTATGTGTTGATAATCTTGCACAGCAGGATGAGATTATTGAGAAAGCATTTGACCTGTTATTAAAGGATATTGCTGTTGTTCACTGCAAGGATTATATTGTTGAAGGCAGTGAGCTTAAGTCAGTGGCAGCAGGTACAGGAAAGGGTAATCCGGTGACCGGAGGAGGTCTTAATTATCCACTTCTGTTAAAGAAGATTAAGGAGCATAAGCCATATGTACACTGTACACTGGAAAATACTGTTCCTGAGAATGCAGTGGCTACAAGAGAATTTATGGAAAGAACATATGCCAGTGTATAAATAATGGGCTTAAGAAAACTATAACGCTGGACAATTACCAGAGAATGGAGGCACGTATGCCAGAGAATATAGAGTTACCAGGCGCAAGCCATAACAAAACTAATCAGGTTGAAAGAGCGGTGGATACACCAGCAGATTTTACAAGTCCTGAGGAATTATATAAGGATCTTATTGCAGCTATAAAGAAATACCACCCATCTACAGATCTGTCTGATATCGAGAAGGCATACGAGACCGCAAGAAAGGCACATGAGGGACAGTTCAGAAAATCGGGTGAGCCATATATAATCCACCCTTTATGTGTTGCTATTATTCTGGCTGAATTAGAGCTTGATAAGGAGTCAATTATTGCAGGTCTTCTTCATGATGTTGTTGAAGATACAGTTATGACAACTGAAGATGTTGCAAAAGAATTTGGTGATGAGGTAGCACTGTTAGTAGATGGTGTAACAAAGCTGACACAGCTCAATTACCAGCATGATAAGATTGAGGTCCAGGCAGAAAACCTTAGAAAAATGTTCCTTGCAATGGCAAAGGATATAAGAGTTATCCTTATAAAGCTTGCCGACAGACTGCATAATATGCGTACAATGCAGTATCAGTCGCCGGCAAAGCAGATTGAGAAATCAAGAGAGACAATGGAAATATATGCTCCAATAGCCCACAGGTTAGGTATTTCCAAGATTAAGGTAGAGCTTGATGATTTATCAATGAAATATCTTATGCCTGATGTATATAATGATCTTGTTGAACAGGTCAACTTAAACAGACCAGGCAGGGAAGCATTTATAAAGAGCATAATTAAAGAAGTTGGCATGCATATAAGCAATGCCGGTATTGAGGCTGAGATAGACGGAAGAGTTAAGCATTTCTTCTCAATCTACAGAAAAATGGTCAACCAGAATAAGACGCTTGACCAGATATATGACATATTTGCAGTAAGAATCAAGGTTGACACAGTAAAAGACTGTTATGCGGCACTTGGCGTAATACACGAAATGTATAAGCCTATTCCGGGACGTTTCAAGGATTATATCGCCATGCCTAAGCCTAATAATTACCAGTCGCTCCATACAACACTTATTGCATCTAACGGACAGCCGTTTGAGATACAGATAAGAACTTACGAAATGCATAAGATTGCTGAGTATGGTATTGCAGCCCACTGGAAATATAAAGAGGGAAAAACTGGCGAGAAGGACAACCAGAGTGAGGAAGCAAAGCTTAGCTGGTTAAGACAGATTCTTGAATGGCAGAAGGAAATGTCTGATAACAAGGAATTCTTATCATCAATCAAGAATGACCTTAACCTTTTCTCAGACAGCGTATACTGCTTTACACCTACGGGTGATGTCAAGAACCTTCCGGCAGGCTCATGCCCTATAGATTTTGCGTACAGCATTCACAGTGCTGTAGGTAATAAGATGGTAGGAGCGAGAGTTAATGGAAAGCTTGTTACTATTGATTATGTTATTAAGAATGGTGACAGAATCGAGATTATAACATCGCAGAATTCAAAAGGACCAAGCCGTGACTGGCTTTCAATTGTAAAGAGCACACAGGCAAAGAATAAGATTAACCAGTGGTTTAAGCAGGAGTTAAAGGAAGATAATATCATTAAGGGCAAGGAAATGGTTGCTAACTACTGTAAGACTAAAGGAATTGTTCTTTCTGATATTACCAAGCCTGAATATGTTGAAAAATGTCTTAATAAATATGGCTTTAAAGACTGGGATTCTATTCTTGCAGCCGTTGGACATGGTGCACTTAAAGAGAGTCAGATAGTAAACAGGCTTAATGAGGAGCATTTAAAAACCAAGAAGGCAGAAGTTACAGACAAAGATGTGCTTGAGGAAATCGTTGCCGCTGAGTCTAAGGAAAAGTCAAAGAAGAAGGAAGGCAAAGGTGGAATTGTCGTTAAGGGAATCCATGATGTTGCTGTGAGATTTTCAAAGTGCTGTAATCCGGTACCTGGTGATGAGATTGTCGGATTCGTTACACGAGGAAGAGGTATATCAATTCACAGAACAGACTGTGTTAATATAATCAACTTCCCGGCTAATGAGCGTGCTCGTCTTATAGAGGCTGAATGGGAGCAGGGACAGACAGCAGGCGATACCTATGAGGTTGAAATCAATATATTTGCCAACAACAGAACAGGTCTTATTGTTGATATATCAAGGATGTTCACAGAAGCGGAGATTGATGTAAAGTCTATGAACTGCCGTCTTAATAAGAAAGAATTCGCTACCATAAGTGTTGGTTTTGATATTCATGGCAAGGAAGAGCTTAACAGAATTATAGATAAATTAAGAAAGATAGACGGAGTTACTGATATAACAAGAACTGCCGGCTAAGAAAGGTTTGCAGATTATGATTAAGATAGAATCAAGAGTATTGGGACCGGTAGCTACTAACTGCTATCTTATAATTAACTTAGATAACAACGAGAGCATTATTGTTGACCCGGCAGATTCACCAGAGTCTATATATGATATGGTTGTGCGTTCAGCAAGCAGGCCACAGGCAATACTTCTTACACATGGACATTTTGACCATATAGGTGCGGCTAATGAGGTGCGTGAGCATTATGGAATTAAGATATATGCATCATGTGACGAGGAAAAGCTTCTTGCTTCACCTGCAAGAAACCTGTCGAATGCATACGGCATGAGTCTTAGGGTTACAGCAGATGTACTTCATAATGATGGAGATATTCTTGAACTTGCAGGACTTAAGATAAAAGCAATCCATACGCCGGGACATACAGCAGGCGGAACATGTTATTATATCGAATCAGACAAGACACTTATGTCAGGTGATACACTTTTTGCCGGTTCAGTCGGAAGAACAGATTACCCTACAGCAAGCTCTGCTGCAATGATGGAATCTCTTCATGACAAGCTCTGCAAGCTTCCTGATGATACAGATGTATATCCTGGACATGGAGAGTTCACAACGATTGGATATGAAAAGCAGAACAATCCGTTTATGTGATGTGATGTCCGCAAGCGAAAAGGAAGCAACGCGAAGCGTTATTTACTTTTCGCGGGACATCAACGAGCAAACGCCTGCGAAGCAGGCTGGAAAGCACGATAGTGCGAGTTTGCGAGTATGAGAGCGCAAATATCAGTGCGAAAAGGAAGCAACGATGATATATATTAAGATTGATAATGATGTATTTTATGATGATGCGGTTGTGCTTGTACGATCATTTTATCCAAGAACTGAGGTTATGGCACTAAAGGCAGATTCCAAACCGGAAGAGAATGATGAGATTCTTTCAATAGAAGTTCCTGATGTCACAGGGCTTGATAAGAAGAATGCCCACGAAGTGTTTAAGGACAGCTTATATAAGAAGCTTTCAGAAAAGACATGCAAGAAGCTGCCGTGGGGATATCTTACAGGAGTAAGACCAAGTAAGATTGCGTATACAATGCTTGAAGAGGGTGCAACCAAGGAACAGATTAAGAAACATTTTATGGACAAGCATTATGCAAGTGAAGAAAAGGCTGAACTTGCGCTTACAGTAGCGAGGAAAGAACTGGATATACTTACAGATATGGATTATAAGACAGGCTACAGCCTGTATATTGGAATTCCGTTCTGCCCAAGTATCTGCCTGTACTGTTCCTTTTCATCATATGCACTTGGTGCATACAAAGATTATGTAGATAATTATGTGGATGCACTTATTAAGGAGATAAGATTCGTCGCTGAATCCATGAAAGGCAGAAGACTTGATACAGTGTACATGGGTGGCGGAACACCTACAACTTTAAGTGCAGCACAGTTAGATAAAGTACTGACAGTGGTTGAAGAAGCATTTGACTTGAGCGCATGCCGCGAGCTTACTGTAGAAGCTGGCAGACCGGACAGCGTGACACCGGATAAATTCAAGGTTCTTAAAGCTCATAATGTAGGAAGAATATCTATTAATCCGCAGACAATGAATCAGAAAACACTTGACCTGATTGGAAGAAAGCATACGGTTGAAGATATTAAGAATGCTTATGCAATGGCAAGAGAAGCAGGACTTGATAATATCAACATGGATATGATTCTTGGACTTCCGGGAGAGGGTGTAGACGAGGTTTACCATACACTTAATGAAATTAAGGCGATGAGGCCGGAGAGTCTTACCGTTCATTCACTTGCAATTAAGAGAGCTTCAAGACTTAACATATTGCGTCAGCAGTACACAGAGCTTTCAATTAAGAACACAGACAGCATTATCGCAATGACTGAGCAGACGGCAAGAGATCTCAACATGCAGCCTTATTATATGTACCGTCAGAAGAATATGGCTGGTAATTTTGAGAATGTTGGCTATGCAGTTGCTGGACTTGAATGTATATATAATATTCTTATTATGGAAGAAAAGCAGACGATAATTGCATGCGGCGCAGGAGCTTCAACTAAGGTTGTGTTCCATAATGAAGGAGATGAAAACCATTCTGTGCGTATTGAGCGAATCGAGAATGTCAAGGATGTCAGAAGCTATGTCGAGAGAATTGATGAGATGATTGAGAGAAAGCGGAAGTTCTTTGGGGAGAATGAGTTTTGATAAATGGAATGGATTGACTGGCATGGGGAATGTGATAAGCATAGGTAATCAGGGCTTTGATAGTATAAGAGAGAACAATTACTTTTTTATAGATAAAAGCAGTCTCATTAAAGAATGGTGGGATTCTGGTGATGTTGTTACTCTGATAATACGCCCTCGCAGGTTTGGCAAAACGCTTAATATGAGTATGCTTAATTGTTTTTTCTCTAGTAAATATGCTGGAAGGTCAGACTTGTTCAAAGGCTTATCAATATGGGATGATTCCAGTTACAGAGATATACAGGGAACTTATCCTGTCATATATCTCAGTTTTGCTGATGTTAAGCAGACAAGCTATGCCGAGGCAGTTTCTAAGATTAAGAGCATAATATTGGAAATGTACTCACAGTATGAAAGAATGATTGATAAGGATGCTTTGACGGACAGTCAGAGACAGCTGTTATCAACAATTAAGGTTGGAATGGATGATATTGCAGCCCAGAATTCATTAAAAATATTATCTTCTGTACTTGCAGAGACAACAGGAAAGAAAGTCATAATATTATTAGATGAATATGATACTCCTATGCAGGAGGCTTATCTTGACGGTTATTGGGATGAATTCACAGCATTTATAAGAGGATTCTTTAATGCAGCATTTAAGACAAATATGTATCTTGAGAGGGCTATGCTCACAGGTGTTACAAGAGTTTCAAAAGAATCAGCATTTTCAGATCTGAATAATCTTGTGGTTGTCACAACGACATCTGACAGATACAGTACATGCTTCGGATTCACACAGCAGGAAGTATATGCGGCACTTGACAGTTTTAATCTGGGTGAGCAGAAAGATAATGTCAAGAAATGGTATGACGGTTTCACATTTGGCAGACACAAAGATATATATAATCCATGGTCAATAACGAATTATCTAAAAGAACAGAAGTTTATTCCGTATTGGGCACTTACAAGTTCTAATAGTATGATAAGCAGACTGATACAGTCGGCATCGATAGACATGAAGATGGATATGGAAACTCTCCTTAATGGTGGAGAAATAACCGTTTGCTTTGACGAGCAGATAGTATTCAGCCAGCTTGAAAATGATGAGAATGCAGTCTGGAGTCTGATGGTTGCCAGTGGATATCTTAAGGTATGCGAAGTTGAATACAGAGGCATGATGGGTAAACCATGGTATCATCTTGCTGTTACTAACATGGAAACACTCAGCATGTTTACAGGTATGTTTACAGGATGGTTTGCTGACAAAAGCACTAATTATAGCAGCTTTGTCAAAGCATTTATCAGTGGAAATGTAAAAGAAATGAATATATACATGAATGATGTTGCTTTATCGACAATAAGTAATTTTGATTCAGGTAGGCATCCTTTATCAGTCAGTGAACCTGAGCGTTTTTACCATGGTTTAGTCCTTGGATTATTGTCTGAATTGTATGATACTTACGAAGTGAAATCAAACAGAGAAAGCGGATATGGAAGATATGATGTTATGGTGATTCCTAAGATTGATAAGCAGAAAGATGCTATGATTCTGGAATTCAAGGTATGTGATATCGACACAGAAGGTACGCTTGAAGATACTGCGGAGGCGGCATTGCAACAGATTAAAGAAAGACAGTATGATGCTGAACTGATAGCGAGAGGTATAGACAAAAAACATATAAGATATTATGGTTTTGCTTTCCAAGGCAAAAAGGTGTTAATAAAGGAACAATAATAGAAAGTCCTTATAATGATATCGTCAAAGTGATATCTTTATAAGGACTTAATTTAATATTGGGGCAGGTTTTGTCGTCTTTATATATGGGAAAATGTGTCGCAAAGGCTGCAGAAGGTATGATTTGCAAAGCCCACTAATTAGTTATAATTCGTATAATGTGTAGGTCTTTTTTGCTACGAAATGGAGCTGGATGAGTTGAAATGTAAGATTGATGGAGATTGAGTAGGTCTATTAGCAGGAGCAAGAGGGATAAGTTGTATTAAAAGCCCTACGAAAGGGCATATATTGGGAAGTTGAGTAGGTTTAAAGTAGAATAACAAGAGTTTATAGAGCAGATTACAAAATATGCAGGTGGTTCTTGATGATATGGTTTCTGAAATACTTGGATATGTAAGACAGAACAACAGTGGAAATACATATCAAGATACTTTAGAAATATGGGGGAAAATAAATATGGGAGAAAAGAACATAGGTGGTTATGATGAAAATTATAAATATGACAGCCTGGCGGTTAATTATCTTGAAGGAAGGATATTAAAATCCAAATACCTTATTCCACACATCTCATCGGGAGATAAAGTGCCTAATCTTGATGGCTCTATAGAATTGTGTGAAGATGCTGTAAATAAGATAAATCCAATTGCAAAATTTGAGGTGCAGGTAAAATCCCTGAATCATGATTATAACAATAGTAATGTCAGAGATAATACACAATATACATATAAATACTCCTGTGAAACAAAATGTGTAAATGTTGTGCTGCAGGGGATTACACTGAATCCTGTTCTTTTAATACTTGTAGACTCTAAAAATGAACATATATACTGGAAGTATATGAGTGAGCGTTATTGTCTTGAACTTGATGTTGGCTGCCAGAAAGAAAAGACAATATATTTCAGTGATGAGGACGAAGTAACAGATATAGATGAATGGGGAGAAAACCTTCGCAGCATATATAAGTCGTATAAATATAACCTTAAGAGTAGTGACTGCTTTTTATTACCAGAAGAAGAGAGAACAGTACCGGAAGAAATTCAGAAAATGTCAGATTATATAAATGGATTGCTTGATAATGAATTATGGTTTATAAAAAAGAGTTTATTTCCTCAGATGTGGAAGCTTGGAATAGCATATTTTGATGGTAAGAATACTGATTTTTCATGTCTTGGCTTCTATATAATAAAAAAAGGAAAAAATGATGTATTTATAAAACAGTTTAAGAACGAATGGGATTATTTTGTAAGTATAAAATATGGAGGAAGTTATTCGCTGGAAGACATTGTCAAGGACACATTAAAGAACTGGATAGATATGTTCTTTGAAAATGAGCATTATCCATTAGAAATAATGCCAGATGAAGTCCTGATAGAAATATTATTTGAAAAGATAGATAATGCTGTTGCAGAAGCACGGATGGGAGATAAAGACAAAGTACATGTCAAACTGGCACTGGAGGCAGATAAAATTACAATATCAGAAGCACGGGAAATAATTAATAAATACAATTGCAGTCCAATGTTGTGCAATTCCATTATATCTATGCTCGAGGAAAGAGGGTATTCAGAGATAAAAAGACCTTGGAGAACGCTCGTGGATTATCATATATCAAAATGTACTGACAACTGCATCAGTTATGAGCCAGATGATAACCGTGACAGCAATGACATATATAATATGACAACATTTATAAAGGGATATATGAACTTCTTTAATAAATGTAAAAAATATATGGGCAGATTGTCAGCACCTTTATTTGATATGAGACATGGCAGGTATGTAATAATTCTAGATGACGATATGGAAAGGTATCTGGGGATTACAGAAGGGTCAGATGACTATTGCATTGAAGTATATACGAGAAAAGAAAATTGTGAATTATACAATTCTATTCAGGAATCATGGCGTACATGTGATTCCCAGTTTGGAAAAATATGTAGGGGAACAGCCTGTAAGAACGATTATTCATGGTATAAGCTGTGGAGAGTTATGAATAGGAGATTATGCTATGATTATATAGGTGTTGAGAAGAATAGGAATATGATGAGTGATTACCATAGGGAGTGAGAGGATAAATACTATTAAAATAAGTATAAAAATTGACATAATATAATTATAATGGTATTATGTAACTGAAATATAGTTACAGGGGGATGGATTGAGTCAGCTAGATAAAATACTAATTAAAATAAAAAATAACCCAAAATCAGTAACGTTTGATGATATGACATATTTTTTATCAGCTTTAGGTTATAATAAAGATAATAAAGGAAAAACATCAGGTTCAAGAGTTATTTTTATCAAAGAATCAGAATATGAGAAGAGGATTATTATGCTTCATAAACCTCATCCACAAAAAGAGATGAAAGCGTATGCAGTTCGTCAGGTTATAGATCAGTTGAAAGGATATGGTGAGATTCAATGAATAATGTATTAAAGTATAAAGGATATTATGCTGTAGTACAATATACTGCAGAAGACGAAGTACTTTATGGCAAAATAGAAGGAATAAATGACTTAGTGTCTTTTGAGAGTGATAATATTTCTGATATAAAGAGTGAATTTGAGAGTGCAGTTGATGATTATATTGAGTATTGCAGAGAAATAGGTAAGGAACCAGAGAAAGCATATAAGGGAAGTTTTAATGTCAGAATACCAACAGAATTGCATAAAAAATTAGCAATAAGTGCTATCAGCGATAATATAACTTTAAATCAAGCTGTTCAACAGGCTATAGAATCATATCTTAAAAATAAAATGAATGAAGATGGTGCAACGATGGAGCTGGATAATACATCATTGGAGGCAACATTGGTTTCAAAAGCAAACAAGAGATATAAGAATATTATTGATTTTACACAGATTAAGCGTACAGAGGAATGGAAAACAGAGGAGCAGCAAATAGAATGGAATTAAAGTTAGAAAAGTACGAAATAAATAAACTGAATTATGAAAAAATAGTACCAAAGAAGGGAATAGAATTAAAAGCTAATATAACAACAAATCCTAAAATTAGAAAAGAAAAAGAGAGACAAAGTTGTAATTTTCAATTTGTATTAACAACTAAAGATTCTGAAATAAACAATATTTTCGTTGAAATAACAGCAGAATATATTGTTAAAGGAGAAATAACAAATGAACAACAATTTGAATATGAGGCTTTAGAAAAAGTATACCCATATATAAGAGAAGTTGTGGCTAATTTAACACATGCAGCTGAGATAAATGCATTATTTTTACCGGTTGAGACAATACCTATAAAAAAAATTGATGATTAATAATGATGATTATAACATAATCCCTCATAGGAAAGCATTATTCTTTAGATGCTTTCCTATGAGGGATGTTTTTATGAGAAATAATAGAGATTATGCTATGATTATATAGGTGTTGATACTGATAAGGATATGACAGATGATTATAACAGGTGTTGAGGATAAGGAAAAGTATTAATATGTAAAACATTGACGAACATAGTCAAAGGTGATAGAATATTGAACGGTGTATTTTGCCCTAGGCTAATATATAGTTATGGGTGCAAAACATCTGGCATGGAAAGTGCCATAAGAATAATTGATAAAAAAGCTTACCAGGATAAATCGTTGCTTTGTCACGTTTATTCTTATAGTGGTCATATGTAGATAGTTAATCTGCCAGCATTGCTGACAGAATGGCGAAGCTTACCCATTTTTAGGATTAATGAATCCGGAAAGGAAAGTTATTATGTGGTATGCAGTTCAGGTAGAGACTGGTAAAGAAAGTGTTATAAAAGACTACTGTTCTAAAATAGTCGATAAAACAACACATAACGATATATTTGTACTCAGATTCAATAAGGTTAAGAAATTCTATGGAAAGTGGCATCAGGAGAGCAAGGTGATGTTTCCAGGATACATATTCATAGACACTGATACACCGGAACAGGTATATGAGGCTCTGAAAAATGTGCCGGCATTCACAAGCCTGCTCGGAAGAGATAAGGACAGCTTCGTACCAATTGAAAGAAGCAAGGAAGAGCTATTCAGGGAAATGGTCAATGACAATTACGAAATAGCAATGTCTTGCGGCATGATTGAGGGCGACAAGGTAACTATCACAGATGGACCATTGGCAGGTAAAGAAGCCATGATCTGCAAGATAAACAGGCACAAAAGAACCGCAACCCTGAATGTGGAGATGTTTGGGGATAAGGTTGGGGTGACTGTTGGACTGGAGGTTGTGGAGAAGAAGGATTAGCAAAGTTAGTTTGTAAGAGAAATGTATTTCAATTCTTGGGATTACTGGGAGTAAGGACAGGGGCTGATATGAACTTATCAAAAATGTAGTTGTGGCTACAAAGAAAAGTTGATAAGGGCGAAATGTTAGATAAAGAGTATCTGCTGCGTTGGTGTAGTGGGGGCTTTTGATGTTAGGAGAATCAGCTGAGCTATCCAGAATAATCTGGATATTTGATATGGACTGGTTGTCCAAAAGATAAAGAGGAGAAATTGAAATGATTATTACAAAGACACCATTCCGCATGTCATTTTTTGGCGGCGGTACCGATATGGAGAGTTTCTTTAAAGAAAACAGAGGAGCCGTTATCTCCACAACTTTTGATAAGTATTGCTATGTGAATGTACGTCATTTGCCTCGATTCTTTGATTACAGTACAGAGTTGTCTTATTCAAAGACAGAGCGTGTGACTGATATAGAGGCTATCCAGCATCCGGCAATTCGTAATGCAATGAAAATGTTGGACATGCATGAATTACGTTTGACATACGAAGCTGATCTTCCAGCTCGTTCAGGGTTAGGAACTAGCAGTTCTTTTGCTGTTGGTATGCTGAACGCATTTTATGCGTTAAAGGGAAAATATGCAGATAAGAAGAAGCTTGCAGATGAGGCTATCTATTTAGAGAGAATTCTATGTGATGAAGCCGGTGGTTGGCAGGATCAGATTGCGGCATCTTTTGGTGGCTTTAACAGGATTAACTTCAATGCTGATGGCTATGAGGTTCTTCCTATTATTATCAGCCCAGAGAGAAAGAAGAGACTGAACAATAACTTGATGATGTTCTTTACCGGATTCACTCGTTTCTCTTCTGATGTTCAGAAAGCAAACAATGTATCTGCTAAAGAGAAAGAAGCACAGTTAAAAGAGATGTTGGCTCTTGTTGATGAGGCAGAAGAAGTCCTTACAAACAAGAAAAGAGATTTAGATGACTTTGGCCGACTTCTTGACCACACATGGAAACTCAAAAAACAGACAGGCGGATCTATTTCAACAAACAGTATTGATGAGTTCTATCAGAAAGGGATTGAAGCTGGTGCACTCGGTGGAAAGCTTCTTGGTGCTGGTGGCGGTGGATTCCTTGTGTTTTATGTTCAGCCAGAATACCAAGAGAAAGTGATGGCAGCAGTGCACAATCTACTCTACATTCCGTTTAAGTTTGAAGATGGTGGAACAAGAGTGATCCACTACAGTCCGGAAGAGTGGATTCAGAGAGACTGATCAGAGGGGAAGAAATGAGCATGAAAGTTGTGATTATGGCCGGAGGAAAAGGAACCAGAATTTCCTCTGTGGCAAGTGATATACCAAAACCGATGATTAAGATTGATGGGATTCCTGTACTAGAAAGAGAAATCCAATGCTTGAAGGAGCAGGGCTTCGAAGATCTTATTATCACCGTTAGTCATCTTGGCCACATCATCATGAACTACTTTGGTGATGGATTAGACTTTGGAGTACATATTGAATATTTTGTAGAGGAGCAGCCCTTGGGTAATGCCGGGGCTCTCTTTGAGTTAAAGAATAAATTAACTGAAGATTTCCTTTTGCTGAATGCTGATTCGATTTTTGATATCGATTTCAATCGAATTGTGAAGTTCCACAAAGAAAAAGGGGGACTGGTTACGTTATTTACTCATCCGAATAGTCATCCGTATGATAGTGGTTTGATTATCGCGGATAAGACTGGCGCTGTAGAACAGTGGCTTACAAAAGAAGATGCAAGACCTAAGTATTACCAGAACAGGGTGAATGCTGGTCTTCATGTAGTGTCACCAGAAATATTAGAAGTTAGGCCAGAAGGTGCAAAGGTTGACTTGGATCGTCAGCTTTTGAAGCCTCTTGCTGGAACTGGAAAGATGTTCTGTTATGACAGTCCAGAGTATGTAAAGGATATGGGAACGCCTGACCGTTATGAGGCTGTTTGTAAGGACTTTGCTGATGGAGTAGTAGCAGGAAAAAATTTAAAGAGAAAACAAAAAGCTATTTTCTTAGATCGTGACGGGACCATCAATAAATATGTTGGATTTCTGAGAGATATTGACGAATTTGAACTTCTACCAGGTGTGGCAGAGGCGATTGGTAAAATCAATAGAAGTGGATACCTTGCTATTGTAGTTACCAATCAGCCTGTGATAGCCAGAGGGGAAGTTGGCTGGGAAGAACTACAGGAAATTCACAATAAGATGGAGACTCTTCTTGGCTTAGAGGGTGTTTATCTTGACGGGATTTACTTCTGTCCACACCACCCACATAAAGGCTATGAAGGAGAAATTCCAGAACTGAAGTTTGATTGCGATTGCAGGAAGCCAAAGCCAGGAATGCTTCTTAAGGCAGCAGAAGACTTTAATATTGATCTCTCACAGTCTTGGATGACCGGTGACGGAGAAAATGATATTAAGGCAGGAGAAGTTGCTGGATGCAAAACAGCGCTTATTGGTGAGGGAAATTTTAATCAAAGTATAACAGGAAATAGCCTGTTGGAAATTGTGGAGCATATCTTGTAATGGGATACTGGGGATTCTATAGAAAATCAGCAAAATTTTACCTGGGGGGACACCTCAGATTAGCAAAAATATTTTAAAGAATTAGCTTTATATTGGGAGCAAATGAAATATCTGCAAAAGCAACAATAGCTAATAGTGCTTTTTTTCTTCATAGAGGTCTTGGGTGTGTTGTACATGATAATGCAGTTATCGTGGAACACTGTACGATAAGCCAAAATGTAACAATTGGATCTAAATGGCCTAATGGTATTTGTGATGGAAGTTGTCCAATTATTGGATGTGGTGTTTTTATTGGTGCTGGTGCAGTTATGCTGGGAAATATTAAAATAGGGGATTACTCGGTTATAGGCGCTAATGCGGTTGTAACTAAAGATGTCCCACCATATGCGATATGTGTAGGTGTACCAGGCAGAATAGTAGGTTATAAAAATGGAAAAAATGAATATAAGATTACAGAGACAAGTGGATCTTCTGATTAAGAGATATCCAATACTTGAAAGTGTAGAACAGAACATTATTGATGCATATTTAGTTATGCAGGAGTCATATGAAAATGGGGGAAAACTCCTTATTGCTGGAAATGGTGGTTCGGCGGCAGATTCTGAGCATATTGTGGGTGAGTTAATGAAGGGATTCAAATTACCTCGTAAAACAAATGATAAATATGCAAATAAACTGATAGAGACAGAGCCTGAACTTGGAAAGGTTCTTGCTGAGAATCTTCAAATGGCGTTGCCAGCAATAGCTTTGGATGGACACATGGCACTTTCTACAGCTTATATGAATGATTGTGAGCCGCTTCTTTGTTTTGCACAGCAAGTGAATGGATTTGGAAAAGAAGGAGATGTATTCCTTGGAATATCAACTTCTGGTAATAGTAAGAATATACTTTATGCGGCAACTGTTGCAAAAGCAAAGGGAATGAAAATAGTTGGTCTTACTGGTCAGAATGATAGTAAGTTATCTGCAATAGCAGATGTAACTGTTAAGGCTCCAAATATGGAGACATATATGATTCAAGAATTGCACCTACCAATTTATCATTGTTGGTGTTTGATGCTTGAGGATTATTTTTTTGGAGAATAAAAAGGAAAACGAAGAGTAATGAAAAGTTTAAAGAAAAAACAGGCGATATTATTTGTAATGCCAAGGCTTCCATTTCCAGCATCGTCTGGAAGAAAAACTTCTTTATATCATTACTGTCGCATTTTATCAGAAGAATTGGGGTATCGGTTAGTAGTTGCAGCATTCTTGGAAGGTGGAGATGATCCCAATTTGAAGCCTGATTTTATTGAACGTCTTGAAATACTGCCAAAAGCGACTAGTAAAGAGAAGCTAAAGAATATTACAATGAATTCTTTAATAGGAAAGAAAAAGCCAATGCAGGTTTCTCTATTTTGGAGTAAATCTGCTAAAGATGCTGTTGATAAATTAGTGCAAGAAGAAAAACCAGATATTGTCATTGGCGATATGGTACGAAGTACAGACTATATTAAAGACATTGATGCGTTTAGAATTGCTGATCTTGATGATCGTATTTCTCTTAGATATCAACGGCAATTAGATAATGACCTGAATGGAATTAACCCATATGGTGCTTTTTTAAATACAGTTCCATCTATTCTACAAAGGATAATGCTATTTCACCCTATAAAAAAATATGTTGTAAAAACAGAAATAGAACTTTTGAAAAAATATGAATTGGAGATGGGACGAGAATGTGAAAAGACGGTATTTGTTGCATCACAAGAAGCAAAAGATTTCAATATAGAACTAGGAGAAGAAAAAGCATTTGCTATCCCTATAGGAGTAGATACGGATACTTTTGCATATAGAAAAACGGGAAATGATGGACAAGTCATAGGCTTTTTAGGAGCCATGAGTGTTGCACATAATGAAAATGCGGTTCGTCATTTTATTAGCGATATATTTCCAGATATTCTAAAGAGGGAACCTACAGTAAAATTCTTGGTAATTGGAGGTGGAGTTTCAGAAAATCTACAAAATCTGGCATCTGAAAATATAATATTTACGGGTCAAGTCCCAGACGTTAAAGAGTATCTTGAAAAATGTAAAGCTTTTGTGTGTCCTATGACATTTGGTAGTGGTATCAAAACAAAAAACCTAGAAGCGATGTCTTTAGGGTTGCCTGTTGTTACAACATCTATTGGAGCTGAAAATATTGATGCTGTAGATGGTAGAGATTGGCTTATATGTAATGAGGATAATAAGTTTGCGAAAGCTGTTGTTGAACTACTGACAAATGAAGAGAAACGGGTTCGAATCGGTATCAATGCTAGCCGGTTTATAGAAAAGAATTTTACCTGGAATGTTGCAAAGAATGCATTTGCAGAGGTATTGGAGTGTGAATAGATGCGTATTTTATGGATGACTTTAGAATGTATATTACCAGCTAATACAGGTGGCAGAATAGGTGTGTTTAAGCGGTTAGAGCAAATGACTAATCGTGGCCATGAAGTTTATCTTTTTTTCCCATATGATTCAGATATCGATGAGCAAGGAATTCAGTTGTTAAAAAAATATTGCAAACAAGTTCGTCCGTATAGAAGAAAAAAAACTATACCAGTATTATTTAATTCTTTGAGGTATCCTTACACAGTTGCATCCAGAAATATTCCAAACATGAAAAGGGATATTCAAAAGTGTCTGGATGAAGAAAAAATAGATATTATCAATGTCGATTTTCCGCATATGTTAATAGATCTGGTAGGATTAGACTTGAAAGGAACTCCAGTAATACTTAATGAACATAATGTTGAATGGAAATTTTATCGTCAGATTTCGGAAAGTGCTACAAACAAAATAAAGAAGTTCGCTTATCGTTTTGATGCAGGTCGATTAAAGAAGTACGAAGAACATATTGTAAAATGTATTAATCCTTCATTTGTCACATTTGTGTCTACAGATGACAAGGAATACTATTCAAAGTGGATGGGATTTAAGGACAAACTAGAGCTTATTCCGGTTGGAGCAGATAGTAGAAAAAAAGATGATGGAATTAATAAGAATCAAGATGGAAAAATCATCTTGTTTGTAGGAAAAATGTCTGCAGAACCTAATATTGATGCAGTGACATGGTTCTCAAAAGAGGTATTTCCTAACATTAAAAAGGAAATGCTTGATGTAAAATTTTACATTGTAGGAAGAGATCCTAGTGATGCTATAAAAAAACTTGCTTCTGATAGCATTACAGTTATCGGTGGCGTAGAGAGTGTAGAAGAGTATTATACACATGCTGATCTTGTTGTTCTTCCGCTTCGATATGGTGGAGGTGTAAAGATTAAGCTTTTGGAAGCGATTAGCTACAAGAAACCAATTGTTTCGACATCAATAGGTGTTGAAGGAACTTTATATAAAGACGGAAAAACAATTCCTGTAGCAGATGATGAAATAAAATTTAGCAATCTATGTGTAGAAATGTTAAATAGTGGTAGGGGAATAGATGATGCTTACTGTATTTTTGAGCGTAATTATACATGGAGTTCAGTGGGGGATAAATATGAAAACTTATTTAAAAAGGTAGGTACTAATGGGTAATCAGGGAAATGGCATTATGAAAATATGGATATTATCCATATTTTTTGATGCATATGCGCTAGCTTATGTGGGAACGTATCCAATAACATTATTTACGTTAGTAACAATACTAGCAGTGTTGAGCAAAGCCAAAAATGAAATGAGATGTTTTAAGATTGAAAACAATGCATCAGTGAAAGCTGCATTGTTAATGGTGGTGTATCTTATCATAAATTATTGTGTTACAGGATTTAAAAATTCTAATTCACTAATGTTGTCCATTATGTATTTTATGGTATTTATTGTCACAACAAGACGTGAGAAGGAACAAACATTTGAATCACATATGGAATTTTTTTCTAAAATAATGAATGTTATTGCTGTATATGGAATTTATCAGTTTGCTGCTAGAATTTATAATTTACCATTTTCAGATATAGTTATAGATGGACACATGGTGATAGGGTACAATTGGACAAACCGTGTAAGATTTCTTGGTCAGTATTTTTACAGATCTAATGCAATTTTTAGAGAGCCATCTTTTTTTAGTCAGTTTTTGGCTATAAATTTATTATTACTTATATTGAAGTTTCTAGATACTTCATATAAAAAAAAGACCAAAGCCAGTTGGATCTTAATTAATGCGATCGCAATGATTTTGACTTTCTCAGGAACTGGATTCATTATATTGATTGTGGGATTCTTGCTCTACGCTATTAGAAAATTAGACAGCAAAGTATTACGAGGCAGAATTTTATTAATTCTGCTTGCAGGAATAGCTGTACTAATTGCATTATTGCAAACACCTGTTGGAGCCTATTTTACTCAAAGACTGCAAGAAATTTTCGTTTATAATACTGATAATTTTTCTGGTTATGTACGTTTTAGAGGTGGACGAGATGTATTAGCTGATGCGTGGGCCAAGAAGCCGTTCTTTGGAACAGGAATAGGAACTGCATCCGAATTTATTAAATCAATGCAGAATTATTATGATGGATTGACAGTAAATGGACTCTACAGACCAGCTGTTGAGTTGGGGGTAGCAGGTGAATTCTTTTGGATTGTATTCTTAGGCTCAATAGTTCTTCGCAAAGAATTTAATGAAAAATTTAAAATGTTACAATGCATTATAATTCCGTTTTTGATATGTCATGAAACTTTTCAGTCTAATTATTATTGGATTCTGTTGTACATGCTAAATGTAACATTAATATACCAGACTGATGATCGCATATACAATAAATAGAGGGAAGTGTAAAGCATGAGACATAATCATAATGACAAAATAGCAGTTGTGTTAGTTAATTATAACGGTCTGAATGATACGCTTGATTGTATTAAATCCATACATGGAGCGGATATTATAGTGGTTGATAATGCATCGCATTCTAATGAATTATCTTTGATTTTAGAAAAATACCCATATGTAATAGGAATTCAAAGCAAGGAAAACAGTGGTTTTTCTGGTGGAAATAATTTTGGAATTCACTATGCCTTGAAGCATGGATATACACATATCATGCTTCTAAATAATGACACGGAAATTGATAAGGATATGATTCGTCATTTAGTTGAAAACTGTTCTTCGGATTCAATTTCTGTACCGAAAATGCTATATTACTCAAATCCGGATGTTATTTGGTATGGTGGGGGTGATATTAACAAAAGTACAGGAAATGCAAAACACTGGCAAAAAGGGGAAAAAGACACAAAGAATTCTGAAATTCAAAAATGTACTTTTGCTACAGGATGTTGTATGATGATTCCAAGAGAAGTATTTGAAAAAGTTGGAATTTTAGAAGAAAAATATTTTATGTACTGTGAGGACACAGAGTTTTGTGTGAGATTAGCTTTGGCTGGTATCAATGTAAATTATGTGCCAAACGCTAAGCTTTGGCATAAAATTGGGGCATCTTCTAGCGGAGAAGATTCGCCATTTGCTACGTACTATATGACACGCAATCGATTTTGGCTAGTTAGAGATTATAAGAATTATTTTCATTGGACAGCATTTCCTTTTGTTTTACTTACAAGAATACTTTGGGTTTTTAGAAGCAAAGGTGAAGTAAGAAAGGCGTTTATCCGTGGAATAAAAGACGGATTGGCTGGGGCATAGATTCGCCAAATGAATGTTAAGGGATAAATGTCGGCTTCTGGACTAGTGATCAGAACACAAAACAGTATAATAAGTCAGGTGGTATTAAATGGATAACAGAGTTCTCTTGGTTGGCTGGGGAAGATCCGTAAATTATGGAACAAATCTACAGACAATTGCTTTATATGAAATTATAAACCAAAAATATAAATGTGATTTTCTATACTCTAGAAAATATTGCAGTTCAAAACTATTTGTGAAAAAAGCAATAAAAAAGCTTAGATCGAAGATAAAAAAAGAGGGTGGTGTGACACCGGAAAAGAATAGAAATATAGACAAATGTTATGAAAATATAAGAAAAATTAACCTGAATTCACCTTCTGACAAAAAAATAATTTTATCAAAATATAATACTTTTGTGGTTGGAAGTGATCAGGTATGGAATCCTGGCTATTTGGAGTCGACATATTTGCTAGACTTTGTACCGAAGGGATACAGAAAAATATCATATGCGTCAAGTATAGGCGTGAATACTATACCTAAGAAGTGCCATAAGATTTACTGCAAATACTTAAGTGATTTTAGTTATATTTCCATGAGAGAGCAGCAAGGAGCGAAATGCATCAGTAAAATGATTAGACGTTCCGTGGATACTGTTTTAGATCCGACGCTTCTTCTTTCATCTTTAGAGTGGAAGGAGATTTGTTCTAAAGAAGTGAATAATATTTCTTCAAGCTTGCCAGATAAATATTTACTTTGTTATTTTGTGGGAAATATGGCTCAACATATGAAGGAAATCCAAGATATTTCTAAAGAAATGAATCTTAAAATAGTAGTGTTACCAATTATAGAACAAGAAACAAGATTATCAGAATGTGTTGTGATTAATAATGCTGGTCCAAAGGAATTTGTAGCAGCTGTGAATGGTGCAACCATGGTTTGTACGGATTCTTTTCATATGTGTGCATTTTCCTTAAACTTTCAGAAAGAGTTTTGGGTATTTAAACGTTTTAATGACAATAGTTCCTCGAGTCAAAATTCAAGAATTGATAATTTGTTTTCTGAGTTTGGAATAAATAGATATTTTAATGATGGCGATAGACAGTCATTGGATTATAACAGAATATCAATTTCTTTAAAAAATAAGAGAACTGAGTGTAAGAAGCTTTTATTCTCTGCAATTGATGGAAAGGTAGCGGCAATACACTCCAGTTGAGTAGTCAAGCTACAGGGAAAAATCAAAAGTCCATAGTATCTGAATTGTATTGAACCACGATATTAAAAGAAAGGAAACGTGTGATAATTAACTTCCTAATTATCATACAAGAATAAATAAATGTATACGATTTTGGAAAATGCTAGAATAGTTGTAGATTTGTTAAAAAAACATAAAATTAGATATATTGTTATAAGTCCAGGAGGATCAAATATTCCAGTTATTCAAGCAGTACAACAAGATGATTTTTTTAAATGTTATTCGGTTGTGGATGAGCGAAGTGCTATGTATTTTGCTATTGGACTATATTTAAAAACAGGGGAAATTATTGCAACTTCATGTACAACAGCAAATGCTACAAGAAATTATGTACCTGGATTAACAGAAGCATTTTATAAGAGAGTTCCTATTTTAGCATTAACTATGTCAAAGCATCCAATGTATTTATCACAGGAATATATGCAATGTCCAATACAGACATCATTACCGATTGATTGTGTAAAGAAAAGTTTCTCAGTTCCTAGGATTAAAGATGAATATGATAGGGCAATGTGTGTGAGAATTACAAATGAAGCAATTTTGGAGTTAACACATCATGGAAATGGACCAGTTCAATTGAATATAGAGGAACTTGACAGTGAAACATGGGTGTTTGACAATAGCGCTGTATTGCCAGATGTTAGAATGATAAAACGATATGAAAAGGTTATAAATGATTTTGATTTTTCCAAAAAGAAAATAATGATTCTTATTGGAGAAAATGTGCCTTTATCTATGGATGAGTATAATTCTATTGAAAAATTCTGTGAGTCGCATAATGCTTTTGTTTATACAAATCATCTATCAAATTATCATGGAAAATATTCAATAAATGCCAATTTGTTAGTTGGAAGTACTTCTGATGAAATTTTCACAAAGGATTTGAGACCAGATGTTTTAATTACATTTGGGGGAATTACAGGTGATTATAATATCTATAGGAAATTATTTTCTTTAAGTAAATATATTGAAGAGCATTGGAGAATTTCAAAAGATGGTGATGTCATTGATACATACAACCAATTAACTCGTGTTTATCAGATGGGGTTAAATGATTTTTTTGATGCTTGGGATGATAATTTAAGTATACATGATTATTTTGAAAAATGGCAAGACTATGATAATAGATTGGATAGAAATATTTTATTACCATTTTCGAATACATTTGCAGCTCAACAATTGTGCAATAAAATTCCTAAGAACAGTTATATGAATTATGCTATATTAAATAGTTTGAGATCTTGGTTGGTGTTCAATATTGATAAATCAATAAAGTGTTTTTCAAATGTTGCATCATTTGGAATAGATGGTTGTTTATCAACTTTTTTGGGAGAGAGTGTTGTAACTGATGAATTGTGTTTTCTAATTATTGGTGATTTGTCATTTTATTATGATATGAATGCAATAGGAATAAGACATATAAAAGATAATGTAAGAATATTATTGGTGAACAATAATGGTGGTGTGGAGTTTAAACTTGGTGATTTGCAGTATAAAACAGATGTTAGTTCTTACATAGCAGCAGATAATCATTTTAAAAATGCAGAAGGATGGGCTGGAACACAAGGATTTAAATATATTTCTGCAAGAAATAAGGAAGAATTCTCAGCTAATGTTGACAGTTTTATTTCAGATAGCGATAGACCTATTATTTTTGAAATATTCACAAATCCAGAAGATGAAAAAAAAGCAGGATTTATGCTTGTTGACAAAAATAGAAATGCTACAACTTCTGAACAAATGAAGCAAGGAATAAAAAATACAATAAAAAATGTTATTGGAAATGAAAATTCTGCAAAATTAAAGAATATGTTGAGAAAGTGATGCTATAAGGAGAATAGCTATAAAAAGTCAACCATAAATTAGCAAAAAGTTTCTTTTTATATTGGTGGTAAAAAGGTGACTTTAATATAACTCCCTTAGTGTGTTTTTCATAATCTATCGATATTGGTATACAAATCTCTTAATAGAGGCTAAATTCTACTTCGTCAGTCAGCATCTTCCAGATGACTCTGACAAGCTTGCCAGCTCAATGCCCAAGTTATTGTAGTGAGACTGGCATTTAGTCATTTTGGCATTGTAATAAGCCTCAAAGGTAGCGTTGTTTCTAATAACGTTACAAGCTGCATTAACAAGAGCGTAGCGTAATACGCGAGAGTCACGTTTGGACATATGAGTTGTCTTAGCCTGAAAGTTACCAGACTGATAAACAGACGAATCCAGATCGGCGCAAGTAGATTATTAGGATTGAAGAAACGGTGAATATCACCTATTTCATCAAGAATCATTCCATTATTTATATATCATATACCAGGAATTTGAATTGAATTGAATCACTATACTAAAAGAAAGGAAACGTGTGATAAGTAACTTCCTAATTATCATACAGGGGATAAATGTTAAAAAAAATCAAAATTAAATATATAAATTTGCCTATTCAAGTTAGGGCATCATTTTGGTTTTTAATTTGTACATTTACGCAAAAAGCGGTTAATGTTATTACAACGCCAATATTTACAAGACTTCTAAGTACGTCTGAGTATGGAGAATATAATGTATATACATCTTGGTTAGGTATCTTTACTGTTTTTATCAGTTTAAATTTATCACAAGGCGTTTTCATGAGAGGCTTATTAAAGTACAAAAATCATAAAGATGAATTTGCATCTTCCATGCAATTTCTTACATTGATACTTGTATTAAGTTCAATTTTAATTTATCTTCCACTGTCTCATGTTATTAATAATATGACAAACTTGAATACTACGAGAACAATATTAATGGTCTTAACAATTTGGCTTACATCAATTTTTGGATTTTGGGCCGCAGAGCAAAGAGTTGACTATCAGTATAAGAAATTAGTACCTATAACATTAATTGTTACAATTACAGGACAGTTGTTTGGAATTATTCTGATAAAAAATTTTGAAGATAAAGTAACAGGACGTATTCTTGGAACATTAATTATTGATGCGTTGTTTTATATGTGGTTGTTTGTTATTGACATAAAAAAAGGAAAGACCTTTATTAATATTGAGTATTGGAGATATGCACTTTCATTTAATATTCCATTGATTCCACATTACCTTTCTCAAGTGATTTTAAATAGTTCAGATAGAATCATGATAGAAAGAATGGTAGGAACTAGCGCAGCAGGAATATATGGATTAGCATATTCAATTTCACAGGTAATGACAATGTTTAATACTGCTTTGGCACAAACAGAAGAGCCATGGTTATACCGTAAAATTCAAGATAATAATATAGAAGCAATAAAACCAGTAGCTTACATATCGTTTATTTTTATTGCAATAGTAAATCTATTGCTGATATTATTAGCACCTGAGATTATAAGTGTTTTTGCACCTAAAGCCTATTATGATGCAGTTTGGATTATTCCACCGATTGCAATGAGCGTTTTTTTCTCATTTTCATATTATTTTTTTGCTGTATTTGAATATTATTATGAGAGAACGAAACCGATTGCTATAGCTTCTTGTATAGGTGCAGGGGTTAATATTATTTTAAATTTTGTACTAATACCTATGTTTGGGTATTACGCAGCAGGATATACAACACTATTATGTTTTATAATATATGCTACATTTCATTATTATTTTATGCGTAAAATATGTTTTAGTGAATTGAATGGAAAAGAACCATTTTCCTTAAAAGTTTATTTAAGTATAGCTTTCATATTTATTGTATTGGGCTTTTTAATTCAATTTACATATAATCTGAGGTGGATAAGATATTTATTTTTAGTAGTATTTTTTGCAGTTTCATTTTTAAAACGAAAAACGATTTTATTGATTATAAATAAATTGAAAAATATAAAAAAAGGGGAATGATAGCATATGAAAAGAATACTGTTGTTAGGAGGTACAGGAGCTATAGGAAAATCTCTTTTAAAATATTTGCAAGATGAAAATCATTTTATAGTATATGTTACTTCTCGAAAAAAGATAGATAATAGTGGTAATATAGTATATATTCAAGGCGATGCACATAAAGAGAATTTTTTAAAAAGTATTTTTGATAATGTAAAATCAATAGATGTTATTGTTGATTTCATGGTATGGTCTACAGATGAATTTTTAAAGATTTATGATTTGATTTTGAGAAATTGTCATAGATATGTTTATCTTAGTTCTTCTCGAGTTTATTCAGATTGTGATGGTTATATTACCGAAAACTCTCCTAAACTAATTGATACCGAGGCAAATAAATTTTTTTATAAGCATGATTCTTATGCAGTTCCTAAGATGCAACAAGAGAGAATATTGAATGAATCAAATTATGCAAATTACACAATAATTCGTCCATATATAACATATGGAGAAAGTCGAATTCCTTTCTTGGATTGTGAAAAGGAAATATGGTTATATCGAATATTACATAATAGGACATTAATTATTTCAGAAGATATAATAGAAAAATATACATCAATGACTATTGGAAATGATTGTGCAAAAGCAATTATTAGCATCATTAGTTCACAAAAAGGAGAAGGCGAATCTATTACTATTTCTACTAGTCAGAACATGAAATGGAAAGAAGTATTAAATATATTTCAGGATGTATTTGAGGAAAGACATATAATAGTAAAGAGCAAGTTGATACCTAAAAGTGTTAAAGCTAAGAATTGCGATTTTCAGACACTTTATGATAGATGTTATAATAGACGTTTTAATATAGGTAAATTGGAAGATTATATAAATTCTACAGAATTTGTTAGAATGGAGGATGGAATAAGGCAAGCATTAACAAGTTTTTTAGAAAACCCTGTATTTAATGATGCTTTACAAGATTGGTGTATACAAGCGAAAATGGACAAGTACTCAGGTGAATTTGCTAAATATAAAGAGTTTAATAATAATAAACAATATTTCACCTATATGATATATAGAATAACTCCTATAGCTAGTATTAAATCATTCATAAAGAGGATAGTTTATTGGTTTGGAAAAAGGAGTATATTTCGATAGTTTATATTAATACCATGTGAATATTAGAGAACAAGTTTGTAGTGAGCTATAGTGTAATTTCTCATAGAAAATGTATAGACTAGCATGGAATTTAACAGTCTTTACTTATTCTGGATTATAAATATTAAAAATATCTATAGTGTGTATAGGTGCTTATCTGATAGAACTTTATGTAACTAGAAGTACTATAGAAATTGGAATTTGGAATTATACATGGCTTTTGAAATGGGTTTTGGTTATGGGAACAGGATTGGTAATGATTATAGCTGTTTCACAAGTTAAAATATTGAATGATAGTAGAGTACTGTCATATATCGGACAGAACACATTATTATATTATGTTTTGCATCAGAACTTATGTCGAATAGTTGATCATTTAGTTAACATATGGGATTTTGGGGAGGCTTTTTCTCAAACTCTATTAGGTCAATGGCTTTTTACAATTATATTTGCAAGTGTTATATTATTGGTTTTAGTTATACCAATTGAGTTTATAAAAAGGAAAATGAAATATTTAACATGTTTCATTTGGTAAATATCAAATGACATATAACACAAAATGCCACATGCTATATTATAAGAAGCTTTTATGATAGGTTGTAAAGAAATGAAATCTAGTAGGGTTGAGCAAAGTTTAGTGAATAAGTAAAGAATGAGTATTTGAAGATTTGCAAATTGAATATATTTGTGATAGAGACCTCCGTTAGTAAAGCATTTGCTTTGCTGGCGGAGGTCTTTTGATATTATGAAATGCGGTCTGTGATTCTGCCCGGCAATTGAAATATTGATTGATAAACAGATTATAATATGTTATTATTTAGTTAAGTCGGATTGTGAAAATAATTGTTTGGATTAATTCAAAGATATGTAGGGTAAGGAGTAATGTACTATGGGGAAGGTTGGGTTAATTCAAGTTGTAAAACGAAGTCCCCTTGGGGACTGGAATATTTGATTTAAGAGAGGTTGATGAGGCCTCTCTTAAAGTGTTTGTTAGAATATGATATTTATTTTGATTATTAATAAAGATAATTAAAGAATATAGCTAATGAGAGAGTTTAATAATAAGAGCTAATAATGTTATGATTTTAGTTAATGAATGTCTATTAAACTTACTTTGTTATATAAAATGATAACAATTAATAACAATATATTGTTAGTCAACTTATATATCATAATTATAATTATATATAGATGGATTAGTGAGGTTATTTCTATATAATGAGTATATGTTTGTAATATTGAAAATTTAAATTAAATAATTGAAATGAGAAACAATGTACTTTAGACATCTCAAAATTAATTATTAAAATTGTGATTTATAAAGAGTTAAATATTGAAAGTCAGGGGAAATTATGGAAAAAATTTTTTTGTCACATAGCAGTAAAGATAAAGATTATGTTAGAAATATCTTTGATTATTTTGGAGGGGACAGATGTGTCTTCGATGAAGTAACATTTGAAATAGGGATGAAGACATTACAGGAAATATTCAAAGGAATAGATGAAACAGATATTTTTATATTTTTTATTTCAAATAATGCATTAGAATCAGAATGGGTTAAAACAGAAATTTTAAAAGCAAAACAAAATTTAGATAATGACATACAAAAACTGTCACAAATATTTCCAATTATTATTGATGATACAATTACATATGAAGATGAGCGTATACCGGATTTCTTAAAAAATGGTTTTGGAGCATATAATTTACGTCATATATTAAACTATAAAGTTGCATGTAAAAAAATAGAAAATCAAATGATTAAGTTAAGAATGGAAAGGGAACTTAGTGTAGACAAGAAACTTAATTTTTTTTATGGGAGAGATTTGGAAAAAAAATGTTTTAAAGAAAATCTGGATGAAAGAGATGAGAATGGAAAGTTAAAGCATATTAAGTGTATGGTTGTTTCAGGAATAGATGGGATTGGAAGGAAAGCTTATGCTCGTGCGGCATTAAAGGATTCAGAAATAATAGAAAGATATTATTTTCCTATGAGTATAGAATTATTCCAAAATGATACAATAGAAGATATTATTATGAAATTAAGTTGTGACTTGGGATTAGGAGAATATACATATGATGATTTAGATAATTTTGGCGATATGGATTCTAAAATAGAAATACTAGTAGATTTACTGAATATGGTTCAAAAATATCGGGAGATTATTTTTATAGAAGATGATATGTGTATTGTTAAGTCTTCAGAAATGGCGTATTGGTTTGAAAAAGCATTAGAAAAAATAGAACGAAAAATTACAGTAGTGATTATAACGAGAATACGTTTAAATTCTTTTCAATATAGAAAAAATAGAAATGTTTTTGAAATTACACTTCAAAATTTAGAACCTAGTGATACATTTGGATTTTTAAGAGGTTATTCAAAGATAAACGGAATACCATTTGAAGAGGAAGATATAGATTATTTTTCTGAAATATTGACAGGTTATCCACTGCAAATACAGTATTGTGTAGAATTAGCGAAAAATAATGGTGGGATTGCTTATGTAAAAAATAATTCATATTTAATAGCAGAAATGCCTAAAGCTAATTCAGCTAAGATTTTAGATATATTGATAGAAAAAGACTTTAAAAAAGAATACAATGGATTATTAGTTTTATTAGCAGAACTTGGAACTATGCCTGTAAATTTAATGGAATATATTATAAATAATAATTCTATTTATAAGAGAGTTTTAAATAGAATGAAAATGTTTACCGTGTGTAATACAGTAGGAACATCAGGAGAGTACTTAAGATTGAATGCAGTTATTAGAGATTATGTATTGAGAACTGGATTTAGTATGACAGAGGATATTAGAAAGTTTTTAAATAAAAATGTTGAAGAGTTCGCAAATAGGATAGAAGATCCTGAGTATATGAATTATCTTTCTTTTTCGGAATTTTCTTATTACATAAAAGAAAATTTGAAGAATAATGTGTCTGTGCCAGATAAATTTTTGTATGCTACGGTTTATGTAAAGTCAATAATAGAATTATATAATGAAAGAAAATATGCAAGAGTTGTTGAACTTGTTAACGATATGAAACAGTCAAGAGTATTTAATAATAGTGCATATGATATAAAAAATATTATACAGTTTTATTATTGCAGTTCATTGGCAAGATTGAAAAAAATTGAATTTGATGCGGAAGTTTCGTATTTTAGAGAGGAATCGTTATATCAACAATATAATTTTTTAAAGGGATTTAATTATAGAATGCAAGGAAAATATTCAAAGGCTGAAAGTAGTTATTTAAATGTTCTAAAGAAAAATCCTCATCATGATAAAGCTAGACGAGAACTAGTATTGATTTATACAAATATGCAAGATTATGATGCAGCATTGGATTTGGCTGAGCAAAATTATAGAGATTATCCAGAAAATTTGTATCAAATGCAAGCGTATTTTGATTGTCTTATGTATAAATTATGTCTAACTGATGAACAAAAGAAAGATATAGAAGAAATTCTTTCTACAGCAGAAATTATATATAGAACCTCCGTAAGTGAAATTTATTTTCAGCTTAAAGCTAAATACATAGCTTTTATAGAAAAAGACAAAAAAAGGGCACTATGCGTTTTAAAAGATGGATTAAAACAATTTAAAAATTCATTTTATATTTATAAAGATTATTTTGATATATGTAGACGATATAGTGATCGCATAGGAATGGAATATGCATATAATAACTTAAAAAAAATTGAAAATAAGGAAAATGCAAAAGATAGTATAGCTTTACTTTGCAGGAGTGCATATTTAAGTGCTGCGCAGGGAAAATCAAGGGTTGTAATAGAATTGAAATTAAAATCCGATAGTAATTTAACAGATAGTGCTATAGAAAATATAATGGGACATGTAGAAAGAATTATTAGTAAAAATAATTAATAATTATTGATAGATATGAAATGAAACTATGATGCCATATAATCTTAATAAAGAGTTAGTGTTAATTAAAGGTAAGCTGTTATTTGAACCTTTTTTATGATGTGTATACATTTGAAAATGAATGATAATTCAAAAGTCATCGTTTACATGTAATTATATCATAAAATTAAAAAAATAATTCAAGTTTGTCAACTCATCTTGAGGATATAAATCTACTCGCTGTATATGGTGAGTGTTGTTAAAATGTCTGACTTAGGCTAAAAATATGGATGAATTTCACAAAGCAAAGAGGTTGATTCTAAGAAGTTTTAGAAAAATTTACATTTTAATATGGAAGATGATGAGTTTCCAGAGTCAGAGAGGAATTTTGACAGTTAAGAAGAGAAAAGCACATTGATAAAGAATAAAATTTTATTGTATGATACAGTTTTCATAGATGCAATGAAACCACTGTCAATTCAGATTCATCCAGATGATGAGTATGCATTGGAGAATGAGAACGAATTTGGCAAGAATGAGATGTGGTATGTAGTTGACTGTGAACCGGGAGCTTATATTTATTGCGGATTATCAAGAGATGCCAGCAAAGAAGAGATAAGAAAACGCATTGAGAATAACACCATAACAGAAATTCTTAATAAGATTGAAGTCAACAAAGGCAATTGCATCATGGTAAAAGCCGGTACGATTCATGCTATCGGAGCTGGCATCCTGATATGCTAAATCCAGCAGAATTCAAATTGTACTTACAGAATGTATGATTATGACCGCAGGGACAAGTTCGGAAATAAGCGCGAGCTGCATGTAGATAAGGCTCTTGATGTTGTGGATACTAAAAGATATGTGCCATATGAAAGCAGCATTAATGCATATGATGAAGCTACGAATGAAGCCGCAGCAACTATTGAAGAGGACTCATCAGGAGGTCAGTTATTAGTAAGCTGCAAGTATTTTGAATGTTATAAATATGATATATCCGATTCAGTATCAATTAATGTCGATACAGCTTCTTTCCGCTCTGTGATATTCACTGAAGGATGTGGAACTATCCGTGTGGGCGAAGATGTTAAGACATATAAAGCGGGTGATAGTTTCTATATAACTGCAGGCAATAAAACTGTGGAAATAGAGGGAAATGGGGTTGCTATTGTTACTAAGGTCTGATTGAGATGTAGGTATGCATTTGCAGGGTTTTAGTATTATAGAGGACACAAAATAATGCATGATTTTTTAATTTGATATATGTGAAGATGACCTCCGTTGGTGAAGCATTTGCTTTACTGACGGAGGTTTTTTGATATTCTGAAATGTGGTTTGTGATTGGGACCGAGAATTCGGGTGGAGAATAGCAATATTGATTGATAAACTGATTATAATATGTTATCATTTAAATAAGTTGGGTTGTGAAAATATTTGTCGGATTAATACAATTAGACAGGTTTCAGGAGTAGCATTGCTATGAGGATTATTGGATTAATTCGATATATTGTAATATATAGTTGAATTGTTAGAGAGGTTGATGAAGCCTCTCTTAAAGTGTTGCATGAAATTTGTCTGGTTGACTATAAAATAAAAGCAGTGACTTTATGTGTAATATATTAGGTTAAATGTATAAAGAAGTCCCAGAGGAATGAGTTATGGAAAAATTAGATTATTTAAGATGGTACATAGGAGATACCAGAATTAGAAATTCAAAAGGATATTTAATTAATGTTAATCCGTATTCAGAAAATATATATAAATCTACTATAATTTATAAAATAGTAAATATTTTTTTGTATTCAGATTTTTTATGGATCAGATGAGAAGGATGTTTATACGGTGGGTTAGGTAGCGCTTACGAATGAATTGAGAATTAGTGGATAGAAAAGGGGAGAAGTATTATGATGGATTCCAATATATCAGATTCAATGGCAAAATCTATTTTTAATAATGAAATTATACAGAATATGACTGATGAAACATTTGATAAGATACTTGATGGGATAGGGTGTACTGTACCGGATATTTTAAGAGATATACCAGTATTTAAATATGTGGTTTCATTGTATTCATTATCTAGTGATATAATAAAGTGTATGGAAGTAAAGAGACAATTACGATTTCTAAGGGAATTATCTAAATGTAGTGTTAATCAAAAAGAATTAAATAAGCGTAGAATTGCATATCAGAATAAGGAGAAGTGGGTATATAGAGAAATAGAGCAATTATGTCTGTTCATATCAAGAAGTAATGATGTTAATAAGTCACAGATACAGGCTTATCTTTATATTTCTCTTGTGAATAAAGATATAGAGTATAAGGATTTCGTGGAGTATCTGCAGGTTGTTGATATGATGTTTATTGAAGATGTGAAGGAATTGATAGATATATTTGAACAGGGGAAGAATCATAAATATAATTATGCAAGGTGTTTTAGATTGCAGGCGTTAGGATTATTAACGGGAGGAATAACTCTTTACCCGGGTGAATCGAAAGTGGATAAGTTTTATTTAACAGAGGTTGGGCGTAGGTTATGTGATGTTGTGATGAATAATAGGAATGACTGAGCATAATATATTAGGAGACAGATTTTAAATGGATATTATAGAAGAGTTAAAATATTATTGTAATGAACCACAACCAGTAGGAGCAATAATGCTTACCGGTGAGTGGGGCTGTGGGAAAACATATTTATTGAAAAATGAATTAACTGAAATTATGAAGGATACACATGTATTTATACATTTGAGTCTATTCGGAATAGAATCAATAGAGGATATTCATAAAGAGGTAAAGAAAAAATGGATGTATGCTATGGCTGATTCAAAGCATAGTTTAAAAATATCAGATAAAATGAAAAATGTTGGTAAAGGACTTAAAAATGCTACAGAGAGTATTACAGATTATTTACCTGAAACAATTGGTAAAATCACTAAGGGAGTACTTTCTATAAATGTTATAGATTTTGTAAGTATTAAATCCCAAATTGGCGATAAAAAGGTAATATTAATATTTGACGATTTAGAGCGTGCTAATCTTTCAGTAATAGATTTATTAGGATGTATTAATGAGTATTGTGAGAATATGCATATTAATACAATTGTTGTAGCGAATGAGGAGAAGATAAAGCAATCTGCCAATACAAAGGAGATTACATATGGTGAAATAAAAGAAAAAATAATTCAGAGGACAATACGCTATATACCGAATTACTCTAATATAGTCGCAAGTGTTATAGATGGTATAATAATACCTGATGGAAAGGATGAAGAAGGTTTCAAAAAATATAAGGCTTTCCTTAAAGAAAATGAGAATAGTATAAATGCAATTTTCTCAGGGTATTCATCAGAGAAAGTATCAAATGAACATACGACTTCACAAAAGAGTCAGATGTGTTCAGGACAAGAACTGAATAGTGAAAATAATAAAGAGCAGGAAGTACTAAAGTACAGATCACATAATATACGAAGCCTTAAGTTTGCTATTGAAGATTTTAGAAGAATATATTCAATACTTAATGAAAAGAAAGTTGATAATAAAGAGAAGTGGTTGTTCTCATATTTATCATATGTATTATGCTATAGAGCAGGAATGACGACAGATGGACAAAGATATGGGTCATTGTTTTCTGATGGGAAAATATCAATTATATATAAGGGATTTTATAATGAAAAATACATTACAGGTGGAGTAAAATCTTGGATAAGGGAAGGTAAGTGGGAAGAAGATGTGATTAATGCTCAGATTGATTATTCTGTAATGAGAGATAAAGCAAAATTACCAGTGGATAAAGTACGTGTAAATAGTTTACTTGATATAGAAGAATCTGATATACAGGAAGGATTCCCGATACTTATAAATGAAGCTTATGATGGAGTATTGGAATTAAGAGATTATTTAGGATTACTATTAAACAGTGCTTTAGCTAGAAAACACAATATAAAACTTTCAGATATCGATTGGGAAAAAATATGTAAAGGAATTAATATACAAATAGATAAAATGATTCAATCAGGAGAAGATAAACCACATCTTAAAGCTATCGTGTCTGATTATGATAATAATTCATTTTCAGCAGAGGAAATGAATGCATATAAAATAATTGATGAATTTGTAAAATCTGACAAAATAATATTTGAAA
>ERZ1034691.309-NODE-309-length-39637-cov-30.057754_pt1 | contig 39637 bp, 60 predicted proteins | sample MGYA00520638_ERZ1034691 | MGnify/ENA primary metagenome ERZ1034691 (study PRJEB33766, sample SAMN09781763) | gut metagenome | biome: gut microbiome | host: Homo sapiens | place: Madagascar | study: EMG produced TPA metagenomics assembly of the PRJNA485056 data... | reverse complement strand
TCCCCATCCCTGGTAGTAGGGCCTCCCCAGCAGCAGAGACTACAGCCCCAGCCCCGGAGCTGCTTAATCGCCCCCAGCCCCAGCCAGAGCCAACAACAGGGATTGCCCAGACCGGGAGAGGAAATACACAGAATCGACACAGCAACAGCCGAAGCCCAGCAGCTGCAACGAAAATATTTAATAGCCCCTTAAATTTGCCGGAAAAGGGTAATTGCCGCAATCTCGCAATAGCTCTGAATATCTCGCAAATGCTCTGTTTTACTCCCGTTTTCTCTCGTTCTCTCGCGTTTTTTATTTGCTGGCTATTCTCCTTTCGGTACTCTTTCGGTAGAAGTGTATATATATAACACCCCCCTGTAAGAAATATATATTTATCTCTCTGTGGTAGGGGGGAATACTCCCCCATCTCTCACTCTCCTATTCTCTCCCCCTATAGTCCCCCTCTCCTTCCCTCTCTCTCCCTGCCCCCGCTGCCGCTGCTGCCGCCCCGCATACAAAGAGAAAAGCGCCGGGGGTATTATCCCTCGACGCTCTGCCGCTCGTTACAGCTTGTCCCGGATGGCCTCAATGATCCAGGCGTTGACGCTCTGGCCTGCGGCTGCTGCTGCCGCTCTGATCTGGGCCTTGCTGGGGTCGGTTCCGATCCTCAGCTTGATAGTGACTTTCTCGTTGTTCTCGTGCTCCCATTTGAGGGAGGCGTCACGCTGGGCCTTGCTGGTTTTCAATTCCTTGCGCTGCAATGGTTGCACCTCCTTTTGCGTCTTATTATATCGCATAGGCGCGTATAAGTCAGCCTGACAACATGCACAAAAAAGTCCGCCTGATACTGTGCGAACCTGCCAAACCTGCACGAATTTGTGAAAACCCCCTTGACAGCTCGTATCAGTCCGCCTTATAATTCAGGCAACAACAGCAAACACGACAACGCCACAGGCCGACAGGCCGGAAAGGATTACAAAATGACTACTTACTTCATCAACTGCAAGAACCTGGACGAACTGAAGAAGGCTTACAAGGCCGCCGCCATGAAGAACCACCCCGACAAAGGCGGAGACACCGCCACCATGCAGGCCATCAACGCCGAGTATTCCGCCCGGTTTGAAGTCCTGAAGCGGTCTCAGAATGAGCAGGCGGCCGAGGACCCCACCGGCAAGACCTACGCCACCACCGAGAACGCCGCCGACTTTATCGAGATCATCAATGTGCTGCTGCATCTGGACGGCCTGAGCGTTGAGTTGTGCGGGCGCTGGCTCTGGATCGGCGGCAACACCAAGGAGCACAAGGAAGCCCTGAAGGCTGCCGGGTGCCGGTGGTCCTCCACTAAGAAGCTATGGAGTTGGCACCACGCCGAGGACGGCCAGCGCTGGCACAAGGGCACAAAGACCATGGCAGAGATCCGCAGCAAGTACGGCAGCACCACTTTCGCCCGTTCCACCACCTCCGACGCGCTCCCGGCTTGACCGGGGCGCGCCACCACCAGAAAGGAGCATTGCTATGATTTACGCAATCGAGACCATCGGCAGCGGCACCCGGATCCGCTACACCGTGAAAGCCGTCACCGAGACCGGCACGAACCCCACCAACGGCAGAGCCTACCGCACCGAGGACGCCGCCCGCCGTGCCGCCGCTGAAATGGGCCTGACCGTTTCCGTTGTGGGGGATCTCTGGCAGATCCTCCACGCCACCCACTGAAAGGAGAATCGAACATGAAAATTTATTCTAACCGTTTAACCTGCGAGGAAGTCCGTAGCTTGTGCATCCGCAATCACTATTTTACAAGCGGATCATCTGCCCAGTATGAAAAACTGTTTTATCTGGTTGACGAGGGGGCCGACCTTGAAACGTTGGCGAGGCTCATTTGGATGTGTTCCGATGATGTAGAGTATGCGGAAGTCCTTGAAGATTTACGCCAGATCGCCGCATGGCCGGTTTGCATTGACCGTATGGCCGATGATCTCCGCCGCTGCGGATGGGGCGAAACAGAAATTGAAATCATTTCCGAAGCCGTCAGAACGAATCCAGCAGCCGGAACCGCGTACCGCATTATCTGATACACCGCCCGCCCCGGAGGTAACGAGGGCAGAAAGGAACACACCATGAAACCCTACGGAATCGCCGTCCCCGGCTCCGTCATCAGCGCCAAGACCGCAGCCGGGTATCTCCGCCGCACCGCCGCGTTTCTGCTGGCCCCGTCCCGCTTCTCGATGGAATCTTGCGCGGTACTTTCCGACATTGAAAGCCGGATCGTTTCCGCCGGTTTCCTGACGTGGGATCAGGTGGAGCAGATCGAAGAGGAGGCCACTCAATGAGCTATCTTGACCTCTTCCAGCGCTACGGCAACCCCAGCCGGGAAGCGGAAATACGGCTGACCGCCTATCTGCTCCGGCCCGACGCCCTGACCGCCGACCGCATCAAGGCCAACGATGACAGCGCCGCCCGTGTCATTGCCCAGTGTCAAGCCCTGATCGGCCAGCTGACCGAGTACCGCGCAGCCCTGGCGGAGCGATACGCCGCCCTTGCGACCGCCGCCTACCGTGACCGGCTGGAGCTAACCCGTGACCCCGGTTACAGGGGCAAGCAGGTAATCTACTTCGTGCGAATCGTCCGCACCTATGAGGACGGCACCACGGAGCGCGTTTTAGACGAGAAATATTTCGGCACGGAGCGCCGGAAAGCTTTTGCCCGGTTCGCCGAGCTGAAGCACCAGCGCCCCGGCATTGAGACCATGCAGGACACCGAGAAGCGTAGTTGGGAGCGTTGACAATCAACGCGGCCCATGCTACCATCAACTTACAGACCGGCCCTCCTGCCGGAGAAAGGATAAAATCATGTTTACAATCTATTACAACAACGGACTTTGGGACGAGTGCGACGGTACTTTGGACGAGGCAAAAGCCATGGCCGACGAGGGCGCCGGCTATACGCAATGTGATATCTCAATCGAGGATGCAAACCACGAAGAAGTGGCCCGGCGTAGATGGTACGGGGTCCCGTTCGACCCCTCCGAAACGGAAGCCGCCGAAGATGACGTGATCCAGTTCGGCAGCTTTGGATTTTTCGACCGCTGGGAGTAAAAGAACAGCGGCCCGGAGCCATCCGAGCCGCTGATTTTTTATGCCGTTTTTGCCATGATTCACAGTGCGTTCACAGTATAGCCAGAAATCCCACTGAAATCCTCATAAAGTGTTAACAGATGGTTATTTATTCACCATCTACGCCTTATTACACCAGTCTGCACAAAAGCCCATCAAACCACGCAATTTCAACGCTTTCAGCGTTTTTTAGAATTGTGTTTTGATGTAACCTGATGTAAGAAAAATGAATAGAAACTTCACAGTAACTTCACAGTTGCGATACGGGTTTCTCGTCGAAATACGCCGTCAGCTTTTCGGCTGCCGTCTGCCTCCGATCCTGCCGCAGATGGGTGTAAACCGCCTCCACCACATCCGGCGTATCGCCCAGCAGTCCAGCCGCTTGTCTGGGGTCAAGCCCCGCCTCATAACAGATCGTCGCAAAGCTATGCCGGAAGCAGTGCGGCGTGATGGGGAACGTCTCCACCGTCTCGCCGTTTTCGCCCTGCTGGATCTGATTCAGGCCCACGTCCCGGCAGTAGTGCCGCCACTCCCGCGTGATCTCGTGGGGCCGCATATAGCCTCCATCATCCCCCGGAAACAGCAGCCCGATCCGGTTTTTCGGCAGTGCCTCCGCCAGCGGCGGCAGTAGGGGAATATCCCGCAGGCCGTTATCCGACTTCAGGTGGTTTTCCAAAACCGGCTTGGTGGTTGCGTAGTTGACCTTCTTGTCGATGTGGATCACCCCGGCTTTGCGGTCGATGTCGCGGTACGTCAGCGCCAACGCTTCACCCCGGCGGCATCCGGTGTACAACAGCAGATACCCGAACAGCCACCAGCGCGCCGTCTTAGCCTCGCCCGCCGCTCGAACGGCCTCCTCTTGCTCTTCCGTCAGCGCCTCCCGCTTTTTGCAGGGCAGACCCCGGCTCTTCTTGACCTCCGCCGCCGGACTGATCCGAATATCGCCCTTGATGACGGCATGGGTGAAGATCATCCGGCAGACCGCCAGCTCAATGCCGACGCTGTTTGCGCTGCGGCCTTGGGCCTCAAAACGCTTGATGTAGTTCCGCACGTCTACCGGCTCGATCTCAGACGCCCGCCCCGGAAACGCCTCTTTCAGACGCTTTACGGCGTAGCTGTATACCCGTCGGGATGATTCGGAAATCTCGCTCTCATGCTCCCGCTCCCACTCGTCCGCGATCACCGGGAAATTCCGGCCCTTCTCCGCCTCCAGCTTGTACTCTAAGATCTTGCGGTCTACCTCTCTGTCAGTCTTACCGCGAAAGGCTACCCGCTTGCCGTTGATGGTGCGGATCGCCTCGTGCAGTCCGTCCTTGCGGACGCCATATTTACTTTTCTTCGCCATTTTTTCCTTGCCTCCTGTTGCATCGCCAGGGGGATCGTGCTATACTGTGACTGATCCTCCTTTGGCTTTGTCGTGATTGCGATTGGTGGTATCATCTGCCGTCTGAGTGTTCCAGCACTCAGGCGGCTTTTATTTTATGTATCGAATGACGCCCCAACTCCCGTGAGTAGCGTCCAGATAGAGCAGCAGCGTAAGGAACATGAAGAACAGCAGAATCCCGAACAAAACCCGCTTCTCCCTCTGCTGCTGGCGGATCAAGCGCCGCAGATCGTCAATGTGGGCGGCGTAAATGCCCCGGTCATCGTCCTGCTCGCTGTTTCGCAGGATCTCCAGAATCTTTTCGGCCACATCGTCCGGCGGTTTCGCCGCGCCGGAAATGTAACGTGATACCATGCTTTCCGATACGTTGCACTGCTCCCCGATCTCCCGCAGCGTCAGCGGGCTTTTCATACGCATTGCCCGTGCTTTTTCCGAAAAGTTCACCGTTTTCCCTCCTTGCAAGTTTTTTGCAAGAAAAATCCGCCCTTTGAATTGGACTTTCCCGCCAGATGGGTCTATCTTTTTCATAGACCCCCTCCCCTTTCCCCGGTCCCGCTTCGGCGGGCCGGGGTTTCAAATATAGAAAGGAGCATCCCATGACAGACCTTGAGTTCCTGGAAACCTTCCGCAACTTACCTTCCGAGAAGCAAGCCGCCGTCCTTACTGCGATGAAAGAGCTTTTACGATCTCAACGATCCGCTCCCGGTTCTCCGGCGTCAGCTGATGTAAAAGCTCAATGATCCGCTTATCATCTTCCGCCAGCTCGTCCCCATTCGTGGGGGCGGGCTGTTTTTCGCTCATGAGTTCCGAAAGCTGGCAGCCGAACAGGTCTACCAGCGAAGCCAGATAGTTCGATCTGGGAATGTTCTTCCCGGCGCACCAATCTGATACCTGGGCTTTTGAAACATTCAATTTTAATACGAGATCGCTTTGCTTCAGGTTCTCCCGGGCCATCAATTTATTTAGATTCCGCGCAAAAACTGCACAGATTTCTTCTTGCCCCATTGGTTTCACCCCCTTTTTTGTTAAATCCATTGTAAGTCATTTTTAATCGAATTGCAAGAACTTTTTTTCGTTTTAACCTAACCTTTTGCTTGACATCCCTTTTCGCCGGTGGTATTATAATGTTAGATTAAATCGAACGAAAGGAGTTCACGCTATGAGCTTTCAAGTTACCCTTCGCGCCGCCCGCGTAAACCGCGGAATGAAGCAGGCGGACGCCGCAAGATCCATTGGGGTCAGCAGCCGCACGATTTATAATTGGGAGATCGGCAAGCGATTCCCCCCAGCGGACAAGCTGCTTTCCCTCTGCGATCTTTACGGCGTCCCCATGGACAATATTTTTATACCCAGAAAGTAAGATTTAATCGAACCGCCGAACCGAAAAATTATTCGTGCCGTTACACGAACAATTTTCCTCGCTCTTTACCCAGAAACGTCAATGCACTGTGAATCCCTGGTTTGGGATCGCCCAGGCGGTTAACGGCCCGCTTCTTCTTGAAGCACCATCTTTGCGGCTGCGACTCCGCTTTCCCACCATCTGGTCAAAGCCTGGTTTGGTTCTGTTCTGACGTGGGAGGCAAAAAGCCTGCCGTGGCAAACGCTTTAAGCGCCGCTTTGATAGGCCTCGCCCCCTTTCTAATGGGATGCACTTATTTTACCAGAATAGGAACATCTATGCAAGCCTTTTTACGATGGCATTGCAAGCCTAATTGCATAAGTGATAAACGCAAGCACCGCCAACATAATCAGAAGGTTCCTGACCCGCTCCCCAATGGGTAAATCGTGTCCCGTCGGCATGGAGTTTCCCCAATTACCACCGGCCGCAGCAAAGGCTCCAAAGGCCCAAAGAATCCCTGCAATAAATGTTGCTGCTGCCAAGGTCAGCAGACCTTCACCCAGGGATTCCTTGATCCAGTCAACCCCCAGGTCAATGCAGGTCAAAACCCATCCCAACGGTACAAATTCCGTAAAATCTAAAATTCCGCTCAGTATTTTCTTCATTTCAATCCCCCCTTACCCCACCAACATACACCAATTCACACCAACAAGCAATCACGAAAAGGAGAATCAACATGAAAGAACTGAAAGTAAAGCTCACCTTCACTGAACCCATCCTCGGCACGTCCCCCGCCAACCCGGAAATCTACCGGGAGTTTATCGGAAGCAAGTCCCCCGATGCCGCCACCGTGGAGGAGGAAGTCTCCGCGCTGGGCGCTGATGCCGTGGCGGAAAAGGCCATGACGGTGTTTCCCCGGACGGAGGACGGCACCCCGTTCCTGTATGACTATCAGATCAAGGGTTTTTTTAAGGACACCTGCGGCGGTCTCCGCAAGATTAAGGGCACGGCCAGCGAGAAGATCAAGGCGTACAAGAAGGAGATCGACAAGCTGATCTTCCCGGAGCCTCGCGTGATCCCGTTGGAGTTTGACGGCCCGATTGGCGAGTGCCAGCGCCCCCTGAGAGCGCAGACGGCGCAGGGCGAGCGCGTCAGCCTTGCCATGAGTGAAGAGATCCCCGCAGGCGCTACCTGCGAGTTCCGGGTAGTCTGCCTCTGCGACGATCATGAAAAGGCCGTCCGGGAATGGCTGGACTATGGCCGCTTCTCCGGCATCGGCCAGTGGCGCAACAGTGGAAAAGGCCGGTTCGTCTGGGAGGAGATCCAGTAACGCAGCGGAATGGCGACGCGGGGCAATGTAACGCAGCGGAAAGCTTGGCCCGGTGGTGATTTGCCACGGAACAGCACAGCAGTGTGGAGACAAGCAGCGGCATAGCGCAGCAGCGAAACGCAACGGAATCGCATCGAGGTGCTACGGAAGGGCCGCGAATCGTTCAGCAAAGCAACGGCAAGGCCATGTAACGCAAAGATCGGCCACGGCAGTGCTATGCGATGCTGGGAACAGCAACGGTGAAGCAGTGCGGCGAGCGCATTGCGACGGAAGAGCAGTGAAAAGTGAAGCAGCGCAACGGCAAAGCGGCGCGATGAGCAGCAACGGACTTGCGGCGAGGCGCTGAGCAATGGCAATGCAAAGAATCGCTTAGCAAGGGCGATGCAATGGCATGGAATAGATTAGTTTGGTAGTGCGGCGGCTTAGTTTAGCTACGCCCCGCCCCATCAATCGCAATCACGACAAAACAAAAGAAGGAGGCCCCTATGGAACATCCAGCATATCGAGACAATCTCGAACAAATCCTCGCCTTTACCGGCGGGCGGCAGCTTCTGAACATCAAGGACGTCAAGGCGTTCACCGGCATCCGGGATCCCCGCACCGTCAGGAAGTACTACCCCATGGACGCCAGCGGCCATATCTCCGCCGCCACCTTCGCCCGCCAGCTTTGCGGAGGTGCAAGAAAATGAGCAAGCTCAACCTCTGCGGCTTTAAGCCGGATCCAAAGCCGCCCGCGCCGCCGGAGCTGGGCACACGGGGAACATGGCCGTTTCAAATTGAGGGCGACCATCCCCGCCCAAAAACCGGCACCATCACTTACATCAACAGCCCGCACCGCTGGTTCCTCGTCACCTTCGACGATGGCCACCGTCAGTGCTATCACTTCGGGGAGGCTTAGCTATGGACACAACCACATACGTTTTCATGCTGATCGGCGTGGCCACCGTCGCCGCGTGGCCCCTGCGGATCGTGGATTTTATCGAGAGGAGGCCCCGCCGTGAAAAGAGATAACCGCACACGGGAGGAGCGCCGCCGGAGCCGGGCCGACTTCTCCGCCTGGGTTTCCTTCGGCTGCTTTCTGGGCCTGTTGGCCTTGGCTCTGGCTTATATCCTGGGGGCGGTCTGATGGGCCGCCGCCGTCAAATGAAAGAACTGCCGCCCTGCCCCCGCTGTGGGATGTACGGCGGCAAGCGGATGGTAGCCACGGGGAACGCGGATGGCTTCTTCGTCCTCTGTGATTCCTGCGGCTACCGCACGAAAAACTATACGGACATCGCCCACGCGGTCCGTGTCTGGAGGGAGACCCAACTATGACCAGAAAAACCTATCCCATCTGCCACTTCTGCGAGCATCCCCTGAACCCCAATGCGGAGGACGATTGCAACCGTGTGTTCGCCCTGCCCAATGGGGAGCTGTGCTGCCCGCCCTGCTTCAAGGATTACCTGTCGAACGAGCTGGATAAAAATATGGACCTGTTTGCCGATGCCCTCGGTATCCCGGTCCTGTATACGGAGGGTCCCAATGCTGACATTTGACGAGGCCACCCACACCTACACCCTTGACGGCGTAAGGCTGCCCAGCGTCACCGAAGTCACCCGCTTTTGTTCCTATGACTGCAAGTCAGACCGGCCATGGCTGGCGGAGGCTGCCGCCCTCCGGGGAACCGCCGTCCACGAAGCCTGCGCCCTCATCGACTACGGCGAAGACCCGGAGGAGACCCCGGAGATTGCCGGATACCTGAAAGCCTACCGCCGGTTTCTCAAAGACTGGAAGCCGGAATGGAAACTGATTGAATGCCCCATAGCGGACCGGAATATGAAAATGGCCGGAACGATGGACCGCTTTGGCATCATCCATAATGCCCCCGCCATTCTGGACATCAAGTCCGGCCAGCTCCATGACGCCGCCCTCTCCGCCCAGCTCACCGCCTACAAGATGATTTTCTCATGGGACCCACGCTGCGGTTTCGGAAAAATTCAAGCGCTCTATGCCTTGAAACTCTCAAAAGACGGCACTTATGAGCTTCGCCATGTAGAACCAAATTCGAATTTGGTGAACGCCTGCCGCACCCTCCATAAAGCCACAGAAAGGAAGAAACGCACATGAATGAACTGACCCTTTACAATTATGACGCCGCCCCGCTGACGGTTTCCCCCATTTCCCGCACCGGGAACTATTCCATTGCCGTCTGCGGCGGCGTCCCCGCAACCCTCCGCCGGGGTGTGGACTTCGGCATGATCCGCAAGAAGAACGGCGAGGCCATGAGCAAGACCCCCACCCTCTTTAAGTCCGGCGCGGAAAAGGTAGCCGTGGCATACGGCCTCTGCCAACGCTACACCATCGAGAGCCGCATTGAGGACACGGAACACGGCTTTTTCTATTTCCTTGTCCGCTGCGACCTTGTGAAGATCGTCAACGGCATGGAATATGTCATTACCTCGGCTTACGGCTCCGGCAACACCAGAGAGGGCCGCACCGGCAGCCAGTCCCCCTATGATGGGGCCAACAGTGCCGTCAAAATGGCCCAGAAGCGGGCGCTGGTGTCTGCCGCCCTGTCCCTTGGCTGTATGTCGGACAGCTTCACGCAGGACATTGAGAGCGACACCGAGGACGGCGAGGTTTATTTCAAGAGCAAAGACCCGGAGGCCCCCATCACCGCCAACCAGATCAAGTTCTTCTATAAAGTCTGCTCTAACCACGGTCTCACCAAGGGCGAGGCCAAGGCGCTTCTGAAGAGCCACGGCTATGACAGCGCCAGCAAGGTACTCAGCAAGGACTTTGACGCCCTGCTGGATGCTCTGGAGCCGAAGGAGGACGCCTGATGTTTATGAACGGCTTACCGGACTGCAACCGGGAGGGCGTCCCGCAGAAAACCGGCCTGATCTGTGGCCGCTGCGCCAAGGACGCCCAGATCTTCACCTCCAAAAACGGCACCGTCATCGGCTCCGTTTCCGTCCCGGCCTACAACAAGACCGACGGGACCACCGTCTGGATGACCGTCAAGGGCTTCGGCTCCATGGGCCACGTAGTCGCCAGCGCATCCAAGGGCGATCCCATCATCGCTGTGGGCCGCGTAGAAGCCCGTGACTACGAGGGCAAGACCTATATTGACTTCATCGCGGAGTGGGCCTCTGTGGGCGCTCAGCGCATCGACGCCCGTACCACCGCCGCCCCGCCCATGAGCAACAGCGGCGGTTTTGAAGAAATTCAGGATGACGGGGAACTTCCTTTTTAACAGCTTTGCCGTGTGTGTCTAAAGAGTGATGACGGGCGGATGCAAGCAAGCCGCAGCACGATCACCGACGCACACAGCAGCCGCAGAGAAAAGAAGAACGCCCCCCCATACCCCCCCTAAGAAGAAAAGATTTATATATTATCTCTCTTAGCTGCTGCTGCAGCAGCTAAAAGAAGCTATTAAGAAGCTATTAGAGACTTCCACGGAAGTCTTACAGGAGAAGAACATGGAGAAACAGGATACCCGGCGGTTGTTTAACCTGATCGAGACGATCTACCCCAACGCCAAGCAGCAGCCCCGCACACCCGCAGATCTGGAGGCATGGACACTGGTTTTGGCCCCATGGGACTACGAGGACGTAAAACAGGCGGTCATTGTCCGGGCAAGGGAAAACCGGTTTTACCCGGATGTGTATGAACTGGTTCCATTCCTTCCAAAACTGGAAAAAACCAACGCGGAGGAGGCCACCATGCCGGAGCCGTCCGACATCTATCTGGAAAAGTTCTATGCGAAATCCGAAGCCCTGCATGAGCGGTGGAAAGCCGCAGGCATCCCCACCCCCTCCGAAGCAAAGAAGCAGGGCATGACTTATGCGGGCTGGGAATCGATAGCGAAAGGAGCTGGTGTGTAATGGCTGCAAATATTAAGCTATCGGATTGCCTCATTGCCCCTCACAGACAGCCTTGCTGGGATTGTGCCAACGCCTGCGGCGGCTGCTCATGGTCGAGAGAGGGGGAACCTGTCCCCGGCTGGAAGGCGGAACAGACGTCGATCTTGTGCTACGCGGGAAGCCAGGCGGGGCGAACCGAATCCTACAAAATCAATTTTTGCCCTGAATTCCGGTGGGGCTAAGGAGGGTATATGACAAGGCTTGTGATTGACATCCATGAGGACGGCGACCTGCTGGCTTGCAAGGAGGCGGTGGCCATGCTGCTGGAGCCTCTGGGCCGCGTCCGGGTGGTCAGCGTCATTACCGATGGCAAGGAGGAAAAGCGGTGAACGTAGTCTATAACATGGACTGCATGGAGTATATGCGAACGCTGCAGGATAAGGCGTTTGATCTGGCTGTGGTAGACCCTCCATATTTCAGCGGGCCGGAGCGGCGCGGATATTATGGCTGCAAGGTCAGCAAAATCGGTGTGCACAGAGACTACCCCATATCGCCGAAGTGGGATATTCCGACACGTGAATATTTCGATGAGTTGGAACGTGTCGCAAAGCGCTATATCGTTTGGGGTTGCAACTATTTCGACTATCACTTTGCGCCGGGGCGCATTGTTTGGAACAAGTGCAACGAGGGCAGCTCTTTTAGCGATTGCGAGATCGCAGCCACAAACTGCCATGACAGCGTACGGCTTTTCCACTACATGTGGAATGGAATGATGCAGGGCAAAAGCATCGCAGAGGGGTTTATCCAGCAAGGAAATAAGGCGCTGAACGAGCAGCGCATTCATCCGACGCAGAAGCCTGTGGCGCTTTACGTGTGGTTGCTTCAGAAGTACGCCAATCCCGGAGACAAGATACTGGACACCCACTTAGGCAGCGGTAGCAGTCGCATAGCCGCCTATGATCTCGGCTTTGATTTTGCTGGATGCGAGATCGACCCTCACTATTTTCAGGCGCAGGAAAAGCGCTTTGCGGAACACACGGCGCAGATCAGTTTGTTTACCTGTGAGGAGGGAAAACGATGAAGGTTACATTTACGGTTCCCGGCACCCCGGTCGGCAAGGGCCGCCCACGTTTCATGAAAAACGGCCACACCTACACCCCGGAGAAAACACGGGAGTACGAGAACAAGGTGGTCCAGTGCTGGAAGTGCCAGAGCGGAAAGGGCTTTGCGGACGGCATCCCGCTCAGGGCCACCGTCACGGCGTTCTTTACGGTGCCGAAAAGCGTATCAAAGAAAAAGGCCGCTGCGATGGACGGAACACCCCACACCAAGCGCCCTGACGCTGACAACGTGGCGAAGGCCATTCTGGACGCGCTGAACGGCCACGCTTACAACGATGACAGCGCAATCGCATTGCTGATGGTGCGAAAATATCAGATAACCGGTGCCTCCCGCGTGGAGGTCACCATTGAGGAGGCAGAATGATGGATGCTGTGGAGTTTTTGAAAACATTGTGCAGAATGTGCAACTGCGAGTGCTACAAATGCGAGTTTGGGAAAAGACTTCGCGGGTTTGAAACCTGCACAACCTGGAGAAAAACCCACCCGGAGGAGGCCGTTGCCATCGCCGAAAAGTGGGCAAAGGAGCACCCCATCAAAACCCGCCAGAGCGTGTTTCTGGAACAGTTTCCAAATGCGCCAATATATACGAACACATATAACGTTGCTTTAGACCCATGCCTTGTTGATACAACGTTACGCGGACATTGCCCGACTGGAAGAGGTTGCGATATTTGCCGCCGCGAGTTCTGGCTTGCGGAGGTGGAGGAATGAGCGACTTGGAGCAGACCGCAATCGAGCGGCTGAAAGCGGCATCGGATATGAGCCTGCGGCTTTTTGAGAAGCCGTTAGTGATCACCTACTCCGGCGGGAAGGACAGCGATGTGCTGTTGCATCTGGCAAGGGCCAGCGGCATCCCATTTGAGGTATTGCACAGCCTGACCACGGCAGACGCGCCGGAGACAGTGCGGCACGTGTACGATACGTTTTATCGGCTGGAATGCAAGGGAATCAAGTGCGACGTGGACAAGCACGTCCAGCCGGACGGGAGCCGCGTAACCATGTGGAACCTGGTCCCCCGGAAACTGATGCCGCCCACCAGAGTGGTTCGCTACTGCTGCGCGGAACTGAAAGAGGGCGGCGGGAAAGGGCGGTTTATCGCCACCGGCGGCCGCTGGGCGGAAAGCACAGCACGCCGAAAAAATAGGGGGGGGTGGGAAGTTTTGCACAGCAATCGGCAAAAAAGTCTCATTCTTGCCAACGATAACGAGGAGGATAGGCAGCTGTTCGAGACCTGCCAGATGAAGGGCAAGCGGGTGGTAAATCCAATCATCGACTGGAAGAATGACGATGTGCTGGGTTACGCCGCGGCTGAAAAAATTCCCATGAACCCGCTGTACTGCGAGGGCTTCCACCGGGTCGGCTGCGTAGGTTGCCCCATGGCGTCAAAAACAAGAGCTATGGAGTTCACCCGCTATCCCAAAATCAAAGCGGCGTATATCCGGGCCTTTGATCGGATGCTGGAAGAACGGAGGAAGCGAAGTCTGCCGTGCCAGTGGCAATCCGGCGTGGATGTATTCCATTGGTGGATGGAGGACGGCGTATTGCCGGGACAAGAAGTTTTAGACGGATTTGAGGAGGACGTATGAAAGATCAAGAACTCGTAAAAGCACTGCGGGAACACGCGGCATGGTCCGTCCATATCGGCATTGGGGACAGATCCGATATCGCCGTCACGCACTGGATGCCGCTGCCGGAACCGCCGGAGGAGGGAATGTGATGGAACGATTGACTATCCCTGATGTGCGGGTAGACGAGCACACTACCCGCAGGACAATGATTGATGTGGAAGCCGTGCGGGAACACGCTATGGACTTTTACTGGCGGCTGAAAGCCTACGAGGACACGGAACTGGACCCGGCGGTGTGTGCCGATTACAAGACCTTTGAGGATGAGGCCATCAGTAAGGGCGTGACATTCAAGCGCATTATCGCACTGATGGAGGCTGACAAGGACGGGCGCGTGGTGGTGCTGCCGTGCAAGGTGGGCGGCACGCTATGGGTGACTGGCCGTGACAGTGTGCCGCGAGAAATGCGGCTTGAAGCCCCGGACATCAGAACTGTATGCACGGATGAGGATAATCTGTGTATGTCAACGTGCAATCGCAAGCCGGACGGGTTCTGCGCGTATCGTCTGCGTAATGATGGTGCAGACATCGGCAAGACCGTATTCCTGACCCGCGAGGAGGCGGAAGCGGCATTGAAGGCGGTGAAAAATGAGTAAGGCTGTACTTATTAGCATCCGTCCGAAGTGGGTGGAGAAGATCGCCAACGGTGAAAAAACCATCGAAGTCCGCAAGACCAAGCCGAAGCTAGAAACGCCGTTTAAGTGCTATATCTACTGCACGCTGCCAAAATATCCGCACGAGGACTTCATTGCGACGGACTATCCAATGCCACAGTTTTACGGCGGCGGCAAGGTCATTGGCGAGTTTACCTGTGACCGCATAGATAAACTTGTCCCAACAATCGAACCGTATGGTATCTACGATATAAGTGACGATTATGTGCTACAGACGTGCCTTGCAAACGGGGCTTTGTGGGACTACGGAAAAGGAGCAACGCTTTACGGCTGGCATATCTCCGACCTAAAAATCTATGACAGGCCACGGGAACTGAGGGAGTTCCGCAAACCAGAGTTTCCCACGGGACTGCGGTTGGCGGATGATGAAATCAAGCGCCCGCCCCAGAGCTGGTGCTATGTGGAGGAGAGCTGACAATGGCTGAATACATTGAGCGCAGTGCGGGCGTGTCTATTTTGCGCGCAAAAGCAAACATGGCGGTTTTGATGGACGCTGCCCCATACTTTGAGAAAGCGGCGCAGATGTTGGAGAAATTGCCAGCTGCCGATGTTGCCCCGGTAGTGCGGTGTAAGGGCTGTAAGTACAGTTGCAAAGATAGAAACGGACGCACCTGTGAAGGCTATTGGTATGAGCTGAGTGAGTTTGCTGTGCCAGTAAAGGACGATGGTTTCTGCTCCTACGGCGAGCCGATGATGGACGGAGGTGCTGACCATGAGGCTGGTTGATGCTGACGCAATCCTGAAAGCAGACGAGAATTCCGATAAAGCGCTTGTTCTGGGAAGCGGGAAATCTCTGGAAATAGCTTATGCCTTGCTAAAAAAGAAGGTGGCGGATGCCCCCACCGCGGATGCCGTGCCGGTGGTGCGGTGCAAGGACTGCAAGCATTTGTGCGTGTGGAACCGAAAAGATATGTACGCATTTTGCCCTAAAACAAACATCGTGTTTTTGCCATTTGATAAGGACACAAGGACGTTCTTTTGCAGCCTTGGTGAGAGAAAGGACGGCGGTGCTGAATGAAGCTAAAAGACTGGCTGATTATAGCCTTTTGGACGCTGGTTATAGCCGCCGGCATTGCGTTTATCGTGTTTTATTTCAAAAGCATTTTGACCGCAGACATTCCCCTGTGGCTGAAACTGTACTTGTTGGGTGGAAAGTAAGATGGATGAGTACATCGAGAAACGCAAAGTGGTCAATCTGCTGATCGAATTAGAGAACGAATTTCAGCAGTTTAAGCCATTCAAAGGCTTTGAACACGCAATGTATCGTAAGTTGTGTGAAACTAAAATTGCTATCGAAAAGTTGCCAGCCGCTCCACGCGACAAAAGGAGGTAAGCTATGGAGGATCGGGACAAAAAACTGCTGAAAGCCTATGCGGCACACAATATGAACGTGAGAGAGACCGGCGGCGCGGTTTACCTGCACTACAACTCCATCCGCTACCGCTTTCGGCTCATTCAGCGGGAAACCGGGCTAAACCCACGGAATTTTTACGATCTGGAAAAGCTGTTAGCCATGATAGACGCGCAGGGGTCCTGACTACCTGCATCGGTAGATCAAAAGGGGAGGGGCACTTCATAAAGGAGGCCCAATATGAAATACCGATACACCGTCCAGCAGCTCCAAAAAATGGAGCAGTGCCGCTATCTCACCGACCGGGAGCGGCGCGTGTTCAATCTGGTTTGCCGCCGTGGCTGGGCGATCGAGGATGCGGCGGCAGAGCTGTACCTGTCCCGTTCCTCCGTGAACGCCTGCCTCCGCTCCATTCGGGATAAAGCAGGCATATCCCGCCCAAACAAAAGACGCCTCTAAGCCATGACAAGCGGTGCCCTGTGGTACGGTAACCATAGAGCACCGCTTGTTTTGCGCGCGGAAACAGGGGGTGTATCTTTGAAAAAGGAGGAATTCCCTATGGCTGAATTTGCAAGCAAGGGCATCGCGGGCGCTGGTCTCGGCACCGGCATTGCCGGTCTGTCTCTGGGCATCTTGAACTCTCTGGGCGGTCTCGGCGGGATCCTGCTGGGCAATCGCGCTGTCCCCTTTGCCGCTGGTATGGCGGCGGAGGCCGGATGCAGCGAGAACCACACGGTAAACCGCTATGAGCTGTCCATGGTGCAGGAGAACGCCAAGCTCCGCAGCGACATTGCCCTGCGGGATGCCAACACCTACCAGGACCAGAAGATGCTGGAGATGTACAAGTACATTGACGGCAAGCTGGGCGAGGTACAGGGTGCGCTGGCTTCCCAGGCGGTCAACAATCAGGCCACCAAGGACAGCTTCCAGCTGTTGCAGGAGCGCGTGGACTGCTGCAAGAACGAGCTGTGCGGAGCCATTGACCGGGAGCGGGACGAGCGGAAGTGCGCTGACAACACCATTGTCACCTACACCAACGCCACCTTTTATCCCAAAATGGTTGCGGACATTACCACCGGCACCGGCACCACGCCCCAGTCCACCTATAACCCCCTCCCCGTTTCCACCTGTGGCCACGGCTGCGGCTGCTAAGAGGCGCAGAGGGAAGAAGAGAGGGGCATAGCGCCCCTCTCTCCCGTCATTGGAGGAATCTATGGTAACATTGGATCAGATCAAGCAGGGCGCTGCCCGCTATGTGGATGAGGAATTCACCGGCAAGCTCACCGGCTGGCAAAAATGGGCCGTTGGTGCCGGGGCTGCTATGGCCCTTGGCAATCTGGACGCCAGCCTTTCCGCCCTCCGGGAGCATCCCGCCGTGAAGGCACTCGGCGTCTTTGACGAGGCGGGGAACGTCGATCTGGACAAGATCTACGCTTGCCTGAAAACCGAAGCCGCCAAAGGCCCCGTCACCACCAATATCCCACTGATCGGGAACGTCACGCTGAATGAAACGGATGTGGACAAACTCTACACCCTTATCAAGCAGAGTTAGGAGGTTCTTATGCACGAGATCAAACACTTGGCCGAAGAGATCCGGGAGGAACTGGACGATGCCGAGAAGTACGCCCGCGAAGCTGCCAAGCACACCGAGGACAGCCCGGAGGACGCCAGCACCTACGCCGACCTCAGCCGTCAGGAGCTGGGCCACGCCAATAAGCTCCACGAAATGGCCGTTCGCCATATCGAAAAGGCGAAGGACGCCGGTCACCATCCCACGGAGGCCATGCAGGCCGTCTGGGACTGGGAGCATGAGCGAATGCTGGACCGCGCCGCCCATGTGAAAACGCTCCTGTCCATGATGTGAGGCGGCAAAAACGTACCCCCCTGCTGCGTGCAGGGGGGATATTTTTATTAGAATATTATTTTTTTCTCTTACTGCCGCAACGGTTTCAGGACTTTCTGTGAATTTCTCTCTTGACTTTTGACGGTCATAAATATATAATTAAGACAGTCAAAAGTGAGGTGATGAACGTGTCCCCCAAAACAGGCAGGCCTACGGATAACCCTAAACCGTATAAATTAACAGTTCGAGTGGATGAAGCAAGCAAGCAAATATTAGATGCCTACACTGAACAAGAAAAAGTAACTCAAATGGAAGCGATACGGCGAGGGATTAAGAAGTTGGAAGCCGATATAAAGAAATAACCGCAACCTGTCGCCGTAGGAAGTGAACAGGCCACGGTTATCCACCCGGAGGTTCCCCTCACGGTAAATCTATTCTATGCCGTCCGGGAGCCTCTGTCAAGTAAAATGATGGAGGAACTACCATGGAAAAAATTACAATGGATGAAGTTCAGATCAAGCTGGAACAGATCGAAGCCAGCTTGCAGCTTACCTTGGAGGGGATGTGCGGGGATTTTACCGCAGTCGGGAACAGCACCGGCGAAAATGAGAAACTCCTGTCTTTAAGCGCCTGCCGACGAACCAACACCGTTTACGCCCCTGCCCTTGACCTGATTTGCGACGCCCTCGCCGCCCTCTCAGACCGCGTGGGAAGCGCGGTGCGTTAAGGGGGTGTGGGTATGAACGAGATGCAGACCTTTGTTTATAGCGGCGCGGAAGTCCGCACGGTGCGCAAAGACGGTACCCCTTGGTTCGTCCTGAAGGATGTGTGCGGGGTGCTGGGGATTTCAAAGTACCGTGATGTTGCCGAACGTCTTGACCCAGATGAAAGGGGGCCGGTCAGGGTGGACACCCTTGGCGGTTCACAGGAAATGACCTGTATCAGCGAGAGCGGCCTGTACAATGTGATCCTCCGCTCCGATAAGCCGGAGGCTAAGCCCTTCCGCAAGTGGGTCACCGCCGAAGTCCTCCCCGCCATCCGCCGCAGCGGCGGCTATATCGCCGGACAGAATGACCTTTCCCCCGCGGAACTCATGGCAAAGGCCCTCAAGGTGGCGGAGCAGACCTTGGCGGAGCGGGACGCCCGCATTTCTTCCTTGCAGGTGCAAAACGCCATCATGGCCCCCAAGGCCGATTACTTTGATGAACTGGTGGAGCGCAACACCCTCACCAGCTTCCGCGACACCGCCAAGGAGCTTGGCATCCCGCCCCGGAAGTTTACCCAATTCCTGTTGGACAAGAAGTACATCTACCGGGATAAGAAAGAAAAGCTCATGCCCTATGAGAATAAGAACGATGGGCTTTTTGAGGTCAAGGAAAGCTTCAACGACAAAACGGCGTGGAGCGGCGTTCAGACCATGGTCACCCCCAAGGGCCGCGAGACCTTCCGCCTCCTGTACCCTTATGTATAAGAAAATCCCCCGCCGTCTGGCGGGGGATTTCTTTTACCATTCGATGGGATAACTGCCAAAGAAAGTGTACGTGCTTTGAGCCGCCGCAATTTGGGCGGGTGTCAGCCCAAGTCCGTATACATACGCACGGAAATCTGCCGCCTTTTCCTTTGGCTTCATTCCATCTGCGTTGTACAGTTCCCGGTACTTGTCCAGAATCGAAATAGATGTACTCACACTGGCTCCAGCTTCCACCAGCGCCCCGGTAAAGGGGTTCTTTTCCGGCTTCGTGGTGCTGTTTTTCTCTTCCCATGCCTTACCGCGCTGCCTGTCTGTCAGCCCGGTCAGATTCTCCAAAGCCTGTGCAGATTCCACACTGGTTACTCTGCCGTTGTTGTCCTTGTCAGCGGTTACCTTGTAAATGATGTACATATCCGGCGGTAGCACACTGGCAAGCGCACCCTTGGAAAAGCTGCTGTTGCTGGGCTTGTAGCTGCTGACGGCCTGCTTCCCCTTGACCTTGGCGTATTCGTAGGCGTAGGAAATGGCCTTCGCCTTGTCATCATCAGAGAGCTTCTGATACCCCTTGCTTTTCAGCATGTTCTCAACGATCTGTTTCCGGGTGCTTCCCATAGTCTTGGCGTACTTGGTATATTCTTCACCCGTCAGGTATTTGGTCTCTCCGTTGACCATGAAGGACTTTTCCGCCGCCGCCGGATAAACGGTGCTGTCTCCGGTGGCTTTTGCCAGCCGACGGATCTCCTGCGTGGCGGGGCTGTTATCCTGCGCCTTCAGGAAGCCGGGGGAGAAGAAGGACTGGAACACCCTCTCCGGCGCAGAGCCGTTGGAGACCTCGTTGCCCCACATATCCACCATGGGCTGAAGCTGATTCCGTGCGCCGGGGATCTTCTTCGCCGCCCCCTGCAAGAAATAGTTCACGTCAGAGGCTACCTGCCCAGAGCCCTTCTCCACATAGCTTTTGCGCACCGTATCATCAAATACGGACGCAACCTTGCTGCCGATGGTGGGGATATACTGTCCGGCGTAGCTGCTGGCCGCCCGGTCAATCAGGTACATAGGCTTGCTCTTGGCATAGCTGATGTTGGAAACCAAATCATTCAAGGAGGACAGCATGGAGGTCTCCAGCACAACGTCCTGCATCCCCAGCAGAGAATCCACCAGCGCGTCAAAGGTGCTGCCGCCCTTCCGAACGGATTCCATAATGGCCGCTCCCGCAAACAGGGGCATTGCCGCCGGGGTCATCCAGTCCAGCGTGTAGGACTTGTCCCCGATCTGAATAGCATAATCCTGCCCGCCCATGGACTTTTCAAATTCTTCTTCCTTGTCATCGTCACCGGCCAGAACGTGAAGGGTAGCCCCCAAAAACCCCTCCGCCGCCAGATAAGCGCCTAACGCCAGAATCCCGCTTCCGGTAAGACCGGAAGCAATGGAATCTACGGCATCCGCTGCCGTGCATTTCCCGGATTTCACATCAAACAGGGCTTCTTTGATCCCCTTGCCCAGTCCGATGGGGCTGTAATCAAGACCCGTGGTCAGGATGTTGGCTGGGGTCTTGCGGAAGGGGAGAAAGGCGTCTGCCGCGAAAGACGCGGCCCTCAATACCTGATTGTCCCCCTGATACCGGCCCATCTTGGACAGTGCCTCGGAAAGCGCTGTGGTGTTGCGGTAAGTGGCCTTCTGCGCTTCCTCAATGGCGTAGGCCCGTGCCGCCTCCACGTCTGCGGCTCTGGTTCCTGCGTGGGCCTCTGCCGCCGTAACGCCCTTGGCTTGCAGCGCTTGGGCGAAGCTGTCCACATAGGCGTTCCGGTTGAATCGCACATCCTCTCGATCCAGCAATTCGCTGTTCTTTTCGCCTATCCACTGGATAGACTGGGAGAGAACGTCCTCCCCCTTGAACATTTTCCGCTTGCTCTGGATCTCCCGCTCAATGCCTGCTGCCGTGGCATCGGAATACTTCCCGCTGCCCATAGCCGCGCTCTGGTCCGTCTCATACTGACCCTTGGCAAAGGCTTTCAGATCCTTGTCAACATTCACAGCCTTTGTCCGCTGAGAAGGGTCCTTGATGACCGCCCGCTCGATTGCGGTTCCGATGCCGTTCTTGATCTTCCGCGCACCCATCTGAATGGCGTTGCCCATAATGTTGCGGATGTGGGTGGTGGGGTTGGTCAGCATGGAGGTGTACCGCCAGAAATTGGCCTTCTCCCGGAACGTGCTGGGGATCTGGTCCGCAATGGACGTGGTGATGGCGTCCCACGCCGCCGCCCGCTCCGCGTCCGTCTCTGCCATCAGGTAGTTGGTGGCCAGCTCGTCAGAGAGGGTGAAGCCCGTCACCTTGTCGATGTAGTCCACCCGTGCGCTTTCCACGTCTCCGCTGTCGGCGGTGCTCTGCCGTGGTGCCCGGTTCTGCCGTGCCGCCCGGTCATTCATTTTGTCTACCAGCCGCCGCAGCGTCAGCAGACGGCCCTCCGGTGTCAACCGGTTCATCAGGTTCATGGCCTGCACCATCTGCGCGCTGTCATGGGCAGCGTCCGCAATGGCTGTTGCCAGCTCAAAGGCGGCCTTGTGGTCTCCTTCGGAAATGGCAAGGTTGTAGGCGCTGATGGCATCGGCGGTGTCTGCCTTGGTGATCCGCTGTCCCAGCTCCGCCTTGGCAATGAAGCTGTTTGCCACCTCCTGCCAGCCATCCCGTGCGATCTTGGCCTGCGCCTGCTGCACGGCGCCCCGGTCCGTCACCACGTCATAGTCGAACGCGCCGCCGGAAATGGCGTTTTCATACACAGTTGCCATCTCCGGGGAGGTCAAGAGGCTGTGCAGAATGGTGGAGACCGTTTTCTCCACATTCCGCCCAGTGTCAGGGTTCACAACGGGGACCTCAGAGGGCGCCCGCCGCTGTTCTTCCTGGATGCGCTGGGCGCTGTTGGGGTTGACCGGGTAAAACTCATCGCTCTTGGCCTGCATGGTGTCAAAGGGCGTGTTCACCGCCCCCGCCACGGCGTCACCCGGCGTGTCAAACCCAGCCGCACCGCCGTTCTTGACATTTTCCGCCCCCTGTGCTATGCTATCATTAGCATTGAGGGGACGCGTACCCTCAATAGGGCTTGACGCCGCAGAGGAAGCCGTAGGTTCCGGACCTACCAAGCTGGCCTCTGTTGGCGTCAAGTCCATTTTTACAACTTGATGGGTCCGATAATTGTTTGCGCCGGGTACTACTTCAACGTCAAATTTGGCAATATAGCTTTCTCCGTTGATGGAAACTGGCGTTTCAAAGTAATCATATCGAATGGTGGGGCGGTCTTTCCCGCTGTGCTGCGTGTACTCTCCGCTGCCGACGTAGGTGCCGTTCTGTACAACCTCTGAAACATTTCCCAGCAATGCCAGTTTTTCAGGAGTTAGCTTTGTGTCGCTGATGACCTTGCCAAGAACCTTATTGCCAATGTCCACCGTATAAGGCTGCCCGTTAAAGGTCGCTCCCTCTACGGGGACCCCGGTCGCAGGCTTGAAAATGCTTTTATAGACATCTTTTAGCGTAGACTTAAAGCCTTTTACGCCAAAGGGGGAAGATTCCAGCCCCCGCGCCCCGGCAATGCTGTTCTGTGCTTGGGCCAGGGCTTCGCTGCTCACCTGCACCGGCGCTGTGTTCTGCCGCTGGGTCTGGGTAGGCACTTCGCCCTTGTAAGGCTTCTTGATGGTAGTCGCCTGACCCACCCGAATATTCTCCGCCGTCTCCACACCGGGGACGGCGTTTTGTGTGCCCTCTGCGACGTTTGCGGTGGTGGGGGTATCAATACCCTCCCGCACCTCCGGGCGCGCCTCCTGCGTGGGCTGTGCGTCCGCCTGACCGTTTCCACGCTGCCGGATAACGTCAACGCCTGCGCCGATGCCGCCCATAGCAGCGCCCACCGCCGCGTCATACAGCGCCTCGCTGAGATCGAACCGGGCAGAGGGGTCATAGGTGGCCCGCTGCAAAACGGGCTGGAAAATATCCTCGATAAATTCCTCGCCGCCCTCGGAGATCATGGAGAGGGCCACACGGCCCGCCGCGCTGTTATTCAGTTTGGAAAGCGCACCGCTGATGGCGTTGTCCAGAACGCCGCCGCCGAACGCCTTCTTGAATGGGCCTGCCACGTTGCTGATCTTCTCCGTGGCAAGGCTCAGCGCACCGCTCCCCAGTCCGTAGGCAAGTTGCTGGCCATAGGTTGCCCCGGCCTGTCTGGCCCGTTGGGCGCTGCTTCCGGCGGAACGGGCCGTCATCAAGGCAAGACCGGCTCCGGGGATCACGGCGCTGGCTGCCACGTCCCCCGCCATCTGCACACCCTGAACGCCCAGATCCACGGCAAACTGGCCCACCGGACCCAGCCCTTCTTTGGCCTGCGCCACGTCCGCGGCGGAGCTTTGGGACAGACGGTCCGCCTTCTGATACGCCTTGTCCGCCACCGCCTTGTCGGACTGCTCCACCGCCTTGGTGTAGCCCTCATGGGCCGCGATCCGTCGCTTTGCCGCCGCAAGGTAGCTCTGCACCTGTTTCACGTCCGCCGCCGTCATGGCCTTGCCGTTGGCCCACTTCACGTCCCGGAGCATCTTTTCGTACCGTTGCACCGCGTCATGGTCGCTTTGCAGGGAATCCCCGGCGTTCTGGTTGGCGATCCGGGTGTTCAGTTTCCCGGACCCCTCCGCCAGCACACCGCCCAGATTCGTAAAGGCGGAACCGGCGGACTTCGTTGCGCCGGTCACAATGTTTTTGACGCGGCTGGACGCATTGTTTTTGGCGCGAGTGGGGTCTGCCACAAATCCCCGCTGCTTCCCCGCGTCCGTGGTGGTTTTCTGCGTTGTGGCAGGCTGGGAAACAGAAGATTTCCGTTTCCCATAAGCCACTAAATCGGGCATTTGCGTTGCATTTTTCTGGGGGGATGTGGAACTTCCGGCGGTAGACTTTACTGATTTGCTTTTTCCATAAGCCACCAAATCGGGCATTTGAACTGCCATAGCACGCTCCTTATTTGAACATATTGGAAATTTCCTGCTGCTGTGCGGCGCTCAGACTATTCCAGTGACTTTTCAGGATGTTTTGCGCCCGCTGATAGCCGCCGCGATTCATATAATCAGAAATCGTCCGTTTCAATTCATCATAGCCCATAGAGTAACCGCTCTTCTGGCCCTTACTATACTTTGCCCATGCTTTGTCAGCCGTCAGGCCGCCTGCGGCCTTCTTGGAGTTGGTGCCCCACTTGCCGTCAGCGGTCACGCCGTAGTATTTCTGGAGCTGCTTCACCTGCTCGTTGGTCAGAGAGCCGTTGGAATAGCTGCTTTTGCCGCTGCGCTTGCTGCCGGTTTTGGCAGTGCCGGTTGTCCCCGCCTTCAGCTTGCCGGTGCCGTACAGGGCATCATAAGACCCCTGCCCATAGTAATAATCGAAGGCGGAGATCACGTCATCCGTCACGATGCCGTTTTTCAGGGCGGACTGTACCTGACTGGCCGTTAAAATGGGCTTTGCGGCAGTCGTGGCGGCCGCTGCCGCCGTCTGCTTGACCGCCTGGTTCTGCTGCCGCACGTATTCTTCATACAGGGCATTTGCCAGCTCTGCGTTTCCAGTGGCCTGCGCCTCGGCAATGGCGTTCTGGTACTCCGTGTCCAGCTGGCTTCGCTGGAGGTCGATGGCCGCCGTCTTTTCCGCCTGCTCCCGGTCGATCTGGGAGAGGTTCTGCTGGAGCACAACGTCCTGTGCCAGTGCCGCCTGTCCGGTGGTGCCGGTGTTCAGGCCGTTGGCTACCGCCATCTCCTGAAATGCGCCCCGGCTCAGGGCGTTCTGGTTGGCCGCGCTGTTCCGGGCAATGTCATACACCGGCGCGATCTGTGCGCGGCTGGCGTCCAGTGTGGAGGTGTTCTTCTCATAGGCGGATTTCAGCGCTGCCAGTTCCGCCGCCACCTTCTGGGCGTACAGTTCCTTCAAATAGTTGCTGCCGTCTCCGATGTCATAGCTGGTTCCGATCTGACTGGTGGAATAGTTCCTGGTGGGGGTGCTGCCTGTCGCAATGTCCGTCACCCGCTGCTGACTGCCTGCCTGTGCGCCGCCGTTTGCGGCCAGATAATCCCCGAAGGACTGGACATTGCCGCTTGCCTGTGCGGTGGGGGAGGTGTCTGTGCCCATAAGATAGCGGTAATAGTCCAGTTCTGCGCTCTCCGGGCTGGTGGAAAGTCCCAGCTGTTTCCGGCGGTCATTCACGGCAGACAAGGCGCCGTTGTCTGTCACATAGCCGTTCTTGTCGATGGTGTAGCCGTACCCGGCCCGGATGGCGTTTGCTGCTTGGTTTGCCTGATCCCCGGTGATCTCACCACGCTGGAGCTGCCCACGGATGGCCGAAATTTTCGCCCGGTCTAAAGCGGTCAGAATTTCATTATCCGTCCACGCACCGCTTTTGCTGTAGCTGCCGTTCCCAGCGTTGATGTCCTGATGGGGGGTGTAGTCCGCCACGCCCTTCACCGCCTTGTAGGCATAGCCGTTATCGTCATAAAACACGGTATAGCCATTGGACACCTGCGCCTTACCAGCCAGATCCGTGCGGCGGCTCATGTCCGCGCCTACGCTGTAGGTCACGCCGCCCTGCGTGTAGTTCTTTACCTCGGAGTTGCTGGAGGGCATCCCGTAAACGCCTCCGCCGTTGTTCTCACGGGTGTATTCCACACCCTTGTAGCTGCCCTTGGAACTGCCGCCGGAGGAACTGTTACCCCGGTCGCTGTTATACTCGTTTCCATACCGTCCGCCGGAATATCCGGCATTGCCGCGGATGCTTTCTGCCGCCTTGTGAGCGTCAGCCCACGACATTTCGCCCCGCTGTGCTTTGGACGTTACATCCGCAATGCGGTCTTGGTCCTTCTGAGATAGGTTTTTCTTATCGTATTCAGAAACTGCCATACATGGCCCTCCTTATCCGTTCCAATCCGAGCGGGTTTCCCGGACGTCAATGTGGGTAAAACCCTGTCCGGCGTATACGCCCACGCCGCCCCAATCGGGCATGAGTTCTCTTGCGTAGGCTGCCACCGCTGCCGGCTTCTGCCCCTTCACGGTGATGTCCGCCGCCGTGCCGTAGCAGTGCTGGCTGTGTGCCACGCCGCCGACCTTGGCGTTGTACTGCGGCGTTCGATACCCACTGTTGATGGTCACAGCCGTGCCGAAGTGACTGCGGATGCTTTGCAGCACCATCACCAGCCGGGGGGCCACCAGCACGGCGTCAGAGCCGTCCTTGCAGGCAAATTCTTTCACTGTAAAGTTTGTGGACAGCTTCTTGCCGCCGTCCTTCGCCTTGGAATAGGCATTGATCTCTACCATAGGTTTCTCTCCTTCCGGCTCGAATGCGTCGCTGCTCTTGTACTTCCACACCAGGAAAAACGGGATTACCCGCCCGTCCCCGGTAACGCCCTTGCCTGTCGAATCCATGAAGCAGGTAGACCCGCCGCCATCCATCATAATGGCGTTGTCCCAGCCGGACGCCGCCAGCAGGTCACGGAGCTGTTCCGGCGACCGCCGGGCCTTGCTCACATAGTAGGCAAACCGTCCATCTTTCGTGCCGATAGCCGTCCGGGGAGCGCGGTACTTCATATCAGCCCCGCAGTGTACGGGGCTGATCTTTTTCCCACCGATGATGAGGTGGACGCACTCCATGTAGTTTGCGTCGCTATTCGGCACGGTTTTCACGCCGAAGTCCGCCGGGGTGTCCCAGCTGATGCCCCACGCCCGGTAATTGGGGGCCTTGTAGACTTTGCCGTCTGCCTTCAGGTGGCAGGCCGGTGTCTGGTCCCGCAGGAAAATGGAGCCATTGCAGATAGCGTCCCCGCCCGCCTCCGCCAGCATCTTCTTCAGGTTGGCCGTGGTAGAGCGGAGACGCTTCCGGTTGAAATAGATTTTCAAAAATTGGAGGTCGGAGAGCGGGACGGTGCCCGCTCTCGTGCTCATGTATGGGCCTCCGTATTCTGTTTCCCCTGATCGCTGGCCTGCCGGATGGCGTCCAGCATATTCTTCACAAAGGCCGGGTAGGGCACCCCCATAATGGCGGTATTCTCCAAAATTGACAGGCCCTCATTGGCAATAAAAAACATACACACAGCGTCCCGTACAAAATCGCTGGATGTGGCCTGATCCAGTAATGCCCCCATCCATACCAGCGCCAGCATGACGCACTTCTTCGCCAGTCCCTTGAAGCCCGCGTCGGAACTCAGCGCCCCTGTGCTGCTCTTCCCAGACTTGTGCCAGATAGCCGCCACCATCCATCCGGTGGCGTAGTCCAGCACCATAAAACAGATCAGCACTTTCAGCGCCATGTCCCATCCCCCCAGTGCCTGTGCAATCACGGAGCCGGTCGCAGCCAGCACCGCCAACACCGTATTTTTGATGTGTAAAGCGTTCATAGTGTTCCTCCTTTCGGTGGTCACACCCGCACGGCCTTCTGAGGATGGCCGTCCTTGTCCCACGTAATATCGTAGGTGCCCTCCGGGACGCTGACACGGATGGTCTTACCCGCATTAGCATTGCTGTATCTCATGTAGTCGTGGAGGTGCACAACATCCTTGGCTTCATCCGTTGCAGGGATGAAGCCCTCTTTCATCTCCTGTTCCGTCCATCCGGCAGTACGGACATCCGGGTCAATAAAAAAATTAGCACCGGCGGCTTCCAACGCATCGTTGATTTCCTCGATGCTCTTGCCGTTCTTCCTGCCCTCGTTGATGATCTTGGCAAACTTCTTGTCCATAATGTATACCCCTTTCGTTTTTCAGTTGCCTGTGCAACCGTTTCAAATCCGACTTGCTTTCGTGCAGGTTAAAATTCAGGCCAGCTGCGCTCACAAAGTGGGCACACTTGACGCCCTTCGGGGATGATAGCCCCACAGCAGATGCAAGTGTTATTCATACATTTCTCCTACAATTTCCGCGTAATCCTCAGCGGTCAACACGCCTTTCTTCACGGCGTTCTTGGCCATGGTCTTTGTCCATAGCCCCTGTCTGTACCACTTTGCGATTTTCTCTTTCATGGATTAACCCTCACTTTCCATTAGAGTGTCAGTCATCAGAGCCGTATACGCCACTTGGGCCTCGATGCGGTCAATCTGGGTGGGTGCAGGCTCCGGCTCACCATCATCCTCAATGGTATACTCGCCATTGTGGGCTTCCGCCTGGGCAATTTTTTCGTTGGCCTCACTCCATCCAAGTGTGATGGCGGAGAAAACTTGCTCAATCTTCGGCTCATCCTCCGTGCCGTGGTTGACCTCGGTGCATAGTTGATATTTAAGAACTTTCATGCCGTTCCCTCCTTAGTCGGTGGTCTTGGTGTATTTGAGCATTACATGGCAGTTGCCTCCTGCCGCGCTTGTGCCGCACGCAAGTGTGATTTTTGTACGACTAACATCAGCAACGTAGTAGCTCCATGGGTCCGACAAATTATTGTTGGAAATGCCGGGCATTGGCATACCGCCACGCAATCCTTGGAAAGATATGCAATCCCGCATATTCACAATTCCGTGCTCCACTTGTTTATTGTCCGCAATCTGTCCACAATCAACGATTTTGTAATATACCGGCCTTCCCCAGAACCGCTCCGTGGTTTTGTATTCCACACCAAGTAACATAGGCGGGTTTTGGTACTCCATCACGGCCTCAAGGGTCTCTCCGCTTGGTAGCGTATCATCTGCGGAAATAAATGTCGGAGTAGTCAGTGTAATCGGATTGTGTCCGCAATTGCAAAGTTGCAAGTCCCAGTCATTTTTGCCCGGTCCCGATACGTAGAGGTCTAAAGCATACGTATTAGCAAATTTAACGAGCCGCGCATTGGAAATATATGGAACGCTATTGCTTTGGCCAACGCCTCTCAAACATTGGAGTTGACCATGCTTATCGGGACTCGTAGATATGCCTAAGAGCAACTCAGACGGGCCTCCGGACACCCATGCGTGGGATACTGTGAGATACCCGCTTGTGCTGTATTTAGCGAAGGGTTCCGTGATTCGATACCACCCGATTTGCCCCCCAGCATTTTCTACAAGTAAAAACTGTCCATTTAACGCGGAAATGTTTCCTCTCGCCTGATTTTTCTGCGTGCTCGACAGACTCTGCGGCGTGTAAAGCACGGCACCCTGCACGGTGTCCGCCCCGATGTTCGTCCGAGCCTGCGCTTTCTGCTCGTCGGTGAGGCTCTGCGCCGCGTCGTAGCGGACGGAACCGGCTACCGCAGCCCGGAGGTCGGGGTGTGCGTCAACGCTCTCGTTATGCGCCGTTACATAGCCCTGCGCCTCATCCTTGGTTGCAAAGTCACCGCCAACCGCTGTCTGCGCCTGCTGCGCCCAGTATTTGGCGTTGTTCGTGTCCTCACCGGGACGGGTTCCGGTGCCGCCCACGGCCCAGCTTTGGGCGGTTTTGTTGATACCGTCCACACTGGCCGCACTCTGCGCCGCCGATGCCGCTGCTGCGCTGGCCTGAGACGCGGAGCCGGATGCCGCCGCCGCTGACTGACTGGCGGAGCTTGCCGCGCCGGTGGCCGTACCCGCCGCATCCTTTGCGCTCTGCTCACTGCCTGCGGCTTGGGACGCGCTGCCCGCCGCTGCGTTGGCCTGTGCGGTTGCACGGGCTACGATACCGGCTGTCTCATCGGCCCTGGCGGTCTCCGCCTGCACTCTGGCGTTTTCGGCGGACACGCGGGAGGATTCAGCCTCGGACCGGGCTTGCTCCGCCGCTGCCCGTGCTGCTTCCGCAGATACCCGGCCTTCCTCGGCGGTCACACGCCCCTGCTCTGCCGCAACACGCGCCGCCTCCGCTTGCTTGCGGCTCTCCTCCGTGGCGTCATCCGTAAGAACCGCCGGAATCAGGGTCTCGTTGATGTACTTCTTGATGATGTTGCCGGATTCGTCAAACTTGGCTTTCAGCTCCGCACTGGTCAACCCGCCCACGTCGTTGGGTTCGTCATCCAGCTTCTGAATGATGTTCAGATCGCCGTCCAGCAGTTGGATTTCCAGATTGGAGTTGGCTACCACGTTCAGATCCGCTGTCAATCGCTTCTCCATTTAAGCACCTACCTCCGTTTTCGGCACTTCGCCGGTCTCGTTGATTTTCCGCTGCAACTGGCCGTATCCGGCCCCGCCCCGAATGGGGACGGATTCCTCTTCGGTAACAGGCTGTTCGCCCTCTGCTCCCGGCTGACCCCCCATCATGGCACGTTCCTGCTGCTGGAGGGCTTGGATCAGTGCCTCCTTGTCGGTGATCTGTCCGGCGGGCAGACGTTTCAGGTATTCCACCGTGGAGATCTTGCCCTGCATCAGCAGATTGTCCAAGGTCTGCATGGCGGCGATCTCGCTCCAATAAGAAGCCGCGCCCGCATCCAGTCCGATAGTGAAGGGGATCTCTTTCAGGATGGAGAAGTCAAAGGGAACCACCAGTTTGCTGCTGTCATAAGGGTTGGAGATCTCCACATACCGTTCTCCGTAGTATTCGCCCATGAATTCCATGTAGATGCGGCCCAGATCCTCAATGCTCTGCAAAAGGTTCTGTTTCGTCAGCTCCATGGGCGTTGCCGCCGCCCGCTGCAAGGCGATAATGGCGGAGGTGTTGTCCGGTCGGGTATCGCCCAGCGCCACGTCCGATGCGCCGAGGAATTTTTGCGTGTAGGTGATGGCAATGTCGATAAACTGGCTGATCTGGGGGGAGATGCTGGCGGGGTCAATGATCTTCGCCACGCCCTCCACACTGCCGTTTACCGGAATAGCCCCGCCGATCTTGTTCGTCCACTTGGCTACCTTGGTGGAATCGTACACCACCTTCGGATAGGCCAGTGTCATGAGAGAGATCATAGACATGGCAAACAGCTTATTGACAAAGATCTGGTTGGGCAGCAAGCCGGTAATCATGGCCTGTCCGTGATAGCAGTCCTGCACATAATCCCAGTTCATCCACGTCAGGGGGTACAGCTTGATGCCGAGGTCCAGATCGCCCCGGATCTCCGCCTGCCGGGTGCACTCATAGGCGTGGACGGTGCCGGTCTCGTCATCCTTCCACAGCCGGAGCAGCACCGTCACCTTGTTCCCGCTGCCGCTCATGGAATCCATGTAGTTGTTGCCGCAGTCCTTGTTGTCCGGCTGGATCTCGTCCGGGTCCTTGCCGTACCGCTTGGCCCGCTTCCGGGCCTCACTCAGCAGCATCCGCCGTTCCAGAATGATGTGGGGCTGACTCTGCACGTCCCGGTTGTTGGGGTTGCCGAACAAGACCTGCGTGTTCATCAGAACTTCCGTGCGGATGGCCCCCTTGCTGGCCTGCCCGGTCTCCGCCGTATCGTCCCAATAGGTATACATACAGCCGTCACCGTCCACAGCAGCATTACGGGTATACTCCCGGATGCGCCCGCCGATGCTGTTGTGCTCGAAGATGGACGCGAACTGATCGTTGAGAATGTCGGCCACCAGCTCCAAAGTCTGCGTGTTCCGCTCTCCGCTGGAGGACATGGCCCGCGCCCATAACTTCAGATTGTCCGTGGAGATATTCGCCACGGAGAACAGCACCACCCGCTTTAAAAAGTTAAATACGGGGGTGGGGAGGCCGTTGCTCTGCACGCCCTCCCACTGCTTACCTATGAAGAAATTTTCGTTGGTCTCCACGCAGTCATAGAGGTCAATACCGCTGTTGAAGCTGATGCCCGCGTTGTATTCCTTGCCGACCCGCTCCGGGGTCATTGTCTGTTTGCTCATGGGTTCACCCCTTTATTTCACATTTCCGGTATAGCGGAGTTGCACGTCCGTCTCCAGAACCGTTGCGGTAGACGATGCCGATTTGCTCTTGAATACCAGCTTGTAGAAGGTGGCCTTCTTCACCTTCATCTTCACCCGCCGCACCTGCGGCTTTCGGTTGGTGCCGAAGGACCAGTGGGCGAAATCCGCATGGGTAAAGGTGGTCAGGCCGGAGGACACGATTTTCTCCGGGTAGTCACTGCGGCGGTTGGTCTCCACCGTTACGTGCACCCGCGCGTTGCTCTCCGGCTGGATCGCCACGAAGATCAGCGGGCTGTATTTCAGCACCCAGTCCCGGTCAAAGTCCATGGAGCCGGTGGCGGCGTAGGCGTCAATGTCCTTGCCGTCGTCGTTCCGGTACTGCCGTGAAAGATGCACCACGCCGCCATCAGGCCGGAATCCGTAGGTTTCCAGCCCCACCTCCACCATGGCCCGGAAGCTCAATCCGGTGTAGAGATACCATGCGTCCGCGCCGTAGTTCAGGATCAGCGCCTTGTCTCCGTACATCCACCAGTATTCCTGCGCCGATTTCCGGTTGAAGGTCCGGGTCTCTGCCATGTCAAAGCCTTGCAGTGTCACCTCTACCCGGTTGCTGATCCGTTCCGCGTTCCGTTCGTCAAAGGTAATGTTTCCGCTGGTGGATACGCTCCGCCACCGGTACACCGCCTGATCGTCCAGCGTCAGGGGGTTATTCTCCAGAATGTCCACCTGTCCCAGTGCCTTATTGCCGAACTGCCGGTTGACAGGGGTCACGTAAAACGCCGCCGTGGTGACGTCCGTAGCCGTTACCAGCGTGGAATAGCTCATGGAGTAGGTGGCGTCCTGCTTGAATACCACCAGCCGTGCGTAATGGCGCACCATGCCGGTAATGGGCGTGTTGGCCTCGCCAACCTCCGCCTCGTACAGATCCGGGAAGTATTCCGCTGAGGGCTTACCTGTGGTGGAATCAATGCCGGAATAAATGGTCTTGTTGGTGCCGTCTCCGTATAGAAACACGCGGCTGTCCGTCTGACCGTTGTAAAGCTCGGAGAAGCGCATCCCCGTCACCTGTGCCCGTTCTCCGTTGCCGCTGCGGTAGACCAGTTCCAGTGTGTTGGTTCCGGCAGCGGGGGCAGGGGTAATGGTGAAGGTCCGTGCCGTCAGGTCGGAGGTGTAGGTCTGTGCCGTGTCTCCGATCTTCACGGAGATAATCTCATCCACCGTCTTTTCCGGGATGTGGAAAACCGTCTCCTTTCCGTCGGGTGAATACAGTACCTTCCGCTTGCCCGTCAGCCGGTTTACGTTTTCCAGCAGAAACCCACCGCCCGCAGGCGTGGTGGCGTTCATTACCGTGGGGATATAGCCCTCCACCGCCGTAAAGCTGCTGTCCTCCTTGCCGTCCCAGCTCATGTATTCATGGCCGTTCAGCAGGTAAACCTTGTTGGAAAAGCCGAAGAACGAGGTCTGGGCCTGCGTGCACTGGCCCACAACCTTGATTGTTGCCGCCGCCGGGTCCAGAGAGAAGATCAGCCCGCCGAAGGCGGCAAGCGTCCGCTGCTTGCTGTCTACCACGCCCTCCCACGCGCCGGAGAAAACCGGGTTTGCTGTGGGGGCTGTGTGGCCGCTCTCCGCGCACCAGGCGTCCCATGCCGTTTTCAGGTTCAGGACCGTCTTGGTTCCGGGGCGGATTTGTAAATGTTTCTCCCGCGTCACACGGAAGTTCCGCATCTTGCTCATTTCGCCGTTCTTGATCTTGGTATCCCCGTCCGGGTTCTCGTTCAGGCCCAAAAACTGGCGGATCTTCAACACCTGAATATCGTTGCTGGATGTGATTTGAGCCATCGTCCGGGCCTCCTTTATCCGTAGGATAGATAATCGGCGGTCATCTCCCCGCCCGTCATCACGTCATCGTAGTCCTCGCCCTCGTCAAAATCGTCCACGATCTTCTCCACGGTTTTCTGAGCGCCCAAAACGCGGGTGACACAGAAATACCGGGCAGCGTCGCAGATATGGGTGATCTCATGGGGTTCCGTGGCGCAGTCCGAGGGGTTTTTCTCGTCATGCTGGATGGAGGGCAGGTTGCGGATCAGGCCCACGCAGTTTTCCGTCACCAGCAGTCCGGGCCGGTCTTTGTCGCTTTTCATGGGCTTCAGCAGCTCCTTGACAGCCATCCAGCCCTGAACGCGGTTATTGCTGGCTTTCAGCAGCCCTAACCCGTTCTGTGCGAAGATCTCCGCCATGCTCCGCCCGCTGTCCTTCTGCCGGTTCCACATATCCGGTGGGGCAATGGTGAACTCAATGTGTTCTTCCGGCGGGGTCAGGGCATTTGCCAGCTTTGCCGCTTCGCTGACGATCAATCCGCTTTGCTGTACCTCCCGGTACACATAGGCCCGCCCCTCAAAGTCCACCGCCACCCAAAGGCAGGCGAACATATCAAGGCCGTAGTCGAATGCCCGGTATTTCTTCCACTCACGAGGCACCCGTACAAAAGGCGCGATCACATGAGTTTCTTTGCGGAACTCCGGGAAGAACGTGCCTGCCATGGCGTTCCAGTCACCGTAACGCCACGCCCGCCGTACATCCTCCGGCAGCAGATCCAGCATTTGCTTGTACTCCGGGGACGCCTCCAAAAGCTGGGGGTTATCGTCCACCGTGGCGGGGATGAAGGTGTAATCCTTGGCCTTTTCTCCCTCCCGGTATTCCCGGTCCACAAACAGCCGCTTTACCCACAGGTGGCCGATACCGCCGGGGTTACAGGTCAGGTACATCCGCCGGGGGAACTTGGTCGCGCCACGCAAACACGCGCCCAGTGTGCGGAACTGGGATTCCGAGAACTGAGTGGCCTCCTCCATGAAGATCCAGTCAAATTCGAGGCCCTGATACTCCTGATCGTCTCCCGCACCGTAGTGGCCGAACTTGATAATGCTTCCGTTGCAGAAGAACATCATGCGCATACTGCCGTTGTAACTGCCCACCTCCGGCGGGATCAGCTTCTGCATGGGCAGGATGATGTTTTGCTCCAATTCCGGGTATTCCCGGCGCACGATCAGGATCTTGATGCCGGGGTAGGTGAGCGCGCCGCCTGCCGCCTTCCGCAGCAGAACGTGTGTCTTGCCGCCGCCTCTGGCGCCGCCGTAAGCCGTGTACCGGCTCCGGGACTGGCAGAACTGCTTTTGCTTGGGGTTCAGCGTCCCCAAATCCACCTGCACCGTTCCGCCTGCTGTCTGTTTATATCGAGGCATAATCGCTCCTTATATCTGGTGGACGGGCCGGGTTCATGCACCCGCTTCGTCCATATATGGGGGAAGGGGCCGAAGCCCCCTCCCATGAGATCACTCGTAATCCTTGGTGCCCTCGATGCCCACGCAGCCGTCCTTGGTGGCCACAGCCCGCATGGTCTGACCGGCGGTCAGGGTCACAGCGGCGGTGTAGACTTCAGCGGTGGTGGAGTACCGGGGGTTGGTGCCGTCGGTGGTGTACTTGAACACCACACCGGACACGGCAGTAATGCTGACGGCGTGAGACGTGATAGACATCACGGGTGCCGCCAGAATCGCGGCATTGCCGCAAACGGCAACACCGTCGCCCTTGGCCCCCAGCACGAAGCTGTCATAGTAGGTCACGCCCTGCACCACGGGGCCGGAATAGCCCTGCACTTCGGTCAGGATGTTGTACTTCTGGAGCTTCACAGGGTCCACGGTGCAGCCCTTGTGCTTGATGAAGAAGTACACACCGGCGGGCATATAGCTGGTGGGGATGGGCTTCACGCGGCAGCCGTCGAACTCGCCCACAACGCCCTTCGCCAGAGCCTCCTTGCCCAGAGCATCCACGCCGATGTAATCGGGCATCTGCTTGAGCAGCTTGTAGTACTCGGTGGCGATGTAGAGGGTGCGGCCCTCCAGAGGCACCAGTGCGTCAGTCATCTTCGCGTTCAGGTCGATGATGAGGCCGCCGATGGTGGCCTTGGTGGGGGCAGTGGTCTCCTTGACGGCGATGTTCGCGCCCATGATCCACTTCTTGATGCGGTGCTTGTCCATGCCGGGGATGGTCACCTCGTCCAGCTGACGGCGCAGAGCGCTGCCTGCGGACTTCTGGATGGCCTGATCGGTCTGGTCCAGCGCGTCGATGGTGAAGGAGAAGGCGGGCTGCATCTCGCAGGTCATCTCCTGAAGGGTGTCGCCCACGTCATGAACCTCACCGAAGCGGTTAGAGCCGCTGCGGGTGTACTGGGTCTCAGGCACGGTGTTCACGCTGCCGATGCGGATGGTGCGGCTGTAGGGATTCAGCCAGGAATAGCTGTTGCCGCAGTCATCGGCGGTGATGGAGGCTTTCTTGAAGCGCTCCGCGATCTTGGTTGCGTACTTAATTGCGTAGTTGATAGCCATAGGTAAAAACCTCTCTTTCGTCCGGTTTCCCCATAGGCAAAAGAGCCGTTACATGGCACTGTCAAAGGCGTCTCCGAAATCGTCCCGCGTCTTGGAGTTGTCCCCGGCGCTTCTCATGCTGCCGGTTGAGCGCTCCGCGTTCCGCTGGTTCTGCTGTACGGAGGCGGTCTCCCGTTTGGCGTCTGCCGCGTCCTGCCGCGCCTGCTGCACGGCGTACCGGGCGTAGGCGGCTACCAGAGAAGAGCCGTTCCGCACGTCTGCCCAAACCTGAGGCGGGATGCTGTTGGGATCCTTTGCTGCCTCTGGGAATGTCTGTTGAAATTCCTGAATGTCCGCCTGCCGGCGGCTTGCCGCCTCTGCCTCGGCCCGCTGGGCCTGCTCCATGGCGTCCTGCTGTGCCTGCCGCTCTGCTTCTGCGGCGGCCACAACGGCCTCCCGGTCCTCAAGCTCCACGGAGCGCCGTGCGTCCGCTTCACTCAGGCCCTCGGCCTGCTTGGCCTGCGCCCGGAGCATGGAAATGTAGTCCTTGGTGTTCAACCCCTGCTGGTTTGCAAAGCGGTTGACCATCTCCATCACAGGCTTAAACTCGTCATACTGGCTGCGGATGCGGTCGTAGTCCATGCCCTTCTGGGCCAGTGCCACCATTTCCGCTTCGTTGGCCTGCCGCACCTCGCCCATGTGCCGCAGCTCCCATGTCTGGGGCCGTGCGTCCACGGTCTCCGCCTCGGTCTGCTGCGTCTGGGCTGCCTGTTCCGCGTCTGCGGGGGGCTCGGTGCCCTCTTCCGGCGTCTCTGCGCTCTCACTGGGGTCCTCGACAGGCGTTTCCTCGCCAGTCTCCATCGGCTCTGCGGTCTCCTCCGGCTGGTCTGCCGTCATCTCCGCGCCGCCGTCCCAATCGTCCAAAAAGGCGTCCGTAGTTTCGGGCTCCTGTTCGGGGATCTGGTTCATGTTTTCGTCCATATTGGCCTCTTTCCCCGGCCTGGTCTGGCCGGATCTTCATATTTTCAAAGCCTGGTCTGGCTTTGATGACAAAATAAAAAAACGAGACCACGAGAAACGGCTTTCGCCGTTCTCATGGCCTCGTTGGGCTCTCGTTTATTCAGTTTGCTGGAGAATTATTCCACAATCTCCCAGTCATCAGCCAGCATATCCGCCTGACTTGCCAACCATCCCATTTGGATGCCGGAAGTGCCGTAGAAAGCAATGGCTTTGTTGCCGATAGCATCGTGTTCTGCGTTGACAATCACGCCCTCCGGGCTCGTATAGCTGATGGCTGATGCCAATTCGATGTGCTGGTTTTTCCCGTTCCAGCCTGCCCGCCTGCATTTCTTGCCCTTCTTCATAGCCTCGATAGCCAAACCGAAGTTCATGCCGTCGATAGGGCGGTACGCTTCCTCGAACACGGCCTTTGGGCTAAAGCTCTCGTATCCGTCGGCATAACGCACATTGTATCCATCTTCCTCAGGGTCCATGCTATCGGTGACGGGCTGGTCCTCCTCGTAGACCTTGCCACCTATGCGAATAGCAGGGGATGCCTCAATAATTTTCGTGCCGATGTAGGTTTTCATTTTCATTGTCATTCCTCCGTCTGCATATGTGTGATGGGGAAGGGGACGTCTGTATCCAGCTCCCGCCCCTCAAAAATGGTGGGGTAGTGGCTCACCTTGCATCTTCGGCAGTAAATCGGCGTGTTGTAGATCACGCTGCCCGATTCGATGTGCTGAAGTGCTTTCCCGCAGATAGGGCAGCGGTAGACCCACGTCCCATCTACCACCATGCTCCAAACTTCCCGTGCTCAATGCCGCCGTAGAGGTTTTCCACATCCCCGATCACGCTGGGCAGGCTCTGGCGGCACAGCTCCAGCTGTTCCAGAAACGTCTGCCACAGGAAGTTGGCCCGGCTTGGGTCCTCCTCCAGCAGCAGCAGCCCTGCCAGGCCGTAGGGCAGCGCCCCGGTGCAGATCCGCTCGTCCAGCGCCACCTCGTCCGCCATCTCCGCCACCTTGGGGCAGATAGGCCGCTTGCCGCCCGCCGCCTCCAAAGCGTCCCGATAGTTGTCGCTGTACGGGAACGCCCGGTCTAAAACGCTGTTCAGCAGGGAAACGGTCCGCAGCTTGTACTCCTTGGTGTCCGCCGTGTCCGTGGAGCCGGTAGATTCGTTCTGGGAATCCATCAGGTGGATGGCGATGTCGAAAATCTGCTGTACCGTAACCGCCATATCACACCTCCCGCCCCTTCAGGCTGGCTTTCATGGTGTTCAGATCGTAGGTCATCAAGTTATCAATGCCCTGCTCCACGCTTTTCTGCCGGTCCGTAGGCTCCTCCGCCTCCGGCTTTTCCGGTTCCGTGGGGGAGGGGGCTTTGATCTCCCGCAGCAGCCGCAGGATCAGCACCGCGCATACGACAGCGCCTATGCTGGACGCCCCGCAGATCAGAGATAAAACCAAAATCAGGCCGTTCACCTCGCCGCCTCCTCACTTGAAGTCGCTTGCGTCCACGCCGTCCCCGAAGGTCACGTTCACGCTGATGTCCTGGCGGGTCTCCTGCTTGTCCTGATAGCCGCCCAGGCGCTTCTGCTTGTTCAGGAAAATGCCTCGCGTCACCATGCCCTTTTCCTGATAGATGGGGCTGGTGTCGATCTGCTCCTGAATCCGCTGGTACGCCAGACGCACGTAGTAGCTCATGACGCAGCGGGGATCGTCGATTCCCTCATTGCCCGCTTCAAAGGCTTCCACCTGCGCTTCGACCACCTCGGCCTCCCGACCATCGTTGTAGTCGTAATACCCCTGAAGCCGCTGAACCGTCCATCGCATCGCATTGGCAAGGCCCGCCTCGCTGTATGCCTGCTCCAGCCGGTCCTGCACGTCAAAGTATTCCTCGGATCCCTTCAGGAATGCCTTGATCTTCTCAATCGTCTGTTTCCTGTGGGCCGCGGCGGCTTTCTTGTGCATACTGTCCATGTGTGCCTTGTGCTCTTCCGCAGTGGGATTTTTCTTCTGATAAGCCATGCCCCGGCCCCCTCTCGCAAAAAATTTTGGCGGTCCCGGCAGGGATCGAACCTGCGACCCAGCGATTAACAATCGCTTGCTCTTCCGACTGAGCTACGAAACCATGCGCCGGTGGGCTGTCTGGACCCACCGGACAACAGGAAAGGAACTGAAGGTGAAAAATGGCATCTGACACAGGAGGCAGGCGAGTTCTATCCCGCCAACTTCATTCAAGCATATTTCATCAAGCGAATACAATGGGTTTCAGTTATTTTCGTAATGTTCTACATAAAATCCCCCACCCCCTTTTTCCACCACCCCCCACAGAGAGAGCGCCGGCATAGCTTCCCGCAGCTGCACTGCAAGTTCGTGGAGGGGGAGAGGGGATGTGTGTATATATCCCTATACCCTGCGCGAGAGACACCCCCCTGTTTTTCCGCTACCCCCTGGTACACCCC
>ERZ1034691.308-NODE-308-length-39676-cov-6.322152_pt1 | contig 39676 bp, 49 predicted proteins | sample MGYA00520638_ERZ1034691 | MGnify/ENA primary metagenome ERZ1034691 (study PRJEB33766, sample SAMN09781763) | gut metagenome | biome: gut microbiome | host: Homo sapiens | place: Madagascar | study: EMG produced TPA metagenomics assembly of the PRJNA485056 data set... | reverse complement strand
CGATAAGAATTTCTGGGAAACGCCGCAAAAGCTGTTTGACGAGTTGGATTCGGAGTTTCACTTCACGCTGGACGCCGCCGCCAGTGACGGCAACCACAAGTGTGCGCGGTATTTCACGCAAAGCGATGATGGTTTGCGGCAAAATTGGGGGGGCGAAACGGTGTTTTGTAACCCGCCCTACGGGAGCAAGGAAACCGGACTGTGGACAGAGAAGTGCTGCCGGGAGGGACAGAAGCCGGGGACAACGGTTGTGCTGCTGATTCCGGCGCGAACTGACCGTGCCAGCTTTCACGACTACATTCTGGGTAAGGCAGAGATACGTTTTCTGCGCGGTCGGCTGAAATTCGAGCTGGACGGAAAGCCGATGGGAACGGCACCGTTTCCCAGCATGATTGCCATTTGGCGAGGAGGAATGACATGACAAGAGATGAAATCGTGACCGCGCTGCGGTGTATGACCGAAAGCGATGTAAGCGTAATATGCTGCGCGGGTTGCCCGTTTTACACGGGAGAACCGGGCGAGTGGTGCCGCTGTGAAGACGAGGAAGTATACGCCGCCGCCGCTGACCTGATCGAGAACCAGCAGCGGTACATCGAGGCACTGATGAAAGCCAACGACAGCCTGAAGGACGCCATTGCGCGGCGGGATAAGCAGATAGAGGACATGAATCAGGGGATGGCGCAGCTGGCAAAGGCTGCGGCGGTGAAGGAGGAGTATTGAGATGGAGAAATACGCGAAGAGACTGAAAGACATCATCAACGAGCAAGATTTTTGCTTTGAACCCGAGGAGGTCAGAACGGTTGAAAAGGCACTCAGAGTTCTGAAGAAGTACGAGGATACCGGCTACACGCCGAAGGAGATTGCAAAACTGCAAGGCGACCTGATCCAGCGCAATGCGGAACTGCTGGAGGCAAGGCAGAACCTGTCGGAGACGCGCTATCGTGTGGAATATATGGACAGAGATCTGAAAGAAGCGTGCCAGAAAATAACTAATCTGAAAAGTAGGTGTGTGGATATGAAGAACGAGCTATGCCAATACTGCGGCAAGTACAAACACGCACACGATGGTGCCTGTGACGGGTGCAGATGGAGGGAAATGTGATGGACGCCGTGAAGTTTTTGCAGGAGCGAAAGAGAATGTACGAGAGCGGCACACCAACGCCGAGCATTAGGGTGGATGACGATTATGACCCGGTACGTGCGGTTAAAGTCGTAGAGGAATGGTCTTCCGCACACCCTCGTAAGACACGGCAGGACGTGTTTTTGGAGCAGTGGCCGGAAGCGCGAATCGACAAAGCTGGAATATTGGAAATATTCCCGTGTGCAGTATGTGCGACTCTTAGAAACAAACGCGAGTGTTGTACCTCTGATTTCTCGTGCATCGATTGCCGCCGCGAGTTCTGGATGCAGGAGGTGGAGTGATGGATATTGAGATTAAAGATTATTTGACCCCTGATGAGATTAAGGAAATCTGCAAAGACGCGCTGTATCAGAAAGTCAGAGAGGATATGCGTGGGCTTAACATCAATGATATTATTGCAAATATTTCCAATGCGAACGTTGAGGCAATGGTTGACGCTTATGTGGGCGAGGATGATTTTTGCAAGACGGAAATTCCGAAGAAGGTTCGAAACGCAATCGAAAATATCAGCGCATTTACTGTGTTTAGAAAGGCAGATGTTTGGGAACGAAAGAGCAGTATTGCCTACGACATCATGGAGGAAGAATGCCGCGCCGCAAGACCGCTTATTAAGAAGCGGGTAGAGCAGATTATCGATGAATATAATTTCCCACAGTTAGAGCGTGACGAGATTATGTATACAATCGCAGACGTATTGACAGACAGGCTTTTGCCGGAAAAAAGGAGGAGAAGTAAATGATCGACAAATTGATGAAGAAGTATGGGTACGAAAAGACCGACGAAAACAGGTACGGCGCCTACTACAAGAAGCGTGAACCGCAGGGGTATGATCACATCGTCTGTGTCGCCAGAAAAGACAACGGCAAACACCTCATGCAGAGCTACGATGCCCAAACGTTCAAGGTGAACAACGATTTCATTAACGGGACTGTTGGGGTAGAGATTCCCATTCTGCTGCTGATGTGGATGAAGGCGAAGAGGATGGCACGGAAGTACCGCTGGAACCAAAGAAAACCGGACGCGCCGGCGGAACTGGAGGAATATGACCGCTTTGTGGGCAGCAAGGACGCACTGGGAAGCGAGGACGAGGAGTTCCTGAAAAAAGTGTACGGCGGCAACCATGAGTGGGGCGAAACGGTGCAGGAGGGCTGGAAGGAGGGCAACATTGAACTGGACTGAAAGACTGCGGCGGAAGCTGATACATAAACTGGGCGGTGTGCTTATGGACGAGGTGCAGCCCCGTCCTGTGGCTGCGGCGGAAAGCTACACCACAGAAGAACTGACGTGCAGCTATTGGAAGTTCGCCGGTGGGCAAGAGAATGAGCTCCTCAAAATGGACAACCTTACGCTTGTGGGCTGTGCGGCGGATAAGGCGGGGTTGATAGAGTGGAAAGAAGTGTCACGAGAGGAGGAACCGATACTGTATAAAGCGATGGAGGGGATACCGGGCGCGGAGGATGCGACGCTGATGCGCGGAACACTGCGAGTGCTGCGAAAAGAAAGAGGGTGAGCGCATGGAGGATAAAAAGAAATACCGGCGCTGGGCAGTCGTATACATACTGTTGGCGATGCTGATGCAGGCGGTGCTGGTGCTGCTGATTGTGGCGGGCGTATATAAAACGCTTGTGGGCGTATTGTGCATGGTGGTGGTGGCAGCAGATATTGCGTTTTTGGTTGCGGGCAGCGCGTACCTGCGGAGAGAGGAGAAACGGTGAGCATGAGCGGAAGAATCACGGTCGGCGCAACGCCGTACAAGCCCAAGGTATCGTGCGATTTGTATGTGCCGGAGAAAAACGAGTGCGCGGGACTGAACACGCTGGTGTGTGCGGAGTGCGGAAAGTGCGCGTTTTACAAGAGCAGAAAAAGGGCACGGGAGGATCGCCTTGCCAGCATTGTGGCGCGGCGCGACAGGGGTCTCTACATCAACAACACGGAGGCGCGGATGCTGTTGCAGGCATTGAAAAAGAAAACGGGGCTGGGAGGCAAGTGATGGCGGTAAATGAGATATTTGCCAAGCGGCTGCGGCAGCTGCGGGAGCGAAAGCACATGAAGCGCTGCGTGCTGGCGGAGCTGTGCGGCATGAACAAGAGCATGATAAGCCGCTACGAGTGCGGCGAGATGGAGCCAAAGGCCACGGCGTTGGCGGTGCTGGCGGACTTCTTCGGCGTGACCACCGACTACCTTTTGGGGAGGGACGATGACACATGAGCGAAAGCATTGTCTACAACATGGATTGCATGGAGTATATGCGGACGCTGACGGACAAGGCATTCGACCTCGCCATTGTAGACCCGCCGTACTTTTCCGGGCCGGAAAGGAGAGGATATTACGGTAACAAGGTAAGCGCGATTGGTGTACGTAGGGACTACCCAATTTCTCCCAAATGGGACATTCCGGGAACAGACTACTTTTCGCAGCTTGTGCGCGTGGCGAAAAAGTACATCGTATGGGGCTGCAATTACTTTGATGTCGTCTTTCCGCCGGGGCGCATCGTTTGGGACAAGTGCAACGACAACAGTTCTTTTTCGGACTGCGAGATCGCGGCGACAAACTGCCACGACAGCGTTCGTATCTTTCGCTATATGTGGAACGGAATGTTTCAGGGGAAAAGCATCACGGACGGCACAACTCAGCAAGGGAACAAGGCATTAAACGAGGTACGCATCCATCCAACGCAAAAGCCGGTGGCGCTGTATGAATGGCTGCTGCAAAAATACGCCAAGGAAGAGGACAAGATCCTCGACACGCATCTTGGCAGCGGTTCGAGCCGTATTGCCGCGTATAACCTCGGCTTTGACTTCGTGGGCTGCGAGATCGACCGGGAATACTACGAAAAGCAGGAGGAGCGTTTTGCCGCCCACACGGCGCAAATGTCCCTTTTCACCGGATAAAAGAAAAATTTCAAAAGTTGCGTAAAAGGGAATCGGACAAGTGAATATCAAGGAAAATGGTACGAGAAGAAGTGTAGCTTTCTTTTTGTACCATTTTTTCTTTGTGCGGAAAGGGGACTGGAATGGCAGAGATTTTACCTATGGACGCGGAGCATCAGCAGGCGTATTACGAGCTGCTGGAAACGACGGTGGGGGAGAGCTTGGCTTATTTTTACGCCTGCATCCGCTTTGATAAGCCCTTTGACATGAAAGCCCTGCCGGGGAACGGCACGAAAAGCAAGTGGACGGCCTACTGCAACAACCTGAAAAAGAAAAAGCTGGACAGGACGCTGGGCGGCGGCGAGTACGGATTTTTGGACGGGCTGACGGACATCACCAAAATTTTCGGTGAGGGGCTGGAAAACGGTAATTTTACCCGCGCCGTCAGCGCGGAGAAAAGCGCACGGGACGGGAAGCAGGGGACAAAGCGGCAGGCAAGCGACTGGGGCGAGGGCAGCGGAAAAGTACCCTACACCAGCGAGGACTACAACGAGTTCGACCGCATTTATAACGCGCTGTGCGCCGACTTCGGCGGGGAGCAGGCCGTGAGCGCCAAGCAGCAGCTGATCTTACGAAATGTGGCGAAATGGACAAAGCAGATGAACGACTGCGCCGAGCGGGGGCAGATCGACATGGCGAAAAAGCTCTCCAGCATGATACAGGAGAACTTAGCCTCGGAAAACCTGCGGAAAAAGGACACAAAGCCCGTGGAGGACATACGGCTGGACGGCATCGTAGACCGGCTGGAAAAGGCGGGTCTGATGAAAAACGGCAAGCGCTGCTCCCCGGATGAGGCGTTTCGGCTGATCTTCGGGAGACCCTGCCAGTACACCTACACGGCGGACGCAGCGGAGAAAATGCTGCTGGCGATCATCAACCAGGCACGAATCAACGACGGCTTGCCGGAGCTGATGGATTTGCCAAAAAACGCACAGCTCAAGGACGAGTTGGGCGAGTTTGCGGAAGAACCCAACGAGGACGAGCAGGAGGCCTACGAGAAGATGGGACTGCTGCGGAAGAAAAAACCGCTCAAGCGGAAACCGGATGCAGAGGATGTGAATACCGATGTCGCGGAGAACGGGTAAGGCGTATGTGACCGGCCTCGGCTGGGTGACGAAGAAGCCGACGCAGGAGCGCAACTACGCGGAGATGGAGGACGCATGGTTTGCATGGCTGGTGTGGGTCGCACGGTGGTTCCCGGATAAGCTGGCGGACATTCTGCGCAGCGACGACAGCGACTTTAAGACGCTGGAACTGGTGCAGCGCATTATGCTGCGTGCCTACGCGAGATACACCGATGTGGCCATCACCGGCACACGCGGTATGACGAAAACCTACTCCAAGATGCTCTCCGAGATGATAAACGGCGTGGCATGGCCGGGAACGCAGGTCATTTACACCGGCCCCTCCCTGAAGCAGCTGGCGTCCATCGGTGGAAAGACCTTCCACGCCATCGAGCATGACTACGGTGCTCTGGCAAAGCACTGGCGGGTAACGGCGGAGAGCAAGGACGACTTCAAGATAGAAACGGACTACGGCAGCGCCTTTTATATCGGCGAGAAGCGCGGCGACAACCTCCACGCGGCAACGGCGGAGGAGTTCGCCCAAGAGGAACAGCCCGCATTTGACTTCGATGAATATACCACGGTGGTGCTGCCCGCCGTGCGTCTGCGCCACAACGTAAACGGCGAGCCTGACCCCAACTTTGTGGCGTATAAAAACCACTCCATCACCAGCGCAGGGCGCAAGCAGAACCACGCCTATCAGGTGCGGTGCGAAATGATGAGGGCCATGGCGCGGGGCGAGAGCGCCTTTGTGATGGATGTGCCGTGGCAGTGCGTGGTATTGCAGCAGATGCGGCCCTATTCCTGGGCGCAGAAGCTGAAAACAAAGCTGACCCCGGAGCGGTGGATGCGGGAGATGGAAAGCCGCTACACCGGCGCGGACAGCAACCCCATTGTGCGCGACGAGGTGCTGACGGAGAGCCGCAAGCTGATGATCGCGGAGAACCGGCACTGCGCCTTTGACATACGCAACAAGGTGGCGCCGGAGGATGTGGTCTACATCGTGGGCTACGACGTGTCCTACGCAGACGACAAGAAGAACGCCAAGTGCGCCTGCGTGGTGCTGAAATGCACCAAGCAGAAGGAATGGCTCAAGCGCGACCGCTACCTCAAGCAGCTGGTGTATGCCGATATGTGGAGCCCGCCGGTCAAGAGCATGATGCAGGCGCAGAAGATCAAGGACGTGTGGAGCCGGTTTTGCTGCGAGGGCGGCGCACCCACCTACCTTGCCATAGACGCATGGCAGTACGGCACCAGCGTGGTGGAAAACCTGATGATGGACTTGGGAGACGGCCTTGCCCCCCTGTGCGTGAGAAACCACGCCTCCTTTACGGAGCTGGAACAGGACAACGCCATTCCGTGCCTGTACCCCATCAAGGCGGGCGGCACGGGCGTGACCGACCCGGACGCGGAGATGGTGCGGTACATGGAGCTGCAATTTGAAAACCGCAACATAGAGTTGCTGTGCGCCAGTGTGAACGAGGGCGTGGACAGCTACAAGAAATACCACCAGATCAAGGACGACAGCATGGACGCCATGATCGCAGAGCCGTATATGCGGACGCGGGAATTGGTGGGGCAGATACAAAACCTGCGGAAAGTCCCCAGCGGGCAGAACATCCGCGAGGAGCGCATATCCAAGCATATCCAGCGCGACTTGTGGTCGGCGCTGAAATACGCAGGGCGCGTGGCGCAGATTCTGGAGCGGGAGGAGCTGGCGCAGTCGGTGCGGCACGCCAACGACTGGGACGCGGAGCTGGAGAAGTACAAAAGTGCCTCGCCCAAGGCGGTACAGCCGGGACGCACGGGGGCAGGGACGCACGGGCGCACGGTGACGGCGCGGCGGGGAGGAAGGATGTTTTAAGCATGGCTGTGACATACAAACTCTACGCCGCCGAGATGAACCGGGAAAACGTGGAAAAGGCGGAGAAGGAGCGGTTTTACCGCGTAACAGTGGGCTATATACTGCTCTACCGCAAGACAAAGCCACGGCACATTCCCGCCGTGGAGGTCAAGGGCGACGACCTGCGGCGCTTGACGGAGAGCGACCGCCTGTGGCTGGCGGACTGCATCGCCACCTTGCTGGGCGAGGCGGCGGGGAAACGGCAGGATGCAGCGGCAAAGCGGGTAAACGAAATGCTGACGGCGTGGGAAAAGGAGTTGCAAAAGACCCGCGAGGGCTTGGAAAAGGAGGCGCAGGATGGACGAAACGAAAAATCTGACAACTGAACTGCGCGGACTTTCCAACGCCACCTACCCGGAGATTTTCAAACGGTTTCAGGCGCTTTCCGAGGAGTACGGCGATATGCCCGCCGGTGCGCTGGCCAGTGCCTTCAGCCGGGTGAGCACATCCTACGCCAACCGTAATAACCCCTATATACAGAACAGGCGCGTACAGGCCATTGCGTCGCTGCCCAAGGAGTACAGCAAAAACGCCGTGGCGGAGATGCTGACAAACCCCATGGGCAACGAGCAGGGCTTGCGGCAGGTGGAGCATGGGCTGGAATTTACCGCCTATCCTCTTTTCCACACCCGGAAGATGTACCAAGACCTGCTGACCTATCACAGCTATATCGCGCCGGAGTTCACCGACAAGGACGCGGCGAAAAACGATGAGTTCTGGCGGGAATGGAAACTGCTGGAAAAACTGCGGCGTAAGCTCGATCCCAAGACCACAGCCCACAAGCTGGCGGGACAGGCGGTGCAGGAGGGTAAGGTTTTCTACTACCCTCGCGTCAGCGTGGATAAGCCCCACAACAAGGTCAACTACGCCTTTATGCAGCAGCTGCCATCCGACTGGGTGAAAATCGTGGGCTTCAACAGTGTATCGAAGTACACCGTGGCCTTTAACATGATGTATTTCATGCAGCCGGGGACAGACCCCTTGCAGTTCGGCGACCTCTTTAAGCCCTATTGGGACATTTTCTCTCGCGTAACGGAGCGGGGCGCACCCAAGGGGGCGGGGACGCGGTTCGTGTACGCCGCCAAAAACCGGGTGGACATGGGGCTTCTGGCGGAAATACAGCGGCGGGGCGGCTTCGGAGAGGGCGAAACGCCGGATGTGTACTACCAGAACGGGCAGTATTTCTACTGGGTGACGCTGCCGGTGGACAGCGTGTATCCCTTTGAGATCGACGACGCACAGACGGCGGTGGTATCGCCGCTGACGGGCTTGTTTCTCTCGTTTATCCAGATCGCCCAGTATGAGCAGATCCAGCTGGAGCTGGTGCAAAACCCCCTCATTTCCCTGCTGACGGGAGAGATCGAGTATGCGGATGACAACAACCGCAACCTATCGGACGCCTACAAGCTGTCCAACGCGGGATGGGAGCTTTTCCGGGCGCGTTTCTACGATATGTTGTCGGAAAACAACACCAGCGGCATCGGCTGGTACGCCGCGCCGCTGAAGAATATGTCGCTGCACCAGTTGGCAGAGGCACCCAGCGCCACGAAGATCAGCTCCGCCGGGTACGGCTACACCATGGCAAAGGCGGGGCTTTCCGCCCTGATCCCCACCAGCGACGAGCCGAGAGCGGGCGTGGCCAACATCAGCTTGCAGATCGAAAGCAAGTTTGCCGAGCAGATATACCGCTGCTATGAGCGGATGATGCGGGGCATCATGGACGGCCTGAATTTGAAGTATTCGTGGCGGTTTGAGTGTTTCGGGGACATTGCCACGGACAATGATTTGAAAGAAAACCTGAGAAAAGATATGACGCTGGGCATATTGCCGGCAACGCTGAAATATCTGGCTATGAACAATATGTCTCTGCTGGATGATATGTCCATAAGCCGAGCGATGCTGGAGTCCGGCATTATGGACTTGAGGAAACCTCTCAGCTCCACGTTTACGGAAGCAAAAAACGGTGGCAACGGAAACCAGACCCCGGAATCTAAAAGAGCAACCAATCCAGGAGGCAGACCGAAATCGGAGGGGAAACCAGCGACAGAGGGGCAGGAATCGTCAGAGGATGCGGGAGGCTGAGAAAGAATGGGCATGACGGCAATACTGACGGCGGACGACCTGCACGAGATCAACCGGGAGCTGGCCAAAGGAAACGACGTGGAGATACGCCGGACGGCGGAGGGACTGGCCATAAAGGCACACACCGTACACACGGTGAAGAAAAAGAAAGGCACGGCACTGCCGATGCCGACAGACCGATAGGGCGGCGAGAGCCCCTGCGACAGTGGGGAACGAAAAACGAATAACCGCGGCAAAGGGGCTGCGAGAAAAGCCGAATGGGGCTGCGCCGGTGGAGAACACCGGCTGCGGCTCCATTTTTATTTTGCAGAGAGAGGGAGTGAGGACATGAGAGCACAGGAATACGCAAGCTGGGATAACACCCGGTTCGCGCCTATGCGGGGGCCGATGCGCCGGGTGATGGAAGCATACGGAAACGCGGAAAAGTGGTTTGCGGACATCAAGGACCGGGTGCTGTGCGACATGGGTATGCCGTTTCTGTCGGATGCCATACACAAACTGGAGCACAAGCAGCCGGAGCGGATAGACGAGTTCGCGGAGATACCCCACGACTACCATTTGCGGCTGATGTACCCCGGTACGCCGGAGCTGGACGAGGATTTTGACAACGACCTGGATCGGGTATTCGAGGTGTGCGTGGCCATTGTGGACGGTGTAAACGAGGCGCTGGGCGGATTTATCCGGGCCGCGGCGGACGGGGAGTTCAACGCGCTTTCCCTGAAGGCGGAGGAATTGCAGATCGCCAACACAGACGACAGGCGCAAGCTGCTCCAGGCGTGGACTATGTGGGACCAGGGAAGCATGAGCCGCGCCACTTTTGACAGCTGGTGCAGAAAACTGTTTGAAGGCGGTGAGGACGCATGAACACGCTGAAAACCAAGGCCATGCCCAAGAAAATGTGCGCCAGCGGCACATTGAAGGTGACGCAGCGGCTCAACAAGTACGAGTTCGGCGTGGAGCTGTGGGTCATGCGAGAGGGCGAGAACCGCAACAAGTGGTCGTACCAAAACCTCGCGGAATACTACAAAACCTTTGTGGGACAGCCCATTTTGGTGGCCTATGTCGGACGGCAAGTTGGAGACGGGCACAACATGGCCAAGTACCGCGACCCGGAGACGGGGGAGGAATACTACTCCTTCATGGACGGGACGGCGGAGCGCATCGTGGGAACGCTGTCCGAGGACGAACGGGACTTTACCCTTGTGGAGAGGGATGGTCATACATGGCTCAAGGCGAAGGGGCGGCTGTTTGAGTTTTATGCCCCGGAATTGGTGGAAAAGATCCGTCGGCAGGGAACGATGGAGGTTTCCGCAGAAACCAATGTGACCGAGAGCCACAAAGAGGGCGATGTGGATGTATTTACCAAGTGGACGGGGCTGGGCGTGACCATCCTCGGCGACAAGGTAAGCCCCGCCATTCCGGGGGCGAGCATCGCAAAGCTGGCGGCTATGCAGAAGGAGTTTAAGAGTTTGAAGCTGAAAGCCGCATCGCTGCACACAGCCGCAGAGGGCAGCGGGAAAATCAAAAAGAAAGGACTGAAAAGAAGCATGAACAAGCAAATGATGGAAAGCGTACAGACCAAGTTCCCCAATCACAAGCTGATCGCCTTGAGCGAGGACGGCATGAGCGTGGGACTGCTGGACGATTCCGGCAACCTTTTCAGCTACACCTTCAACGCAGAGGATAACGGCGAGGTCATGGAAAGCCGTATCGCGCCCTGTGCGGCACGCATCGTTCTGTCTGCCGGGGAAGTGGAGCTGAACGCAGATGTGGCGGATGTGGTGGCGTACACCGTTTCCGCCGCCAAAACCGAGAACGGCGAGATCAAGCAGCTTTCCGAGGAGCTGAACGCCGCCAAGGAGCAGATCCGCGCCATGCAGGAGGCAGAGAGCAAGCGCCGGTTGAGCGTGTGCAAGGCGACCGCCAAGGCTACGCTGGAGGCATTCAACGCCAACCGCAAGGAGAAGCTGTCCGAGGATGCCCTGAAGGACATCAACGAGAACATCGAGTCCGGTGTGTATGCCAATTCCTGCGACAAGGACGGCGCATGGCTGGGCGAGAAGATGGTACGCAGCGCGGTGCTGGCCGTTTGCGGCGAGGCCGTGATGGAGGAAGACCGCAAGGCAGCCGAGAGAGGCAAGAGTGCCTTTGCATGGAACAGTGCCAAGGGTGACGGCTCCGGTGACAGCGGCATCGAAGGTATGCTGAGCCGCATCGGCAAGGCGTAACAACAAGAACTGAAAAAGGAGTGTGAATACACATGGCTTACATTGCTAAGACCGCATTTTGGCCCCGCGTGAGCAACCGCGTTTTCGACGAGACGGTGAACATCACCGGCAAGTTCGTCAACGCAAGCGGCAATAAGGAGACCTGCTCCGCCGGTTTCCTCTGCACCAAGAAGGAACTGATGCCCTGCGAGGGCTATGAGGGTATCGGCCCCACCGACGCGCAGGTGACCATCAAGAACGGCAATAGCTGGTTGATGCAGAGCGCCGCCGGTGCCGTGACCAGCGAGGGCGACGGCATCTATGCCTGCAACACCTACGAGGTGAACATTCTGGAGGATCCTGTCACCGGCAACCATTACAAGGTGGCTGCCAATACGCTGGGTCTGCCCGCCCCCAAGGACTATCCCGTGACCTATACCCGCATTGACTTTGACGGCGGCAAGATTTACCGCTTCGGCGAGGGCAACGTGAACGGTGCTGTGGGCGCAAAGACCTTCTTTACCATTAAGGACGGCCTGCTGATCCCCGCCGACAAGCCCACCGCCGCTGGTACGCCCTACTTCAAGCTGCTGGGCAACGGCAACTTCACCGAGGGCGCAGAAAGTGCTTTCGGTTTTTATGACCTTGAGGCTTGCAAGGTCGATGTTACCGTTGGCGGTTGAGAGAAAGGAGAGTGAACAAGAATGGCTATCATGCTGAACAGCATCAATCCCGAAGTTTTTAACGGCAACAGCGCCGAGTTCAAGGGCGTGGAGCGCAAGAGAGCGGACATTGTGACCTGCGGCCGTCTGCTGATGCGCGAGCGTCTGGGCCGCGACGAGCGCGTGCTGATGACCGCCGCACAGCGCAGTCCCATGGAGTTCACCGCCATGCTGTCCGACGGTGAGGAGGAGAAGCGCCGCAGCTACGCCTCCGTCAACCGCGACTTGCAGCACGACCTGCTGCTTTTCTGCGCCGAGCGGTGCTGCTCCATCAGCGGCGAGACCGCTCCCGCCGACATGGATGAGTTCCGCCGCAACCAGCGGAAGTTCCTGTCCGACCGCACTTTCCTGAAGCTGCTGGCGGGCATCACCACCGAGATCGTGACCCCCATGCTGCCCACCGTCATGTCCTCCGGCCTTGGCTGGCTGGCGGAGATGCACTACGTTCCGCTGGGTCAGACCAAGGAGCTGGACATCATGTCCAACGACATCTTCCTCTTTGAGGACGATAGCTGGGGCGCCTCCCGCTCCAAGCCGGTAAACACCTTGTACAACAAGACCGTGACCCTGAACCCCCGCCTGCGTACCGCACGCGCCAGCGCCAAGTGGTATCAGCTGGTGGGCAACGATGCCGACCTTGGCCGTTTCTTCAACGCCATTGCCGCAGGTATGTACTCCAAGATCACGGCTATGTGGGTGCAGCAGATGGTGAAGCTTTCCGGCAACACCGCCGCCATCCCCGCCAACATGACCTTCACCAACACCTCCGCCAACTGGGTCACTGCCGCCAAGCGCGTGGCGATGGTCAACGGCACCCGCTACCGCAACGTCATTGCGCTGGGCGATGCCTCCGCGCTGACCAAGGCACTGCCCTCCGGCGTGGTGAACGCCAGCACCGTCAATCTGGATGCGGCTCTGTCCACCATGCTGGGCGTGGAGTGGGCGCGGTACGGCTATCTGGGCGAGTACATGGGCATTAACCTGATGCCCATCGACAACGCCATCGTACCCGGCACCCAGAACACCACCGTGGTGGAGATGGTGCCCACCGACAAGATCTGGCTGGCTCCCATTGGCGGCTACAAGCCCGTGGCCATCGGCGTGGAGGAGGGGACTCCCATCACCATCGAGATGTCCCCCCGCGACACCGCGGACGGCTCCATCGACATTGTGGTGTCCATGAGCATCGACGCGGTGCCCTGCATTGCCAACAAACTGGCGCTCATCAACGCCTGACAAATGCACAACAGGGGATGGGGCGAAAGCCCCTCCCCAGACATACGGATTTAGTTTAACCGGGAAAACGGCGGTCTCCAAAACCGCAGTTCGGGGTTCAAGTCCTCGCGTCCGTGCCAAAAAGGCAGTGCCGGGAAACCGGAGGGTATGCAATACATCAACGTGTAAACGGGGCAGCGGTGGGAGCCTTGATGTATTGCGGCAGATATTAACAAACGACCATGAGGGATCTGAAAGGAGCAGAAGCATGGGCAGACCGAAAAACAGCGGGAACAAGCTGGCGGCGCAGATCGCCGCAGAGGAGGCAGAGGAGGACTTTACGCTCCTTGCCGTCGATGAACCGGAGGAAAAGACAAAAAAGGCGCAGGAAACGCCTGTGACGTATACCGCCGAGCAGGTGCAGCAGATGTTGAAGGAAGCCGCTGCCGCCGCCGTAGCCGAGGCTATGAAAAACCTCCCCCCCCAGCAGCCGCAGGTGGTGCAGGTGATGGCAGACACGGAAAAGGTGGTACTGCGGTGGATGGCGCCGGTAGCAGACGACAACGTGGCGGTTTTCGGCGCAAACGGGATGTACGGACAAGTCACCGGCAAGAACGGCACGGTGATCGTCCCCAAGGGAGAGTGGAGCCGTTTTTATGACGAGACCATGCGGCGGTTTATTGACCGGCGGTGGCTGGTGGTTCTCTCCGGCATGACGGACGAGGAACGGATGCTCTACCACTGCGATTACCGCAAGGGCGAGGTCATGGACGAAAAGGGCTTTGCCAACATCTTCCGCATGGGCGAGGAGCTGCTGCCTTACTTTGACGCGCTTTGCACCGAGCACCAGGAGATGGTGGCGCGGAGCTTTTGCGAGGCGGCGGAAAAGGGCGAACTGGACGACGAGTGGCGTCCGTTGGTGAAAAAGCTGAACGCCATGAACAAAAAGCGGTATAAGGACGCACCGGAGAGCGACATTCGCCGCAAGGGGATGTTCCGCCCGGTGCTGGATGCACTGAACAGCGCAGAGGACGAGGACTAAAGGGGTCGAAATCGATCCCTTTAGAGAATGCGGAGGAGGGAACGTATGGGGACCAAGTGGAGCGAGATCGTGACGAACTACGCCATGACGAACATCGACGATGTGCGCTTGCAGGAGGACGCGGCCAACGACCCGGCGGCGTTCCTGCGGCGGATGTCGCTTTACATGGAGAATGCCATTCCCCTCTTTTCCCTGCCGGTGCAGATGCGGGAATACCTGCGGGACGGGCTGGTAATGCCCCTGTACGGGGATGCGTATTGGGACAGTACGGCGGAGAGCTTGCAGAAGGAAACAGCGGTGGAGACCGGCATGGTGGGCTACGAGCTTTTTTCCTGCGCCGCCGTGGAGCAGGACGTGACCGGCGGGATGATCGTGACGCCGTACAGCGGGGCGGTATACGACCCGGAGACGGGGCGCGTAACGTTCCCACAGCAGGAGGCGGCGGGTATCCGCTACTCGCTGGATTTTTATACGGACGGCGAATTTGGGCATGAACTGACGTTGGAGCAGAAGCGCATCCTCGGATTGTGCGTGGCGTCCGTGTGGGACGAGCGGTTTTTCCGCAACTGGCTCAACGACCAGATGAAGATCAAGGACGCCAGTTTTGACACCGTGAACGAGGGGACGTATATGAGGGAGGGCGCCGCCAAGCACGAGAAAAACCGGGCGCGGCTGATGGACGAGCTGCACAAGTACGAGCAGGACTGCACCCACCTGAACGTGGTGCAGAGAGGACGGAGCGGCTACGGGCGGTATCAATTCGCCTGACGCGGAAAACGGCAGGAGAGGAGGTGCGGGAGCATGGCGGACATCAAAAACAATCTGGGCAATATCGCAACGATGGCGGACAGACCCAAGGCGGCAGGAAACCGCCCGCCCCAGTATAAGGATCGCAAGAATCCCTATTTCGCCGACGCGACCTCCCGCTTTGTGGCGCAGTACGCCAAGTACGCCAGCGACTACACCGCTTGCCGGATACAGGGCTTGAGGCCCGACGATTTTTACGCATGGAGCGACCAGCTCATCCGGCTGGCAGACGCACGAAAAAAGGGCAACGCCATTGATAGACCCATCGACAACTACAAGGAGTTTTTGATGGTCGATCCCCGCATCGAGTATGTGCCGGAGGGCGCAAAAATGGAGACAATGGGATCTACATGGATCGTGACGAACCCTGCCAACATTTCCTCCGCCGTGGGCGGCGGCATCATGCGGCGGTGCAACACCACATGGAATCACCTGGACTGGTACGGGAATCTGCTGAAAGAGCCGATGGTGCTGGAGAACGTGAAGCTCAACGCCACCGCTAACGACTTTCAGGAGACGGTGCTGATGATGCAGGGATACTTCAACATCATCATGCAGTTAAACGAGGAGACGCGAAACCTCGACGTGAACAGCCGCATGATCGTGGGGCGGATGGCGTACCAGCTGACCGGCTACACCGATGCGGCGCAGGAGTTCACCGGGGACGAGGATAGCTGCCATGTGCTGCGCTTTACCGCTCGCGCCACCGAGCCGGACAAAGAAAAGGACGATCTTGTGAACCGGGTGGCCAACGCCTACCCCTTCACATGGGAGGTCAATGTCAGCGGCAGAGCGGTGATGAACGCCGGCGAGACAGCCAAGTTCAAGGCATCCTCCCTGCGGAACGGCGAGGACGCGGATGCAGACCCGGAACACCCCACCGGCTACCTGTGGGAAAGCTCGGACGAGGGGGTTTGCCGGGTGGCTGCGGACGGCGTGGTGACAGCCGTTGGAAACGGAGTCTGCACCATCACCGCCGTGCTGGAGCAGAACAAGGCGCAGACGGGCACCTACACCGTGACGGTGGAGGAGGGCGTCAGCGGCGTACACTTTGTCACAGACCCGCCGGAGACGCTGGGCGCGTATCAGGAGGCGGCGCTGGAGGCGGTGTACACCGAGAATGGACAGCCCACGGAAAAGAAAGTGACTTGGCAGTTTGAGGGCGCAGAAAAAAGCGCCTACACCGCCGCGATAGACGGCAACAGAGCGACGATAAGGTGTTGGGCGGGCAGTGTTGCCCCACTCGTGGTAAAAGCCGTGTACGGCGGTTACAGCGCCGTGGCAAGCATCGTTTTGGAGGGGTGGTGAGCACATGGCAGATTTCGCGTGTGTGTATTGCTATCGCAAGGGGCAGGAGGTGTCCCTGCGGTGCAGGGCGCAGGACGGGAAGATGGATTTCTGCTGCTACCAGTATTTCTGCCCGGAAACCGGGAAGAACAAGCTGGCGGCACCGTGGAAGGACTGTCGGCTGCGGGAAAAGCGGACGGCGGAGAAGAAGTGAAACACAACATCCATGAGGGATCTGAAAGGAGCAGGAGCATGGGTAAGAACAAGGTGGGCGGCAGCATGACCGTCAAGGAGGTTTTTCAGGGCGCACGATCCGTTTTGCCGCTGATGCAGAAGGCGGAGATCGTGGCGCATTGTGCCGAGCGGTGCATTGACCGGGTGGTGGTAAACACGGGTGAAAAGTTCCGTGGCGATACGCCGCCCATGTACCGGGAGAACGGGCAGCGCAAGCGGAGGTATCTGCTGGGCGTGCTGGTGCGGGGGTATCTGGCCATCGACTTTGACGGCTGCGAGGGCGACCCGTGGCTGATGAGCGCGGACGATTACGACCGGATGGGCGGGCTGACGCTGCTGAACAAGATCGACCGCATGAAAAAAGAGGGCGATGTGCTGCGGGACAAGGCATTCGATCTGCTGGCGGACTTCCGCGATCTGGAGAAGATGCTCAACACCGAGATATACGCCAACCTCGCCGTGATGAACGATGTGGTGGCGCGGATGAATATGGCCATGCAGAGCGCCGTTACACCGGAGAGCTTGCAGGAGCTGACCGCCATGGCGGAGGAACTGAAAAAGACGGCGGACGATATGCAAAACGCAACGGAAAAGTAAGAAAAATATCAGAAACGCAACGAAAATCGCTATGTTTCATGTGAAACAATTCTGAAAATAGAAAGCGGGGTGGGAGCGTGAGCGTAGATTTTGCGAGTCCGTTTTACCCATTTGAAAAGGTGCAATCCGGGAACAACACCTTTGCGGGGGCGGAGAAACTGCCGAAAAAGCTGGTGGACTATCTGCTGGATATGCCGGACAAAAACGGCTATCAGCCGGTGGACGACAACGGGCGGGCGCGGGTGCGGCTGATGAAGTATCTGTGCTACGACGGGGCGAATCCGCTGGGGAAAAAGCTGCCCACGCCGAAGGAGAAGCTGTCCGTGGTGTTTGACGGCGAAGCGCCGGTTCTGGATACGGCGGAGCAGCGGGAAAAGCACCCCTTGGGCTATCGGCTGTATCCCCTGGAATACTGGGGACAGGCGCAGAAGATGGCACAGACGGTGTTGAAAATCTACATGGGGCGGGTGATCCCCACAAGCCCCTTTACCGCCGCCATCGGCATTTACTTTGAGATCCTTTGCAACTACGGACACGAAACGACGACGCGGACGGACGACTATTCAAGAAGCTACAACATCGAGCAGTGCTTGATCGAGGCACTGGACGGCGTGAACATCGGCGGCGCAGGGGTGATGAGCTATGACCGGATGGCGCACCCGGACAACGGCTCAAGGGCGATTTACGACCAGGGGATGAACGTGGGGCGGCGGCTTCACATGAGTCTTTCGTGGGCGGAGAGCGACGAAGGAAACGTTGTGACCGGGTATTGACGCGGCGCGGAAGCGCGGCGAAGGAGCATGGGTTATCGTGAGAGAAAGGAGATAAAAATATGGAACTCTCACAGACCATAAAGAGGGCTTGCCGCCGGTACGAAAGCGTGGAGGCGGAGGGTCTGACGCTGTACCCCATTTTGGTAGAGGAAATAGAACTGTTTGAGATGGCGCGGCCGAGCATCGACATCGTGCAGCAGAGCCTCCCTGTGGCGTATGCGGCGATGCCACTGCTGGCGGCCTACTATGAGATGGAGTACAGGGCGCAGGAGAACGGAGAGGAGCCGATAGGCTTGTTTGCAGGTGCTCTTTTGATGCTGGTGCTTTCCCTGCGGCTGGGGAAGGGGCTTCCGGCAGAGGAGCGTGTGGCAAGGCTGCGGCTGTCCGTTGACCGGGAGCATCCCGAAAAACTGCGGAGCGTCGATTTCACGCCGAACGGGGAGGAGATGTGCCGGGTGACGCCGGTGCAGTTTCAGCGTTTGCGGGAGATCATTGCGGCGCAGAACGGCATCGAGCTTGTCAGCGAGGACGCGAACCCGGAGCTTGTACAGGCGGAGCGCGACCTTGCGGAACTGAACGGCGCGGCACTCAAGGGCGGGCTTGCTGACCGCATCGGCACGATTGCGGCGTTGTGCCATGCGGAGGAGGAGGAAATAGACGGCTGGCCCCTCCTGAAGCTGAAAAACCGGGAAAAGGCGTGGAGGCGGATCACCGGTTATCTCATCTGCGGGATCGCCGAAGCGCAGGGAACAAAGTGGCGCGGCGGTAATCCGCACCCCTCGCTTTTCTATGAAAAGGCGGATGTGGGGACGAGCGCCGTAAGGCCTGTGGAGTCTGTGACGCAAGGCATGGAACAACGCAGTTAAATATGAAAAGGAGTTGAAACTATGATCCAGTTTACTGATCCCAAGCTGTATGTACGCGGAACGTGTATGGCGCAGGCGGCTGACCCCGCCAGCGGCGACATTCTGTTTTCCAGCAACAAATACCAGACCGGCAACATCACCTGCTCGGTGAATGCGGACCCCCTGCGGGCAGGTCTGGGCAACGGTATTGCCACCATCATTGAGAGCGACGCCGATGTGCAGGTGAACTTCACCAAGGCGGACTTCGACATGGTGTCCAAGATGGCGGCGGTGGGCGGCACTACTACCTACAACGCCGTGGCGCCCGTTTGTCAGAAGGTGGAGGCAACGTCCGCCGTGCTGAAGGTGGATGTGACCGAGGGCGCTCCCGTGGCGCAGTACGGCATGAAAAAGCCCGTGTGCTATGTCCAGGAGGTGGAGGCGGCCTCTCTGGTGGCGAATGACGGCACCGCCTATGACATCGCCGCCGACGGCACTATCAGCGGCTTTACCGCCGTCACCGGCAAGAAGTACAAGGTGTGGTACTACATCAACAAGCTCACCGCCCTGTGCGGTGCGATCAACAGCAGCATGGTGGGCCGCGTGGTGCTGTTTACCACCCAGATGGCGGTGTACACCAACGTGAATGCCAATACCAAGGAGGGCACGCGCTGGGGCTGGCTGTACACCCACCACCTGCTGAAGCTTCAGGCGGATGGCGCGACCATGAACGGCTCCCAGAGCGATTACGACACCACCTCCATCGTGGGCCGTGCGCTGACCAACGAGGAGAGCGTTGTCAGCGAGGATTGCGGCAACTGCAACAGCTCTCTGCTGGGCTGGTATGTCCTTGTCCCCGACGGCGACGCCGATGTGGTGACGGGGCTGGTGGCAGCTATCGGCGGCGTGATCTCCGTTCCCAAGGGCGGCACTTATCAGGTGCAGCCCATGGCGGTGATGGCAAACGGTCAGCTGGTGAAGTTGGACGCCACCAAATGCACCTACGAGCTGACCACCCCGCCCAGCGGTACCACCGTGGGGCAGAACACCGGCATTATCCAGGCGGGTACGGCGACCGGCGATTGCGATATGACGGTAACGTACAATTTCGGCGGCAAGAGCTACACGGCGCAGTGCGCGGTGAGCGTCACCGAGTAAGATTTTCCGATACCCCCTCCCCTGCCGATTGGCGGGGGAGGGGGACAGACGCGAGGGCGCGGCGTGTGCGGCACTTTGGCGTATGTAGACGGCAGAGGGGAGGCGGCGCGGCTGTGGCAACAAAGATCGTGGGGAAATTCAGCGGCTTTGAGGCAGACCTCGCCGCACTGGAGGCGCAGGTGAAAACCGCCGCCCTCCATGCCGGGACGATCTTGCAGGAGGATATGCGCTCGTGCCTGACGGAGCATATCGTGGATGATGTGTACGATGCGTATGACCCGGACTATTACACGAGAAGATTGAGCGACGGCGGCTTGCTGGACATTCCGAAGAACACGGCGGGAAGTCCGCCTCCGTTCGTGTCGGGAGACGGTGTGGAGATCGAACTTCAGTACGAGCCGGACGGTCCGACGGACGGAGACGGAAGCGAGATAGACTACCATGTAGACGGCGACGATCTGATAAACCGCATTGAGAATAAAAATCCACGGTACAACTGGTGGATGGCAAACACACGGATACCAGAACGCCCGTTTTTCCGCAATTTCGTGGAGGAGATGATCGGTAGCAGGGCGGAAAAGACGATGGTATTCGGCATGAACGGGGCAGACCCCGCGCTGGGCGTGGCGGCAGACGGAGGCGTTGTAAGGGAAAGCGAGGATTGGAGGTAGCGTATGGCGATTTTCAAGGTAACGGCTGTACCTGATTTTTCGCAGCTGAAGGGTGAAATTGCGAAGCTGCAAAGCAGCCCTGTGACTTTGGGCGTTGATACGCGGCAAGCCAATGTAAACATCAAGGCGACCACGAGGGAGATAAAGAATTTAGGGAAAGCTGCGAAGGAAACCAGCGGCTTTGCCGATTTGATGGGAGACAGCTTCGGGCGCGTGGCGGCAAAGATGGCGATGTGGCAGCTGCTGGGCAACGCCATCGCCGGTGTAAAGCGCGAATTTACAGAAGCCCTTAAAACCATGAAGTCCGTGGACGACGAGATGGTGACGATCCGCAAGGTCACGGGTGCGTCTGCGGATGAGCTGGAGAAGATCGAGAAGCAGGCGTACAAGACCGCCAGCGCCTACGGTGTGGCGGCGGACGAGTACCTGCAATTTGTGTCGGGCTTCAGCCGCGCCGGTTACGGCGAACAGGCGTCCGCACTGGCGGAGCTGGCTGCCAAGACGCAGATCGTGGGCGACACCAATGCCGAAACGGCGCAGCAGTTCCTTTTGTCCGTGGACGCGGCGTACAAGTATCAGGGCAACATTGAAAAACTCACCGCCGTGCTGGACGGAGCCAACGAGATCGACAACAGATATGCGACTTCCATCCAGAAGGTCGCCGAGGGCTTGGGCAAGGTGGCGCCTATCGCGGCGCAGGCCCATGTGGGCGTGGATGAGCTGACGGCGGCTATCGGGACCATCACCGCTGTGACGCAGAGAAGCGGCACAGAGGCCGCCACCGCGCTGCGGGCGCTTTTCCTGAATATCATCGGCGATACCAAGACGGAAATCGACGAGGGCGTGACATGGACCACCGGGGAAATTGCCGGACTGCGGGATGTTATCAAACTCTACGCCAAGGACGCCTACGACGCGGCACAGGCATCCGGCGATGTCATTAACCCCATGAAGGCCATTGCCGGGTTGTCCCAAAGCATGAAGGATGGTTTCCTGACCGAGCAGCAGCTCATGGAGATGGTCAGCGACATCGGCGGCAAGCTGCGTACCTCCCAGCTTTTGGCGCTGATCCAGAACTGGGATATGTACGAGTCCATGCTCACCGACTTTGCCGGGGCTGCCGGGAGCGCGGACAAGGAAGTGGAAAACGCGCTGGATAGCTGGACCCGCAAGACGGAGATCCTCAAGAACAAGTGGACGGAGTTCGTGAGCCACCTTGTGGAGACGGACACCATCAAGGGCGCGCTGGACGGCGTGATCGGGCTTGTAGAGCTGCTGGACACGGATGTGGGACGGTTTGTTATCACCGTTGCTGCACTGACGGCGGGTGTGAATCTGCTGGGCAAGGCGGGAAAGTTCCTATTTGACGCGAAACTTATCAAGAACGGCAAGGCGTTTGTGGGCGTCCTTGCAGATGCGGCGTCTGGTGCTGGGTCTTTCGGTGATGCGTTGGCGTTGCTGAACCCGAAAATATTGATTGTCGTGGCGGCGGTGGCGGCGCTGTACGGCGCGTATAAACTCGTCGCTAACTATGTAGAAAAAGCAAACCGAACCCTTGCCTCCTTCGATGAGGAAATCGGTGGCGTAAACAGCCAGCTTGAATCCAACAAGAAACGCATTGAAGAAATCAACAATATGCCGTGGGCGGAACGTACATCTGCCATTTTGGAAGAAAAAGCGGCACTTGAAAAAGAAAATGCAGAGCTTGAAAAGAAGCTGAAACTGCTGGACAAGGAAAAGACGAAACGGGCGCGCGAGATCGTCAAGGAGACTGTGTTTACCGGCGAGATGGTCACGGTTTCGCACAAGGGGACGACCAGTGGAAGTATGTCTACCACGTTTGAAAAAACAGTGGCAGGTGCAAAGGCATACGAGTTTTTGACAGAGCAGCTGAACGAGTATAGCGCGGCTTTGGAGAAAAACGGCGAAATTGCAGACGGCGTAAGGGAGCAATACGAAAAGGATATTGCCGCCTCTGCGCGGATGGTAGAAGCTCTCAAGCAGATGCAGGACGCTGGGGACGAACTGACGGACGAACAGTTGAGACTTATCGCTGCATACGACAGTTTCACGTCTGCCAGCGATAAGGCACAAAACGCCATCAAAAACCATGTTTCCAAACTGATCGAGGAGGCGCAGCAGTCCGGGGCGACCGGCAAGGCACTGTACGACCTTGTAGCGGCGCAGATCACCGCCAGCAACACGAAACTCAATTTCGGCCAGCAGATCATGGCTCTGCAACAGCTGGCAACGCAGGCAGGCTACGCCGGGAACGCGCTGGCGAACACCTTCGCGCTGGCAGGGATCAACGAAACCAACCTGAAAAGGACGGCGGCGGGGTTGATGCAGAGCGGCAAATACAGCAGCTATGAGGACGCCTACAAGGAAGCACTTCGCAGGACACAGTCGGCGATGCTGTACCAGTTCAGCAAGATGACCTCCACCGCACCGTCGGGTGGTTGGGGCGGCACATCGTATACCCCCTCCGGCGGAAGCTCTTACGTGCCGTCCGGCGGCGGAAGCTCCGGCAGCGCGGCGAAGTCCAGGCAGAACGAACTGGATAACGCCAAGAAAAAGGCGGCGCAGGCCACCATCGACGCCATCCGCAAGCAGATGAAGGCGGAGACGGACGCCATTGACCAGCAGATCTCCGCCCTGAAAAAGCAAAACGAGGAGCAGGAGCGCAGCAAAAAGTTAGAGGAGCTGAAGCTGGAGATCCTCAAAAAGCAGGATTTGCTCCTGAACGCACGGAACGAGAGGACGGTGCGGCAGTACAACGCTGCCACGGGACAGTGGGAGTGGGTGGCGAATCCGGAAAAGGTCAAGCAGGCGCAGGAGGATCTGGAGAACGCCAAAAAAGAACTGCGGGAATATGAAGCGGACGTAGAGCGTGAGATCGCCATAGCGGAGCTGGAGGCGCGAAAGAAAAACATAGAGGCGGGATACCAGCTGAAAATCGACTCGTGGCAGAAATTCATAGACCAGCTCAACGGCGATGTGGAAACGGAGAGAGCACTGCTGGCGGCAAGCCTTGGCAACTGGCAGCAATATTACCAAGAAATGCTGGCGGTGTACCAAAACCAGCTGAACGCGGCGAAGGATTACCAAGCGCAGATGAACGCCATTCAGCAGCAGACGCCAACTCCGACACCAACACCAACGCCAACGCCAACGCCGACGCCAACACCGTCTCCGGGCGGCAGCGGACATGAAACAAGCTCCAACGGGTGGGTACAGGACAGAATCAATAAGGGGGATTCTCTTAGCGAGGCGAATAGATCATGGTCGAATTTGTACGTTTCCCCCGGCGGCACGAGACCCTCCGGCAGCAACAACATGGGGATCGGCACAGGAACCATCATGTATATGCAGAAATGGTACGGCGTAAATCAGGATGGAAAGTGGGGCAGGAACAGCTACGACGCGGCTGGCGGGAGAGACGCCCAACGCGCCATGACCCTGTGGCAGAATTTCGCAGAAAAATATGGGTCATACTCGAGGTTCCGAAGCGCAACGGGCTTTTACGACGAGGGCGGTATTTTGACAGGCGTAGGGGGAATAAAGGCGACGCCGGCTGCCGAGATCGTTGTACCGCCCAAGATGGCGGCGCGGATGCTGGCACCCGCTGCAAGCCGCGTTTTCAAGGAACGCATGGACGAGCTTGGTTTTCTCTATGGCGCGAACGATGCGGTGCCGAGATCCTTTGCATCGCGGATGCAGAGCACGGACAGCCACAATGTATCAACGCAGTATATTGTCAACGGGGCGACCATCGGAAGTGACGCGGCAAACAGCATGACGATGGCGCAGGTGATACACGGGCTGGTGGAGCAGTCGTACCACCTGAAGCAATATGGGAACTGAGGAGGTGCGGTGACGATGCCGAATATGCCGGAGGAGTTGGCGATTTTCGCAAGAAAGCTGTGGGACGGGATCTTCGCCCAGAGGGTGAAGGAGACACAGGCGGCGATGCTCCGATTTTACAGGGCGAAGGTGGTGCAGGCCGCGTCCGACGGAAAAATCACCGTGGTACGCCCATTTGACACAAGAGAGCTGCAAGTGGGGTACGTTTCCTCCATGTCCGGGGCAGGCGTGGGGGAGGACGTTGTGGTGGTCGTGTTTGGAGACGGGACGAACGCCGCAAACCATAAAGTCTTTATGTACCCAGACGGAAGAAACATTTAGTGCGGAACGGAGGAGTGAAATGGCAAAAAGGAATACGCGGCACGTGCTGGTGATGAAAAACGGGAAGGAAGTGCCCATAACGGGGTTTACAGGTCGCTACTACGTGACGCGGGAGGCGCGGTATCGCAAGAACAACCCCGCCGTGAAGTGCGTGAGGACGGCCACCGACGCGGAATGTGACGCGCTGACGGAGGCGGAAGGGCGCAAAGCGGAAACGCGGCTTTAATGAACGCCGGGAAGGGGTGAGGATAGCGCATGACGGAGCAGGAGAAATATGAGGCGTATTTGCAGATGTTGAAGCAGCCATTTATGAAGCTGTGCCGCCTGCGTTTCCTTAACCCCGACGGGACGACGGCGTTTTTCGTGGACAGCAACGAAAAAAACGCACAGAGCGGCGCATTTATAGCGGATGGGTCGATTTCCGTAAATCTGCAAAACGGCGTGAGGCGGACGGCCAGCGTTACGTTTTCCAACGTGGACGGCGCGTTCGATTACAACGTAAACAATCTCTGGTTCGGCGACGAGGTGGCTCTGGACGAGGGGCTGGTGCTGCCGGACGGGGAGGAATACTACATACAGCAGGGAGTATTTCTGCTGGAGGAGCCGGAGGAGACGGTGCAGCCGGGGACGAGAACCATTACCTACCGGCTGGTGGACAAGTGGGCGAATCTGGACGGGACGCTGTGGGGAAAGCTGGAGGGGACGTACCGCGGGAAGGTGGGGGAGAACATCTTCGGGCAGATCGACGCGCTGCTGCAGGACGACAGAGGAAACGGCAGAGCGGTGGACAGCGTGGCTCCCGTTTACACGGACTATTACTACGGCGGCGTACATTTTGCGAAAGCCTCCATCCCCGCAGGGTCGAGTTGGCACCATGTGACCGGTGACGAGGGGGGCGGCGCCGTTGCCATAGGCGCGAAAACCGGATACACGAAGGACGGCGGCGAGACGTGGGTGCAAACGAACACGGACTTTACCGTTGAGGCGCGAATCGCATACGGCGATGGGGTGTACATCGTTATCGACCACGAAAGCAGGCTATACCGCTCGCTGGATGGCGGGAAAACGTGGGAAGGGTCCGTTATATCGAACGAATGGTCTGGCGGCACGGATTTCGGTATCGCCTACGGAAACGGGAGATTCATCGCGACGTGTGGAACGTTTCCCAGCGAGTACGCCATATCCACGGACAAGGGGGAGACGTGGGACATACGCGCCATAGGCGGGTACATTGAGAGTGTGTATTACGCGGATAAGAACAGATTTTTGTTTGTGGGGAAAACGGCAAATCCTACAGGCATGAAGAATTATGTCTATGTAAAGCACAGCGACGACGGCGGGCAGACAATACATTGGAAAGGAACGTCGTTTGCGAATAACGGGAACAATAAGTATACGCCGGTCATCGTTTTTGAAAACGGAAGGTGCTTTTTCGTGATACCCAACACCGACAGAGCGTGGTGGTCGGACGATTTGGATAACTGGGAGCAGATCAAGCTGCCCTATGTGGGGAACTGGACAGCCGGTGCGGCGGGTGGCGGGATCATCGTTTTATTCAGCGCGTCAAGGGAGAACGGCTTTGCCATTTATTCCATGAACGGCGGGAAGGAGTGGCGTTTGGCGGTGGGGACGGTGCCGGCAAACGTGACGGACGCCTGTCGGGTGGGAACGGATGCGTTTATCCGGCCGCTTTTCCCCGCCCTTAGCTTGTACCCCAGAGAGACGCTGTACCCCCAGGAGGGGACGAGGGAAACGAGCGGCTTTGTGGTCATAGGGCAGGGGGACGCATACGCACAGTATTCCCAGCGGGGGATGGTGCAGAAGCTGCCGGACGGGACCCTTGCGCCGCTGACGGACGCGCCGTACACATTAGAGGTTTCCCCCGGCGGTGGTTCGTATGCGGATGTGATACTGGGGTTTGCCGAAATGCTGAACGCATGGGTGGGGTACGACGCGGACGGGAGACTGCGGATCGACCCCAGCCAGGACGATATACCGGACGAGACGAAGCCCATGAGCTACTCTTTTTCCATGAATGAAACGGTGCTGAACGGAATGACGTACACCACGAAAAACGCGGCGGTGTACAACGACTACATCGTTATGGGAGACGCGCTGGAGGACGGGTCCCAGCCGGGAGGCCGCGCTGTGAATCTCGATCCGAACAGCGACACGAACGTGAAGATCATCGGACGCAAGGTGAAGTGGGAATCCCAGACCGGGTACACCACATCTGTACAGTGCCAGGACAGGGCGGCATGGGAGATGAAACGCTCCGCCGTGCTGCAAAAAAGCGTGAATGTGTCCTGCGGTCAGATACTCCACATACGGGAAAACGAGGTGGTGGAGATCGTGAGGACGGACAAGCCGGGTTCCCCGACGGAGCGGCATCTTGTGATGGGGTTTTCCAGACCGCTCAAGGGGACGGAAGCCATGAATATATCGGCGGTTTCCGTTGCGGATTTCCCGGAAGCCACGCTGGAAATGTGGCCGCTGGTGGGCACATGAGGAAAGGAGGGTCGGTATGGCACTTTATATGCCGACAAATGTAATGCCGTCCACGCTGGGGACGTTCGGAGGCGGAATCGTGGACGCCTTATCGCCGCTGGTGGTTTCCTGGCAGGTGGACGGCGGAAGCCCCATGACGGCATACCAAATCGACATACTGCAAAACACCGCAAGCAGCGTGCTGCTTTACAGCACAGGGCGGATCACCGAAAACTGCCCTTTTTACGGAAGGGATGAAACGGGGAAGGTGGTGCTGTTTTCCCACACGGTGACAACGGAGGAGCTGCGCGCCTCCGACATACGGAACGGCGGAACGTACAAACTGCTGGTGACGCAGTGGTGGAGCGAGGCGGACAGCGTGACACAGCAGAGCGCGTCGGTGTTTATGTGCAGAGAAACGCCGGTGCTGACGGTGACGGACTTCCAGGAAAGTGTGAACACGAAAAAGAAAACATGGAACGCAAAGTGCGTTCTGCCGGACGCTGCGCTGCCTGCCAGCATACTTTGGGTGCGCTGGGAGTTGGCAGTTTCCGGGGAGGAGGAGACGCCGCTGAAGGACACGGGGGAGATTTGCACGCCGCAGCTTACCTTTACTTACGACGGGCTTTTCAACGGAACGGACTACGCGCTGCGCTGCACCGTTCAGACGGCGACGGGGCAGAGGGCGACTACGGGGTGGAAGCCCTTCTCGGTAACGTACAACGTCACGCCGGACGAGGGAACGGCGACCGTATGCGTTTTGCGGAAAAAAAGCGGCGTTCTCGTTTCGTGGACGCCAAAGACCTCGGACGGCAGCGTTACCTCCTGGGCGGTGTATCGCGCAGAAAAAGGGTCGAAATTCTTCCGGCATATTGCAAATTTGCCCAACGAGCAAAGGAGCGTAATTGACTGCACGGCGGTTTCCGGGGCGACGTATGTGTATTACATTTACGGCTCTGCCGGAGATGCGTATTCCAAGCAGCCCATTATCACCGGCGAGGTATCGGTGTGCCTGTGGGACTGGACGATCCTCTCCTGCAAGGAAAGGGAGGATGGGAGTTTTCTTGCGGAAGATATATTCCGCTTTTCGCTGAACGTGGCTTCGGGGAATGTGAACAACGGAAACAAGCCGAATGTGGCAAACAATTTTACCCGTTACCCCACGGTGCAGATGTCCCCCACAAACTACATGAGCGGAACGCTCTCGGGATACATAGGGAGCGTAGGGGACGACCACGAGTACCACGATACGAGGAGGGATAGGGACGGTATATTCGCCCTGTCCACCACAAAAAACGCTTTGTTTTTGAAGAGCAGAAAGGGAGACCTTGTCCGCATACGGATCAGCGGAAATGTGTCCGTGAACACACAGGACGCAACGAAAGCGCAGGCACAGATCGCCGCCGTACCGTGGGTCGAGGTGGGCGGCGCAGACGTGCAAATTTATCTCACGCAGACCGATACACTTTGGTGATGGAAAAGGAGGATATTTATGGGATATGTAGCGCCGACATGGCAAAACGGCGGTCCGCCTGCGCTGAACGCCAAAAATATGCAGGACATCAGCGATAATCTTTCGTACGTTTCCAACCACATGGTCAACCCCATCCTGCTGGACAACTGGTACTTCGGGAATCCTGTCAATCAGCGGGGGCAGACGAGCTATACGGGAGTTGGGTACGGGATTGATCGGTGGAAGCTTGATGTGGGTGAGAGTGTCACAATAGATAACGGCTTGAATCTTGTCAAGGCAAATACGTATATTGGGCAATATTTCGATGACTTCGACAAATTCATCGGAATGCAGATGGCGGGGTCTGTCTTGACGAGCGACGGCGACCTGTACACCGGGACGTTTGTTTACAACGGCGTCCTAAATCAAGGGCAGACGTTCTTCGGAAACAGCAGGCTGGGTATGTACGCGCAAAAAGTTTCCGCCGGACTAACGCAAGTCGAAATTAACTCAAACGCAGACAACGTAAAAGTCCTCGCCGTCAAGCTGGAACTCGGCACCCAGCAAACCCTCGCCCACAAGGAATACGGCGATTGGGTTCTGAACGAGGTTCCGAAGTTCGGCGATCAGCTGGCGGCGTGCCAGAGGTACTTATTTGCCGCGAACAGCAACAGCTATCCTTATGCCTGCGTGGGATCAGGCTTTATATCTTCCGATGGGACCGAAGCCGTAATTATTGTTCCGACGCCAGTATCGCTTAGAACATTGCCGGTCTGCGAGATCAAGGGGGTATTGCGCGTAGATACCAGCTATGGAGAGATTGTACAGCTCAGGAAGGTCGCTGTATATAATATCGGCCACGGCTCTGTGTGCGTTCACGGGAAAATTACCGCCGGCACCGCGACTGCAAAAGCCCCTTGTTACGCACTGTTGGACACGGGCGATAACATCTTGTTGTCTGCTGATCTGTAACGGAGGTGCACTATGGAAATCCAAAAATCAAAGGTCTACGTCCTGCTGGACGAGAGAAGCCGCGTCCTCCGCTGCGAGGGCGGGTACACCATGAGCAACATCGACGATGTGTCCAAGTGGACGTTTGTTGACGAAGGTACGGGGGACAGGTACAACCTGTGCCAGAGCCACTACTTAGGCGGCGGGCTGTACACCATGCAGGGCGTCCCCCGCTATAAGTACGCAAACGGTACTTGTGTGCTGCGGAGCGAGGCGGAGATCGCGGAGGACGTGGCGAACCTGCCCAAGCCGGAACCGTCGCAGTTAGAGCAGACGCAGGCGGAGGCGGCAGGGGGCATCACCGTGTCGCTGGAGCAGAGCGACAAGCTGGGCTACGACTGGCGCGTTTACGCAGTCAACAGCGTGGTGGTGCGGCGGGAATATGAGAAGCAGGTAAACCCTGTGGGCACGGCGGACAACCCCTTCCCGTGGACGGCGGCGGCGAAGCTGATCCCCAACGGGTATTACATCCACGAGGGGGTGACGAAGGTGTGGACGGGGGAGATCGGCGTGACGGCATCGTGGGACGATGCAGGATGGGAGGCAGTATGACGGAGGCAATCATCGTGGCAATCATTACGGGGGCGATGACGTTCGCGGGGGTGCTGGTGGCGAACGGGAAGGCACAGGCGGTGACGAAAGAGCGGATGGACGAGCTGACACGGGAGGTTCGGGAGCACAACAACTTCGCCCGCCGTATGCCGGTGGTAGAGGAACAGATCAAGGTGATCAATCATCGGATCGCTGATCTGGAAAACAATAAGTGACAGGCGTAAAGCCGGAAAGGAACATTATGAAGCTGAACAACAAGACCTATGACATCATCAAGTGGGTGGTTATGATCGTTCTGCCCGCCCTCAGTGCCCTGTACGTGGGGCTGGGCGGCATCTGGGGCTGGCCGTACATCGAGCAGGTGGCGGGGACTATCTCCTGCATCACCGTGTTCCTCGGCGCGCTGCTGGGCATCTCCACGGCGGCGTATAACAAGACCAGCGTCCCCGAGGAGGCGGAGTAATGGCCGCACCGAAGGTGTACCTGTCCCCGGCTATGCACAGGGCTAACCCCTGTGTATATCCCCGGCCGGACGGGAAACAGTGCTATGAGGCACTTGAAAATAACGAGTATATCGACATCCTGGAGCCGGTGCTGAACCGCTGCGGCATCGAGACGAAGCGTGGCTATCGCCGCACCCCCATGAACGGCGACAACGGCAACGACATTATGAAGCAGAACGTCCGGGAGAGCGACGCGTGGGGCGCGGACGTGCATTACGTGAGCCACACCAACGCCAGCGCGGCGGGCAACGCCAAGGGCTGCCGCCCCATGTACTACACGTACTCCAAGAACGGCAAGAAGCTGGGGGAGATCATGGTGAAGCACCGGAGGCAGATCTACCCCGGCACGGTGACGCTGAACGCCAGCAAGAAGTGGTACGAGCTGCGGGTGCCGAAAGCCGTGTCCTTCTACGAGGAGCACGTGTTCCACGACAATCTGGAGGATGCTACGTGGTTCCACACCCACATGAAGGAGATCGCCGAGAGCGCGGCTAAGGGGCTGTGCGAGTGGTTCGGGATTCCGTATGTGGAGCCGGAGAAGCCGGAGCCGGTGGAACCGGAGGAGCCCGCCGTGCTGGGGAACATCCTGCTGCACGGCGTGGATGGCGATTCCGGCATGTGGGAGAGAGTGAAGTGAAATAAAAGCCCCCTGCGGCGCACAGAACGCGCCACAGGGGGCTTTGCCTTGTCGTGGGGGTACATCTATGGATAGAAAAGAAACGCCGCAGAGGGCGTTTCTATGCGTTCTGGAGCAGTTCCGCATTGATCGCCGCCTGACGTTCTCTGGCTTCGATGACAAGGGTGGCGGACTTCTTTTCCCGCTTGCCCATCAGCTTGCCGGAGTAGACCTGCGTGGTGCCGGGGGAGGCGTGGCCTAATTTGGCCTGTAATTCCTCCTGCCGCATACCGCTGTTGAGGTCGATACGCGCTCCCACATGGCGCAGGTCGTGGGTGCGGACGTTTTCCACGCCGGTGACAGCCCGGACGTGGCGCATGACAACGGCGGAGAGCCATGCGGATGAGCCGACAGTCCATTCACAGCCCCGCTCGTTGGTGCCGAAAACGCCCTTTTCGCTGGTGGTGCCGAAAAGCGGCGCGGTGTCCGGCAAGCCTCTGGGTCGGATGCCGCTGGCCAGATAGATGCGGACGGCGGACTGGGCGATCTCCGGGAACTCCACGCGGCGGAACTTGTTGCCCTTGCCGCGCTCCACGAAAATCTCTCCCTCCTGCCAGTGGAGGTCTGCAAGGGTCAGGTGCAGCAGCTCGGCGTTTCGCAGCTCTGTGGTCAGGAGCAGGATCACGATGGCGTAGTTTCGGGGGTAGGTGTCCCGGTGCGCCTTGGGGGGACGGTCGTTGCGCCACAGACGCATGATCTGCGCGTCGGTGAGAATGGTGTCATAGGGTCGCTTTTCCTGCCGCCGGGTGTTGGGAAAAAGGCGTTTGGAGACGGGGTTCGTCTTGTACCAGCCGCCGCAGGACGGATCACAGGCGAACTCGAAGAACGCATGGAGGCGGGTCAGATACTGCCGGACGGCGGTAGGGGAGCAGCCTCGCTCTGTCAGCGCGTCCCGCCACAGGCGGATGGTGGCATAGTCGGGGTCGGTATAGTTTTCCTTGGACTCAATGAAAAAATTCATGAAGTCCTCGATGGTCTTTTGGTAGTTATGGACGGTGCGGGGGGACAAGCCGACGGATGCACAGTTTTTCAAATAGGCGTGGGAGCTTTCTGCCAAGCGCCGTTCCGGGGCCGATGTGCGCGGCATGGGTCATTCCTCCTTTACGGTGGTGTGGTTTTTGCTTCTGCCGCCGCATTACACGGCGGCACGGACAAACTGCTGCATGAGGACAAGCTCCACGCCGCCCTCCCAAACATGGCAGGAGTCGATGAGAAAATCGCCGTAGGCCATCATTTCAAGGTCGTTGGCGGGTGTAAAGGGGACGCCGTTAGAGCCGAAGGTGAGTTCGATATTGGGCTTCACGCCGTCGCCGATTTCCAGCACAGAGCAGATTTCACGGACTGTCATGGTATATTCCCTCCCTCTTTCAACCAGCGATGGCACGGCTGGTAGCCAGCCGCACGATTTCATTACGCAGGATCGTCTCAAACATGGCGCGGAGTTTCTTGTCTGCGGCGATGACGGACAGCTTGGACACGGCCTTGCACTCCGTCTTGGTAGCTCCGGCGGCGTACATACGGTTTCTCATGCGGGTCTGGCGGCACTTGAGGTCTACGCCTGCGGTGCGCTCCAGCTCGTCGTAGAGCTTGGCGTGAAACTGCTGGTAGTTCAAACTGAACTCCTCCACGGCGCGGCGGATGTGGCGGGTCATGCGCTCCTGCCATGTGTCGGCGTCGGTGAGGGGAGAGGTGACGAAGGTGGTAACGGCGTCGAATTTGCGGTTGGTTTCGTCCACCTTGCCCTCCAGCGCGGCCAGCTTGCTCTCGTACTCGCGGTTGATCTCCACCTGCAACGCAAACAGGTCAGTGGTGGACATGGGCTTGGGTTTTTCAGCGGCCAGCTCTTTGGCGCGGAAATAGGTCTTGACCAGCTTCCGCTGTACCTCCCACGCCCAATCATCGGTAAAGGACTTGACGATCATCAGGTAGCCGGATTCGGTGAAAAGGTATACATCCTCGGTGGCCTTGTTAGAGAGGCCATCGAAGCGGTGACGAAATTCGTCGGCGCAAATTTTGAAGAAATCCTCGCCCTCAATAAACCTCTGACGGTTGCTGCGAAAATTCCTGCTGGCACTGCCTTCGGGGCGGTGGTGAATCGCGTCAATGTCGCGGAAGGTGAGGACGGGTTTGCCGTCCAGCGTCTTGCCGTTGAACTGGGTGTCGCCAATGTTGACTACGGACAAATCGTTCATGTTTTCACTCCTTATTGTTTTGAATTGACAAGGAGCGAACGCTTGTGGTAGTATAGATTTACCATCGGAGTTCGCTCTGTGGTGCAGATACCGTTGTGCTGACGAACTTGCCGGTCTGACAGCACGGCGGTATTTTTTTATTTCCGCTTCAGACGTATATTTCTTTCCTCAATGGCAATGCGGACTTCATCCGATTTTGTGTTTCCTGTGATACGGCTGTTTTCCTCAAGGAGGGAAAGCATTCTTTCGTCAGCCCGCATTTTCAGAAACTTGCTTTTGGGGTTTTCAATATCCTTGCGCGGTCTTTTTGGCAGGGTTTTCACAGGTTCACCTCACTCTCTATGTACCCTACAAACAATATACTATTGTAGGGTACAAATGTCAACACTTTTTTGAAAATTTATTCCGAGGGCGATTTTAGGGCTTGCGGGCGTTAGCGGCAGGCCATCAGCAGGCGGAAGGTCTCGCGGCCTTTGGGGGTGACAAGGGTCTGGGTGCCGCTCCACGGCGTTTTCTCGCTCTTGCACTCCTTGACGGTGAACAGGCCGTCGTTTTTCGCCTCGTAGGGCAGGAGCTTGCCGCGCTGGTCGCGGTAGAGGTATTTCTGATCCACCAGGAACGCCACGAACTTTTTCGGAGACGCGCCCAGCTCCTTTGCAGTTTCGCGGAAGTTGGTGAGGGTGTTGCGCTCCACGAGGGCGTCAAAATACTGGGCTTTGGGCTGCATGACACGGTTATCGGACAGGAGCTTCAGCTTGGCTTCTTCGGCATCGGCAAGGGCGCGGAGGGCGGCGGGGTAGTCCTGCGGGAGCATATAGCCGCCGGTCTTGCGGATGGAGGGGAGGACTTCATCAAAAATCCAGCTCTCGAACTTCTCCGCGCCGGGGAGCTTGGAGCGGGCGGCGAGGCGGTAAATATCGCCCTCGGGGATGAAAAGCATTTCTACCTGCTGCGTAGCAGGTGTGCCATCGGCTTTTGCGCCGGTCTGTACCCCTATACGGCGTTTCACCGTACCCTTTGCGTGTGCAGAAATTGCCTCATTCGGCCTTTTGTATCCCAGCGCCTTTGCGACATCGCTGCCGCAGAACAGGACAGCGCCGTTTTCCTCGATGGTACGGACTTCGCCAAACTCCGGGTTGTTGAATACCTGCATCTTGTTTTCGATGGTCGTGGTGATCTGGCTGCAATCAAAGCTCATGGTTTTTTTCTCCTTTGGCAAATTCCCCGATTTGGGTGTATTCCCCATTGTACTTACCGTGTCAAGGGAAGATTTCAGGATTTTTCCACCAGCTCCACGGTGTCGGGGAGCAGCAGACGGGCGGCGGCTTCGGACTCCGCCTCGATGAGCATAACGAACTCCTCACCGTCCCGCTTGCGGCGAACGGTGAAGGGGTATTCGCGCTTTATCACGTTGGTGACGAGCATGGGGTCATTCCTCCTTCTGCATACCGTCCACGCCAAAGGTGAAACGGACGATATTGGGGATCACATCGCTGTCGGCGACAATGAACGTGTCGCAGAATGTGAACAGGGAAGCGATGGCGGTCTTGGTTCTGTCCAGACCGATGAACGGCGTATGGAGCACGACGGAGACTGTGGCGGTTTCGCTTTCGGGTTTGGGATCGTTGCAGTCTACGGCGAAGTCGGGACGCAGGGTGATGGCCGCTTCCTTGAGAGAGATGTACTGCTTGAGTTTGGCGGGATTGATAGACATGGTGGTTTCCTCCTTGTGGAATTTTGTCATAGTATAGTCTACAGGCAAATGCGGATTTTGTGCAAGGGATTTGAAAAAATTTTCAGAATTTAGCCGTGGCGGAGAATGGGGATGAGACAGGCGATGATCTGCGCCGCCGCGTCCGCTTCTTCCGGCGTATTTTGCCAATCGAAGGAAAAGCGGACGGTGGACAGGGCTCCTTCTTCGGTGAGGCCGCTGGCGATGAGGTTTTCCGAGGCGCGATTCTCGCCGCTGGAGCAGGCAGAGCCGGTAGACACCATGACGCCCCACTCACTCAGGGCGGCGGCAAGGGTGGCACCGTAGACGCCGGGAAAGGTGAGGGACAGGATGTGGGCGGCGACATTTTTACCGCCGTTTACCCGGTAGGCCACGCCGCTTTCCGTCAGGCGGTGCAAAAGGCGATCCCGGACGGTGATAAGGTGTGTGATGTTTTCCTCCATGTGGTCGGTGTGCCATTCCAGCACCGCCGCCATGGCGCAGGCCAGCGGTACGGAGACCGTTCCGCCGCGCTCTCCGCGCTCCTGTGCGCCGCCGAAGATCATGGGGGCAATGGGACAGCCCCGGCGGACGATCAGTGCGCCTATGCCCTTTGGAGCACCGAATTTGTGGCCGCCGAACGCCATGTAGTCCGCGCCGAGGGCGGGAAAGTCGATGGGGAGGTGGCCGACGGCGGCGGTGGCGTCGATGCCGAACAGCCCAGAGCCCACCAAAGTGACCCGAAAGTCCCCCCAAGTGGTCCGATCTCTTATCTCGCCGGTTTCGTTGTTGACAAGGGTCTCGATGGCGGCAAAGCCTTTACGTGGTGAGAATCGGGAATGGCATCTCTGTATGGATTCTGTGACGGCGTGGTGGAGGCGGTCACTATAAATGATGTCGTTGGAGTTCAAACGCATACATTTGACCATCCAATTACACGCCTCGGTTGCGCCGGAGGTGAAGTACACCTCGTCGGGGTCGCAGTTGATGCACCGGGCGATGGTGGCGCGGGCTTTCTCCAGCGCGGCTTTTGCCTCACGGCCGGCGGCGTGGCTGCTGGATGGGTTTGCCTCCGGGGCGGCTTGCATGGCGTTCCACGCGCAGGGCAGCACCGGCGTGGTGGCGGCGTTGTCGAAGTAGATCATGGTTTCTCCTTTCGTGGTTTGTGTTTGGATTATAGGAGATATTCAAAACGTAACGGAATTGCCGATTTTGCAGAAAGCCGGGGATGGCACGAGGCGTCCCCGGCTTTCCGTTGGGATATTTTGTGGTGGTTTCGCTGCGTCAGCCCTTGAGGACGTCCTTGAGCAGCTTGGACGGCTTGAAGACCGCCACGCGCTTGGCGGGGATCTCCACGCTCTCGCCGGTGGAGGGGTTGCGTCCCATATGGGCGGGACGCTCCTTGCTGGTGAAGATGCCGAAGCCGGGGATATTGGCACTGTCGCCGGAACGCATGGCTTCGATCAGGACTTCGGCGGTGGCGGCGATGACGCGCTCCACATCGCAGCGGGTCATATCGGTCCTGTCCGCCACGGTGTTCATAAGCATGGTTTTGGTCACGGTATGTACCTCCTTTCTGTGTAGATTTTAGACTGAAACGTTTTATCGCCTTGCGGCTGGTGCGAAAGGCGGGACTTGGACCCGCTGAACGATCGGTGCTTGGTCGATAGAAAGATGGAAAAAGGACAAAACAAGCAGACAATTTAGGAGGAATGTGCCGAACGTTCGCCCCGACGGCGCTTTCGCAGGTAGACGGGAGGCGGGACGGGTAGCGCTCCCGCCTCCCTGATGAGGGGGGGTGGGCGTTCCTCCGTTCGCTGTCACGCCCAAATCATGCTATCGGCTTGTTCGACCCGACGACACCACTGCCAGATGTGGAGGTTTCATTCCTGATGGGGGAAGTCATCCATCTGGCGGGCATGGAGCAGCGTAGCGGATTTGAACCGCCACTCCCAGCTTGGAAGGCTGGTGTGCTGACCGTTGAACACTAACGCTGCGAATTTTGCGGGGACACAGTTGGCGGGGTGCCGGTGCGGATGGCTACTGACCTACACAGCGGCCTTGTCCAAAGACAGCCGCCACCACGCCGCTTCCACATCTACAGGTTTCGCCTCGGATTTTTGCCGCACACGCCGGCACCCGAACCAACCACGGAAATTTTCAGCCCTGCGCCGGTACGTCGGTCGCATCCGTTTCTTCATTCATAGCCGGAGCCAGCCAAATAAATGAATTACTTCGTCCTGCCGCTTTCGTACAGCGCACAGGAAAGCCCCTTGTAGCGGTCTTACCCTTCCGTGGTGCCGCAATGCGGTAGCATACATCTGGTGCAGACGGTTGGGTTCGAACCAACGACATACCTCCCGGCGCGGTGCTCTGCCGACTGAGCTACGTCTGCGTAGTTCCCCTGCGCGAATTGCACGCGAGACACCGGGTTCGTTGCAGCGAATTGACCGGTGCAGCTCCTGCTTACGGGGTGGAGCTTACGTTGCTTGCAGGGATGATTCCCGCTGCCGGAAGGGGAGGTTTGACCCTTCGGCATTATGTACTGTACCACCCGTGTCAAGGCCACTTTCCAAAATTTTTGGGAAATTCTCGATCAGTCGTTGTAACTCTCCAAAAATGCGGCGTTCCCGAAGGAGAAACGCGCGGTTTGACATTCCCCTCATATGACATTATGGGGTTCTCGTTTCCACGACCGTAGCCTGCACTTGCGAGGTCTTACATAGTCTCCACGAGCGTATAGGTTCGGGCGTGTCCCGCCCTACCGATGAGGGGCTATACCAGTAGGCGTAATCCTTCATTCAAAATGTTCTTCGCGGCGTTGATGTCTCTGTCGTGCTGTGCACCGCACTCCGGGCAAGTCCAGCCGCGCACGGACAGGTCTTTCGTCCCTGACCACTGTGCGCCGCAGCAGGAGCAGAGTTGGCTGGATGGGTAAAAGCGGTCTATCACGACCACGGTTTTCCCATACCATTCCGCCTTGTACTGCAACTGCCTGCGGAACTCTCCCCACCCGGCATCGGAGATGGACTTCGCCAGACGGTGGTTTCGCAGCATATTCTTCGGGGCTAAGTCCTCGATGCAGATGATGTCGTTTTCACGGATAAGCTGGGTAGAGAGTTTGTGGGCCGCATCCTGCCGCTGGTTGGAGATATGCTCATGCAGCCTTGCGACCTTGATACGGGCTTTCTCCCTGCGGTGACTCCCCTTTGATTTTCGGGAGAGTTGCCGCTGGAGCCGCGCCAGTTTCTTTTTGGACTGCGTAAGGTACTTGTGATTCGGGTACGAAACACCATCGGAAGTAACGGCAAACGCCTTGATGCCAACGTCGATACCGACTAACGCGCCGGTGGGCGGCATAGGTTCAATCTCTACATCTGTGCAGCAGATGGACACGAAATACTTGCCGCTGTGGTTCTGGCTGACAGTGGCTGATAAGATACGGCCTTTGGTTTCCTTCGATACTCGGCATTTGACTTTGCCGAGTTTAGGAAGCTGCACAGCGTTGTCAAAAACCTTGATGTTGGAATGAGAGAACTTGCTTTTGTAGCTCTGTCGTTTTTCGTGCTTACTTTTGAAGCAAGGATAACCGGGCTTCTCCCCTTTCTTGACGCGGCGGAAAAAGTTTTGGTAGGCGGCATCAAGGTTTTGCAAGGAAGATTGAAGTGCGGTTGCGTCAACCTCTTTGAGCCAAATTGTTTCCTCTCGACGTTTCAACTCCGTAAGGTCTTTGTCCTGCTGAAAGCGTGTAGTGGAGTTACCGGTTTCACGATAGGCGTTCATACGCTCGGCCAAGTAGTGATTAAACACGAACCGGCAGCAGCCAAAGGTGCGCTGTATTAAAGTCTCTTGATTGGCTGTCGGATATAGCCGAAACTTATAGGAACGTTCCATAATTCTCCTCTTAAATATATTGGATGTGCATCGCCGCATAATCACAAGGTCTTGACTGTGTGTCTAAAGGCAGTGGCTGGTTCAATCGTAAAAAGCCTCTCGGAAGTTGCCGCATTGCATAGAAAATTCAACTACATAGTAACGAAAATCCGGGTAGATGTAGACCACCGTGCCTGTGGCTTTCTTCTCGGTGTCGGCGATGCGGCGGGTGACGGTATCGCCCAGGTGGATGTGGGAGGGGATCATGCCGCGCCGCCCTTCCGGACAAACTGCTGCATTAGGACAAGCTCCACGCCGCCCTCCCAAACATGGCAGGAGTCGATGAGAAAATCGC
>ERZ1034691.304-NODE-304-length-39812-cov-12.378499_pt1 | contig 39812 bp, 33 predicted proteins | sample MGYA00520638_ERZ1034691 | MGnify/ENA primary metagenome ERZ1034691 (study PRJEB33766, sample SAMN09781763) | gut metagenome | biome: gut microbiome | host: Homo sapiens | place: Madagascar | study: EMG produced TPA metagenomics assembly of the PRJNA485056 data... | reverse complement strand
GCCAGATCTGTGCCTGCGTGCCGTTTTCCACACGCATACCCACCAGGTCGATGACTTTGTCCGCCAGCACGTTGCGCAGCTTGACCTTGCCGCCGCCGACCTCCACGACCTGCCAGCGCTGCCCGGCACCGGTGGTGCTGCTCCACTGATGTACCCAAGTGCCGTTGACTACGCCGGACATGGCAAGATCCATGACCTTGCCGGTAAAGCGGTTGCGGATGCGGTATTCGCCCTCACCGGCTTCCTCAAAGCTCCACTGCTGCCAGGGCTGACCTTCATAGCTCCACAGCTGTACGGATGCGCCGTTCTCGGTATTGAAATCTGCCACTTCCAGCACGCGGCCATTGGCGGCGGCGATGGTATAGAATGCCTCCGGGCGGATAACAGTCTGGGCGGATTTTTTCATAACGGGTTCCTCCTTTGCGGAATCGGCAGCCTGCCGTTCCGTTTTGCAGTCTGTCGTTCCGTTTTTCTTATTATAGCACGTTTCCGCCGCGCGGTTTTGCCAAATTTTCGCCGCCGTTTTTGTCGGTTTTGTCATGGCTATCCCTGCATTTTCTCCGCCAGTATCGGCAAAAAGTCCTCGGTGCGGTTCGGCACCTCGCCAAACCACAGCGCACTCATCACGGTGTCACCCTTGACCAGAATCACCTGTTCAAACACACCCTCGTCATCGTAGGCGTAGGCGGCATCGACCCCCGCAGGGCAGGGGATTGCCACCGGGTCGGGTGCCAGTTTCTTTTTAAGGTCATGCAACTCTTTCGCAAGGCGCTGTGCCATCCACGGGGCAACCGTTTGGTAATAATCCACATACAGGTGGCAGGGTGCGGTGCCAATGTAAGCGTCCTCGTCATAGTGCAGGATGCGGGGTGCCAGCACACTGCCTTGCGCGGTCAGGCTGGTCTTTTCCTGTACCGTGTCGCTGCCTGTCAGGTCGGTCAGCGTGGCAAAGGGCAAAGCACCGTACTCGTCCGCCGAAATTTCTGCCGGCTCGCCCCAGCCTGCCGCCACCGCCACCATACCGACAACCAAAACCAGCGCGCCCAGCACGCTTGCGCGGTAGCGCACTGCCTCGGCGCGCCACGGCTTATTGTGGTCAAGGGGGATTCCCTGCTTCAGCTGCCGGGTCATTCTGCGCAGGTTCAGCCAACCGCTGACGCCGTACAGCAGGTAGTCAGCAAAAAGCAGCGCGGCAAGCAGCACCGTACCCGGTGCTTTGACCAGTGTACCCAGCCAGAAAAAGCCGCCCCGCATCCCCATATTCATCGCTATCATGGCGGCATTCAGCAGCACCACCATGGCAGTGATGCCCGCATCCCGCCGCACCATTTTTAGGCTCAGCGCCTGTACGGCGGGGTCGGTGTCCAGCTCGGGCGCGGCAGGGTCGCTGCAAAGGTAGACAAACAGTTCCCCGCGTGCGGCAACAAACTGCCACCCCTCGCCGGAAAACAGTTCCTGCCGCTCCGGGTCGGGGGCTTCGGGCGGGTTTTCCAACAAATTTCCCTCCAGCCGCGCCGCCGTAATGCGGTAGCGCACCTTGGCAGGCTCTGCGCGGCGGAAACGGGCAAACACGCTGCCCCACCGGGTGAGAAACAGCCCCTTGGCTGCCTGCTCCTGCAGCCAGCTTTCCATACGCTCCACATCATAAAAATGGCAGGGCAGGGGACGCAATACAACATTGTCACGCATCTTCGTTCACTCCTTTGGTTGTCAGCTCCGCAGGGGAAAGCACCTCTGCCGCGTCTGCGTTTTGCAGGCACCGCAGCAGGCGGCTGCGCTCCCCTTGGTAGGCGGCTTTTCCGGCGGCAGTCAGGCGGTAGTAGCGCTTGCAGCCCACCGTACCTGCCTGTGTCAAAAAGCCTTCTTTTTCAAATTTCGCCAGCAGGGTATACAGGGTGGCAGGTCCCAGCCGCACCGCCCCGCCCGAAATTTCCGCCGCAAAAGCGGTGATCTCGGTGCCGCAGGCGTCGCCGCGGGTCAATGCCATCAGGGTATAGAACATAGCCTCGGTCAGATTTTCCAGTGCTTGCTTGGGCATCTTGGTTCACCTCGTATAACGATATCGTCTAATGATATTGTATTACGATATCTCTGCTTTGTCAATAAAAAAATCCCCGCTTTTTCAAAAAAGCGGGGAACAGACTGACAAAAAATTTTACCGCACCACAATGGCTTTGGCAACACGGTCGGCGGCGTCCAGCCCGTTCAGGCGGGCAGCCAGCGCCAGCGCAAAGGGGATCGCCGCGCCCAGCGCCTCACCGGTAATGACGTTGCCGTCCTCGGTGACCTGCTCGCCGGTGTAGGTCGCCCCGGCGGCAGTCAGCGGTGCGTCCATACCGGGGTAGACGGTAGCGCGCTTGCCTTTCAGCACGCCGAAATCCGCCAGCACGGTGGGGGCGGCGCAGATGGCGGCAATGCACTTGCCCTTGGCGGCAAAGTCCTGCACGATGCGGCGCACAACGGTGTCGGCTTTCAGGTTGTCCACACCGGGGATGCCGCCCGGCAGCACACAGGCGTCATAGGCGTCCGTCAACACCTCCTCTGTCAGGGTGTCCGCCACCACCGTAATGCCGCGGGCACTGGTCACGGTTTTGCTGCCGCCCACTGCCGCAATGGTCACTTCCACCCCGGCGCGGCGCAGAATGTCCACGCACAAAAGACCCTCGCACTCCTCCAGACCGGGAGCAAAAAATACCAACACTTTTGCCATAGTAAGCCTCCTAAACCATCAATCCAATTTCAAATCGCCGTCCTTGATGTAACCCTTTTTGCGCATAAACTCGCAGAAGATCACACTCAGCACGGCGGGCAGAACAAAGCAGATCAGCACAAGACCCAGCCAGTCAAAGGCGGTCACGACCTTGCCGGACTCGACCCAGCCGGTGTACACGCCGATCTGACCCACCAGACCGCAGGTACCCATACCGCTGGACACGGCAGGACCGTTCATCTCCAAGCGGAACAGGCAGGTCGCAATGGGTCCGGTGATAGCAGCCGCCAGCGTCGGGGGAATCCAGATGCGGGGGTTGCGGATGATGTTGGGCATCTGCAGCATACTGGTACCCAAGCCCTGGCTGACCAGACCGCCGACGCCGTTCTCACGGTAGCTCATCACGGCAAAGCCGATCATCTGGGCGCAGCAGCCTGCCACGGCAGCGCCGCCCGCCAAGCCGGTCAAGCCCAGTGCGGCGCAGATGGCAGCGCTGGAGATGGGCAGCGTCAGCGCAACGCCCACCAGAACCGAAACCACAATGCCCATCAGCAGGGGCTGCAGCTCGGTAGCCCACATGATCACGCTGCCCACGGCGCTGGCTGCCTTGCCGATGGCAGGGGCAAACAGCACACTCAAGCCGGTGCCGACCAAAATGGTAACGGCAGGGGTGACCAGAATATCGACCTTCGTTTCCTTGCTGACCAGCTTGCCTGCCTCGGCGGCAACAATGGCAATCAGGTACACAGCCAAGGGACCGCCTGCACCGCCCAGCTCATTGGCGGCACCGCCCACGGCAATCAGGCTGAACAGCACCAGCTGCGGTGCGTGCAGCGCATAGCCGATGCTGGCAGCCATCGCGGGACCTGCCACGGCGGCGGCGTAAGTGCCGGCGGTGACCAGGAACGCAAGCCCCAGCTGCTGACCCAGCGTCTTGATAATGGTGCCGATCAGCAGGCTGGCAAACAGCCCTTGCGCCATGGCACCCATGGCATCAATGCCATAACGGTGTGCGGAAACCACAACGTCCTTGCGTTGTAAGAAACCCTTCAAATTTTCCATGCATTTTCCCTCTTTCCGAACCCTTTTTGGCGGGTCCATTGCCTGTAATTGTAACACGCAGCCGCAGAAAAGACAAGCCAAGGGCATTGAAAAAAGCCCGCAGATGCGTTAAGATAATATAGTCATATTGTACATATTATAAAGGAGTTTTTATGGATAACCGTTCTGTTCCGCCCCGCACCCGGTTTTGGGGCGGGCTGTGCTATGTCAGCGTTTTGATTTTGCTGCCCGCCTGTGTACAGGCACGCAAGGATGACTTTGTAAAGTTTCATTTGAATCAAGGCTTGGTGCTGCTGGCGGTTGCCACCGTCTGCGGGGCGATCTCGCAGCTGCCCCATTGCGGAGAGTTGGGTCTGACATTGACCCTGCTGGCAGACGCCCTGTCGCTGGTGGGGCTGGTGCAGGCGCTGCGCGGGTATAAAACCCCGCTGCCGCTGGTATCCCACATCACCAAAAATTTTCACCCGTTTGGGTAAAGAAAAGGCAAATTTCCCATCCATTTTCATCGGCGGACATGTGCCGACGATGAAAATACCTCTAGAGCAAAAAAATCACGTTCGAGTCGCCGTTAGGCATGAGAACGTGATTTTTTGCGATGGGGTGAATCCAAAGGAGGGGTGCAGGAGCGTGGCGCAGCCACACAGCGACGAACCCCTTCTTTGCGGTCACTCGGTTTTCAGGTGATACGGCGCAAAGGCGTTGCCGCCGTCCGGCACCGCCGTGACGGTTTTGCCGGTTTGCTCCTGCAGATAGCTGCACAGCGCGTCAATGCCGTGGTAATCCACATACACATCGCTGCGGTCAACGGCATCCCGCAGGGGGTTTGTTATCCCGTAGTTTTTCAGCGTTTGCAGATACTGCGGCGTTCCGTTGTACCAACCGCCCTGCGTCACAATGTTGGAGAAAAATCCCTTTTCCCGCGGGCGCCAGACAAGGTAGCCGTTGATTTCCGTCGTCTTTTCACTGGACAGCAGGTACAAATGCTCCTTGTCGGCGGTCATGGCTGTCAGGTATTCTTCCTCACCTTGTGCCAGCTGCTGCAGAGCCTGCCTGCTCGCTGTCAGGTCGTGACAGGTCGGCACAGCGACGACCAGCATTGCCGCCGCTGCCGCCGCAAGTGCCAGCGTACAGCGCCTTTCGACCAGCATTTTTTTCCTGTTCCCGTTGGCAAGGGTCGCCATAGCAAACACCACCGAATCCATCACAAGCGGCATCTCGACCCATTCGGGCAGGCGGTTGACATAGCACAGCAGCAGCAGCTCTGCCGCGGTCACGCCCAGCGTACACAGCACGCCGCCGGGTTGTCCGCTTGCCGCCGCAAGCCCAAGGCACAAAAGCAGCATCACCACTGCCCCCCGGTTGTGCGGGCTGCCGCCCAGCGCCCGGATATGCCCGCCCAGCGCCCGGACTGCGCCCATCAGGTCGTAACCCGGGATATGGTCGCTGATTTCCTGCAGCCTTTGCGCCGTGAAGTTCTCGGGGTCATAAAAGTCCCAGCGTAAAAGCTGGGTATACTCCGCATCGGTGACGCCGATGTCGGTCAGCGTGTTTTCCTCGCCCAGGAAATTGCTCTTAAAATCACTGAACTCCGTGCGGGCTGCATTGTAGGGCAGGTAGCTTGCCCAGTCAGGGTCGGTCTGGTAGGCTGCGCGGTCAACCAGCTTTGCCCCAAACACCAGGCAAAACATAGCCGCCGCCACAGCCACCGCCCGCTTTTTGGCAGGCTTATCCAATCGTATAAACCCCTGCAGCAAAGCCCATGCCGACAAGCCCCCCACGGCAAAAAACATATCAAACCGCAGCATGGCGCCCAGCAGCACCAGCGCCAGCCCCAACAGGTTGGCGCGGCTTTTTTTACCCAGATTTTCCAGCAGGACCACCAGACCCGCGCACAGCGCCAGCGCCGCCGTCTGGGTGTACTGGATGCGGAACAGCACGTTTGCCCCAAACGCAGCCATCATCGCCACCGCCAGCACCGCGCCGCGCAGACGACCCCAGTGCCGTATGCCGTAGTAGGTCAGCACTGCCGCGCTTGCATACAGCACCCCCACCTGCGAAAGCGCAAACCAGTTCAGGCTGTCGTTCAGGCATTGCAGCCCCCGCAGCAGCCAGCCGTACAAAATATTGACATACACCAAATGCACACGATCCGGCCCGTAGGCGCCAAATGCAATGTTGGAAAGTATCGCGTCATCGTTGGTTCTGTACCAAACGCCCCAAACCCCGATGACCGTCGCAAAAAATACGGCGGTCACGGCACAGCTCAGGACGGCATCCTGTTTTTGATTTTTTGTCATTTTTGACCACACAGTCCGTAAATACAGCAACACCGCGGTGTGGGTCACATCGCGGCGTTACGTCAAAGCAATTCTGTTTTTACTGTACCATCATATCGGCAGCTTTGTACAGGTCGCCGCAGCTCATGCAGACCACAAGATCCCCCTTGCGGGCATTCTGCTTGACCCAGTCGGCGGCACCCTGCAAGCCGTCCACAACCACGCTGCCCGGCAGCTCAGCTGCCAGATCCTCGCTCTTGATGCTGCCGTCGTCGCGCTCGCGCCCGCCCATCACGGGCAGCAGCACGACCTGGTCGGCTTCCTTCAGCACCTTGACAAAGTCGTTTTTCAGCATCCTGGTGCGGCTGTAGGTAAACGGCTGATGCACCGCCACAACGCGGTCATAGCCCAATTCCTTGGCGGTGGCAAGAGTGGCTGCCATCTCGGTGGGGTGGTGGGCGTAATCGTCCACAATTACCGCGCCGTTGCACTCACCCTTGATTTCAAAGCGGCGTCCGGTGCCGTGAAACTCCTTGGCGGCGCGCACGGCGTCCTCAGGCTTTAAGCCCAGCGGGCGCACGCAGCAGCACATAGCCAAAGCGTTATAAATGTTATGGTAGCCGGGTACGCCCAGCTCGATGTGAGCAAAAAAATCACCCAGCTCGGTCACGTCAAAGGCATAAAAACCGGGCTTATACTCCACAATATTGACAGCGCGGAAGCGTGCCTCCTCGCGGATGCCGAAGCTCAGCACCGGGCGGTCAATGGTGTTGACCACGTCCAGCGTGTTGTGGTCGTCCATATTAAAGACCACCGTGCGGGACAGCAGGGCAAACTTCTGGAACGCCAGCTTCAGCTGCCCCATCGTGCCGTAATATTCCAGATGATCATTGTCAATGTTCAGGATCACACCGACGGCGCTGGTCAGATGCAGGAAGGTTTCGTGGTACTCGCACGCCTCGATCACCGCGCTGCTGCCGCTGCCGGTCTTGCCGTAACCGCCGATCAACGGCAGCTTGCCGCCGATGACAGCGGCCGGGTCCTTGCCCGCCAGCTCCAGCATGGTGGTGATCATACCGCTGGTAGTCGTCTTGCCGTGGGTGCCTGCCACGCTGACGGTCTGGTTGTAGGCGCGGCTGACATAGCCCAGCAGCACGCTGCGCTCCACCGCTTTGATGCCGCGCTCACGGGCGGACTTCAGCTCGGGGTTTTCGTCGTGGATGGCGGCGCTGTACACGACCAGATCGGGGTTGCCCAGATTGGCGGCATCGTGACCGATATGCACCGTCACGCCCAAGGCGCGCTCCGCCTCGGTGTTGTGGGTTTCCTCCACATCCGAGCCGGTGATGGCGATACCGCGGCTGTGCAGGATCTGGATCAGGGGATAGGTACCGGAACCGCCGCAGCCGATAAAATGCACGGTTTTTACGCCGTCCAGCAGGGCGGAATCAAACATAGGATACATCATTGGGACGTCACCTCAAAAAATCCGCGCCCGGGCATGGGCGCAGTTATAAATTTTCACAGTAGATTTATATCATTATAATATTTTTTTTCGATAAAATAAACACTTTCTCTGAATTTTTGGTATAATGACAGAAAAGGGACGGTATTTCTTGACAGTTTGCACATCCGGATGGGCGAATGTATGACTTTCTGTCCGCTGTGCGGCGTCAAAGTCCGATAAACAGGAGGGTAAAATGGCAAAAATCATCTGGGGCATCGACCCGTTGGCAGCCAGCCGCATCCACCAGCCGGAGGGGGAGTGTCCGCTTTCCGCTGCCGATTTTGCGCGTTTGGGCATCCCCGCGCGCAAATGCCCGCGCGTGCGGCAGGAGTTGGCACGCCTTGCCGCCGAGTTCGACAAGCCCACATTGGAAAAGCTGGCCGTACAGATCGCCCGGCGGCTTTGGTGATTCCTGTAGATTGGTGGGAATTTGTTCTTGTGCTTTCGGGCGCAACGTGGTATAGTATAGCATGATAGTATTATTGTAAGGAGCATCCCTATGCTGGAATTACGTCATGTCGGCTTTGAAACCGCCGACAATAAAGAGATCCTGCACGATGTCAACCTGACCGTGCAGGAGCGCTTTGTCGCTGTCACCGGACCCAACGGCGGCGGCAAATCCACGCTGGCGAAGGTCATTGCCGGTATTTATCAGCCCACCTCCGGTCAGATCTTGCTGGACGGCGTGGATATCACCCATATGTCCATCACCGAGCGCGCCAACCTTGGCTTAAGCTATGCCTTTCAGCAGCCTGTGCGCTTCAAGGGTCTGCGCGTCAAGGATCTGCTCAGCCTTGCCGCCGGCAAGGATACCGACGTCAACCAGGCGTGCAGCTATCTGAGCGAGGTCGGTCTTTGCGCGCGCGACTATGTGGATCGTGAGCTGAACGACAGCCTGTCCGGCGGCGAGTTAAAGCGCATCGAAATTGCCATGGTTCTGGCGCGCGGCACCAAGCTGTCCATTTTTGATGAGCCGGAGGCGGGCATTGATTTGTGGAGCTTCCAGAATCTGATCCGTGTATTTGAAAAAATGTACGAGCAGACCCGCGGCAGCATCCTGATCATCAGCCATCAGGAGCGTATTTTGAACATTGCCGACAAGATCGTCGTCATCAAAAACGGTAACGTCGAAAAGGTCGGCGCCCGCGCCGATATCCTGCCCGCCCTGCTGGGCAGCGCCGATGCGGCCAATCCTGCCTGCAGCGTGCTGGCAGACAAAGTGGAAGGGGTGCGCAAATGATCGACGCGATTGAACAAAACCTGCTGCGGGAGGTTGCCGACCTCGACAGCCTGCCGGTCGGCGCTTACAACATCCGCGCCAACGGCAAGCTGGCAGGGCGCAACACCACCGCCAACATTGATATCGTAACCAAGCAGGACAAGCCCGGCATTGATATCTTTATCCGCCCGTTCACCAAGAATGAGAGCGTACACATTCCCGTCATCCTCAGCCAGACCGGGCTGAAGGATCTGGTCTACAACGACTTCCACATCGGGGAAGGCGCCGACGTCACCATCATTGCCGGCTGCGGCATCCACAACTGCGGCGGCGGCGATGCCCAGCACGACGGCATCCACACCTTCTACCTTGCCAAAAACGCCAAGCTGCGCTATGTTGAAAAGCATTACGGCGAGGGCGACGGGCGCGGCAAGCAGGTGATGAACCCCACCACCGTCGTGCATCTGGCGGAGGGCGCCCAGATGGAGATGGAAACCGTGCAGATCGCCGGCATTGACGATACCATCCGCAACACCAGCGGCGATTTGGCGCAGGGTGCCAGCCTTGTTATCCACGAAAAAATTATGACCACCGGCGACCAGCACGCCGTGACCAACTTTGACGTTGAGCTGAACGGCGACGACTGCTCTGCCAATGTGGTGTCCCGCAGCGTTGCCAAGGACAACAGCGTGCAGGAGTTCAACAGCCACATCAACGGCAACTGCGCCTGCGCCGGTCACAGCGAGTGCGATGCCATCATTATGGATCACGCCTCGGTCATTGCCAACCCCGGCTTGGTCGCCAACAACGTGGACGCCAGCCTGATCCACGAAGCTGCCATCGGCAAAATTGCCGGCGAGCAGTTGATCAAGCTGATGACCTTGGGTCTTACCGAAAAAGAGGCCGAGGATCAGATCGTCAACGGCTTCCTGAAATAAAGGTCTATACCAAAGCCCCGCTTTGCTGCAGCAAAGCGGGGCTTGTTTATTCTTCGGTTTCTTCTTCGATTTCTTTTTCCGGGGCGGGGGGCAGGTCGTTGCCTTCGCTGTCAATGCCACGGTGCGCCAGCAGAACGTGTACCAGCTCCTGCATCAAGCCGTACAGCGTGGCAAACACCGGCACGCCGACGACCATACCGACCAGCCCGAACAAATCGCCGCCCACAATGATGGAGAACAGCACCCACAGCGCCGAAATGCCGATGGACTGCCCCAAAATTTTGGGACCGATAAAGTTGCCGTCAAACTGCTGGATGACCAAAATCAAAATGACAAAGACAAACGCTTGCACGGGGTCCACCAGCAGCAGGATAAAGATGCTGGGTACCGCGCCGATAAAGGGACCAAACACCGGGATAATGTTCGTAATACCGATAAATACACTGATCAGCATCGCGTAGTCCAGCCGCAGGATGTTCATTGCCACAAAGGTGATAGCACCGATAATGGCAGAGTCGATGATCTTGCCCACAAAGAAGCCGGTGAAGTTGGCGTTGGCGTAGCTGCAGATGCGCAGCACGTTGGCAGCCATCTTTTTGGGGAAAAACGCGTGTGTCAGCGTGCGCAGCTGGTGCAGCAGGTGGTCGCGGTCTGCCTGCATATAGGCGCTGGCGGCAACAGCGGTAAAGATGCCCACAAAGTTGGACGCCACACTGCCGATGGAGGAAAGGATCTGCGGCATGGCATCGGTCGCCAGCTTGCTGATTTTGTTGACCAGCGTGGCGGTATCGCTCAGGGTCTGGATGGCCTTGTCCAGATTTACCGCGTAGGTTTCCTGAATGTACAACAGGGTGTCCTTGGCGTTGGCAGCATAGGTCGAGAAGTTATTGAACAGCATCACCATGCTGCTTACGATCTGGGGAATAACCATCCACGCCAGCAAAAACAGCACCAGCACCGCCACGGCGTAGGCAAGCAAAATTGCTACCCAGCGGAATTTTTTCTTGTTTTTGAGCAGCTTATCCTCAAAGAAATTGACCATGGGGTTCAGCACATAGGCAATGACCACGCCGCCGGCAAAGGGCGACAGGATATCCAAAAATTTGCTTATACCGCCCACGAAATAGCCGAGGTTGTTCAAAAGCAGATAAAATGCGATGCTGGCAAAAACCAGACACATCCAATCCAGCATCGTGTCCGGTTTTTTTTGCAAAAAATTCTTGCTCACGCTTCATAGCTCCTTTTACATAATATGTCTATTGTACCGCTTTCCGTGCAGGGGAACAAGTGCTGATTTCAAGAATTTACAGAACTTTTACGGTTGCACGGCAGTGGCAAAGGGTGTACACTGAATAGAACGATTTATCTTTCGCAAGGAGTTCAAATTTTATGAAAATTCTGGTCAGCGCCTGTCTTTTGGGCATCCATTGCAAATATTCTGGCGGCAGCAACCTCACGCAAGACTTGGCGGAAGCGTTGCAAGCGGCGGGACACAGCCTTGTCCCCGTCTGCCCCGAGGTGTACGGCGGGCTGCCCACGCCCCGCACCCCCGCCGAGCGGGTAGGGGAAAGGGTTCTGGCAAAGGATGGGCGCGATGTGACCGCCGAATACCGGAACGGTGCTGCCGCGGCGGTGCAGCTGGCACAGCTGACCGGCTGCACCGCCGCTGTGCTGAAAGCCAACAGCCCCAGCTGCGGCTGCGGCACCATTTATGACGGCACCTTTACCGGGCGCAAAATTCCCGGCAGCGGCGTTGCCGCCGAAGCCCTGCAGGCAGCCGGGCTGGCGATTTACAACGAGGAAACGTATACCGAGTTGCTGTAATTTCACAGCAAGCAGCGCCCCTGCGGCAGGTTTGTAGTAGCGTGGTAATTCTAAAGATTTACTTTTAGTTTTAATGGACTGGTAGGGGCGGGGCACGCCCCGCCCGCGACCATATACTATAATGAATATAACGGGTAAACCGCACGGGACGCATATATGCGTCCCCTACAAACCTGCCGAAAAAGGTGTAGTTTTAATTTTAACGGTCTAGTAGGGGCGAGCATTGCTCGCCCGTGCCCGAAGGCTTTTTTGATAAATCAGCGCCCCTGTGGGACATCCCGCAGGGGCGCTGCTTGTTCGATTTAATGGGTTTTGTAATAATTGATCAGGCAGCCGTCCGCCAGAATCTGCCTTTCGGCGTCGGTCATCGCGCCCAGCCGCACTGCAAAGGGTACAAGGCGTCCGTCCGGCTTGACCGCCACAGCGGGCAGCTGCTCCGCTGCCGTCAGCAGTGCCTTGCGCACGCCGGGCAAAAAGACGTAATCGCCCTTGGCAAGCACGTCGGGGGTATCAGTCACAAAGGGCAGCATACCCCAGTTGATGCAGTTGGAGCGGTACCGCTTGGTCGCGTACTCGGTGGCGATATTCGCCGCGCCGCCCAGCACACGCTGGCAGCTGGCGGCCTGCTCGCGGGCAGAGCCGTCGCCGGGTTTGTTGGCGTAAATCGTCGAGCCTACGTTGGTATTCTCAACATTCACGGCATAGCCGCCCTTTTGCAGAGCCTTGTACACCGCCTGCAATTCGGCAGGCACAGCCCCCTTGCGGCGCTCGGCGTCCAGCGCCTGCACCGCCTTGGCAGCGGGTACATAGTCGGGGTCCTTGCGGGACAGCGTAAATTCCGCCAACCGCAGCGGGTTGGAACGGAAGGACGATGTTTCGCCGGAGGGGATCAATTCATCGGTCGTCGTCACGGGGTCGGTGATGTAGCTGACCACCTTGACCAGCAGGTCCTCGCTCAATGCAGGCTGGGCGGGCCAGTCCTTGATGTTGGGACCAAAGCGCAGGGCGTAGTCCGGCTCCGGCTTGCCCCAGCCGTTGTAGACGCGCTTTTCGTACACGGAGGCGTTAAAACGGTAGGCGGGCAGGGCGGGTTCACTGTCGCAGACCTCGCTGGCGGCGGTCAGGTAGCCGCCGTTGGCAGCCGTGGCGGCAATGGAGCGGGCATCCATCAGCGCCACCGCGCTGATCTGCCCCTCGCCGGGCTTGGAGCCTTCGCGGTTGGGGAAGTTGCGGGTCGTGTGCCGAATGGACAACTCGCCGTTGGCGGGGGTGTCGCCCGCGCCGAAGCAGGGACCGCAGAAACACTCGCGGAAGATACCGCCCGCCGACACAATATCCGCCACTGCGCCGTTCTTGACCAGCTCCAGATAGGTCGGCATACTGTCGGGGTAGACGCTCAGTTTAAAGGCGCCGTTGCCGCAGCTGCGCCCCTTGACAAGGTCTGCCACGGCGCAGATGTTTTCAAACGTGCCGCCGCTGCAGCCCGCCACAATGCCCTGATCCACATAGATGCGCCCATCGGGGCAGATTTTGCTCAGCAGGTCCATCTGCACCTTGCCGCCCAGCTGGCGGTTTGCCTGCTGCTCGATCTCGTGCAGGATATCCTTGGCGTTCGCCTTTACCTCGCGGATGGGGTAGGCGTAGCTGGGGTGCATCGGCAGGGCAATCATACATTCCACCGTCGAAAGATCCAGCTCAATGCAGCCGTCGTAGTACGCGCCCTCGGCGGGCTTCAGCTCCTTGTATGCCTCGGGGCGTCCGTGCTGCTCAAAGTACTGCCTGGTCACCTCGTCGGTCTGCCAGACCGAACTCCAGCAGGTGGTTTCGGTCGTCATAACGTCAATTCCGTTGCGGTAATCGGCGCTCAGATTGGCAACGCCGGGACCGATGAATTCCATCACCTTGTTCTTGACATAGCCGTTGGCATAGGTGGCGCCCACCAGTGCCAGCGCCACGTCGTGCGGACCCACGCCGGGGTTGGGCTTGCCGGTCAGATAGACCGCCACCACGCCGGGATAGGTCATATCGTAGGTGCGCCCGACCAACTGCTTGGCAAGCTCACCGCCGCCCTCGCCCACCGCCAGCGTACCCAGCGCGCCGTAGCGGGTGTGGGAATCCGAACCCAAAATCATCCGCCCGCAGCCGGACATCATCTCGCGGTTGTAGCTGTGGATGACCGCCATATTCGGCGGCACATAAATGCCGCCGTACTTGTGCGCGGCGGACAGCGCAAAGCGGTGGTCGTCCTCGTTGATGGTACCGCCCACGGCGCACAGGCTGTTGTGGCAGTTGGTCATCACATAGGGCAGGGGAAAGCGCTCCATACCGGAGGCGCGCGCCGTCTGGATAATGCCCACATAGGTGATGTCGTGGCTGGTCATTGAGTCATATTTCAGCCGCAGCTCCTGCATAGAATCGGCGGTGTTATGTGCTTTTAATATGCCATAGGCAATGGTGCCGCAGCGCCCGGCTTCGGCACTGGCACCGGCAGGGGGCGCTGTCTGCACCTTGCCGTTTTGATAGTAAACGCCCGTTTCGTGCAATTTCATAGCCAAGCTCCTTTGTTACAGCCGCCGGATCAGCGCCGCGGTAAATGCCTTGGTGCCGGCGGTTCCGCCCACGTCCGCCGTGACCACCTTGCCCTCGGCGGTCTGGTCATAGATGGCGCGGTTCAGCCGTTCTGCTTTTTCGGTCATCCCCAGATCGTTCAGCATCATGGCAAACGCCATCAGGATGGCGCTGGGGTTTGCCTTGTCCTGCCCGGCAATGTCGGGCGCAGAGCCATGCACTGCCTCATAAATGCGCGTAGCATCGCCGATGTTGGCGCTCGGCGCAAAGCCCAAGCCGCCCACCAGCCCCGCGCACAGGTCGCTGATGATGTCGCCGTACAGGTTGGGTGCCACCAGCACGTCAAACTGCTCGGGCTTTTGCACCAGCTTCATGCACAGCGCGTCAATGATCACATCGTCGACGGCAATGTCGGGGTACTCGGTGGCGACATCGCGGAATACACTTAAAAATAAGCCGTCGGTCAGCTTCATAATGTTGGCTTTATGCACCGCCGTGACCTTTTTGCGCCCGTTTTTGCGGGCATAGTCAAAGGCGAAGCGGCAGATTTTGTCGCAGGCGGGGCGGGTGATGAGCTTGACGCCGTTGGCGATATCGTCGTTCAGCTTATATTCAATGCCCTTATACAGATCCTCGGTGTTTTCGCGCACAATAACGATGTCCACATTGTCATAGCGGCTCTTGACGCCGGGCAGCGTGTGTACCGGGCGCAGGTTGGCGTAGGTGGCAAAGCGCTGGCGCAGCTGCACATTGATGCTGCGGAAGCCCTTGCCGATGGGCGTTGCAGTGGGTCCCTTCAGCGCCCAGCCGCATTCCTCAATGGCATCCAGCAGCCCCGGCTGCAGCAACTCGCCCTCCACGGCGGCATACTCCGCCCCGGCGGCAAACTCCTGCCACAAAATGCCGGTATCCAGCGCTTCGGAAACAGCGCGCACACTCTGGGCAATTTCACGCCCGATGCCGTCGCCCGGAATCAGAACAGCCTTCATTACATATCCCCCTTATTTTACTGCAATGTATATTTACCACTATACGCGCTTTGGGCAGCCTTGTCAATGTATACGGTAAAATTATTTCCATTTTTCTGCCGATATCTTTATAAAATAAATTTTCAGCAGAAATAATTTGCCGAAATTTTAAGTTTTGCTTGACGTAAGCCCCAAATGCGGTTAAAATAGTAAATAAGCATTGCTGTAAGACTTCGCCCGCTGTGCGGGCAAAAAAGTATATTTATACATCTACAAGGAAAGGGGCTGCCTATGTACTATCCCGATGTACCGGCTTTGGAGCCGGATGAGCTGGAGCTTCTCTGCCATGAATATATGGAGCATAACGCCACGCTGGACCCGCATCTGGCGGACAAGCTCGGCGTCAAGCGCGGCTTGCGCAATCTGGACGGCACTGGCGTGCTGGCGGGCATCACCAACGTTTCCAACGTTATCGGTTACGACAAAAAAGAGGACGGCAGCATTGTACCCATTCCGGGTCGGCTGATCTACCGCGGCATCGACATCGACACGCTGGCAGCCGAGGCGGACGCCAGCGACCGTTTTATGTTTGAGGAAGTCATCTGGCTGCTGCTGTTTGGCGCTCTGCCCACGCAGGAGCAGTTTGCCAAGTTCCAAAAGCTGCTGGAGCATCACCGCGAACTGCCCGAGGGCTTTGCCGATGATATGATTCTGAACTCGCCCTCGCCCAATCTGATGAACAAAATGGCGCGCAGTGTGCTTGCCATGTACAGCTACGACGAACACGCCGAGGACAACAGCCTGCCCAACATCCTGCGCCAGAGCATCAACCTGATCGCCGAGCTGCCCACCATGATGGTCAACGCCTACCAGATCAAGCGCCGCGTGTATGACCGCTCCAGTATGTATTTTCACCTGCCCACGGCGGGGCAAAGCACCGCCGAGCATATTTTAAGCACCTACCGCGCCGACCAGAAATTCACCCACGAGGAAGCGCGCCTGCTGGATCTCTGCCTGCTGGCGCACGCCGACCACGGCGGCGGCAACTGCTCGACCTTTACCTGCCGCGTGCTGTCCAGCTCCGGCACCGACACCTACGCCTCCATTGCGGCGGCGATCGGCGCGCTGAAGGGTCCCAAGCACGGCGGCGCAAACCTGAAAGTTATGCACCAGCTTGACCACATCCTTGCCAACGTGGAAAACCCCGCCGACGATGACGAGGTGCGGGAGTATCTGCGCAAAATTCTGCGCAAGCAGGCAGGGGACGGCAGCGGGCTGATTTACGGTATGGGACACGCCGTGTATACCCTGAGCGACCCTCGCGCCCAGATTTTGAAGAGCCACGCCAAGAGCCTTGCCTACAAAAAAGGCTACGATGAGGAGTACGAGATGCTTTGCAGCATTGAGCGTCTGGCACCGCAAATCTTTGCCGAGGAAAAGCACGGTCCCAAAAAAGTATGTGCCAACGTGGATTTGTTCAGCGGTCTGATTTACCGTATGCTGGGCATCAGCGAGGATCTGTACACGCCGCTGTTTGCCATTGCGCGTGTACCCGGCTGGTGCGCCCATCGTGTTGAGGAGGTGGAGTTCGCCAACCGCATTATCCGCCCGGCGTACAAGTATCTGGGACACAATCAGGAGTATATCCCGCTCAGCCAGCGGTAAAAACGTTCCGCAGCAACAGCCCCCTGTAAACCTGCCGGAAAAGCCAAACCATCACGGGGTTATGCGGCAATAAAAAATCATAGCGCAGCAGGGGCGGGGCATTGCCCCGCCCTCGGTTTTACGGTTGCAACAACACAACGTGTCATCCGTAGGGGCGAGCATTGCTCGCCCGCCGCAGCCGTACCTGCAAATCAACCTAACGGGCAAATGCTACGGGACGCATATATGCGTCCCCTACAAACCTACCGGAAACGCCAAGCCATCACAGGGTTATGCGGCAACAAAAATCACCGCGCGGTAGGGGCGGGGCATTGCCCCGCCCTCGGTTTTACAGTTACAACAACATTACGGGTAGTTCGTAGGGGCGGCATAAATGCCGCCCGCCGCAGCCGTACCGGCAAATCAACCTAACGGGCAAACCGCACGGGCGAGCAATGCTCGCCCCTACAAGAGTTTATCAACAGTCCAAACAAAAGCCCCCTGCCTTGCGGCAGGGGGCTTGTGTATTTTTTCTATTAACTTTAGAACGCAACCTTCTTGGCAATGTAGTCCTTCAGCTCGCTGATGGGCATACGCACCTGCTCCATGGTGTCGCGGTCACGCACCGTCACGCAGCCGTCGGCTTCGACCTTGTCGTCGCCCACGGTCTGGAAGTCCACGGTGATGCACAAAGGCGTGCCGATCTCGTCCTGACGGCGGTAACGCTTGCCGATGGAACCGGCGTCGTCGTAATCCACCATAAAGTCCTTGGCAAGCTCATTGCGGATTTCCATCGCCTTATCGCCCAATTTCTTGGACAAGGGCAGCACAGCGCACTTGAACGGTGCCAGATAGGGGTGCAGATGCAGCACGGTGCGCACGTCCTCCTTGCCCTTGGCATCGACCATATGCTCCTCGTCGTAGGCTTCGCACAGGAAAGCCAGCGCCACACGGTCACAGCCCAGAGAAGGCTCAATGACGTAAGGCACATAATGCTCGTTGGTTTCGGGGTCAAAGTATTCCAGGCTCTTGCCGCTTGCCTCCTGATGACGGCTCAGGTCATAGTTGGTGCGGTCGGCAATGCCCCACAGCTCGCCCCACTCGGTAAACGGGAAGGCGTACTCAATGTCGGTGGTCGCGCGGGAGTAGAACGCCAGCTCGGCAGGCTCGTGGTCGCGCAGGCGCAGGTGTTCTTCCTCAATGCCAAGGCTCAGCAGCCAGTTTTTGCAGAAATCCTTCCAGTAGGCGAACCACTCCAAGTCGGTGTCGGGCTTGCAGAAGAACTCGCATTCCATCTGCTCAAACTCGCGGGTACGGAAGGTAAAGTTGCCCGGGGTGATCTCGTTGCGGAACGCCTTGCCGACCTGGCAAACGCCGAAGGGCAGCTTGCGGCGGGTGGTACGCTGGATGTTGGCAAAGTTGACAAAGATGCCCTGCGCGGTTTCGGGGCGCAGATAGCAGGTGGAGGAGGAATCCTCGGTAACGCCGATGGCAGTCTTGAACATCAGGTTGAACTTGCGGATGGGGGTAAAGTCGTGCTTGCCGCAGACGGGGCATACGACCTCGTCATGCTCGGCAATAAAGGCGTCCATCTCGTCAAAGGTCATCGCATCGACGTCCACGTTTTTGCCCTGCTCGCAGTCGGCAATCAGCTTGTCGGCGCGGTGACGGCTCTTACAGGCGCGGCAGTCCAGCAGCGGGTCCGAGAAGCTGGCAACGTGGCCGGTGGTCACCCAGGTCTGGGGGTTCATCAGGATGGCGGCATCCAGACCCACATTGTAGGGGCTTTCCTGCACGAACTTTTTCAGCCATGCCTTTTTGACGTTGTTCTTGAACTCAACGCCCAAGGGACCGTAGTCCCAGCTGTTGGCAAGACCGCCGTAAATTTCGCTGCCCGGATAGATGAACCCGCGGTTTTTGCACAGGTTCACGATCATGTCAAGGGTTTTTTCACTGTTCTTCATACATTACTCCTTCCGCATGGCTGGCTGCCACACAAAGCGATTTATTTCCCACCGCGCCGCGTTTTCGGCGCGATAGCCACATTATACCACGCCCCGCCGCGCAGGGCAAGCGCTCAGGCGTTGCCGCCCAAGGTCTTGATATCGTCGTTGTCGGCAAAGGCAACGGCGCTGTAACCGGCAGCCTCCAGCGTGCCGAACTGCTTGCCCAGCTTTTTGGCTTGGGGCAAAACGGTCACGTCGTAGTCGGCACGCAGGATCTGGGCTTTTTCAAGTACGTCGGCAAAGTCGGCATCCTTCAGATACAGCAGCGCCAGATGCGGCTTGGCACCGGGGATTTGGTAGCCCTGCTCCAGCAAGATGCCGCAGACACGCTCAAACCCGATGGAGAAGCCGACCGCCGGCACCTGCTGCCCAATAAACTTGCCCACCATATTGTCGTAGCGTCCGCCGCCTGCCACCGCGCCGCTGAACTGCGGGCAGGTGACCTCAAACACCATGCCGGTGTAGTAGCCCTGACCGCGCACCAGGCTGGGCGCATAGGCGATGCCGTAGCGTCCGCCGGCGATTTTTTCGCTCACGGCAATGACATAACGCAGATCGGCAGTCAGCGCCTCGTCGTCCACCCTGGCGGCGACGGTGTCCAGGCTGAAATCCCCCGCGCGCAGGAACTCGTCCAGCGCCTGCACGGCGGACTCGGCAAAGCCCTTCTCGGTCAGCTCCTTTTTGACGCCGTCCGCACCGATCTTGTCCATCTTGTCAAAGCTGATGCAGACAGAATCCAGCTGATCCTCGGCAAAACCCATCTTCTGCAGCATGGCGCGCAGGATGCGGCGGTCATTGATGTTGACGGTAAAGCCCGTAAAGCCGATGCTCAGCAGGGCGCGGGCGGTCACGTCGATCAGCTCCACCTCGGCATTGGGAGAGGAATCGCCCAAAATGTCGATATCGCACTGCACAAATTCGCGCAGACGTCCCTTTTGCGGGCGCTCGGCGCGGTAGACGCGGTCGGTCTGGATGACCTTAAAGGGGTTGGGCAGCTCGTTGCGGTTGGCGGCATAATAGCGGGACAGCGGCAGCGTCAGGTCATAGCGCAGCCCCATATCGGACAGCTGCTTTTCATCGCCGCTTTGCAGGGCGGCTGCCAGCTTGTCGCCGCGCTTCAGCACCTTGAAAATCAGGTTCAGGTTGTCGCCGCCATCGCTCTTATCCAGGTTTTCCATATCCTCCAAAATGGGGGTAGAAATGCGCTGGAACCCGGCGGCGCGGTAGGTGGACAAGATCCGGCTCTGGATATAATCACGCAGTGCCTGCTCGCGGGGCAGCAGGTCGCGCATACCCTTCAACGGTTGTGTTTTCATGGGCGGTTGCTCCTTTTATATAAAATGTAGAATTCAAGTCTTATCTTTATATAATAGCTTGCCCGCCGCATTTTGTCAACGAAAACCGGGAATACTACGCATCATAGGGGAGGGGATGGCGTGGGCAAGACAAACCGGGGCGTTTATATCTTGGCGGCAGGGGCGGCGGTGCAGCTGCTTACCGGCATACCGGCGGCGTGGGGCGTGTTTCAGGAGCCGCTGATGCAGGGGTATGCACTGTCGCGCGGGCAGGTGATGCTGGGCTTCGCCGTTTTGGTGGCAGCCTACGGTGCGGGCTGCGCGGCGGGCGGGCTTTTGCAGGACAAGCACGGTCCTAAGTTTGCCGGGCTGTGGGGCAGCGTGCTGCTGGGCGGGGGATTTCTGGCGGCGTCCTTGGTGCCTGCGGGCAATACGGCGCTATTTTTGCTGGTGTTCCCGCTGCCTGCCGGGCTGGGCAGCGCCTTTCTTGCCCCGGCGGTGCTGGCGTGTGCGCAAAAATGGTACCGGGACAAAAAGGGGCTTGCCACCGGCGTGACCGGCGCGGCGATGGGATTTTCCGGCGCGTTCTACACACTGTTTGTGCAGGGGGTGGGGCAGCGCTTCGGCATACGGGTATGCCTTGCCGCCTTGGGTGCGGTGATGCTGGTCGTCTGCGGGGCAGGGGCGGCGCTTTTGCAGGACCCGCCCCCGGCAGCCGCCGCACCGCCGCAGCAGGGGCTTACCTATAAACAGATGCTGCACACCGTGCAGTACACCCTGTGCGCGGCGGCGGTGGCTTTGTCCGCCCCGGCGGTGCTGCTGTTCAGCCCGGAAATTTTAAAAATTGCCGCCGAGCGCGGCGTGCCGGAATCCGCCGCCCCGCTCAGCATTGTGCTGGGTTCGGCGTTCAGCGCGGCGGGGCGTCTGCTCTGCCCGGCTGCCAGCGACAGGCTGGGGCGCAAGCCAGTCCTGCTGGGCATCTATGCGGGACTTGCGGCGGGTTCGCTTTGGTTTGCCTTTGCACAGGGGCAGACGGTGCTGTTTTCCTACGCCTTGCTGACCTTTTTTTATTCGGGCGGCGCGGCGGTGCAGCCCGCCTTAAACAGCGATCTGTTCGGTCTTGCCCACGCCGGGGTCAATTACGGTTTTATTGCGCTGGGAATGAGCGGCGGCAGCCTGATCAGCTATATCGGCAGCCAGGCGCTGCCCCTGACGGCGCGCCACTGGCTGGCAGGGCTGTGCGCCGTCGCGGGCGGCATCTGCGTTATCTGCCTGCGCCCGGTGGAAAAAAAGTGAACGGGGCAAAACATTTTCCCGCCCCGTGGGCGGTTCATTCTGTCAAAAAAGCCCTTTTGCGGGTAGTAATGTAGGGGCGGCATATATGCCGCCCGCCGCAGCCGCCCGGATATTACGATATAGCGGGTAAAGCCGCACGGGACGCATTTATGCGTCCCCTACAAACCTACCGATAAGTTTGCAATCGTTCCGCCAGGTTTATCGACAATTTGTACCGCCCCGTGGGCAGTTTTTGCCTTTTTGCAGCAAATTTTCCAAATTTCCACAAGTTAGCGTTGTCTAACCTATTGAAAAACCGACTTCGACCCTATATAATAAAATTAGCTGTGAAAAGCATAACAATTACGCAAAGGAGAGAATATTATGATCGAATACTCCGCACAGGTCAACAATATGTGCCCGATCACAAAAGGTCCTAAGCACGGTCCCGCCCCCATCCCCGAAGAAGGCGAATGGGTAAAGGCTTATAAAATTGAGGACATCAGCGGCTACACCCATGGTGTGGGCTGGTGCGCTCCCCAGCAGGGTACCTGCAAGCTGAGCCTGAACATCAAGAACGGCATCATCGAGGAAGCTCTGGTCGAAACCATCGGCTGCTCCGGTATGACCCACTCTGCCGCTATGGCCGGCGAGATCCTGCCCGGCAAGACCATTCTGGAAGCCCTGAACACCGACCTCGTCTGCGACGCTATCAACGTTGCCATGCGTGAGCTGTTCCTGCAGATCGTCTACGGCCGCAGCCAGACCGCTTTCTCTGAGAACGGTCTGCCCGTCGGCGCAGGTCTGGACGACCTGGGCAAGGGTCTGCGTTCCATGACCGGCACCATCTTCTCCACCAAGGCCAAGGGCGTTCGCTATCTGGAGCTGACCGAGGGCTACATCCTCAAGACCGCTCTGGACAAGGACAACCAGGTCATTGGCTATCAGTTCGTCCGTCTGGGCAAGATGATGGAGGACATCCGTCACGGCAAGGACCCCAAGGAAGCCTACGAGAAGAACATCGGCACCTACGGCCGCTTCTCTGCCGAGCAGGGCGCTGTCAAGTACATCGACCCGCGTGAAGAATAAGAGAGGGAGGAACATACATTATGGCAACTTTTGAATCCCAAAACCGCCGTATGCCCAAGATCGAGGCCTGCCTGAAGGCAAATGGTCTGGAGAGCTTGGACGCCTGCAACGAGATGCTGCTGTCCAAGGGCATCGACTGCGATAAGATCATTCGCGGCATCCAGCCCATCTGCTTCGACAACGCCGTCTGGGCTTACACCCTCGGCACTGCCATCGCCGTTAAGCGCGGTCTGAAGAGCGCTGCTGACTGCGCCGCCGCCATCGGCGAGGGTCTGGAGGCTTTCACCATTCCCGGTTCCGTTGCCGAGCAGCGCAAGGTCGGTCTGGGTCACGGCAATCTGGGCGCCATGCTGCTGCATGAGGACACCCATTGCTTCGCTTTCCTGGCCGGTCACGAGTCCTTCGCTGCCGCCGAAGGCGCCATCGGCATTGCCCGTACCGCCAACAAGGTCCGCAAGGAGCCCCTGCGCGTTATCCTGAACGGTTTGGGCAAGGACGCTGCCCAGATCATCAGCCGTATCAACGGTTTCACCTATGTGCAGACCGACTACGACTTCAAGACCGGCGAGCTGAAGGTCGTCAACACCATTCCTTACTCTGACGGCGAGCGCGCTGCTGTTAAGTGCTACGGCGCCAACGATGTTCTGGAAGGCGTTGCCATCATGAAGGCAGAGGGCGTTGAGGTTTCCATCACCGGTAACTCCACCAACCCCACCCGCTTCCAGCATCTGGTTGCCGGCACCTATAAGAAGTGGGCGATCGAGAACGGCAAGAAGTACTTCTCCGTCGCTTCCGGCGGCGGCACGGGTCGTACCCTGCACCCCGACAACGTGGCTGCCGGTCCTGCCTCTTACGGCTTGACCGACTCCATGGGTCGTATGCACGGCGACGCCCAGTTTGCCGGCTCCTCCTCCGTGCCTGCGCACGTTGAGATGATGGGTCTGATCGGCGCCGGCAACAACCCCATGGTCGGTATGACCGTGGCTTGCGCTGTTGCTGCTTCTCAGGCTAACGCTTGATTCCCTTTGCAATAGCTTTTATGGGAGAAACCCCGTTTGTGGGTTTCTCCCATTTTTTATGCCTTTTTTTGTGTATCGCGCCAAACTTGCGCGCGGTACCTTGCGCAGATACAAAAAACTATGATACACTTTGCATATAAGGAAGAACAATGCAGGGGCGAGCATTGCTCTCCCGCCAACTTTGCCACAACGCAAATGCCCATGGGCGACACAATGGTCGCCCCTACATAATCAATCAGGTTCAGCAGAATCCGCCGATTCACAAAAAGGAGGGACCCATTATGAAGCTTGCCGCCCGTATCGCTTTGGGGGCGCTGGCTGTTGTGGCCGTGGCCGCCGTCGGCTTCGGCGCGCTGTATGCCAGCCGCATCCGCACTGCCAACTCCATCATTAAACTGACCGACTACGACGATTACAACCTTTACCGCATGCAGGTCAGCTATAACTACGACCTGGACAAAATGATCGCCAACACCACTGCCGACAACCAGAGCTTCATCGACGAAGCCGTCAAGCAGGCGCTGCCGCTGCTGCCCATCTCCATCAAAGCGCCCAGCTTCGGGTGCAGTGCGTTCCGCGCGCAGGCCACGGACGGCGACCACCTGATGGGCCGCAACTACGACTTTAAGCGTGATACCTCGGCCATGCTGGTCTGCACCGCGCCCAAGGACGGCTATAAGTCCATCGCGTTTGCCGCGCTGGATAATCTGGGCATCAAACAGGCCGACGCCAGCGCCAAGGGCAAGATTGCCAGCCTGCTGGCCCCGTTTGCCTGCCTGGACGGCATCAACGAAAAAGGCGTGTCGATCGCCGTGCTGACACTGGACAGCGAGCCGACCAAACAGGATACAGGCAAGCCTGTGCTGGCCACCACCATGGCTATCCGGCTGGTGCTGGACCGCGCCGCCACCACCGCCGAAGCCGTCAAACTGTTGGAGCAGTACGATATGTTTGCCACCAGCGGCCGCGACTACCATTTTTATATCACGGATGCCACCGGTGACGGCCGCGTGATCGAGTTTGACTGCGATGACCCGGCACGCCCGCTGGTTGCCACGCCCAACCCGCAGGTGACGAACTTTTTTGTGCTGTACAAGGATAACGTGCTGCCCAACCAGAAAAACGGCATCTACGGCCATGGTCGTGAGCGGTACGACGCCATTGAGGAAATCCTGACCGCCAACACCGGGGCCATCACGCCCGATATCGCCTGGCAGGCGTTGCAGGCATCCAGCCAGGCCCCCAACCCCGAGAACGTGACCAGCAATACGCAGTGGTCGATTTTGTATAACAACACAAATTGTACAGCGACCATCGCCCTCCGACGCGATTGGAGCAATACGACCGAGATTGAGTTGGAAAGTGTGACTGCGTTTTAAAGGTGTTGTATTACACAAAAGGCTCCCCTTGAGGGGAGCCTTTTTAACGTCCACTTTCCGCGTCCTGTTGACAAAATGCAGCATCTGTTCTATAATCAGATGCTGTAAAACATAGTAAATCAGTAGATTAATGCCTTGGACGTGAGGGGAACGGAATGCTCAATCAATTTTCGAGAACGGAACTGTTGTTTGGCCATGAGGCCATGGAAAAACTGTACAATGCCCGGGTGGCGGTGTTCGGTGTCGGCGGCGTCGGCGGCTATGTAGTCGAGGCGCTGGCAAGAAGTGGCGTAGGCACGTTGGATATCATTGACGACGACAAGGTCTGCCTGTCCAACCTGAACCGCCAGATCATCGCCACGCACGCAACCTTGGGTCGCTACAAGGTCGATGCCGCGCGCGAGCGCATCCTCAGCATCAACCCCGACTGCGTGGTGTACGCGCACAAAACCTTTTACACCCCCGAAACCGCCGCGCAGTTTGATTTTGCGCAGTATGACTATGTGGTGGACGCCATCGACACCGTGACCGGCAAGATCGCACTGATTCTGCAGGCGCAGGCGGCGGGCGTTCCGGTTATCAGCTGTATGGGGGCAGGCAACAAATTGAACGCTGCCGCCTTTGAGGTCGCTGACATCTATGCAACATCTGTCTGCCCGTTGGCGCGCGTTATGCGCACCGAGCTGCGCAAGCGGGGCGTCAAGCAGCTGAAGGTCGTCTACTCCAAAGAGAAGGCACTGACCCCCCAGCCCGCCGCCGATACCGGCAGCGACGTACCCCGCGCCGGGGCGCCGCGCCGCCAGACCCCCGGCAGCACAGCCTATGTTCCCGCCGTTGCCGGGCTGCTTTTGGCGGGCGAGGTCATCAACGATCTGACCGGCAGGCACGGCATTATGGCATAACCGCCGCCGCAAAAACGCCCTTTCTACTACCCAACACTTATGCAAGGAGAACCTGCCCGTGGAACGTCAAATGGACGAATGTCAAAAAATCGAGCGCAGCATCATTAAAAAATATCGCAAGCAGCTGTGGACGCCCTTTATTGTGGCGGTCAAACGGTACGAGCTGATCCAAGCGGGGGACAAAATTGCCGTCTGCATTTCGGGCGGCAAGGATTCCATGCTGATGGCAAAGCTGATGCAGGAATTGCAGCGCCACAGCGAGGTACCCTATGAGCTGGAGTTCCTTGTGATGGACCCCGGCTACAACACCCGCAACCGCCAAAAGATCGAGAGCAACGCTGCCTTGATGAATATCCCCATCACGGTATTTGAAACTAACATATTTGATGTGGCAAATCAAGCCGAAAAGAACCCCTGCTATCTCTGCGCCCGTATGCGCCGGGGACATTTGTACAAAAAGGCGCAGCAGCTGGGCTGCAACAAAATTGCATTGGGACATCACTTCAACGATGTCATTGAAACCACGGTTATGAGTATGTTCTACGGTTCGCAATTGCAGGCGATGCCGCCCAAGCTGCACAGCACGAACTTCCCCGGTATGACGCTGATTCGCCCGCTGTACTGCATCCGCGAGGAGGACATTCTCGCGTGGTGCCGCTACAATAATCTGGAATTTATCCAGTGCGCCTGCCGCTTTACCGAGAATATGACCGTCAGCGCCTGCGGCAGCAGCTCCTCCAAACGGCAGGAAACCAAGCTGCTGCTGCGCCAGCTGCGCCAGACCAACCCGAATATCGAGAACAGCATCTTCCGCAGCATCCACGCCGTTGCGCTGGACACGATGCCCGGCTTTAAAAGTGAAGGGCAGGAACACAGCTTTTTGGAGCGCTTTGACCGTATACAAGAGCAGCTGGACACCGCAGACTGATGCGCCAACCCTGCCTTATCGCCGCACCCTTGCCGGGGTGCGGCTTTTGTTTTGCCCGGCTGCATAACTGCGCCCCGCGCCGCCCACACTCTAGCGTGAAAGGGGTGGGGTATATGCGCTCCCGGCGCGGTTTTTTCTGGCAAAGTCTGGTATTTACGCTCATCTTACTGGTTCCGATGATGGGGGTCACACTCTGGCTGCATCGGGGTCAGCAGCAGCAACAGGCGCTGCGGCAGGCAGCGGCACAGCGGGGCGGCATCACCGTGGAGGCAGGCTCGCAGAGCGTGTGGCGGTTCTTGCTGGTCGTCCAGCAGGAGCAGCCCGCCTTTGTGCTGGCGCGGGCGGACAGCCTGCTGCAAACGGTAACGCTGTGCGCCCTGCCTGCCGATTTGCAGGTCAACGCGCCTGCGGGTACCACCACCTTAGGTGAGTGCGCCTTGACCGCCGGGGCGGGGCGGGCGGCGCAGCTTTTGCAGCAAACCCTGTTCGGGGATGAGGCTGCTCCCGCGCTGTACTATCTGGCAGCCACCCCCGCCACATGGCAGACCTTTGCCGATGCGGACGAGGTGCGGTGGGATACCGCGGCGCTTTTTGACGCTGCCAACCAACGGCGGCTGGGGTTGGACGCCGACCCCATCGCGGTGCTGACTGCCGACACCGCCGCCGGGCTTCTTGCCAAGGCGCAGCGCGTTCTCGCGCCGGAAACGGCAGCCGCCGCCCGCGCCGCCGTCTGGTGCGCCTTTTTGCGCCAGCAGCCCGCGCTTTTGCCCGCGCTTGCCGACCGTTGGCGGCAGTACAGCGCCCGCACGCTGACAAACCTGCACAGCGGCGATCTGACCGGGGCAGGGGAGTGCTTTGACTATCTGTCCCGGCAGGAGGCGCTGCGCATCGACTACCTGCAGGTGCCGATCCAAGACAACACGCTGACCGCCGAGGCGATGCGCACCCTGCGGGAAATGTTGGGATAATGAAAAGTGCCGCCCCATCGGGGTGGCACACAGACTGTCGATAAACTTATTGGGTCAATTGCGAACTTTCGGTTAGTTTGTAGGGAACGGTCTTGACCGTTCCGTGCAGTCTAACCGATAGTACGATATAGCGTGAAAACGCGCGCCGTTCGGCGCGATTTTATGCGCTGCGCGCAGCCAGCGGTACGGCGCGGTCAAGACACGCGCCCTACATTACTACCCGAAAAAGGGCTTTTTCGACAAACTAAAGTGCCGCCCCATCGGGGCGGCACATTCAGTTTGTAACGCAGAAATTTACTCTTGGCGGAAACGCGCCAGAAATTCTGCCGTGCGGGGGTTCTGCGGATGGTCAAAAATCTCGGCAGGGGTCCCCTCCTCGGCAATGACGCCGTCCGCCATATAGACCACATGGCTTGAAACATCGCGGGCAAACGCCATCTCGTGGGTCACCACAATCATCGTCAGCCCGTCGGCTGCCAGCTGGCGCATAACGCTCAGCACCTCGCCCACCATCTGGGGGTCCAGCGCGGAGGTCGGCTCGTCAAACAGCAGCACCTCCGGCTGCATCGACAGGGCGCGGGCAATCGCCACGCGCTGCTTCTGCCCGCCGGAAAGCTGGCGCGGCTTGGCGTGGATATACGGCGCCATACCGACCTTTTCCAGGTTTTGCAGGGCGGTCTTGCGGGCGGTTTCCTTGTCCTGATGCAGCACATAGCGCAGCCCTGCAGTGCAGTTGTCCAGCACAGTCATATTGTTGAACAGGTTAAAGCTCTGGAACACCATACCCACCTTGGCGCGGTAGGCGCAGGGGTCGCTGCCCTTGGCGGTGATGTCCTGCCCGTGGAACAGCACCTGACCGTTGGTCGGGGTTTCCAGCAGGTTGATGCAGCGCAGCAGGGTGGACTTGCCGCTGCCGGATGCGCCGATCACGCAGGTGACGTCGCCGGGATTTACGGCAAAATCCACATCGCGCAGCACGACGTGCGTGCCGAAGCTCTTGGAAAGATGCTTGACTTCAATAACAGCCTCAGACATGGGCGTGACCTCCCTTCATATCCAGATTCTGCGATTCGTGGTTGGGGGCGGGGGCGTTGTACATCCCGCTGGTGTAGGCAAGGGTATCGGTGGTGTTCAGGTCGTAGTTCTGCGGTCCGTCCAGTGCCTTTTCCCACAGGCGCAGCAGGTAGCTGGCCAGCAGCGTCATCGACAGGTAGATGACCATCACGATGGCGGCGCTCTCAAAATAGGTGTACAGTGCGCCGACAACGCTCTTGTGGACAAAGAACAGGTCGGTGATGGAAATGACCGACAGCACCGAGGTGTCCTTGATGTTGATGATAAAGTTGTTGCCGATCTGCGGCACGATGTTGCGCAGCGCCTGCGGGAAGATGACGTGCAGCATCGTCTGCCAGTGGTTCATACCGATCGCCTTTGCGCCCTCGGTCTGACCGGGGTCAATGGACACAATGCCGCCGCGCACGGTTTCTGCCATATAGGCGCCCGTGTTGATGGACACGATAAAGAACCCGGCGCTCCACATCCCCATCTTGATGCCGAACACCTGCATCATACCGTAGTAGATGAACACCGCCTGCACGATCATGGGCGTGCCGCGGAACAATTCCACATAGCAGCGCAGGATAACGTGCAGCAGCTTGATCAAAAAGCGCTTCCATGCGGGGTCGCGCTGCTTGTCAACGGGGATAGTCTGCAAAGCGCCGACGGCAAAGCCGATCACGCAGCCAAAAAACGTACCCACCAGCGCCAGCAGCAGCGTTGTACCCGCGCCGCGCAGATAGCTGGGACCGTACTTGGCAAGAACCTTGGCACAGTTTGCCATAAACAATTCCATGGAAAATTCTCCTTTTGAACTGCCGCAGCCCCTGCCGCAAAAAACGGCAGGGGCAAGGGCAGAAATGTTCTTATTCGCTCAGGGGCTGGGCGGCAATGGCTTCGTCCATCAGGTCGTTGTAGTCGTCGGCAGTCATACCGGACAGTACCTTGTTGATGGCATCGCACAGGGCGGTGTTGCCCTTTTTCATCGAGATGCCGATGTTGATGTCCTCCTGGCTGACTTGGAAGTCGTTCTCACCGCCGCCGAAATCCAGCAGCGTAAAGTCGGGGTAGGCGACCAGCGCGGCCTGGGCGGTGGGGCGGTCGGTGACGACTACGTCGCAGGCACCGCTGTTCAGCGCGACCAGCATGGCGGGCGCGGTTTCCTGTGCGGCAAGAATGTTGCCGTTGGGAATCTGCGGCAGGCAGTTGTCATACCAGATGGTACCCAGCTGGCTGGTAGCGGTGGCGCCGTCAAGGTCTGCCACGCTCTTGGCATCGGCGTACTTGCTGTCCTTCTTGACCAAGGTCACGATGGAGGCGTAGTAGTACGGGTCAGAGAAATCGACCTGTGCGGCGCGCTCGGCGGTGATGGACTGACCGGCAATGACGCAGTCCACGTCACCGCTGGTCACGGCGGGGATCAGGCTGTCCCAGTCCAGCTTGACGATCTGGACATTCTGCCCCAGCGCCTCACCGATCTTCTTTGCCATAATGACGTCGTAGCCGTAGGCGTAGTCGCCGGAATCACGGATCTGAACGGCGCCGTTGGCATCGTCACTCTGCGTCCAGTTGTAGGGGGCGTAGGCGCACTCCATGGCAACGGTCAGGGTGGTGGGGTCGCCGTCCCCGTCGGGGACGCTGGGGTCCACGGCAGGGGAGGCAGCGCTCCCGCAGGCGGTCAAACCTAATGCCAGAACGGCGCTCAGCGCCAAGGCGGCAGTGTTCTTCAGTTTCATAATGCACTCCTTTTTTTAAATCGCAAAAATCCCTCTATACTTCCAAAAAAGCCCCGGCATCCTTAGCGGAATACCGGGACTTGGAACCTAAAATGCAGCCTCCATATGCGGCACATCGCGCAGCCGCGCCGTTGCGGCTTTACTAAGGTATCATACGCCCATTGGGCGGATTTGTCAAGAAATATCCGTATTTATATACAGGATATTCAAAATCACGTCAGGCAGGGGCTTTTTCGCTGTTGAGTTTGCTTGCCCGGTAGCTCTTGACGCTGGTCACCACAATGCTGATGCCCAGCACGATCAGCAGCACACCGATGATCAGCTGCAGACCGTTGGCGATGAACACCGCGCCCCAAGTGGTTTCCCCGGCGGGGATACCCACCGCTGCGGCGGTGCGGATTGCCTTGACCATCGCCATAACGCGCTGCACCAGCGCGGTAAAGGTGACGCAAAGCATAATGACCAGCGGGGGGAACAGCATTTTGTTGCTGCGTCCGGTCACCTTCAGGAACACGCACAGGGTAACCAGCACCAACGCGCTCAGCAGCTGGTTGGCAGAGCCGAACAGCGGCCAGATGTTGGCATAGCCGATCTGGGTCAGCAGGAAACCGAATGCCAGCGTCACAAAGGTGGAAAAATAGGTGTTGCACAGCAGCTTGCGCCAGCCCTCGGCGTGCTGCATATCGTCCACGCTGAACAGCTCCTGAAAGCTCATACGTCCGATACGCGCCACAGCGTCCAAGCTGGTCAGCGCCAAGGCGGAAACGCACATCGTCATAAAGACGGTAGCGGCATAAACGGGTACGCCGAACATCTCAAAGAAGCCGGCAACGCCGCGGCTGAAAATCTGGAACGGGGTACCGGCGGCGGGGGTGCCGTCCGCTGCGGCGGCAGCACCTGCCACGCAGAGCGCCAGCACTGCCAGCAGGCTTTCCAGCACCATGGCACCGTAGCCGACCTTGAGCATATCCTTTTCATTTTCCACGGTCTTGGACGACGTGCCGGAGGAAACCAGGCTGTGGAAGCCCGACACGGCACCGCACGCCACCGTGACGAACAGGATGGGGAACATCGTACCCAGCTTCTCGTTGGTAAAGCCGGTAAACACAGGCAGGTTCATCGTGGGGTGGGCGACCAGCAGACCGATGGCAGCGCCGCCGATCATACCGATAAACATAAAGGTGGTCATATAATCGCGCGGCTGCTTGAGCATCCACATCGGCAGCACGGCGGCAAAGAAGATATAGACAAAGGTGATGTAGCTCCAAGCTGCCTTGCCCAGAACCAGCGGGAAGCTGGCACCCACGGCGAAGGACAGCGCCAGAAAGACGATGCCGCAAACAGCTTCCTTCCAGCCGGAGAAGTTGAATTTCTTCTGCACAAAGCCGAACACAACGGCAAACAGCATAAACATAATGCTGACCATACCTGCCGCGCCGTTGGTGGTGGCAGCCTCGACGAGGGCGCCGTCGCTGCCGTAGGCGTTAAAGGTACCTGCGACCATATCGGCAAAGGCGGCAATGACAATGCCGCAGAACAGCCAGCAGAACAGCAGGAACAGCTTGCGTCCCGCCTTGCCGATGTACTTTTCGATCAGCATACCCATACTTTTGCCGTCGTTCTTGACCGAGGCATACAGCGCGCCGAAGTCGGTGACCGCGCCAAAGAAGATGCCGCCGATCAGCACCCACAAAAGAACGGGCAGCCAGCCGAACGCGGCGGCTTGGATCGCACCGGTGACAGGACCCGCACCGGCAATGGAGGAGAACTGGTGGCTGAACACCGTCCAGCCGTTGGTGGGGACATAATCCTTGCCGTCATTCAGGCGCACAGCCGGGGTCTTGGCGGCGGGGTCGATGCCCCATTTGTTGGCAAGCCAGCGACCATACCCGGCATAGGCTGCTACCAGGCAGACCGCTGCGATCAAAACGATTGCAAGCGTATTCATAATCCATTCCTCTTTTCTTAAACCTCTCAATAGACGCCCTGTCTATCTCTTGCGGTGTACTTACTGTAACGCTTTAGTGACGGTTTGTCAACGGTTTGTTCACACTTTAGCAATTTAGTAAAATTCACGTCACGAATGAGAAAAACTATCGTCACATTTGTCAAAAGAGATGCCTCTGTTCAGAATTTCCCTGCCATTTACCTTTTCACCGTTCAAGGTTTGCTTTTTCGCGCTGCTTACACAAAATAATTGTTGCTTTTTTGTCAAAGTCAATGTATAATAGGTACATAAGCGCGCAGAGTTCTTCTGCGGCTGGCTTTTATGATTAACTGGAGGTATGAACAATGCTGGTAAATGCTACCAATATGCTGCTCAAAGCACGCGACGGCCACTATGCGGTCGGTCAGTTCAACATCAACAATCTGGAATGGACCAAGAGCATCCTGCTCACCGCACAGGAGATGAACTCCCCTGTGATCCTCGGCGTTTCCGAGGGTGCCGGCAAGTACATGACCGGCTTCAAGACGGTTGCCGCTATGGTCAAGGCCATGGACGAGAGCCTGGGCATCACCGTTCCCGTTGCCCTGCATCTGGATCACGGCTCCTACGAGGGCGCTAAGGCCTGCGTCGCCGCCGGCTTCACCTCCATTATGTTCGACGGCAGCCACTACGCCATCGAGGAGAACGTTGCCAAGACCACCGAGCTGGTCGCTCTGGCTCACGACCACGGTCTGTCCATCGAGGCCGAGGTCGGCTCCATCGGCGGCGAGGAGGACGGCGTCATCGGTATGGGCGAGGTCGCCGATCCCGCTGAGTGCGCCAAGATCGCCGCGCTGGGCATCGACTTCCTGGCTGCCGGCATCGGCAACATCCACGGCAAGTACCCCGCCAACTGGAAGGGTCTGGACTTCGAGGCTCTGGATCGCATCCATGCCGCCACCGACAACATTCCTCTGGTTCTGCACGGCGGCACCGGCATCCCCGCCGAGATGATCAAGAAGGCCATCGCTCTGGGCGTTTCCAAGATCAACGTCAACACCGAGTGCCAGCTCAGCTTTGCTGACGCCACCCGCAAGTATATCGAAGCCGGCAAGGATCTGCAGGGCAAGGGCTTTGACCCCCGCAAGCTGCTGGCTCCCGGCGCCGATGCCATCAAGGCTACCGTGCGCGAGAAGATCGAGCTGTTCGGTTCTGCCAACAAGGCTTGATTTCTGCCGTAATACCGCAATAAATTTGCCCGCAGGCGTTTTTGCCTGCGGGCTTTTTTATTAAAATTCTTTTTCGTGACCTTTAAAAAATTCCCATGTAGCGCGCACATTTTCCAACTGCGTCCATCGTTTGGTCACTACCGGCTCTGCATCCAAATCGTACACACGCGCTCCCGGCATGGCCAGCAAAAAAGGCGAGTGCGTGGCAATGACAAATTGACAATTATAGAATCTGGCCGAATCATGCAAATATTGTGCAAGCTCCTGCTGACGTTGGGGCGAAAGACTATTTTCCGGTTCATCAAGAAGATACAAGGCATTCTCGCGGATACGTTCATTGAACACCGCAAGGGCGCTTTCCCCGTTGGATTGTGTGCGCAGATTGACCGGCAGCATCTGTCTTGCCGCCTGCGAGTTGGACAATCTGCGCGCAGCACTGACCTGCTTGAGTTCGTCATAATCCTTCATGCTGTGCAGCTGAAATTTCCGTCGCCGCAAATCATCTAAATCATCAAACAATTCTTCCCTCCGGGTGTCAATTCTATCGTTTACCGCCCTAAGGTCAAGCATATAATCAAAAACATCATCGCTGGTCAGTATCAGGCTGTTCCGTGGCACCGGGCGTTCTGTTTCGGCAGAGGAAAGCCCCACATAGCTATCAAAAAAAGGGGTTCGATTATACTCAGCGTGTCGTTGCAACCCCAACGCATCCGCCATCACGTTCAGCAAGGTTGTCTTTCCGGAGCCGTTGCCGCCATACAGGATCGTGATTTCCAAAAATTCCAGCGTAGGCAGGCAACGTTCTGCAAAAAGTCCAAACGGGTAGTATGAACTGTAACAATTTTGCTTAGCACGCCAGTTATCAGCCAGAAAACGTGCTTCATCCTCCTCACCGGGGAATCGAAACTTTGACAGGTAAATCATTTTCGTGCCTCCTTGTTTATATTGTAGCACAATCTTCCTCTCCTGCATAGCCTGTGGGCAGGAGGTGTTTGTATGCCCATTGGCAGTATTTTTGTCTATGTTTCGGTGGCGGGGCAGGCTGCGCCGCTGCCCGGTGCTCGCGTGCAGCTGTTTTCGGAGGCAGACGTTGCGCTGCAAAGCCTTACCGCCGACGAAAACGGTCTTGCCGCCTTTGATGCCCTGCCCGCGCCCGACAGGCAGTACAGCTTAAGCGAATCCAACACGCAGGTGCGCCCGTACAGCGTGTATGGGCTTGCCGTTTCTGCCGACGGCTGGCAGACCCGCCGGCTGGCGGGGGTGCAGGTGTTCGACGGTCAGCAGACGGTGGCGCGGGTGGAGCTTTTACCCGCAGAGGTTGCCGCGCGGGGGCGGCAGGGCGATGTCACGGAGATACCGCCCCACGCCCTGTTTGCCGGGGACGGCGGCACCGGTCCCGCCCCGCTGGAGTTTGACCCCGGCGAGGTGCTGAACGAGGTCGTCATCCCGCGCAAGATCACCGTGCATCTGGGGCGTCCCAGCGCAAACGCCCGCAATGTAACGGTAAGCTTTCAGCACTACATCGCCAATGTTGCCTCCAGCGAGGTGTACCCCACCTGGCCCGAGCAAGCCCTGCGCGCCAACATTTTAGCCCAAATCAGCTTGGCGCTCAACCGCATCTGGACCGAATGGTACCCCAGCCGGGGCTATACCTTTAATATCACCGGCTCGCCGGGGGTCGATCAGGCGTATGTGGCGGGGCGCACCGTTTTTGCGGTGATGGAGCGCCTGACCGCCGAGCTGTTTACCACCTATGTCCGGCGCAGCGGCGACCGCGAGCCGTACTATACCGAATACTGCGACGGGCGCACGGTGACCTGCCCGGGTATGAAGCAGTGGGGAACCGTGACCCGCGCCAAGGAGGGCAAAAACGCCCTGCAAATTTTGCGCTATTACTACGGCGACCGGGTGCAGCTTGTGACCAGCCGCAACATTGCCGCCATTCCGTCCAGCTATCCGGGTCAAAGCCTGAAACGCGGCAGCACCGGCACGGCGGTGCGTATAATCCAGCGGCAGCTTTCCCGCATTGCCAAGGATTACCCGTCCTTCGGCAAGCCCGCCGTGACCGGGCATTTTGACGAAACCACCGAAACCGCCGTCAAGCGCTTTCAGCGCCAGTTCGGTCTGAACGCCGACGGCGTGGTGGGCAAGGCAACGTGGTACAAAATCAGCTACATCTATGTCAGCGTCAAGGATCTGGCAGAGCTGACCAGCGAGGGCGAAACCGCCGAGGGGGCGCAGTCTGCCGGGTCGTGGCCGGGTACGGTGCTGCGGCGCGGCTCCACAGGCAGCCATGTGGAGCAGGTGCAGTTCTGGCTCAGCGGGCTTGCCCAGTACGACAGCGCCCTGCCCGACCCCGGCGTGGACGGGCGGTTTGGACCCACAACCGAGCGCGCCGTGCGCAGCTTTCAGCGTGCCAACGCCCTGACCGAGGACGGTGCCGTGGGGCGCGTGACGTGGCAGACGCTGTACCGCGCCTGGGTGCAGCTGCAAAGCGACCTCGGCGGCACCGCATGGCCGGGGCGGGTGCTGCAGCAGGGTGCTGCCGGGCAGGAGGTCCGGCTGCTGCAATTCTGGCTGCGGCTGGCGGCAGACAACTACACCGCGCTGTCCCCTGTGGAGGTGGACGGACAGTTCAGTGCCGCCACCACCCGCGCCGTGCAGGCGTTCCAGACGCAGTTCGGGCTGAATGCCGACGGCATCGTGGGGCGCACAACGTGGAACAAGCTCAAAGAGGTCGGCTTGGCAGTCGCCAATGACCTTGTCGCCCCCGACACCGCCCCCGGGCAGTTTCCCGGCACAATGCGGCAGGGCAGCAGCGGCAGGGGCGTGCGCGCCGTGCAGTTTTACCTGCGGCGGCTGGCGGCGTATTACAGCAACATCCCCGCCGTCACGGTGGACGGTCGCTACGGTGCCGCCACGACCCGCGCCGTCCGCGCATGGCAGGAGCAGGCAGGGCTTACCGTGGATGGCACTGTGGGCAGCCTGACGTGGCAAAGCCTGTATGACGCCGTGCAAAAGCTGGACACCAGCGGGGCGGTGGTGCGCGCCGCCGCCCTGCCCGCGCCCAAGCGCACCCTGAAGCCGGGGGACAGCGGCACCGATGTGCTGCGCTTAAACCGCACCCTGCTGTTCTTGGGGCAGTGGCTGCCAGACATCACCTTTTTAAGCAGCTTTGCCCCCAGCGACACCTTTGACCCCGAGTTGGAGATCGCCGTGCGCAGCGCACAAAATTACTTCGGTCTGCCGGAAACCGGGCAGGTCACACCGGAGGATTGGCGTGTCTTTGCCGGGGTCGCCAAAGAGCTGTTTGCCGCCAACCCCGCAGCCGCCGCACCTGAGCCGGACGGGGTTTGGCCTGCTGCCGCGCTGACGGTGGGCAGCAGCGGTCCTGCCGTTTTGCAGGTGCAGCGCTGGCTGAACCTGCTGGCGCAGGTGGATCAGACCGCCGACTTTGTGCCGGAAACCGGGCATTTTGACGAGATCACCCGCCAAGCGCTGGAAAGCTACCAGCTTACCGCCGGCTTGCAGCCCCTGGGCGTGGTGGATGCCGACACTTGGCAAAGCCTGCAATCAGCCGCCGAGCAGCTTTGCCGCGAACCGCAGCAGGGGGAGGGGTAAGGCTATGGCAAAATTGTTTGTGTACGACAGCTACAACGACAAATTCTACAAATACACCCTAAACGAAAACGACCCCATGCCGTACAGCTACGGCACCACCCTGAGCCTGCGGGAGTTCCGCGGCGCCAGCGGTGCCAACGTGCTGTGGACGACTACCGCCGCTATGGAGGCATGGAACCTGACCCGCCGCACCTACGGCGGTGCTATCCCCGTGGGGTACGCCTTCAAGCGCATCTGGGAGGGCGGTCACGGCACCGCCAGCCAGCACTATGCGGGGGTATCCTTTGATGTGGGGCAGGGTACCAACAACGCGATACGGCGCAAAATTTACAATGCCGCGCTGCGCAGCGGCGCGTGGGGCTATGTGGAGCCGCTTTCCATGACGCCCACTTGGGTACACTTTGACCGCCGCTACGGCACCCCCGCCTGCGCGGGTTCCACCGCGGGCTATCCCACCCTGCGCCGGGGACGCCGCAGCACCTATGTGCTGATTCTGCAGGATGCCCTGAACGCGCTCGGCTACTCGACCGGCACGCTGGACGGCGTGTTCGGCGCACGGACGGAAAGCGCCCTGAAAGCCTGCCAGCGCCGCTTCGGGCTGACGGCGGACGGCATCTGCGGCTGCGCCAGCTGGAAAAAAATCACCTCCGCCGTATTGGGCATCGGACGCACCTCCACCGTGATAGACCGCTGATTTTCCCACCGCACGATGCTGCACCGGCACCGTGCGGTTTTTGTATGGATTTTTGTATTTTCAGTGTCCCGCCGCCCGTCGGCGGGATTTTTGGTTTTTTCGCGCAATCGCGTTGGGTTTTTTCGCCAAAAATAATCACATTGCCCACTTGACAAGCCCCCTTATCCAAACTGTTGAGTGGAAAAGTTTTCCACATTTTGTGGAAAACCGCCTCGCTGCGGGTAGAAAAACCTTGCCGTTACGGTAGTTTTTAACACTTTCCACAGAGTTTTCCACACAGGGAAAACTTGCCCGCTTCTACGCTTTGTATAAAGTGCGATGCATCGCGGGGCGGCACTTTTGGCTATGTATTTTTGTTGTATTTTGGGGCATCTTGTAAATTTTGGCACAAATTTGCGGCAAAGCCGTAAAAAAAGATAGCCACGGCGCGGCAAATGTGGTATACTTGTATCTGTATAAGAATGACAAACTACTGGCAGGAGGCCCATCCATGGAAAAGTTCACCCGTGACCCCGCAACCGAGCGTACCGACACCCTAGTCTGGGGCAAAAACCCCGTTACCGAGCTGCTGAAAAGCGGCGGCGCGGTGGATACCGTCTACCTGACCGATTCGATCCCCCAGCCGGTGGCAGGCTATTACACCGCCCTTGCTAAAGAATGCGGCGCTGTCGTCAAGCGCGTACCCGCCAACAAGCTGCAAAAAATGTGCGGCACTGCCGAGCATCAGGGCGTTGCCGCCCGCGCCGCCGAGGTGGAATATGCCGCGCTCGACGATCTGTTTGCCGCCGCAGCCGCCAAGAATGAGCCGCCCTTTTTTGTGCTGTGCGACGGTGTCGAGGACCCGCACAATCTGGGTGCCATCGTGCGCAGCGCCTACCTGTGCGGTGCGCACGGCGTGGTCATCCCCAAGCGGGGCGGCGTCGGCGTGACCGGCACCGTGATGAAATCCAGCGCCGGGGCAGCGGCACGTCTGCCCATCGCCCGCGTACCCAATCTGGCACAGGCGATCCGCACCATCAAGGAGCGCAACGTTTTTGTCTACTGTGCCGACCTTGGCGGCGCACCGCTGTCCCAGACCGACCTTTCCGGCGCGGTGGCGCTGGTGCTGGGCAGCGAGGGCGCAGGTCCCGGCGCGCTGACCCGCAAGCTGTGCGACGCCGCCGTAACACTGGAGATGGCGCCCGGGCAGTCCACCGGCGTGGACAGCTACAATGTCAGCGTGGCAGCCGGCATTCTGTGCTATGATGTGCTGCGCTGCCGCACCCGCAAATAATATCGCATCGCCCATTTTTAAAGGGAGTCAAAACTATGCCTAGCAAACGTACTAACGATTCGGTGGATCGCATCCTGCAGGAGCTGAGCGTCCAGCAGACCGCAGCCGGTGTATCGGAAACGGTGACCGACCACCAGATCGACGAGATCCTGCGCAGCGTGGGGATATCCTCGGCGCCGCTGAGCGACGCCTCCGTTGCGTCCGACAATCTGGTTTTTGCCGAGCTGGAGGACACGCCCACACCGCGTCCCGCCGCACCAACGCAGCCCGCACCCCGCCGTACTGCGCCCCAGCCTGCCGCACAGACGCCCGTGTCCCAGCCTGCTGCCCCGCGGCAGACCGTGCCGCCCCGCCAGCCCGCTGCGCTGTCCCACACCGGCGGCGACACCACCAACACCAGCATCATCAAGGGCTTTCTGGTCAAGATGGCACCCGAAGGCGGCGCTGCCGGTGCCGAGGCGCTGAACGAGGGCAAAAACCAGTTTCAGAAATTTTTCCGGGAATCCGCCGCCGTCATCCCGGACGATATGGGGCGCATCCGCGAAACGGGCAAGAAAAAGCGCGGCTGGTTCGGCTTAAAACGCGCCGAGGAAACCGAGCAGTTTGTTCCCATCAACGTCGCCCTCAGCAGCCCCCACACGCAGGAGGATGCCCCGGCTGACGCTGCCCCCGCGCAGGAATATTTCCCCGACGCCGAGC
>ERZ1034691.300-NODE-300-length-39971-cov-27.219185_pt1 | contig 39971 bp, 28 predicted proteins | sample MGYA00520638_ERZ1034691 | MGnify/ENA primary metagenome ERZ1034691 (study PRJEB33766, sample SAMN09781763) | gut metagenome | biome: gut microbiome | host: Homo sapiens | place: Madagascar | study: EMG produced TPA metagenomics assembly of the PRJNA485056 data... | reverse complement strand
AATACAACACCAGGAGGAGACTCAGGAAGTAATACAACACCAGGAGGAGACTCAGAAAGTAATACAACACCAGGAGGAGACTCAGGAAGTAACACAACACCAGGAGGAGACTCGGGAAGTAATACAACACCAGGGGGAGACTCAGGAAGTAATACAACACCAGGGGGAGACTCAGGAAGTAATACAACACCAGGAGGAGACTCGGGAAGTAATACAACACCAGGGGGAGATACGGGCAAAGACAACCCTGAAGATGGCAAAGTAGAAGATACAGATAAATATACAATTTTAAATAAAGACTATTATTATTTATTAAAATTAAAATATCCGCCAGAAGCAGTATTAAAAGAATATAAAATAAAGGACGGAGAATGGAAAGAATATGATGAAGAAGGAATATTAATAGTAAAACCAGAGCATAAGGATCAAATATTAGATGAAAACGGAAATTTAAAAGGAAAAATACAAGATGAAAAAGGACAAGCTATAGATTTTAGTGGAACCATTCATATATTAGATATAGATTACGGAGATATTTACGAAAATATATCTATTAGATGGAATGCATATCCAGGTGAAGAACCTAAAATTATACCAAGCACAAAAAGTGCAAGCACGAGTGTAACAATAGGCATCTCATACAATAGTAATCTAGTAAAGAAACAATATAAATTAAAATACGCAGATGGAACAGAAAGTGAATGGAAAAACTACAGTGGACCATTTACAATAGAACAAAATCAAGTAACAATATATGCAAGAGGATTAAGCGAAAATGAAGTTTGGACAAAACAAGCATGTTATACTATAAAGAACATAGATATAGATCCACCAGAAATTGCAATAGAAGGAGATTTAGAAGGCAAAATAAGAAATCTAAATCTAAAAATAAAAGTAACAGATAAAAATGATATTGAAGTTATAAAATTTGCAGAAGGAAAACATACAAAAAGTTATTTTAGTGAAGACGGAGAAACAATTCAAAATTATGGAAGAAAATTGATACAAGAAAACGGAACATATACAATCTATGCAAAAGATTCTTTAGGAAACGATACAGTTTACGAATTTGAGGTAACAAACATAGATGAGTCAGCTGTTCCAAACCCAATATTTACACTAGATAAGGAACCATATGTATTCCAAGGAATAGATTGGTACCCATATGGAACAAAATTGACAATAACATATGCAGAAGATATGACAAATTTGGAAGGATGCTATAGTAGTAATGGAGGAGAAAGTTATAGTAGTAATTTTAGTAACAAAAGTCGTACAGAAACATTATCAGAAACAAAAACATGGTCAGCAAAAATAGTAGATACAACAGGAGAAGAAAGTGAGACCGTAACAGAAGAGATACATGTAATGGCGAGTCCATCAAGGTTACAAGACAACTATAAAGTAGTAGGAAATGTATATCCAGTATTGGTAACAGGACAAAATTCAGGAACGGTATATGGAACAGATGTATATAGAGTAGATTCATCAATAAAAAGAGCAGCATTACACATGGGACTAGTAAGTATAGGAGAAGAGAAAGTACTTAAAATTAAAGTTGTAGAATGTCCAGAAGAAGGATATGTAGCAAGTACAAGAAATGGTATAAGTACAAACCAAGCTGGAAATAGTAGTGGTTATGGATTTGTATTCATAGGAGACAATGGAGAAGAAGTAAAAGGACCAACAATAGAGAGCATAAGCCAAGTACCAGCAGATAATGAAATAATGATAGGAATAGAAGCACAAGCATATACAGGAGCAAATATAGCTAAATACTATTACAGAATAGATAGTGGTGAATATATAGAAAGTGACAACTCAACATATACATTTACAGAAGTGAAGGCATATGTAAATCATACAATAGATGTATATGTAAAAGATACAAGAGGATCAGTAAGTAAGGTAGAAACAATAACACAAAGAACAGCAAATAAAATACCAACACCAGTATTTACATTTGATAAAGAGCCATATGAGATAGACGGAATAAAGTGGTATCCATATGGAACAGCACTAACAATAACATATGCAGAAGATATGACAAACTTAACAGGATGCTATAGTAGTAATGGAGGAGAAAGCTATAGTAGTAATTTTAGTAGCAAAAGTCGTACAGAAACATTATCAGAAACAAAAACATGGTCAGCAAAAATAGTAGATACAACAGGAGAAGAAAGTGAGACCGTAACAGAAGAGATACATGTAATGGCAAATCCATCAAGGTTACAAACGAACTATTGGGTAGTAGGAAATGTATATCCAGTATTGGTAACAGGGCAAAATTCAGGAACGGTATATGGAACAGATGTATATAGAGTGGATTCATCAATAAAAAAAGCAGCAGTGCATATGGGACTAGTAAGTATAGGAGAAAAGAAAGTACTTAAAATTAAAGTTGTAGAATGTCCAGCAGAAGGATATGTAGCAAGTATAAGAAATGGTATAAGTACAAGCCAAGCTGGAAATAGTAGTGGTTATGGATTTGTATTCATAGGAGACAATGGAGAAGAAGTAAAAGGACCAACAATAGAGAGCATAAGCCAAGTACCAGCAGATAATGAAATAATGATAGGAATAGAAGCACAAGCATATACAGGAGCAAATATAGCTAAATACTATTACAGAATAGATAGTGGTGAATATATAGAAAGTGACAACTCAACATATACATTTACAGAAGTGAAGGCATATGTAAATCATACAATAGATGTATATGTAAAAGATACAAGAGGATCAGTAAGTAAGGTAGAAACAATAACACAAAGAACAGCAAATAAAATACCAACACCAGTATTTACATTTGATAAAGAGCCATATGAGATAGACGGAATAAAGTGGTATCCATATGGAACAGCACTAACAATAACATATGCAGAAGATATGACAAACTTAACAGGATGCTATAGTAGTAATGGAGGAGAAAGCTATAGTAATAACTCTAATTACAAAAAACGTATAGAGACATTATCAGAAACAAAAACATGGGCTGCAAAAATAGTAGATACAACAGGAGAAACAAGTGAGATAGTAACAGAAGAAATACATGTAATGGCGAGTCCATCAAGGTTACAAGACAACTATAAAGTAGTAGGAAATGTTTATCCAGTATTAGTAACAGGAAGCAATAGTGGATCAACAGTATATGGAACAGATGTATATAGAGTAGATTCAACAATACAAAGAGCAGCAGTGCATATGGGACTAGTAAGTATAGGAGAAAAGAAAGTACTTAAAATTAAAGTTGTAGAATGTCCAGAAGAAGGATATGTAGCAAGTACAAGAAATGGTATAAGTACAAACCAAGCTGGAAATAGTAGTGGTTATGGATTTGTATTCATAGGAGACAATGGAGAAGAAGTAAAAGGACCAACAATAGAGAGCATAAGCCAAGTACCAGCAGATAATGAAATAATGATAGGAATAGAAGCACAAGCATATACAGGAGCAAATATAGCTAAATACTATTACAGAATAGATAGTGGTGAATATATAGAAAGTGACAACTCAACATATACATTTACAGAAGTGAAGGCATATGTAAATCATACAATAGATGTATATGTAAAAGATACAAGAGGATCAGTAAGTAAGGTAGAAACAATAACACAAAGAACAGCAAATAAAATACCAACACCAGTATTTACATTTGATAAAGAGCCATATGAGATAGACGGAATAAAGTGGTATCCATATGGAACAGCACTAACAATAACATATGCAGAAGATATGACAAACTTAACAGGATGCTATAGTAGTAATGGAGGAGAAAGCTATAGTAATAACTCTAATTACAAAAAACGTATAGAGACATTATCAGAAACAAAAACATGGGCTGCAAAAATAGTAGATACAACAGGAGAAGCAAGTGAGATAGTAACAGAAGAGATACATGTAATGGCAAGTCCGACATATCTACAAACAAACTATAAAGTAGTAGGAAATATATATCCAGTATTGGTAACAGGGCAAAATTCAGGAACGGTATATGGAACAGATGTATATAGAGTAGATTCATCAATAAAAAGAGCAGCAGTACATATGGGACTAGTAAGTATAGGAGAAGAAAAAGTACTTAAAATTAAAGTTGTAGAATGTCCAGCAGAAGGATATGTAGCAAGTATAAGAAATGGTATAAGTACAAGTTCAACAGGATATAGTAGTGGATCATCAGGTTATGGATTTATATTCATAGGAGACAATGGAGAAGAAGTAAAAGGACCAACAATAGAGAGTATATTAAGTAGCAAAAAGAATGCTATAGAAGTAAAAAATAATGCAAAAGCATATAATGGAGCAACAATAGAAAAATACTATTATAGTATAAATAACGGACAATATGTTGAAAGCACACAAAATAGCTATACATTTACAGGACTTACAGAAGGCACAGAATATACGATAAAAACATATGCAAAAGATAGCAACAATTCTTCAACTATAATAACCGAGAATAAAACTATGACAGGAGATTTTCCAGATGGATTAACAGTAATTAAAAGTTCAGGAAATCTTACTTCATATAGAGGAAGAAACAATTTGATATTAGGAGTATTAGTAACAGGAAGCAATAGTGGAAGTCTTTGGGGAACAGAAACATATACAGATGATTCAAGTTTGGCAGCAGCTGTTGTTCATATGGGAATAGCAAAAGCAAATCAAACAGTATTAGTAAAAGTTCAAATACTACCAGGACAAGAAAGTTATTCAGGAACTACGCAAAATGGAATTACTTCATCTAATTATAGTAGTTATTCGGGAAGTTACAAAATATTAGACGGTGGACCAACAATAGAAAGTATTACTCAGGTACCTGCAGATAATGAAATAACAATAGGAATAGAGGCACAAGCGTTCAGAAATAAGAGTATTCCTAAATATTACTATAAGTTAGATGATGGAGAGTACATAGAAAGCTCTTCTGCAACATATACATTCTCGAATATAGAACCTTATGTAATACACAAAGTATCTGTTTATGCAAAAGATACAGAGGGATTCTCAAGTGAAGAAAAGACAATAAATATAAAAGTATCGGGAAAAGTAACTTTATCTGGATACTCATTGATTTATAATAATGATTATGGATTTGTAAATGATGGAGACACAGTTGTTCCAAATAATATTGGAATTCATGGCACTACAGCAAATAGTTATATAGTAATAGACCTAAGTAATTATTCAGAAGATAGTACTCATACAGTTTCTATAGAGGCCGAAGTAAGTAGCGAAAACAACTATGATTTTGGATATGCTACTCTTACAACAGATTCAACAGCACCTGCATATAATTCTGAAGAAGGTAGATTTGTATATATATCTGGAACTGTTGAAAATCAAAAATATACTTTATCAGATATTGCAGGTGGAAAAAAATATTATTTACATTTAGGATATAGGAAAGATGGAAGTAATAATTCTGGAGATGACAAAGTTATATTTAGAAACTTAGAGGTTCAATAATATAATATAAAATTTTGGAGGAAGATATGAAAAAGAAAAAAATTATCATTATATCAATTATTATTTTAGTTATTATAGCTATAGGTGTAGGCGTAATAGTTATAAATAATAATAAAAAGAAAGACGAAGTGGTTGAAGAAGAACCTGTAGTAAGAGTAACTGGAAAAGCTGTTGAAGATAGAGAAACAAAAGAATATAAGTTATGTGACATAAAGATGACTGCAAAAAAGCAAGAAACAGAAGTAGTAATAACAGTGAAAAATATTTCAGGTAAAGAAACAAAAGCAAGAGATGTGTATATTAAGTATTTAGATGATCAAAGTAATGAAATTGGAAAGACAAGAATTCCATTACCAAAAATGAAAAAAGATCAAGAAATCACATTATCAACAATAATTACACAAGATCTAAAAAATGCAAAAGATTATAAAATAGACTATTAAAAGATAGAATAAAAATTGAGGTACAAATGTACTGCAATTTTTATTTTATTTGAAATATTATATAAAAAATAAACCATCTACTTTTGAATAAGTATATGGTTTATTAAAACATAATTGGTGCGCCATAGAGGATTTGAACCTCCGACCATTTGATTAAGAGTCAACTGCTCTACCAACTGAGCTAATGGCGCAAATATAAAGTTAACAACATAATAATTATAAAACTATTAGAGGGATTTGTCAATATTTTTTTATCTGCTAACGTTGTAATCTATATAAAAATATGGTAATATATAAAAATGAGGGGTGAGAACTATGTTAAAAATGTATAATACAGATTTTGAAACAAATGTAACAGTAGAGACGAAAGAATATAAAAAAGGGAATTGGATTAATATGGTATCACCGACAGAAGATGAAATTCATGAAGTATGCAATAATATAAAAATCAGTGAAGACTTTATTCAATATGCTCTTGACTATGAAGAAAAAGCCAGAATAGACGTAGAAGATGATGACAATACAATCTTATTTATTGTTGATATACCAATCATAGAAAAAGAAAGTGGAGCGAAGGTATACAGTACAATGCCAATAGGAATAATTTTTGTAAGAGATGACTATTTTATAACAGTATCCTTGGCAAAGAATACAATCATAGACTCTCTAGAGAAAAATAAAAATATTGTTACATACAAAAAAAGCAGATTGCTTTTACAAATATTCTATTCAAACGCACAGCTTTTCTTAACATTATTAAAAAGACTTAATAAAGAGACAGAGGTTGCAGAAAGTGTATTAAAAAATTCGATGAAAAATAAAGAGTTATTGAAATTACTTAGTTTGAAAAAGGGATTAGTATATTTTACAACATCATTAAAATCAAATGAAGTCGTAATGGAAAAAACTCTTAGAGGAAATTTAATTAAACTATATGAAGAAGATGAAGATATATTAGATGATGCAATTATTGAAAATAAACAAGCAATAGAGATGAGCAAAATATATAGCGACATTTTAACAGGTACTTTAGATGCATATGCATCTATAATATCAAATAACCTAAATAGTGTAATGCAATTTTTAACATCAATTACAATTATTTTGGCAATACCAACAATGATATCAAGTTATTGGGGTATGAATGTACCAGTGCCAATGCAAAATAATCCATTTGGATTTATTACAATTGTACTATTCTCACTAGTGCTTGGTCTAATTGCTATATTATGGTTAAAGAAAAAAGAAATGCTGGGATAAAAAGGAGGAAATAAAATGCTAACAGCAACAGGGGTTACCATCAGATTTGGTAAAAGAACGTTATTTGAAGACGTAAATATTAAATTTAACAAAGGATGCTGCTACGGTATTATTGGAGCAAATGGGGCAGGAAAATCAACATTTTTAAAAGTTCTATCAGGAGAGTTAGAACCTAGTAAAGGAGAAGTTTCTAAAGAAAAAAATGAAAGATTATCTGTTTTAAAACAAGATCACTTTGCATTTGAGGAATATACAGTAATTAATACAGTAATTATGGGAAACGAAGAACTATATAAAATTATGCAAGAAAAAGATGCAATATATGCTAAACCAGATTTTTCAGAAGAAGATGGTATGAAAGCAGCTAAATTAGAAGAAAGATTTGCTGAACTTGATGGATGGAATGCAGAATCTGATGCAGCAGTACTTTTAAATGATTTAGGAATTGAACCAGAAAATCATTATAAATTAATGAGCGAATTAGAAGCAAAAGAAAAAGTTAAAGTGTTACTTGCTCAAGCATTATTTGGTAATCCAGATATTCTTTTATTAGACGAGCCTACAAACGATTTAGACTTAAAGAGTATTAACTGGTTAGAGGAATTCTTAATAAATTTTGAAAATACAGTAATTGTTGTATCACATGATAGATACTTTTTAAATAAAGTATGTACACATATTGCTGATGTTGATTTTGGAAAGATTAAAGTATATCCAGGAAATTACGATTTCTGGTATGAGTCTAGTCAATTAGCTTTAAAGCAAATGAAAGATGCAAATAAAAAGAAAGAAGAAAAAATAAAGGAATTACAAGACTTTATTGCTAGATTTAGTGCAAATGCATCAAAATCAAAGCAAGCAACATCAAGAAAAAAGACATTAGAGAAAATTGAATTAGATGAAATTAAACCATCTAACAGAAAATATCCATACATAGACTTTAAACCAGATAGAGAACCTGGAAAGGAAATATTGCAAGTTAAAAATATTACCAAAACAGTTAATGGAGAAAAAATATTAGATAATGTAAGTTTTACAGTAAAGCCAAATGATAAAATAGCATTTTTAGCAGATAATGAAAATGCGAAAACCTTACTATTCCAAATAATTGCAGGAGAAGTTGAACCTGATGAAGGTGAGCTTGTATGGGGAACTACAATTACATCAAACTATTTTCCAAAGGATAACAACTATTTATTTGAATCTGATTTATCAATTACAGATTGGTTAAGAGGATATTCAAAAGATCCAGATGAAACATATGTTAGAAGTTTCTTAGGAAGAATGTTGTTTTCAGGAGAAGAGGCTTTGAAAAAAGTAAATGTATTATCAGGAGGAGAAAAAGTAAGATGCGTTCTTTCTAAAATGATGCTATCTGGAGCAAATTTATTAATATTTGATGAACCTACTAACCACTTAGATATGGAAAGTATAACAGCACTAAACGAGGGTATGGCAAAATTTAAAGGAATAATTCTATTTACTTCACATGATCACCAATTAACACAAACTGTAGCAAATAGAATAATAGATATAAAAGCAGATAAAGTTGTAGATAGAGAAGTTACATATAATGAGTATCTAGGAATGGAATAATAGGGGGAGAATAAAGTGTTTTGTAATAAATGTGGAGCGCCCGTAGATTTAACAGGAAAGTTTTGCACAAAGTGTGGAAATACTTTAGAGAATTATCCACATGAGGGAAGCGTAATATTTGCAAGAATAAATCAACTTACTGGAGTAATAATGCCAGTAGATGTTTATATGGATGGAAAACTTGTAGCAACTTTAAATGCTGGAAGAGAAGTAAAAGTACCAATGACAGTTGGAAAACACAGAATTGCATTTAATGTATGGAAAGAAAACGGTGAATATGAAATAGAAACAACAATAAATAATCCAAATATAAAGGTTACTTTTAAACAAACAATGGGACTAGTAGTACCGAAACCTAAAATTGTAAGTATTGTAAATGTATAAAAATATAAAATAAAAAATTATACCTTAAAAATAAATAAAATATTTATATTGAGGTGTAATTTTTTTATGCAAATTTTTGAAATATATTGAATATAAGATAAAATAATGATAAGATGCAGATAATAAAAAGAGAGGTGAAGCGTATGATTAATATAAGACCTGTATCAGACCTAAGAAATAAATATCCAGAAATAGAAGAGTTGGTACTAAAAGAAGACGAGGCAGTATATTTAACCAAAAATGGGTATGGTTCAATGGTAGTAATGAGTTTACAAAAATACGAAGAATTAATAAGTGGAAAAGAATATAGTGAATATATAGAGGATGCCCTAGACGAAGCAGAAAAGGAAGCAGAAAATGAAAATACTAAATATTTAACACATGAGGAAGTGTTTGATACTTTAAGGAGGAATTTGGATGAATAAAAAAATTCAAATAAGATACCTCCCATCATTTTATAAAGATCTAGAAAAAATTATAAAATATATAAGGTACAAATTGAATAATACAATTGCTGCAAGAGAATTATTAAAAGATATAGAAAAAGAAATAGAAAAGAGAAGATATAATCCTAAATCATATGAAAAATATGATTCTTACAAAAAAAGAAAAGATATCTATTATAAAATTCATATAAAAAGTTATATTATTTTTTACATAGTAAAAGATGAAACAATGGAAGTACGAAGGATTTTGTATGGGAGAAGAGATTTTAAAAAAATTATATAAAATAAGAAAGGAATAAAAAATGAATATTACAGAAGAATTATCACAAGAGTTAAATATTAAAGTATCACAAGTTGATGCAACTATAAAATTAATTGATGAAGGAAATACCATTCCCTTTATTGCACGTTATAGAAAAGAAGTAACAGGTGGTTTATCTGATGAAACATTAAGAGATTTAGGAGAAAGACTAAATTATCTAAGAAATCTAGAAGCAAGAAAAACTGAAGTTACAAATTCTATTGAAGAACAAGGGAAAATGACAGATGAAATAAAAGAGGCTATTAGCCTTGCTAAAACTTTAGCAGAAGTAGAAGACATTTACAGACCATATAAACAGAAAAAAAGAACAAGAGCTACTATTGCAAAAGAAAAGGGACTAGAGCCACTTGCAAACATTATATATGAACAAAAAGAAACAAGACCTATAGAAGAAATTGCAAAAGAATTTATAACCTCTACTGTGGATAATGTGGAAACAGACCAAAAAAATGATAAAAAAGTTGTGGATATTTCAGATGCAATTTCAGGTGCATTAGATATTATTGCTGAAAATATTTCTGATAATGCAGACTACAGAAAGAACATTAAAAGAATTTGCTATAGAGAGGGAGTTATAGTAACAAAGGCATCAAAGCCAGATGAAAAATCTAGTTATGAAATGTATTACGACTTTTCCGAAAGTATTAATAGACTTCCAAGTCACAGAATACTTGCAATTAATCGTGGGGAAAAAGAAGAATTTTTAAAGGTAAAGATAGATAAGCCTGAAGATAAAATTATAAACTTTATGGAAAAAGATATAATTAAGGGACAAACTCAATTTACTACATATTTACAAGAAACAATATTAGATAGTTGGAAAAGATTAATAGAGCCTTCAATAGATAGAGAAATTCGTTCAGATTTAACGGAAAAAGCAGAGGAAAAGGCTATAAAAGTTTTTGGAAAAAATGCTAAACAGCTATTACTTGGAGCACCAATAAAGAATTTAACTGTAATAGGATTTGACCCTGCATATAGAACAGGATGTAAAATTGCAGTTATTGATGAAACTGGAAAAGTGCTAACTACAACTACAATTTACCCAACAGAACCACAAAATGATGTTGAAAAAGCAAGTAAAGAATTATTAGATTTAATAAAAAAATATGATGTAAATATGTTTGCGATAGGAAATGGTACAGCATCAAGGGAGTCTGAAATATTTGTTGCAGACGTAATAAAGCAAGCAAAAGAAAAACTAGGAAAAGAAGTTCATTATGCAATTGTATCTGAAGCTGGAGCATCTGTATATTCTGCATCAAAGCTTGCAACAGAAGAATATCCTGATATTAATGTATCTTTAAGAGGAGCAATATCAATTGCAAGAAGATTGCAAGATCCACTTGCTGAACTTGTTAAAATTGATCCAAAATCTATAGGAGTAGGGCAATACCAACATGATGTGGACCAAAAGAAACTATCTGAAAGCTTAACAGGAGTTGTTGAAGATGCTGTTAATAAGGTTGGAGTTGATGTAAATACAGCTACACCATCACTTTTATCATATGTATCTGGAATTAATAAAACTGTAGCTAATAATATTGTAAAATACAGAGATGAAAACGGAAAGATAAAAGAAAGAAAAGAGCTTTTGAAAGTATCGAAATTGGGAAAGACAGCGTTTGAACAATGCGCAGGATTTATTCGTATATTTGATGGAAAAAATCCATTAGAAACAACAGCAGTTCACCCTGAAAGTTATGATATCGCTGAAAAATTACTTGCGTTAATAGGGTATAAAAAGGAAGATTTAACAAATAAAGAAACATTAAAAGAAATAAAAACAAAACTTGAAAGCTTAAATATAAAAGAAACATCAGCAAAATTGGAAGTAGGGGAAATGACATTAAAAGATATTATATCTGAACTTTCAAAGCCAGGAAGAGATCCAAGAGAAGAAATGCCAAAGCCGGTTTTAAGAGAAGATGTTTTAAAATTTGAAGATTTACAAGAAAATCAAATTTTAACAGGAACAGTAAGAAATGTAACCGATTTTGGAGCATTTGTTGATGTTGGTGTTAAACATGATGGCTTAGTTCATATTTCTGAAATGAGCAATGGATTTGTAAAAAATCCATCAGATGTAGTATCTGTTGGAGATATCGTTAAAGTAAAAGTTATTGGAATTGATAAAGAAAGACAAAAAGTTAAATTGAGTATGAAGATATAAGAAAAGAGCACCTAAATAAGTACAGAATATACTTATTTAGGTGCTTTTATATAAAATTTTATAAGTCCACAAATAATTTTTGTAAAAACTTTTGTATAATACTTGAATAATAAACAAATGTTTGATACAATAATCCTATATAAAGATAGGAGATGATAATATTGAGCAATTTACAAGCAGAAGAATATAAAAGTTTTGAACAAATAAAAAAGATTAGAGATGATGGAACAGAATATTGGAATGCAAGAGAATTAAGTGAGGTATTACAATATGTTCAGTGGAGAAATTTTGCTAAAGTAATTGATAGGGCAAAACTTGCATGTAGAAATAGTGGAAGAAATATAGACGACGATTTTGCTGAGGTCAGCAAAATCGTTGAAGCAGGCGCAACACAGAAAAAAGTAATTAATTATGAGTTGTCAAGATATGCTTGCTACTTAATTGTGCAAAATGGAGATCCAAGAAAAGAAGTTATTGCATTAGGACAAACATATTTTGCAATTCAAACAAGAAGGCAAGAGGTAGCTGATTATTTTAATCAATTGGATGAAGATAATAAAAGATTAGTAATTCGTGGAGATGTAAAACAATGGAATCAAATGCTGTTAGAAGCAGCACATAATGCAGGTGTAATAACAAATGAAGAATATGCAGAATTTCAAAATGCAGGCTATATGGGATTGTATGGTGGATTGACTGTAGATGATATACATAAGAGAAAAAGGTTAAAAGATAATGAGAAGATATTGGACTTTATGGGAAGTACAGAACTGATTGCTAATTTATTTAGAATATCACAGACAGAAGAAAAACTAAAAAGAGATAAAGTACATAGTTGTAGCAAAGCAACTAATACACATTACGAGGTAGGAACAAAGGTAAGAAAAGCAATAGAGGATATTGGAGGAACAATGCCAGAAAATTTACCAACACCGGAAAAGAGTATCAAGCAAGTTGAAAAAGAGCAATTAAGAAGATTAAAAGATAAGAAAACTAAATTAATGCTAGACGAGTAAAAAAGTATTATATGAAAAAAGTATTTATTCCTATAATAAAAGACCGAGATTTTCGGTCTTTTATTTATATTTTTCTTGAATTTCTAATATTTTATCATAATCATTATTTAGAATATCTAAGAATACTTTTGCTATTTGCGGATCGAATTGTGTTCCAGAACATCTTTCAATCTCAGATTTTACAACTTCTATATCTAATGCATTACGATATGTTCTTTTTGATGTCATTGCATCAAATGTATCAGCAACAGCTGCAATTCTTGCCATAAAAGGAATTTCCTCTCCTTTTAATTTTCCTGGATATCCATTTCCATCATATCTTTCATGATGGTGTTTAACGATAGGAATAATATCTTTAAATACCTCTGCATTGCAAAGAATATGTGCACCTATTGATGGATGGTTCTTTATTTGAGAATATTCATCATCAGTAAGCTTTGATTCTTTTAAAAGTATACTATCAGGTATTCCTATTTTTCCAATATCGTGGAATAGGCCACCAACTCTAAGTGTTTTTAAATCTTCCTCAGACATATTAAGCTTTTCTCCAATTAGAACAGAGAACTCAGAAACTCTATCAGAGTGTCCTCTTGTATATGGATCTTTAGCTTCAACTGTATATCTTAAAGTTTGTATACTATCAAGATAAGCTTTTTCAAGCTTTTCATAAGTTTGAGATAGTTCCTCATTCATTCTTTTTATTTCATTCATCTGTTCAATTGATTTTATTCCAGACTCGATAAGTAATAAAAGTTGATCGAATTTATCACTTTTTTCACAGTAACCTTGAATGTCTAACATTCTGATTGTTTCAAGTGGTGGAGCTAAATCCTTATGACCAGTTAGTAATAAAATATACAGTTCTTTATCAAACTTTCTAATTTCCTCTACAACTTGATCACCATGGATAGGATCCATAATAAAGTCCAAAATCATTAAATCAAAATGTTCATTTCTAACACGCTCAATAGCCTCTAAAGGGTTTGTAACTCCTGTAAAGTTATATCCAGATCTTTTTAAAAATATAGATAAAGAATCAACAATACCTGATTCATCATCAACAGCGATAATTTTATATCCATTAGAATTTTCAGCTTGTAAGTTATTTTTTCTCATTATATCACCTCTATTTATACTACCATATTATATTCATACTTTTAGACAAAAATCAAGGTGGTAAACAAAAAAAGTCGAAAAATGGTTAAAATTAAGCCTAAAATAAAACTCTATACCAAAAAGTATAGAGTTTTATTAATTATATTTTATTCAACTGGTATTATGATATGGAATGTAGTGCCTTTGCCTTGTTCTGTTTCAAATGTAATATTTCCGTTAAAGTGTGCACGAATCGTTGAATATGACATAAACAATCCAAGACCTGTTCCATTTTTTCCTTTAGTTGTTATCATTTCTTTAAATAATTTTTCTTCAACTTCTTTTGGCAGACCACCTGCAAAGTCTTGTATAGAAAGGACTATATTATTTCCATCTCTATCTACAATAAAGTTAATTTCTTTATTTGGTACTCCGTTATATGCTTGTATAGAATTTGATATCATGTTATTAATAACTTGTACCAAGCTTACTATATTACCATGTAATGTGGTTGAACTTGAAGTGTTCATTTGAACATTAAGAACAACTAAAGCATTTTTAAGTTCATGTTTCATTAAGATATCTACTCTTTTTACAAGTTCATCTATATCAAAAGATACAACTTGTTCTTCTGAAAGAGTAACAGCTTGTCCTTTAACAGTTGTGATTACATCTGACATATATGCTGTATATGTTTTGATTTTTTCTATCCATTCTCTCATATCTTTTGCAATATCGTGGTGATCATCGTTAGTAACTTCAGGATCACCAATAGATGAATCATATTCTTTTACTAAGTCTGTTAATCCTTCAGCAGCTCCTGATATAGACATGATAGGAGTTTTTAAGTTATGTGCAATACCACCAATTAATTGTCCAAGTGATGCTAGACGTTCTCTTTCCATAAGTAGTTGTTGGTTATTTTGAATTGTTTGCATATCAAGCATGTGCTGGGTGGTCTCCTTAAAGAGAATAAGTGTACCAAGAAAGTTTCCATCAGAAATAATACTATTAATTTCTATATTAAAATATCTTTCTTTAGTACTAAATTTTTTCTCAAAATGAAATGTTTGACTAGAGTTTCTTACCTTTTCAACACATGATTTTAGAAGATTAGTATCAACAGGGAAATAGTTAAATTTTTGTATTAAATCAAATATATTTAAACCTCGTATTTTTTTATCTTTTAAATCAAACATGGTAAAGAGTGTATTGTTAAAGTCTGAAATATTATTGTTTTCATCTAATACTAAATATCCGTCAGAGATCCTGTTTACAATTCTTTGTAATGCAATAGGTGTTACTTTCATTAAGCCAAATTTGAAAATTGCAAAGGCAAAGAAAAAAATTGTAAGTGTAAATGAAATTGGCGTAATATATATTTTTGATGGAACACCAAATAATCCTATTAAATTAACACTAAGAGGAATAATAGCACCTATAATAATAAAGATAGATTGCATTGAGAAAACACCAGAAGTTTTAAGAGAACTTCTTAAAAAATAAACAATACTAATGGCAAAAAGCAAAAACGTATATATACTATGCACCATAAAATACTTACCAAATACAGTATCTGCCGTGTTTGTATCATAATGAATATAAAACAGATGATGAAAATCATTTGTCCATAATATTAATATAGATGTAATTGGAATAATTAAAAGCAGTAAATACCTTTTTTTAAAGTTTATTTTAGTTTTTGAAAATATTAAGGCAAAGAAGAAAAATGCTACACATAAAAAGCACCCTCCAAATGCAGCAGTATATTCAAAATAAACTGGTGGAATAGAAGTATTTTGACACAATATTTGTGCAATTAAACTGATAGTCCAAATTAACATCAAAACGACAAGTGAAATAAAAGAATAATATATTTGGGTTTTATTTCGTTGCTTTGTTTTTATGATCCATAATAAGAAAAACATAATAATTGCAGAAACCATCAAAATCAATAAATAGTTTAAATCTTTCATATAAAATAATGTACCTCCTTTTATTATTATATGTAAAATGCAGCTCCAGCCAAAGCTAGACTAAGAGTTGCATTTTACAAAAATTAAGAATTTAAATATTTAATGTATTTTTTTAAATATTTAACATCAATTTTAGGCCAACTAAATCCAAATTTATATAAAAAGGCTTTTGTGAAGTCAGATTTAATATGAATATTAGATTTATATTCCAATTGCTTGTTAGGACCAAGATCATTTATAATTCCGTTAATGATAGTTGTATTTTCAGTATTAACTAATATATTATTAATTCTATCTTCAAATTCTTGTGCTGATAAAATCTCAATTGGAATGTTATTTGACTTAAAAATTTCCAAAAGAGAATTCATGTACACATGAGAATCATCATATAAATGATATACACAAAAATCCTGTACGAAATTTTGAAGGAGAATAACAATTGCCTGAGCACAAATATCTACGGGAGTAAACTCAATATACATGTTTACCAAGTTTTCAGGAATATAGCCTAAATTCAAGAAAGTTTTTATACGATTATAAAAGGCATTCTCAGTGTTATTTATTTGAAATAAACCATCACTGTAACGATTAGTTATATTTCCTAAACGTAAAATTTGAGCTTGTAAACCATTGTTTGATATATTTTCCAAGATATTTTTTTCAGCTAAGAATTTACTTTTAATATACTCATTGTTTAAAGTTTGACCAATATATAAATTGTTTTCAGAAAAATCTGTACCTATGTTAGCAGAGTTAGTTCTATCTTGGTAGCTACCATCTAAAGAAAGGTTTCCTGAAACACTTAAAGACGAAATGTGTAACAGTCTTTTGCTATTTTTAATGCATATATTAATTAAATCTTGTGTTAAGTCAATATTTATCTTTTTAAATATTTCGGATTTTCCATAATGCTTTACGATAGCAGCTGCATTAATTATAATATCAATACTATCCATTAACTTTTTATATGCATTTACATCTAATCCCAAGTTAGGTTCTAAAATATTAGAACGTATAATAAAAATTCTTTTATCTAAATAATCATCTAGCTCATTTTTAAAATAATAATGAAGTAATCTTAAAAATCTTGCTTGGGCTGTTTCATTATCTTTATCGCGAATAATGCAATAAACATTACCAGTATCATTTTTTATAAAATCATATAAAATGTGTATGCCAACGAATCCATTTCCACCGAGTAAAAGTATATTGTTATTTTTCTTACTTTTTACAGTTGGTAACATAGATGAAAGATTTGAAATGATATTTTTATCAAGTAGAGTTTGAATCTTTGATAAATCATTGTTAATTGTAAGGTTATCACTAATATTTTTATGAGTAGATGCTAACTCACGAATTGTATGGTATTTAAAAATATCAGAATAGGCTATATTAATATTATAAGATAACAGCTGAGTTTTAAAATTAATTGCTAGTAGAGAGTCCGCTCCAATATCAAAAATATCATCATCAATTCCAACTTCAGTATGAAGGAGTTTTTTCCATATAGAACAGAATAATTTTTCAAGATCTGTTCGTGGCGCAGTATATATACTTGACTGTTCTTTTGGAATTTTATAAGTCTCTAATTCTCTTTTATTAATTTTTCCATTTAAAGTGATTGGAAAAGTATCTAATTGAATAATATATCTTGGTATCATATACGATGGCAAGATAGAAGACAATTGTTTTCTAATAGATAATGTTTCTATCTTATCACTTGCAGTAAAAAATGCTATTAAAGTAGGCTGTGGATCTTTTCGACAAATTACAATAACATTATTTATATTAGGGATTGTCAAGAATTGTTTCTCTATCTCTGATAACTCAATTCTAAGTCCGTTAATTTTTACTTGAAAATCTTTACGACCTATATATTCAATCTCTCCATTTTCCATGTATCTAGCCATATCACCAGTTTTATATAATACAGTGTTATCAAAAGGACTAGAAACAAAACTTTTTTTAGTTAAATCTAAATTATTAATATATCCATTTGCAACTCCATCACCAGAGATACACATCTCGCCATTTACTCCAATTGGGCATAAATTCATATTCTTATCACATATATAAATACGAGTGTTAAAAAAAGGAGTTCCAATTGAAATATCATTAGCATTAATAATCTCTTTGCTAGAACAACAAGCGGTAGCTTCAGTTGGACCATAGCCATTAAATATATGGGAATGTGGAGCTGATTTTTTTATTTTTTCATACAAATTGTCTGGAAAAACTTCTCCACCAAGTTGAACTACTTTAACGTTATTCCAATTGTGGTATGTATCCAATAATAAATTCATTCGAGAAGGTGTAGTTAAAATAAAGTTAACATTTTCATTTTCTATCAGTTTATTAGTATAAACTGGTATCTTCTGCTCTTCTTCGTTTGTTAATATAATAGTTCCGCCCGACAATAAAGGAATGAATGTTTCAACAATGAACATATCAAAAGCAATGCTACTCATACTCAAAAAGTTTTTGCAGGTCGTTGTATGAAGAACCTTTTGATAATTATATAGTAAATTTATAATACCGAGTCTTTTAAGTTGCACACCTTTTGGAAGACCAGTAGAACCAGATGTATAAATGATAGCAAAAGGATCTTCATTATTACTAGAAAGCTCAGCGTTATCCACACTATAATTCTGATAAGGAATGTCATCAATATAAAATGGAGATATATTATCTACTCTTTCAAAATCGTAATCTGTAAATAAATGTGTAGAATGTGCATTTTCTAACATATAACAAATACGATCATGGGGCAGACTATTGTCAATTAACATATAAGCCGCACCAATTTTTAATATTCCAAGCATAACATAAAGTAAATTAGGAGTTCTAGGAAGCAATATTCCTATTATTTCATTAGATTTTACTCCTTGGGAGCTAAGAAAATGTGCTATTTGATTAGCTTTTTTATTTAGCTCATCATAGGTAATTGAATAACCATTAAAGCGAATTGCTATTTGACTTGGATTAAGTTTTACAATATCCTCAAAGATTTTTATTAATGCAATATTTTTGTCATAGTATAGAGGAATATTGCCAGTCATCTTAGTAACATTTGTAAATTCTTCAGTCGTTAACATGTTAAGGTTTCCAATATTTGTATTAGTATTATCTAAAACAGAGGATATTAATACCAAATAATGGTCTAAAAATTGTTTCATAAACAGCTCAGAGAAAAGGTCAGTAGAATACTCTAATCGAGCTTTAATATAATCAGAGCCAGGAGTCAACTCAAGTGAAAAATCAAATTTAGAAACATTGGTAGAATGTACATAGACATCTGATTTTATGTTTTGAAGGTTTAAATCTACTGATTCCTCATTTTGGTAAACAAACATAGTATCGAACAAAGTGTTCCTACTAAGATCTCTAGTTATATTCAAGTCTTTTACTAGCTCATCAAAAGGGTAATCATCATTTTCAAAACAAGTAAGAACATTTTGATTTACAAAATTTAAGAATTCAGTAAATTTTAGTGTTGGTTCAATGTTTTGACGAATAGCAATTGTATTTACAAACATACCTAAAATATTTCTAAAGGAAGAGTTATTTCTTCCTGCAACAACAGTTCCAATAATTATATCTTGTTGATTCGTATATTTATAAAGCAACAAATAGTAGACAGCTAACAAAAAAACATAAGGTGTAGTATGGTTTTCTTTACAAAAATCATAAATTCTTTTTGCATATGTTATAGTTGCAGTAACTTCACTTCCTTTATTAGAGCGAATAGAAGGTCTAGAGTAAGTTGAAGGCATATTAAGTATAGGAAGTTCTCCAGAGAATTTTTCGTTCCAAAACTTCTTAATTATGTTGTAATGTGGTGAAGAATTTTGCTCATTCTCAAATATAGCGTAATCTGTATAATCAAGAGTATTGTTTTCAAGTGTTTTTCCATTATAAAGGTCTGATAATTCTTTAGTAAAAAGAGCAACCGAAGTTCCATCAAATACAATATGGTGTATATCAATTAATAATAGATAATGAATTTTATCAAAACATATCAATTTTATCCTGAATAATGGAGCATTACTTAAATCAAAAGGCTTTACAAAATTCGTAAAAATCTTATCTAAGTTTTCCATGTCAGAATATTCAACATCTAAATTAAAAGGAATATCATCTTTTATCTTTTGAACTGCAAGACCTTTCTCAATAATAAAATATGAACGAAGTGCTTCATGCCTTTGTATAAGTATTCTAATACAATTTTCAATTTTTGAAATGTCTAAATCGCCATTTAAAAATATACCACCTGGAGTGTTATAAGTGGTTGAATCTTCATTATTCATACTGACAGAATAGAAAATACCCCTTTGTGCAGAAGTTAAAGGATAAGAAGCTCTTTTTGATGATTTTAAGATCTCTTTTTTTTCGTTTGTAAAACTATTAGAAATGTTATTACAAAATTCCAAAATAGAGTTACATTCAAATACAGCTTTAATGCTTACCTTTATACCAAATTTAGTATAAATCTCAGAGACTAATTTGATTGCAGCAAGAGAATCTCCTCCTAAATCAAAGAAGTTTTGGTTCATGCTAATAGTGTCAATTTTTAGAATATTTTTTAATAAATTTACTACATCGATTTCTAATTTCGATTGAGGTGCAATATATTCTACAGACGAATTGTTGAAATCTGGGAGTTGCCTTGCATCTACTTTGCCATTTATAGTAAGAGGAAACTCATCCACAAATATAATATGTGAAGGTATCATATAATAAGGTAATTGATCTTTTAAATATTTTTTAATATGAACTTCATCTTTAGTTGTATCAGAAATAACATAAGAACAAATGCAATCTATATTATTTACTTTTTTTATTACAGAGATAGCATTTTTTATTCCTGAGATACTCAATATTTTCTTTGTAATCTCTTCTAATTCAATTCGTAAACCTCTTAATTTGACTTGATTATCGTTTCTGCCCAGATATTCAATATCCCCATTTGAAAGTAATTTGCCAATATCACCAGTTTGATAAATTAAAGCAGTATCATAAGGATTATTAACAAATGATTTTGAAGTTAGTTCATAATTGTTAATATAGCCTTCTCCTACTCCAATTCCAGAAATACATATCTGACCAGAATAACCAATTGGCAATAAGTTTTGGTCAATATTTAATATGTAAATATTGGTATTTAGAATAGGCTTACCAATTGTAATTTCTTTTGAATTTATTACTTCTTTAAAAGAAGAACAGGCAGAACATTCTGATGGACCATAGCCATTATATATCTTGCTATTGACAGCAAAGTGTTTTAATTTTTTATATAGTTCTTCAGAAAAAATTTCTCCACCCAATTGAAGTACTTTGACTGAATCTAGACAGTTACCAATTTCATCATTAAGTAAAAGTAAACTAATCTTAGAAGGAGTAGATAAAATAAAATCTACATTATATTTTTTTATCAGTTTACTTAAGAAAATAGGAATTTTTTGTTCATCCTCATTGGCTAGTATTACAGTTTTTCCAGACAAAAGAGGTGTAAAGTTTTCAACGATAAACATATCAAAAGATACAGCACTTGTACTCAGAAAATTTTCACAGATATTTGTGTTTAAAATTTTTTGATGACTAAGTACCAAATTAATAATACCAATTCTTTTTAATTCAACACCCTTTGGAGTTCCAGTAGAACCAGAAGTGTAAATAACACAGAAAGGATCATTATTATCATTATAAATTTCTGGATTGTTAGTATTTGTATTTGATAGTGATATATTTTCCTTTACAGTTCCATGAAGGAAGATAGAAAGGTCTAATAATAATTTATTTGTACAGTTAATATCAAATGTAGAATTTGTAATTAACAAATTAGAATTTGCATTTTCTAACATATATTCTATTCTATCTTTTGGCAAAGATGGATCAATAAGCATATATGCGTTACCTGATTTTAAAACAGCCCACATAGATATTATTGTTTCGAATGAACGTGGCAACATAATACCAATAACATTATTTTTTCCAACGTTGTTTTCAATAAGAATATTAGAAAGTGCATTTATTTTCTTGTTAAGTTCTGAGTATGATAATATTTTATCTTCAAAAATTATAGCTGTTTTATCTGGATTTATATCCACTTGTTCCTCAAAAATCTTGACTAATGATTTTGTTGTGTCAAATTCGTAAGGAGTACTATTGAAATTGTGTAGCAATTTCATAGCTTCTTCGTTAGTTACAATTGAAATATTTTTTAATAGAATATCAGGAGTCTCTAATATGTTTTTTGCCATATTCATAATTCTATTGTTAAGAGAAATAATCTCTGTTTCATTTAATTTATCTATTTGATAATCGTAATACAATTTTGGAGTACCATTATCATCCATATCATAAAAATGAACTTGTAAAGTATCTAAAGAATGACCATTAAATAGCCAATTTGAGATATAATTTACATCACAAGAGTTCTTATCATCTTTCGCATTTTGATAAGATAGAACAAAATCATATAAATTATCAGATATGTTATATTCTTTTTTTATTTGTTTTAATAATTTATCATAAGGATACTTTTGATGTCTGAAGATACCTAATTGTGTGCTTGCTACATCTTTAAGAAAAGATGTAAAAGGAACATCTGGATTGGAATCTATTTTAAATGGAACCGTACTAATAAACATACCGGCAGTATGCTTTTCTTTATAGTTACCTCTATTTAAAACAGGAGTACCAATAATAGAAGAATGTGAATTATTAATTTTGGCTAAATAAATAGAATAAATAGCCATGAAAAAAGTATATATAGAGCAATTGTAGAATTTACAAAATTCACTAATTTTGCAATATAAATTAGCGTCTATATCGAATATTTTTCTATTAGCAACAGAGCTAGTGTTCTCACGTTTTTCAGGTGAAATATAAGTAAGCTCTGGAGTATCTTTGAAAATACTCTTCCAGAACTCTTCATCCTTTTTAAAACGGTCACTCTGATTATATGTATTTTCTGATTCAATGCAATCAATATAAGAAGGAAAAGGCATTAAATCTATTTCCTTACCACTACATAATGCAGAATAACAATTCATTACTTCGTCAATTAATAAACTCATATTCCATGCATCGGAAATGATATGATGAAGTGTAGCATTAAAGCCGCCTTTACCATCAGGTAATCTGAACATAGTAATTTTATATAATGTAGAATCTAAAAATGTAAAAGGAGTATTAATAATGTTGTCGTTAAAAGATTTAACATCATTTAAATCTTTTAAATCTACAATATCAATACTAAAATCTTTATATTCAGATAAATATTGGCAAGGTTCTCCGTCAACATTTTGAACCTTTAAATTAAGTGCATCATTTCTTTTAACATAAAGTTTTAAAGCTTTCTCCAAATTATTAAAGTTAACAACGTCCTGTATAAAAACATAACCACCAATATTGTTTAAACTGGTGTTAGAGCTATATTGCTCAGTAAGCCATATAGAATTTTGGGCAGATGTTAAATTATAAATTTTTTTCTCCATAATTTTCTCCTTATAAGTCGCTTAAAGCCTAAAATTTAATCAAAAAAATTATATACTTAAAACTCTAAAAAATCAACAAATTATATTGAAAAATTTGGCAATTTAGTATAAAATGTAAAAAAATTGGAGGAAAAAGCAAATGAGTAAAAAAGAAAATAAAAAACAAACTTATCCAGAAATAAAAAATTTCAAAGAATTAGTTGAAAGATATAAAGAATATGATTCAAAAGTAGCATTTAAATTTAAGCAAAAAGGTAAAGTTATAGATATTACATATAATAAATTTTCAGAGGATGTAAGAGCACTTGGAACAGCGATATTAAATCTGGGAATAGATAGAATTGCTGTAATTGGAAGCAACAGATATGAGTGGTGTACAACATACTTAGGTGTTACAAGCGCAGGAAAGGTAATAGTTCCACTAGATAAGGCATTAACAAATAAAGAAATAGAAAAACTTGTTAAAAGAAGCGGAGCACAAGCAATTGTTTTTGAAGATAAATATAAAGAAGCTGTTGAAAATTGTGATTTAGAATATAAATTCTGTATGGATGAATATTTTGAAACAAAAGGTGCAACAAAATATAAAGATTTATTACAACAAGGATATGACTTATTAAAAAGAGATTATGACGAATATGATCATGTAAAAATAGATAATGATAAAATGGCTGTAATGATATTTACTTCAGGAACAACAAATGAACCAAAAGCAGTAATGTTATCTCAAAATAATCTTTGTTCACAAATAAGTGTGTTATCAAATCATATAAAATTATACACAACAGATACATTACTATCATTCTTACCAATGCATCACACATTTGAATGTATGGTTACATTCCTTTATGGTACTTATTGTGGAATAACTGTAGCATTTTGTGATGGAATAAAATATATTGCTCAAAATTTAAAAGAGTACAAGATAACAGTATTTATAACTGTACCTCTTGTGCTAGAAACAATGTATAAAAAAATACAAAAAGGAATAGAAGCAAGTGGTAAAAAAGAATTAGTTGATAAGATGACTAAAATATCAAATGGCTTATTAAAGTGTAAGATAGATTTAAGAAAAAAATTATTTAAAGCAATAAGACAACAATTTGATGAATATTTAAGATTAATAATATTTGGTGCAGCATCTATGGATAAAGATACAATTCAAGGATATCTAAACTTAGGTATAGCAATAGTTCAAGGATATGGATTAACAGAAAATTCACCAGTTGTATCAGTTGAAACAGAAAAGAATTATCGTTTAGGATCTGTAGGAAAACCACTTACTAATATGGAAGCTAGAATAGAAAATCCTGATGAAGAAGGAATTGGTGAAATTCTACTTAGAGGACCTAGTGTTATGATGGGATACTATGAAAATGAGGAAGCAACTAAAAAAGCATTAGATGATGAAAAATGGCTACATACAGGTGATTTTGGATACATTGATAAAGATGGATACATATTTATAACAGGAAGAAAAAGCGATATAATTGTTTTAAGAAATGGTAAAAATATTTATCCACAAGAATTAGAATTTGTTATAAACAAACTACCATATGTAGAAGAAAGTATGGTATATGCAAGAAATAAATCAAAAACAGACACAGTATTAGGTGCAAAGATTGTTTATAATAAAGATGAAATAATTGCAAAATTCGGAAAGCAAAAAGATTATAAAGAATTAGTTTGGGAAGACATAAAAGAAATGAATAAAGAGCTACCAGACTATAAACATATAAAAGAAATTAGTTTAACAGATGAACCACTTGAAAAAACAACAACTCAAAAAGTTAAAAGATTTGTTGAAATGAAAAAAATAGAAACATCTAAATAAAAATGTTTAAATTTTGTAAATCTGGAAAAAATATATATGATAAATATTTTTTCGGAGGTTTATATGAATGATTACATAAAAAAAGATAAACAAGAAAGACTAAAAAGATATTTACGAACCGTAATATTTATCCTTTTAGTCTTTATTATTTGTGTTTTGGCTTACTATATTTATATGCAAATTGATGTAGATAAACCGAAGTTATCAACATATGAAACAAGTAAACAAAACAATTTACCTGTGGAAACTGTGGGAAACATAGAGAAAAAAGACAAGGAAATTGCGGATATTATAAGTGATGTTAACGAATGTGTTGTTGGAATATCTAAAATAAAAGAAGTTGGGGAAAGCATATTTTTGCAAGATGGAGCATCAAAACTAGGATTAGGAACAGGACTTATAGTATCTGAGGATGGGTATATTCTAACAAATGAACATGTGTCGGGAAAAAAGAATAGTACATGCTATATTACTTTAAGTACCGGAAAAAATTATACAGGAACAGTGGTATGGTCAAATTCTGATATTGATATGTCAATTATAAAAATCAATGAAAAAAAGTTAAACTATGCTAGTTTAGGAGATTCAGATGCAATTAGTGTTGGAGAAAGTGTTTATGCAATAGGCAATCCAATCGGATATGAATTTCAAAGAACTGTAACATCTGGAATTATTAGTGCATTAGATAGAACCATTCGTTTAGAAGAAAATGGCGAAGAAACATATATGGAAGATTTGATACAAACAGATGCAACAATTAATCCCGGAAACAGTGGAGGGCCACTTGTAAATAGCAGAGGAGAGGTAGTAGGAATTAATAGTATAAAAATAACATCTGCAGAAGGGATTGGATTTGCAGTTCCGATAAATTCTGTAAAAGCTGTTGTGGAGAGCTATGCAAATACTGGTAGATTTAACGAGGCAAGACTTGGCGTATATGCATTTGATACAAATGTAATTTCATATATGAAGGCACAATCGAAGACAGGAATATATGTTACAAAAGTTGTTAATGGAACTGCAGCAGATAAGGCACAAATTCAAAAAGGTGATGTTGTTTTAAGTATAGATAATGAACCACTAGAGAGAATGTGCGAACTAAGAAGATATATTTATACAAAAAATCCAAAGGATGAAGTAACTTTGAAGATATTAAGAAATAACAGAGAAATGGAAGTTACTGCTGTATTAGAAAGAAAATAACGGCAAATAATATATAAAAAAGAGAAAGGATGAAAAACTATGAAATCATATTGGATTGAAGAAAATAAAGAAAAAGAAAATTATAAAACATTAAAAAAAGATATTGAAACAGATATATGCATAATTGGTGGAGGAATAACAGGATTATCAATTGCGTACTATCTTAATCAGTATAAAATAAAAAATGTTATATTAGAAAAAGATGAGATAGGAAATAGGACAACAGGAGGAAGTACAGCAAAGATTACAAGCCAACATGGGTTATTTTACAAATACTTAATAGACTCCAAAGGGGAAGAGTTTGCAAAAAAATATTACGAGGCAAATGAAAAGGCAATTTCAAATATTGAAAAAATTATTAAAGATGAAAATATTGAGTGTGAATTTGAAAGAGCATCATCATATGTATTTACGCAAAGTATTGATGATGTGCAGAAAATAAAAGATGAGGTAGAAGCAGTAAAAAAAATAGGCGGAAATGCTAGATTAGTAGAAGCTCATGAAATTAAAGTTCCATTAAAAATTCAAACAGCAATTGAGTTTCCAAATCAGGCACAATTTAATCCATATAAATATGTAAAAAGTCTTGCTAAAATTTGTAGCCAAAGACATACAGATATTTACGAAAATAGTAAGGTGGTAGATTTAGAAGATATAGATAGCAAATATATAATTACTTTAGATAATGGAAATACAGTAAAGGCAAAGTATGTAGTAATTGCAACGAAGTATCCTATAATAAATTTTCCAGGGCTATATTTTTTAAAAATGTATCAATCAACAAGTAATGCTATAGTGGTAGATCCGAAAGCAGACTTATTTGAAGGTATGTATATAAATAGTGAGGCTCCAACTATCTCACTAAGAACCATACAAAATGGAGAAAAAAGATTGTTATTAGTTGCTGGATTTGATCATAAAACGGGTGCAAAGATAGATTTACAAGACAGTTATAATTATTTAGAAAAAGTTGCAAAAAGCATGTATCCTAAATGTGAAGTTTTATATAGATGGAATACAGAAGATACAATTCCTTTGGATAAAATACCATATATAGGAGAGTTTTCAAATTTAATGCCACGAGTATATGTAGCAACAGGATATAAAAAATGGGGAATGACAAGTTCAAATGTTGCGGCAAATATTATTGTGGATAAAATTATGGGAAATGAAAACGAGTATGAAGAGATTTTTAAAGCAACAAGGATGGAGCCTATAAAAAATATAAAAGAAGTTGGAAATATAGTAAAAGAAAGTGTATATTCATTAGTTTTTCATAAATTAGAAATACCAAAGGAAACACTTGAGCAAATTCAAAAAGACCATGGAAAGGTAGTAGAAATTGAAGGAAAAAAGGTAGGAGTATATAGAGATATTCAAGGTAAATTATTTAAAGTAAGACCAATTTGTATGCACTTAGGATGTGAATTAAATTGGAATAATCTAGACAAAACCTGGGATTGCCCATGCCATGGTTCTAGATACACATATAAAGGAGAGTTAATATATGGACCTAGTGTTAAAAATCTAGAAACATATGAATAATTATGAAATAAAATAGCAAAATCCAGAGTGCAATTATTTGACAAAAACATTATGTAAGTGATAGTATAATTTGTAATAATAAACGAAAAAAAGGTGAAACAAATGAAGGATAATAGTATTAATATACAAGAGAAAAAGCATAATGCACGATTATATCCTATTTATAAAATGTGCTCATGGGATTTGCTATTTTATTATGCAATAGCATTTGTGTTTTTAACACAAACAAAAGGCATGGATGTTGCAAGTGTTATGATGACTGACGCAATATATCCATTATTTAAAGTATTATTTCAATTGCCTACACTAACTTTAATAGACAAAATGGGAAAAAGGAATAGCTTAATACTTGCAAATATATGTTTATCAATATGTTTAATAATAATGATTTTATCGAATGGAATACCAATGGTACTACTTGCATATCTAGTAATGGCATTTGCTTTTGCAATAAAAAGTACAGCAGAAACAAATTTGCTTTTTGATTCTGTAACAACAAGAAAAGGAAAGGGAATGTTTGCAAGACTAGAAGAAATAGGTGCAAGAAATTATTATTTCTTAGATGGAATCACATCAGTATTTACAGGATTTTTATTTGTAATTAATGGATATATTCCTATTATTGTATCTATCGGATTTACAGTTATTGCAGCAGCACTTTCAACATGCTTTAAGGAAGTTTACACAGTTCAAGATAAAGATATTAAATCACTTAAAATACGTGTGCAAGAATATGCAGAACAATTAAAATCTGCATTTAGATTTATAATAAAATCACATAGACTTCAAGCTATTCTGGTATTTACATTTTTCTTTGATGGTCTAATTTATACATCATATACATTAAGAGAGGGATTATTAACAGAATTAGGAGTTTCAGCACAATATTTTGCAATAATTATTTCTGTTTTAACTGTAATATCTGGAATTGCAGCAAATACACAAGAAGTTATTCACAATAAATTTAAGAATAGAGCATTAACATTTATTTCTGTTATATATATATTAAGCTTTATTTTAGTTGGAGTTGTTTGTTTATTTGTAAAAAATAGCATCATTTCAATTATACTTGTTTTAGGAATATATGCAATTCAATATACTCTACAATCTCCATATGCAATACTAAATAGTAAGTATTTAAAAAGTTTTGCATCAGCAGATATGAGAATGAAAATTGCAACATCATTTGAGTTAGTTAAGAGTGTTTCATCATTTGTAATTGCGCTTATGGCAAGCATAATGCTAAGCTATATGTCACCACAGCTAAGCTTTTTAACTATTGGAATTATTTTTTCAGTAATTATGACCCTAGTCCTTATATGGATGAAAGGCAGATTTGGATTAAAGCCAGATCAGTACAGAAAAGAAGACATTGAGATAGTGGAAAAAGTAAATTAAAAAAGTTGACATAATTCTAAACAAGATATATAATAACAATACGGTCTAAAAGACTAATTATTATTTATTAGGAGGAACATTATATGAAGAGCTATAGTTATTCCTATACTCCTTCGGAAAAAATCAGCATGCAGGGAGACTTAAGAAAATTACAACGGTATACCAACAACGGATATAGAGTGGTAGCCGGAAGTAATGGTTCATATGTTCTTGCTAAATCAGCATATGGAGTTATATTCGAGAAGAAAGATGGTAAAATAATCGCAAGTAAATATGCGAATAATTTTATACGTGATTACTATGATCGCTCGAGAATAACGGAAAAGGCGTATATCAATTTGGTGTCTGATCTTAATGCTGGAAGAGTAAAGTTTGTAGAGCTTTACTAAAAAATGGAGACTTAAGCTAAAAAAATAGTTTAGGTCTCTTTTATTAAATTTAGAATAATGATATAGTATAATAAGATTATGAAAAATGAGAGTGATAAAAATGTATTATTACACATATATGATAAGATGCGAAGATAATTCTATATATACAGGAATGACAAGTGATTTAGAAAAAAGGATAAATGAACATATTTCAAAAGGAAAAAATGGAGCTAAGTACACCAAGTCGCACAATGCAATTAGACTAGAGGTTGCGTGGAGGAGTAAGGACAAGTCGTTAGCTTGTAAATTAGAATACTATATAAAAACATTAAAAAAAGAGCAAAAGGAAAACTTGGTAAAAGGAGAAAAGATATCAAAATACTTGGGAGGAAAGGTTGATGGTAGAAAATATAAAAGAGTAAAAATTGAAACATAAATATAATTTTTATTTAAGTAGTTAAAGGGAGAAGTAATTAATATGAATACTATTGTTTATCTAATAAAACATGCTGAAGAACTAGAGGAGAATGGAATTAAAAATATAAATGAATCGTCACAAATCGCAAACGAAAAATTTATATTATCTGTAAGAGGTGAAGAACAAGCAAAGGAAGTAAGCGAAAATGCAGAATTACAAAATATTGATGTTTTGTGGAGTAGTAGCTATTCTAGGGCTAAATGTACAGCTAAATATATAGCGTATAAAAATAGCTTAAATGTGAATATAGATTCAAGGCTTAATGAGAGGAAACTTGGAAACATGGAAGATCTAGCAAATTGGATGAATAATAAAAAATACGGAGTGGTACAATCATATTTGTTAGACAGAAAATATAAAGGGAGAGATGGAGAAAGCTGTGAAGAAGCCACCACAAGAGTTTCTGAATTTTTAAACTTTAATTAAAAGAATATAGAGGAGCAAGAATTGCATTGGTAAGTCATGGTGCATTACTTAGTTTTTTATTGACTAATTGGTGTAAATTAAGTGAAGATGCAAAATTACTATGGAACAATGAAGTGATAGAAATAGGAGAACCAAGCATTACAAAATTAACTTTTAAAGATAATAATTTAATTAATATAGAGCCTATAAAGATATAATAATAAATGTAATCAAAATATAGATTTGGACACTTTATGATTACAAGAGGATGAAACGGCAAATCTACACTTTTAAAACTTATTTCAGGAATAATCAAACCATCGTCAGGAAATATTTTTATAGATAATATAGATATTTTAAAAAGAAAAGAATTAAGAAAAGAGGTAGGAATAGTTTTCCAAAACCCTGATTCTCAAATTCTTTTTCCAAAAGTATTCGATGATATAGAATTCACATTAAATAATCTAAAAACGACAGAATAAAAAACGCACTTAAGAAAGTAAACCTAAGTAATAAGGAACAAAAAGATACATATAATCTATTACTTGGTCAAAAACAAAGAGTCAATATGGCCAGTGTTTTAGCTATAAATCCAAAGTACATATTATTGGATGAACCAACTACAATGATTGATTCTAAGGAAAAGGAAAATATTTATCAAATAATGCAACAATTTAAAGAGGATGGAAAAAAATCAATTTAAAAGAATGGACAATCCGTGAAATGATAGATGAAATTGTAAAGATGTGTAAACAGTGAAAAATGTATTTAAACTAATATTCTTCATTATATATATAATAATTATTTTTAGTATAGGAAAGCATGAAATCCTCGGACTATTTATTCTATTTAATTTTTTAGTCAGCAAGATACTTAATGCAAATTTCTTTGAGTTTTTAAAAAATTTAAAATTACTAATGATATTAGTAATTTTCACTACAATTATCAACATGATTTTTGGAAACATTGAATAGGGTATTGTGTTGGGGATGAGAATTTTGATTGCATATAACTTTACTTATATATTTTCAGCTACATTCGATATTCTGGAATTTTCACGAACAGTAGAAATAATCTTAAATCCATTATATTTTTTTAAGATAAATGTTAAAGATATTAGTCTTATAATATCGATAGCATTATGCATGATTCCAATATTAAGTAAAGAATTAGAGAAGACAAAAAATTCGCTAAAATCAAAAGGATATAAATTCAAACTAAACAATTTAGATTTGTATATAAAACCGATAATGATTTCAATATTAAAAAAACAGATGAACTTGAAAAAACATTAATTGTAAAGGGTTACCAAGAATAGGAGTGTAGAAATGGATATAGAAAAATATTTATCAAATTTTTTTAAAGGGACTAAAAATCCTAGCTTAAAAGCGATGAAATTTTTAATGGATGAATTTAAACACCCAGAAGATAAGATAAAAACAATTCATATTGCAGGCACAAATGGAAAAGGTAGTGCGACTGAAATGATAACAAATGTTTTAATAAATGAAGGATACACAGTCGGAAAATTTATCAGTCCTCACTTAATACATTACAATGAAAGAATAAGTGTAAATAATAATAACATTAGTAATATTGAAATGGAAGAGTTAATAGAAAAAATTAATCCTGCTATAGAGAAATATAATTCTACAAGTGATGTATCTATTACTTTGTTTGAATTGGAAACTACAATGGCATTTTTATATTTTGAACAAAAAAAATGTGATTTTGTTGTATTAGAAACAGGATTGGGAGGGATGTATGATTGTACCAATATTATAAATCATCCTCTTGTAAGCATTATTACATCAATTGGTTATGACCATATGAATATCCTCGGAAACACATTACCAGAAATAGCATATCAAAAAGCAGGTATCATAAAGCGAAATTCTCATACTGTAATATTTGAAGAGGAACCAGAGATTGATAATGTATTTATTAGTGAATGTAAAAAGAAAAATAGTATCTTACGTATCGTTAAAAAAAAGGATATTTTTAATTATTCTTTTGATGATAATTATCAATATTTTGATTATAAAAACTTTAAAGCAATAACTATAAATCTCAAGGGAAAAGTTCAAATCAAAAATGCATGCTTATGCTTAGAAACATTTAATATTTTAAATGAATTAGGGTATCATGTTAATATGATAAGTATCCAAAAAGGCTTAAGTACGGTTATACATAAGGGCAGAATGGAACAGATAAATGATAATCCTATAATTATATATGATGGTGCACATAATGAACCAGCAATAAAAAATTTTCAAGATATGGTAAAAATGTATTACAATAAAATGAAGAGAGTTTATATAATTTCAATATTAAAGAGAAAAGATTATAATAAAATGCTAAAATTGATTGCACAAGATAAAGAAGCTAAATTTATTTTAACTTCAGGAAATAATTCAGAAACCTATGCATCTGGGGATGAATTGTTTGAATGTATTAAACAATTTACTGAAATAGATAAAATATATAAGAAAAATTTAGATGATGCTATAAAAGAAGCTCTAAATAGTAATATTGATACAGTGAATTTTGTCATTGGCAGTTTTTACACATATGGCACAGTTATTGATATAATACAAAAAAATAAATAGTTAATATATTCTATATAAAATGTGCAATAAATGCTAAAATAGACAGTTGTTGGATAAATAGAAAAAATTTAGATAATCAGTCTAATATAACCCATACATATGTGATAAATTTCAAAAACCAAATATATTGATAAGGTTGAAATGCAACCAAGATGAAAGAGTTAGAAGAATTGAACAAAGGAATAGTTCAGATTTTGATGATAAGACCTTAACAAGAGCTATAAAATATAATTGGGTTTCGGATCAAATTATTAGTAAGATTGGCTTAAATCATATTGATATTAATACATCAAATAAAACAATAGATGAAATTTATAGTGAAGTAAATAAATATATTAATCAAGCCTTTGATTTTACAAACAATGAAATAGAAAGATAAAGGAGAAAAAAATGGAAATAGAAAGAAAATTTAAATTAAAAAAATTACCTATTGAAATTAATAATTGTGAAAAAAAAGAAATAGAACAAGGGTATTTATGCATAAAACCAACAGTACGAATCAGAAAAAATGGAAGTAATTATTCTTTAAACTATAAATGGAAAGATAAAAATTGTATTGAATCCAAAGCAATTCAAAATATTGAATACGAAATGTATCTTACAGAAGAAAATTACAATATATTACGCAAAAAAGTAGAAAATAATATGATTGTAAAAACAAGATATAAAGTACCATTAAAAGATGGTTTGATTGCAGAAATAGATATATTTCATGAAAATTTAGAAGGTCTAATGTTTTGCGAAGTAGAATTTCCATCTATCGAAACATCAGAAAATTTTATTCAACCAAATTGGATGGGAGAAGATATTTCTTTTGATAAAAGGTATGATAATACTTTATTATCAAAAATTGAAAAATATAGTGAAGATTTTTTTGAATAATAAGGAGAAAGTACATGAATAAAGAATTAGAGGAATTTATAAATTTAAAAGATGAAAGAAAAAATAGTGCTTATGCAAAATTAAAATTATTTATATAGGGTGTTATAAATGCTCCAGAAGTTTTTGGTAAGTTTCAGGATACATTTAAGGAAAAGAACATTATGCTTATGATAATGAAAATTGGGGAGTTGATAAAAAAAGACTAACCTCAACTGAATTATTGCTACCAGGAGGTATAGTTTCTAAATTACATATAAGGCCTGACTCACTTTTAACTTTAAAAGAAGATAGTAAAAAATTATATATATTGCTTGAAAATAAGGTCTTGTCTGAATTCAGATTTTTACCACGTCCAAACTTTTGGAATTATACAACAAGTAAAGGAACTCCAACAAAAAAGCTTGCCTTTACCACCTAAAAGAAATATTTCCTTTTCCTCAAAATCACAAATTTCCATATAAATTTTAACCAGTTTTTGTAACATTTTATATTCTATTTCATTTAATATCAGTTCTCTATCTTCTAATATAAATTGTAAATTTGGATATTTATTCATAATATCATTAAATTTTTCTCTATTTAATAATTCTCTTGGAAATTGTATAAAACTTTCATAAGAAAGCTTGTCTGTTTTCTTAAATGGGGTGAATTCATACATTATAGACCTCCTTTCATCTAACTTAAATTGTTCTAGAAAAGTTCTAGAAAATTTTTCTAGAACAAAATTTGATGATGTAGAAGTATTTAAAAAGACTTTAGACGCAAAAATACGTTATCTCAATCTCTTGAAATAACGTATTTTTTGCACTTTTGATATAATTTTCGTACTTCTGTAGTTTTCTACAGAATTTACATTTTATGGTCGAGGTGACAGGGATCGAACCTGCGACCTCATGGTCCCAAACCACGCGCGCTACCAACTGCGCTACACCTCGATTACTTAAGTATAATTTAAACTGCTTATATATAATAGCATATATTTTGGCATTTTGCAAGTTTTTTTTGAATTTTCTATTGAATATTTTTTAAAAATTAAGTATAATAGTATTTGTGATTTGCACTAGTAGCTTAGCTGGATAGAGCGTTCGGCTACGAACCGGAAGGTCGGGGGTTCGAATCCCTCCTGGTGCACCAATGACGTATCTGTTCGAACTAATAAACAGATAGATACAAAAATCAATCAGAAAATAAATCTGGTTGATTTTTTTGTTGTCTAAAACAATATTAAAATCATCCAAACGAAAGGATGGTGTTAAAATTGAAAATAATTAAACAAGAATTACAATTTGAAGAATGTCTAAAACAGAGACTTGAATTTATATGTGAATTTGCTAAAGTTACCCCTATTTTTATAAATGGTAGCATTAGGAAACTAGAAAAAACTAATCTTACATATATTGAACCACATAAAGTGATTATCAAAAATATTACTTTTTTAGTTTTCAATTATTCAAATGATGTATATATTTCAAACTTATCTAAAAAGATAAAATTATCAGAGTTAAAAGAATATTTGAAAAAAATATAAATTTGTAAATATTTGACATTTCTTGAAATCGTGATATAATATAGCCAATTAATTGCATATAGCTGTTCGTCAAAAGCTATATGTTTACGAGCACTTTGAAAAATTTATATTATATTACAATTATATTGTATTTTGTTAAACGGATTTAAGAGATGTCAAAAGTACTCGTATTGTACTTTGATGTCTCTTTTTTGTTAGATTGGAGGTTTGAAAATTGAAAGATGAAAAGAAAAAATGTGGCTTATATATGAGAGTATCAACAGAAGACCAAGCAAGAGAAGGTTTTAGTCTTCCAGAACAAAAAGAAAGATTAGAATCTTTTTGTAAATTTAAAGGTTATGAAATAATAGATTATTATCAAGATGCTGGAATTAGTGCTAAGACTGGTAATCATAGACCAGAATTTGAGAGATTAAAAGATGATATAAAAACTAAAAGAATAAATACTATTGTTGCTTTAAAGTTGGATAGAATAACAAGAAGTATTTATGATTGGGAAAATTTAATGACATTTCTAGATGAAAACGATGCTTATTTGGATTGTGTAAATGATGAAATAAATACAACTAGTGCAAATGGTAAAATGATTTCAAGGTTATTAATGAGTGTTAGTCAAAATGAAATCGAAAGAACAAGCGAAAGAACTAAAGTAGGACTAGCTGGTGCAATTAAATGTGGTCATATTCCACATATTGCTCCATTAGGATATAAATATGAAGATAAAAGACTAGTAATAGACTATGCTACAAAAGATGTTATAATTAGAATTTTTGATTTATATTATAATGGTTATTCTTATCAAAAAATAAGTAATCTATTCAATGAAGAAAAAGTATTAGGAAAAGATAATTGGAGAGACTCTACAATACAAAACATTCTTGAAAATGAAATATACAAAGGTGATTTTATTCACGGAAAAAGGACAAAAAATCCAACATATTATGAAGATGTTGTTGAACCTATTATTTCAAAAGAGATGTGGGCTGATTGCCAAGTTCAGAAAAAGAAAAATTCAAGGAGTTATCAAAGAACACTCACCTATTTGTATTTACAAAAACTAAAATGTCCTAAATGCAATCGTATTTTAGGTGGTAAAGCTACTACAAAGAAAAATGGGAAAACATACTTCTACTATTATTGCAATGATTGTAAAATTCAATTTAAAGAAAATGTAATAAATGAATATTTCGAACAATTTATAGATGAATTAACTGAGTATGATTCTGTTGTAAATCAATTCTTTTTGCCTATGATAAAACAAAAATTTGATGAACCTAAAGAACAATTAGAAAAAGAAATAAATAATCAGAAATCTAAACTTGAAAGGATAAAAAAAGCATATATCAATGGAGCTTTTGAATTAAAGGAATATAACGAAGAAAAGCATATTGTTGAAAAAATTATTGTAGAACTTGAAGAAAAACTAAATATTACAGATTGCACAGAAGAACTAAAATTTACTCCAAAAGATATTTTGCTAAAAAGAGATATTGATTTTATTAATAAAATCAAACTAGATAAAGAATATCAAGAGAAAACTAAAACTTGGAAAGATTATACAAGAGAAGAAAAAGCTGATTTAATAATGAGATATGTTGAAGATATTGAACTTACTTTAGTTGGAAATGAAGTAATTTTAAAACAAGTAAACTTTAGAGATTCAATTTGTAAACCTTGCCAAGAATTATATGATAAAGGCTATATTGATATTACAAAGCCTATGATATTAGGAAATGTATTAGGTAGTGTTAGGTTTAGTAACTATTTACCAGATGAGGAAGTCTGTGAAATAATAATGAGGTTACAACAATATTATGATGTTCATTTTACAGAGGCAACATATTATTTACAAAAGCAAATGTTCTATTTTAACTTTGCTGAAGATAATAGTGCTATTGTTAGAGTGTTCCCATTAGAAGATTATTATAAATTAGATCCTAATAATAAAATGGAAAAATATAGATTTGGAATTTTATATATTAACGACGAAGATAAGTTTGAAATGCAAGATATTAATACAGCATTTGATTATATTCCAGATGAAAGTAATGATAGTGTAATTTATATGAAAAATCCTGTTCCTATTTCAGTGGGTGTTAAGCCAGTAAAGTTCTGCGAAGATAATACTGAAGAAAAAAATTAACGTGGCACGTTTTGTTTTTATGAAATAAAAATGAAAGTGGTGATAGTTAATTTGAATAAAATTTGTCTATGTAAGATAAATTTTATTGCCTCGCAGAGCCCCCGAGTTTTGATAGAATGTCAAAACTCATAGGGGGTTAGGACTTATGGCAAAGCCAAAGTCCATAGCCACGAGGAAATTTCAAAGGAGGGATTTTATGGAGCAAGAATTGGCATATTCTTTTCACTTAGGTAGTGATAAAAACAAAAGTAAATTAGCAAAAAAAGTAGCAAAAGATAATTTATCTGGTACTACTTCTCTATCTAATAATGCAATTCAAAATGCAAAAGACTTATCAGATGTTAATAAACACAATTTAAGAGATTATGATAATCAAAGAGAACTAATTAGAACAATATATGGGACTAATGATATTGTAAATGATGTAAAACAAGTATATTTAGATGAGTTTGAATCAGCTAGAATTGAATATAATACTAAACAAAATCGTGATGATAGAAAAATTAAAAATTATTTTAAAAAGGTATGTGAATCTCAAAATGATGTAGCTTGTGAAATTATCATAGAGCTTGGAGATATGGATTTTTGGAATGATAAAGATAATGAATATAGGCTAAAAATGATTGATGTATATAATGAACAAGTAAAAGATTTAGTAAAAATTGTACCAACTTTTAAAGTAGCAAATGCCACAATACATTTTGATGAGACCTCTCCCCATATGCATATTGTAGGTGTTCCAATAATAGAAAATTGTACTAGAGGAATGAAAAAGCAAGTTGGAAAAAGTAAATTATTTACAAAAACAACACTTACTGAAATACAAGATAAAATGAGAAGTGCTTGTATTAAGTCATATAACAAGTTTTATGAGGTTAATACTAGACTAAAAGAAAAGCAAAAAGGTAGAAATCAAGACATCAATGTTAATGAAATGGGTAATTACAGAGAAATAAAGAAACAGCTAAAACAGAAAGAACAAAAACTTGAAAAAGCAAATAATCAAACGAAAATACTTGATAATTCTAGTAATGATATAAAAGAAATTTTAAATAACCTAAAATCTACTAAACTTAACAAAAATAATATGGTTATTTCAGACGAGGATGTCCAAAAAATCAAAAATTATACAGAAGATGTAAAAGATATAATCCAGACAGTAAGAAATGTAAATGACTTAAATATGGCAATTAAAGATTTTGAACACTCTAGCTTTGAAATAGAAAAAGAAAATCGCTCACTAAAATATGAAATAGAGCTAAAAGATAATGAAATCGGCAATTTAAAAAAAGAACTATCTACTAAAGAAAAAATTATAGGCAAGTTACAAACTGAAAAAGAAAAACTAAAACAAGAATTACAGAAATTTAAAGGCTTTTGGCATAGTATTATGAGCCATTTTCACAAAAGAATTTGCTATGACAAAGATAATAACTATAAAATTGTTAGTGATGACTTATATAAAAATGGTATATTTGACGACAATGATAATGAAATCACTAATAATATTTATAGAAAAATAACTATACCAGATGAAAACAAGCAAAACAAGAATAAAAAGAAAAATGATGATACAAGATTTTAAAGGAAAGGAAATTTTTAATATGGAAAATGTTAAAAATATAATAAATATAATTAAAGATATGAATATAAAAGATAAATTGAGATTAGGTATATGCTTAACTACAAGTGATTGGGCAAATATTTTATATAACAGAAATGAAATATATAAGAAATTTGATATTATGCTAAAAGAAATAGACGAAGAATATAGAACAACATTTATAAATTTTGGAAAATATAAGGTTGTAATGTTCACAATGGCTAAACTTATGGAAATGGAAACAGAAGAACAAAATAAAGTAGTATTATATCTGTATAATAGTATAAAAATGTAAA
>ERZ1034691.298-NODE-298-length-40005-cov-8.310738_pt1 | contig 40005 bp, 37 predicted proteins | sample MGYA00520638_ERZ1034691 | MGnify/ENA primary metagenome ERZ1034691 (study PRJEB33766, sample SAMN09781763) | gut metagenome | biome: gut microbiome | host: Homo sapiens | place: Madagascar | study: EMG produced TPA metagenomics assembly of the PRJNA485056 data set... | reverse complement strand
TTAAATGAATAAAGTGTTTGCAGATGAAGAGGATAGAAAGTGGTGTGGAAGAGATATGAAGATATTGTTTACGGTTGATAACTATTATCCCAGGATGAGTGGAGTTCCAGTTGTTGCGAAATATTTAGCTGAAGGTTTACTGAATCAAGGTCATGAGGTTCATATAGCTACAAGATGGGTAGAAGGAAGAAATCAGGAAGAGGACTATCATGGTGTTTTGATTCATCGATTTCATATAAATCATGATCTGAGAAAAAAGCCAAAAGGTACACTTGCAGAATATAGAAAATTTGTACTTGAATCTAATTTTGATGCTATCGTATGTGAGTGTGCTCAATGTGTGACAACAGACGCTATACTACCTTATTTGAATAACTATGACGGAAAGAAGATATTGCATTCACACGGATTTTCCGGAATACTTTTGAAACCTTTTCAGAAGAAAAGTTCGTTGAGAAATACAATAGCAAATACCATCAACTATTTTAATTGGAAAAATTACTATGGTCATTGGTTAAAAAAATATGTAAATCAATTTGATACTATTTTCTGCTTATCTGAAGTTGATAGCAGCAGAACGTATCTGGAGCAATATGCTCCGAATAAAGTGCAGATACTCAGCAATGCAGCAGACGATATATTTTTTGAATATGATGAAAAAGAAAATTCGTTGTTAAAGTATGTACCCAATATAGATGATAAATATTTTGCAAGCGTAGCAAACTATAATGAGTACAAAAATCAAATTGGAATATTGAGAGAGTATTATCAAACCTCGAATAATAACTATAAAATGGTATTTGTTGGATCAAGAGAGACGGCATACTATAGTAATTTGCTTAAGGAAAAGGACAAATTGGATGAGCATTTTGGAAAGCGGACTGTGTATTTCTTGACTGGCGTGGAACGACAAGATATTCCTGGAATCATTAAAAATGCATCCTTGTATTTAGTAGGAAGTAAATTTGAGGAGTTTTCAATTTCGCTAATTGAGTGTATGGCCTTGGGAACACCGTTCATAAGTACCAATGTTGGCAATGCAAGGATACTTCCTGGTGGGGAAACGATAGATGATATTTCCGATATGCATAATGTCATTGAGAAAATACTTTCAAACCAAGAACTAAAGAATAAATATTCAGAGAATGGAAGAAGTTATACTAGGGATAATTGCCGAATATGTGATGCTGTGAAAAAGTTGGAAAGCGTACTTTTAGAAAGAGAGTAAGGAGGAATGTGGAGTGATTGTAATGAAGCTACAAGGTGGTCTCGGAAATCAAATGTTTGAATATGCTTTTGGACGAGCATTGCAGATTAAGTTAGGGGACGAGCTGATTCTTGATACATCGGATTTTGCATATGACGAATTGCGAAACTATTCTCTGGAGCATTTCTACCTGAGCAATAATATGAGCGTTGATTCAAGCGGAAAGTATAACATGAAGTATGATCAGCGATGCAATAAGTTTTTGAAACTAGGTGTTAGATTCTTTCCTGAATTGCAATATTCACTTTTGTCAAGACATGGTGTTTATATTTGGGATTATGCCAAATATAAAGAAGTGAAACTTGAAAATTGTAATGAATATTATTTTCATGGATATTGGCAGGGATATGACTACTTTTCTGATTCGATTGATGTGATTCGAAATGAATTTCAAGTTAAAGATAAAATTATGTCGGTCAATTGTGAGTTGTTGAAGCAAATTCAAGAAACGAATTCAGTTTGTGTTCATATTCGGAGAGGAGATTTTCTTTCAAGTTCAAATAAGTTGTATAACTGTAGAAATGATTACTATATAGCTGGAATGCAGAACATAGAAAAAACAAATTCCGAACCGGTGTATTATATTTTTTCGGATGATATTACAGAAGTAAAAGATAAATTTTCTTTTGGAAATCGAAGAGTGGTATATGTGGAACAGCGAAATCCGGATTATGAAGAGCTAAGGTTAATGTACAACTGTAAGCATTTTATTATTGCAAATAGTACATTTTCTTGGTGGGCAGCTGTTCTATCAAAGAATCCAAATAAAATTGTGATTGCACCTAAAGTGTGGTATACAGACCATAGAGATGTTTCACATTTATTGTTGAAGAAATGGAATATTGTTGATAACGAATTGGATGGTTAATATAAATATGAAAGTAGATGTTATTACATTACATGCTGTTCAGAATTATGGATCCGTTTTACAAGCTTTAGCAACACAAGAAATCTTAAAGCAGCATGGTTGTGAGGTTGAGATAATAAATTACATCCGAGAAGATGTGAAATACGAGAATCTTCTTAAGGTAAGAAGTAATGGAAATGTTATAAAAAAAGCAGTTTTGTATCCGTCTGTGAAACGGTGGAAAAAAGTATTTGAATCGTTTTATCATGAACATTTGAATTTGTCGGAACATATTTACACAACAAAAGATGATTTTAATAGATATCCTTTGCATGCAGATGTTTTCTGCACAGGGAGTGATCAAGTGTGGAATTCAAAATGGAATTTGGGAATAGTTCCAGAATTGTATTTGAGTTTTGCGCCTAAAAATAGTTTCAAATTTGCTTTTTCTGCTAGTTTTGGTCAGAATAGGTTGGAAGATAGTGAAGTAAAAGCAACACAGAAATATATAGACGATTATCACTTTATTTCTGTAAGAGAAAAAAGTGCTGTAAAGATTCTTGAAGAGCAATATGGAGTAAAAGATGCAGTCCATATTTTAGATCCAACTTTAGCGATGAACGATTCCTTTTGGAGACATTATGCAGCAAAAAGAAAGATAGCAGGGGATTATATTTTGATATATAATCTTAATAGAAGCAGAGAATTTGATGATTATGCAAAAAAACTTTCGAAGAAAACAGGACTGCCGTTGGTAAGATTGTGTATTAGGTATGATCAGTTTTATCGTGTTGGAAAAAGTGTATTAATACCAGAAATTCCAGAATTTATTAGCTTAATTGATAATGCAAAGTATGTATTAACTGATTCTTTTCACGCAACGGCATTTTCAATGAATATGGGAACAGAGCCTATATGTGTGTATCCAAAAGAATTTGGAGGAAGATTGGAAAGCTTTTTGAATTTGGTGGAATCACAGCAACGACATGTGAAAAATTACGATGATTTAGATGTCGTTAACCGGAATGTGGATTTCACAACGGTAAATCGTATTTTAGAAGCGGAAAGAAAAAAAGCAAATGAGTTTCTTGATGCGGTATTGAATTCAGCCCAAATTTATTGTGCTGAGGGAGGTCAAAGTTAATAATGAAATTTTTAAAAGAGGATGGCGATACTTTTGCTATAACTGTATGCAAAAAAAATGATTGCACCGGATGTGCAGCATGTATTGACATCTGTCCTAAAAAAGCGATAAAAATAGTCGATTCGTTAACTGCATATAATGCTGTGATAGATAATCAAGCGTGTATAAAATGTGGTGCATGTCATAAGGTGTGCCAAAATAATGATTCAGTAGAGGCTGTATACCCCATCTTATGGAAACAGGGATGGGCTTTAGACATCGATGTGCGTAATCGCTCATCGTCCGGCGGAGTAGCGCAGGCATTGGAATTAGCTTTTGTAAAATCGAATGGGGTGGTTTGTAGCTGTCTTTTTGAAAATGGAAAGTTTATATTTACATTTGCCAAAAGCGAGGATGATGTAAAGAAATTTACTGGTTCAAAGTATGTTAAAAGTTCACCAGAAGGGGTATACAAAAAAATAAAGGCTTTCCTTCAGGGCGGTCAAAAAGTGCTATTTGTTGGACTTCCTTGTCAGGTTGCGGCAGTAAAAAAATATGTAGGAAGTAAAAATGCGAACAATCTATATACTGTTGATTTAATATGCCATGGTACACCATCGCCGCAAATACTTGAAAATTTCTTGAGACAGTATGATATTGATATAAACACATTAGCGGATATTCAATTTAGAGAAAACAATAAGTTCCAGTTGAAAGAGAACATGAAACATATTGGGATTAAAGGCGTTTTGGATAAATACTCTATGGCGTTTTTAAACTCGATTTGTTACACAGAAAATTGTTATAATTGCAAGTACGCAAAGATAGAGAGAGTTTCTGATATTACATTAGGGGATTCGTGGGGAAGCGAGTTGGAATCTAATGAACAGGCAAAGGGTGTGTCCTTAATTTTAAGTCAGTCTTCAAAGGGCAGTGAGTTGTTAAATAAAGCCAATCTGGAACTTGTAGATGTTGACTTAAATAATGCTGTAGCACACAATCATCAGTTGCAATATCCATCGGTCATGCCAAATAAAAGAACGAAATTTTTTACTGATATTAAAAATGGGAAAAAATTTAATACAGTAGTGAGAAAGTGTTATCCGAAACAAAGTATGAAGCAGTTTGTTAAGAGTATTTTAATTAGGACTAAAATTTACGGGGGGGGCAGAGTAAAGCAAGATATGGAATAACCATTGTTATAAAATGATGATGGGAGCGAGAGCTCCCGTGCTGCTCAAATCTTCACACACCTCTCCGTGGTGAGTAGCAGGCAACGGTCTTAGGTCTTATGACTGACTGAGATGTGAAGAAGTAATATTCAAATAGCTAGAATGGAAATTTATCCACCTGTAAAATCATTGACGAGGGACACCATGTGATTCTCGAAGGTGCTTCCGGAAAGAAGCATTGGGGTCTGACCACCTAAGGGAAAAATAAAGCTTTTCTAAAGAAATTATAGATTAGTAAGCGCCAAATAATCCCGCGGCTGGTCAACAAACGCCTCTAACTTCATAATCGTAGTTAGATTATTTTACTACAACAACTACAATTATGGAGGACAACATTATGGCAAACACCAGAAAATCCCGAGTTCCAAAAGAAGAACAGTTGAAACTTATCAATGAATGCCGAACCAGTGGCATGACAGATACTGACTGGTGCCGTGAGCACGGCATTGCTGTCAGCACCTTTTACTACTGGGTAAAGCAGCTTCGAAAGGAAGCTGCCTAGATACCGGCACCTGCCTATGGTCATTCTGAGAATCCCCACCCCAAACAGGATGTGGTTCCCATTGACATAGTACCGGAACGTTTCCCGGTACAGCATACTCCGTACCTTGACAATCCTCATACATTAGAGATCATTCTTGGAACTGCAACGATACGCGTCACCAATGAAACGGATCCACAGCTGCTTTCCAGAACACTTCAGATTCTGAAAGGGTCTTTATATTAGGCGATATTTCAGGGTTGGAACGGATCTACATTGTCTGCGGTTACACCGATATGCGCAAATCTATTGACGGACTCTGCGCAGTCGTGGAGGAGCAGCTGAAGCTGGATACTGCATCCAGTTCCCTGTTTCTGTTCTGTGGCAGACGCCGGGACCGGATCAAGGCCTTGTACCGCGATGCAGATGGTTTTGTACTGATCTATAAAAAGCTGACAGTGTATGGCGGATACCAGTGGCCGAGGAAACAGTCTGAGGTCAGAAATCTGACCTGGAGAGAGTTTGACTGGCTCATGTCCGGTATCGATATTGACCAGCCCAAAGCCCTGAAACCGGAATAAAAACATGCACAGAAAAACGCCTGCAAACCGCGTATTTTCGGCATTTTTCATGAGTGATTTTCCTTTAGGGAACCTGCTTTTTCTAGTATAATAAAGGTATCAAAACCAAGGAGAAAAAGTGTGGCTTCCAGTGCAAAGGACATTCAGCTGCGAGAGCTGAAGGATACCATTTCACAACTGAACACGATGATGTCCGAGCAGACAGAACTGATCCGTTCCCTCAGAACGATCATTGAGGAAAAGACTGCCCATGAGATGGTGCTTCAGGAACAGGTGGACTATCTGACGAAAAAACTTTTCGGCTCTTCCAGTGAAAAGACACCGGCTGACATTCCCGGACAGCTGAATCTGTTTAATGAAGCTGAAGCTGAAGCTGAACAGAATCCGGAGCTTACGGAAGAAGACTGCAGCCAGGAGCCGCGTTCACGGAAGAAAAAAGCTACCCATGCGGAACTTTTTAAAGGTCTCAGGGTTCATAGGGAAGTAATACCGCTGAATGAAGAAGATAAAATCTGTCCGGTATGCGGTACCCCGATGGAACGTATCGGAGAAGAATACGTCCGCAGGGAACTCGTTTTTACTCCTGCCAAATGTGAAGTTTATGAATACTACACGGAAAGCTATGGCTGCCCTGACTGTAAGGAAGGAAAGGGCAATACGGAAAAGTCTGTGATCATCAAATCCAAAGTACCGCCCGCACTTATTGGCAAGGGTCCGGCCTCTTCTTCCACGGTTGCCTGGACGATCTATCAGAAGTACGCAAATGGCATGCCTCTCTATCGTCAGGAAAAGGACTGGAAGGAGTATGGCGCCGCTGTCAGCAGGACGACCCTTGCAAACTGGATCATCTACAGTACTGAGCATTATTTTCGGCCACTGTATGATTACTTTCACCGCCAGCTTCTGCTGAGGGAATTTCTCATGGCAGATGAGACCCGGGTACAGGTCCTGAAAGAACCCGGACGCAGTGCAGAAAGCCAGTCCTTCATGTGGCTGTACCGCACCGGGGAAGATGGTCTTCCGGTCATCCTGCTGTACGGATATACCCCGACAAGGAGCGGAGACAATGCAGCAGACTTTCTGGACGGCTTTCAGGGATATCTGGAAACCGACGGTTACTAGGGGTATAACAAGGTATCCGGCATCAAACGGTGCTCGTGCTGGGCACATATCCGCCGATACTTTGTAGATGCGATCCCGAAAGGAAAGCAGCTGGATTACAACCAGCCGGCAGTACAGGGAGTGCATTACTGCGACCGCCTGGCAAGACTGGAAAGCAGCATTTCCGGCAAGTGCGGAACGGATTATGAAAAAAGGAAACAAATGCGTCTCGAGAAGGAAAAACCGGTTCTCGAGGCCTTTTGGGCGTGGGTTGACAGCCAGAATCCTGTCCGCAACACCCGTCTGGATAAGGCACTGACCTATGTGAGGAACCGCAGGGAAACATCCATGACCTATCTGGAGGATGGGCGCTGCAGTTTCACTAATAACCTTAGCGAGAATGCCATCCGGCCTTTCACAGTAGGACGTAAGAACTGGCTGTTTAGTGATTCTGTAGAAGGTGCAGAAGCCAGTGCTATTGCCTACACGATGGTAGAGATGGCGAAGGCGCATAACCTTAACATTTATCAATACCTCAGTTACGTTCTGGAGCAAAGACCGAATGAAAACTGGAGTGATGAACAGCTTGCAGAGCTGGCTCCCTGGAGTGAAAAACTCCAAACTCTAAAAATATGAGAGTGAATTTGTAGTAAAATACTCCAACCGAAAATAGGCTGGGGTAAATTTATAGGTACCGCCGGATTATCTGGCGCTTACGATGAAATAAGTTTTTAAAATGATTTATGTAATAAAAATGTGAGATACAGTAAATTTTGAAAATTATATCTGAAGCAGTAGGAGACCAGAAAATGTCCAAAAGAGACACCAAAATAGATGAATTACGTGGCTTGTTGATGATAATGGTCGTAATGGGGCATGTTGTTCAGTATGTTGCATGTCCGGACAATTTTGACAGTAATATTGTATTTAGACTTATTTACTCTTTTCATATGCCTTTGTTTATGTTTCTGAGTGGATATGTTGCGCAGATGGTTCATCCACAGATGAATCAAAAACAGCTTATCAAAAGAATATGCTCTCTTTTAGTACCATTTTTTGTTTGGGGGGCAATTACCGCAATTAGATCTGAGATACCATATTATGAAATAATACTACATCCAGATAGATGCCTTTGGTTTCTGTGGACTTTGGCAATAATTAATGTACTTGTATATGTAGCGCAGTTAATGGAACATAAAATGGGCGTGATGGCATACGTTTTGATGAATCTTATATTATTGGGAATTCCGCTGAAGTTGTTTGGGATAGAATATGTAAGAGTACATTTCACTTGGTATGCCTTAGGATTCGTAATGCCTCGGTATTGGAAAAAATTTGGTGGAAAGAAGTGGATAACATGGATTGGGCTTATTGGTTGGCCAATAACGGCAATGTTCTGGATGAGAAGTGAGGCTCCACTTTTTGCGAATCTGTTAACTTTTAAGGGTGTTTATGCAAAGATTTTCACAATATTCTGCACAATATATAGAGTTTATATTGTTCCGATGTTGGGAATTATTTTTATTTGGACAGTATTTTTTAAGTGGGGGTGGAAAGCATACAAAGGAAATCTGTTATGCATAATAGGAATGCATACAATTGAAACTTATGCACTTCAATATTATTGTTGGGTGTTTATTTTTGATAATCATGCATTGAACGTTATTGCATCATTCATTTGTGCGCTTTTGATTCCGTTATTGGCGGCCAAAATAATTGAGCATTCTCAGATATTGAGTTTTCTGTTAGTTGGAAAATATCCAAATAAAGAAGTGAAAAATGCTTTTGCAGAGGATAGAAAATAGATACATTGAGTGTGCTTTTTCACAACGAGGAAAAGTATGAGAGAGTAAGGCTGCTTGATTATTTTAAGACCGGTATTCCCACGGATGCCTACACAAAAGAACTTCAGGAGGAAGTGGAGGAAGCCCGGCAGGATGATGATTGGAGGGAAAACTACATGACTCTGGAAATGATGATGCAGGACAAATATGAAAAAGGCTGGGAAGAGGGAAGAACCGAAGGAAGAACCGAGGGAGAGACATCAAAGCTGATTTTATTGGTTATCCGAAAATTTCAAAAGGGAAAATCCATGGAAGAAGTTGCCGAAGACCTGGAAGAGGACATCTCCGTGATAGAGCCAATCTATGATGCGGTAAAGAAATCAGCACCTGAGTACAATGTGGAAGAAATATATCGGAAACTGAATGCGAATGGATAGAGTTTTATGTTTTTTTATCAATGCAAACGGAGATCTGATTATTCAGGAAAAACAGGTAAAAAACGGACATATGAATACCCTGCCGGTTGTTTACCGGCAGGGCCGAAGAAGCGTTTATCTGTAGAGGTCTTCCAAGGTTCCCAGAAAATCCGGAAAATCGGCTCTGCCCATTTGTAACTATTCATAAATCTTATATCAGTTTTTAGCGTTTACACAAAACTTGAAACGGTCTCAGTTCTTTGTTTATCGCATCCACAGCATCCAGTACCCCGGCTATATCTTTATAGTAGCCGTCCGTGAAATATTTTATTGTGATCTCTTGTCCCTTCCGAAGCTGGCTGATCTTTTGGTTCAGAGCTTCCTTACCTTCTTCAGATAGTTCGATTCTATTTCCTTTGAGGTGATCCCTGCCCTCAGAAGCAATGAGATGAATGTTCTGAATGCACCAAAAAGGTCGTGGATCCTGTCTGCTTTCAGCTCGAAGCGGTGGCTGAACTGTACGCCATCGGCAAGGCTGGAGCAGAACTTTCCAAATGAATCCTCGGTGTCCCCATGATGGGCTGTGGCTCGCATCCAATATGTTTCCGAATTTGGAAAACATTGTACGGAATAAAATAAAAGTTTCCGAAATGGGAAAGTAATTTGATATTTGCGTATAATATGCTATACTGAGAAAAAGGAGGAATGCAGATATGGTTGAACGAAAAGAATATCTTGACCAGCTTTGGGCATGGAAAGACGAGCAGCAGATCAAAGTCGTGACCGGAATCCGTCGCTGTGGAAAATCTGTACTTCTGGAACAGTATCAGCAGAGACTCTTAGCGAATGGAGTCACACCGGAACAGATTATCTCTATCAATTTTGAAAATCTGGATTACGAACCTTTAAAAGATTATATGAAGCTGTACAACTACCTCAAAGAACGTCTGTGTGCTGATAAGATGACGTACATCTTTTTGGATGAGGTTCAGGAAGTTCCATCATTCGAGAAAGTGGTTGACAGTCTTTATATCAGAGACCATGTGGATGTTTATATCACAGGCTCCAATGCATATATGCTGTCAAGTGAGCTTGCAACGCTTTTGGCAGGGAGGTACACAGAGATTAAGATGCTGCCGCTTTCTTTCCGTGAGTATATGGCGGTGACAGGTATGGCAAAAGAGGAAGCTTTTGCGGAGTTTATGAAAACTGGTGGAATTCCGTATGTGGCAGTAATGAACCGCACGGATGAAAAAATAGATCAGTATTTGGAGGGAATCTACAATACCGTTATTGTAAAAGATATGGAGCAGCGTCAGGCAAGAAGGAAAAAAGAGGGCGGAAAACGAAAAATTACAGACATTGCGTTACTAAAGACAATTGCCAGGTATCTGGCAAGCGTTATTGGCAGACCGGTGTCAATGAAAAGTATAACCGACTATCTGACCTCAGCGGGCAGAAAAGTATCTCAAAACACAGTCAGCGATTATGTTGAAGCCCTGACAGAGTCTTTCATTTTTTATCCTGTGGAGCGGTTTGACATTGTGGGAAAGCAGCTCTTAAAGGTCAACAATAAGTTTTACATGGTAGATATGGGAATCAGAAACCACATTCTTCCGAGAAAGCGATATGATCTTGGATTTACCATTGAGAACATTGTGTATCTTGAACTTTCACGAAGGGACGGCAAAGTCAACATCGGTAAATATGGTTCTACTGAGGTTGATTTTGTGACACAGAAGGAAGGCGTGATTACCTATTATCAGGTAACTGCTGATATGACGGCGGAAGAAACCTTTGAGAGAGAGATGAGACCGTTGCGGAGCATTCAGGATAATTATGAAAAGATTGTCCTGACATTGGATCGATTTTCACTCGGAAATTACGATGGTATAAAAGTTGTGAATGTCATCGACTGGCTTTTGGGATGAGGAATCTGCATATGAGTGATGTGGAAATTAGCCCTAAAATCTTGCAAAAGGTGTGACCGTGGAGTAACGCAAAATAAAATATTTGATTTGTCTATTGTAAATTGACTGCTTGTATGGTATTCTAAATACAAGCAGTCGTTTCTTTGTACATAAATCTATTAAATTCTATTTATTCTTTAATTTCAAACTTCGCTGCTTAAATCACAAAACAATTGAATAGCAGGGAGGTTGAGATAGAGAAAACATGTTGAACAGATGCGGATTTTTATTATGAATAAATGCGCATACATGTTTGACAGTTTCTTCATACGGTCTCCCTGAAAGGAGGAACGTATGACAAGAAAGACACAAAGCATGCAGAGGCGGAAGCTTTTTTGGGAAAGGCTCCCGCTTAGATATTTATGCCAAAGACGAGGACGGCAATGTTTACGATATTGAAATGCAGACCACTATGCAGAAAGTACTGCCGTTACGGAGCCGCTATTTTTTTGTAAACATAGGAGGAAAGCGTGATGGGCTTTCGGAAGCCTTAACAAAACTGCTCGATTATTTTAAGACGGGCACCCCGATGGATGCCTACACGCAGGGCTTACAGGAAGAGGTGGAGGAAGCCCGCTATGACGACGAATGGAGGACGAACTATATGACATTCGAAATGATGATGGAGGAAAGAGAGGCCATTGGACGCGAGGAAGGCCGGGCGGAGGGACGTGCGGAGGGACGTGCGGAAGGTGAAGCCATCGGAGAACTCAAAAGTATAATTTCTCTTGTCATCAGAAAGATGCAGAGAGGCAAGTTCCTGGAAGAAACTGCAGATGAGCTGGAAGAAGATGTTGCGGTAATAGCTCCCATCTACGAAGCAGTAAAGGAAGCTGCCCCGGAGTATGATGTGGAGGAGATTTACCGGAAAGTCCGGAGCAAAGAGGGGCAGATGATACCGAAAGAGAGACAGCTATGAACAATACATATTCTTTATTCTTACGTCAGTCCTATCTGGATGCGTGGGAAGATTATAAACGAACCATGAACCGTACGGACTTTCCTGTATGGGACTATGTGATTTTGACAGCATCCAATGAGGCACAGGCGGAAAGCTACCGCAGACAGATTGCACTTCGCGTGAGCAAAGGGCTTTTAACGGACAGGAGCCATTATGCGGTATTGCCGGACCCGGACGGTCTTCGTGTGGGCAGCGGCGGTGCGACCTTAAATGTCCTGCGGTATATCAGGCAGCAGAGCGATACGTTTGAAGGAAAACGGATTTTATGCATACATTCGGGAGGCGACAGCAAACGTGTGCCCCAGTACAGCGCGTTGGGAAAATTGTTTTCTCCTGTGCCGCGGGAGCTTCCCAATGGTAAACGTTCTACACTCTTTGATGAATTTATGATTGGCATGAGCGGTGTCCCGGCAAGGATGAAGGACGGTATGCTGGTGCTGTCCGGGGATGTGCTGCTTTTGTTCAATCCATTGCAGATTGATGCACCGGCTTCCGGAGCGGCCGCCATTTCTTTTAAGGAGGACGTGGAAACCGGAAAAGACCATGGTGTATTTCACATGGACGCAGAAGGGAATGTAGGTGAATTTCTGCACAAGCAGACGGTAGAAACCCTGCAAAATCACGGAGCGGTAAATGAACGCGGGAAAGTAGATATTGATACCGGAGCGGTACTTTTCAGTGCGGATATGCTGCGGGATTTGTATGGGCTGGTGGATACGGATGAGAAGTTTTCCGTGTATGTGAATGAGAAAGCAAGACTTTCCTTTTACGGTGACTTTTTGTATCCTCTGGCAAGTCATGCTACCCTGGAGCAGTTTTACCGGGAAAAACCGGAGGGCAGTTTTACACAGGAACTCCATGACTGCAGAACAGTACTCTGGCAGGTATTGCATAAATACGGTATGCGTCTGCTACGTCTTTCTCCGGCGGCGTTCATACACTTCGGTACTACGCAGGAGCTGCGGGAGCTTATGACAAAGGAAGTGGAGCAATTTTCCTTTCTGGACTGGAAAAAATGTGTGTCCGGCAGAGAGGTTTCCGATTATGCCGTAAACAATGCAATAGTGGAAGAAACTTGCCGGATTGGAAGGAACTGCTATATAGAGGATAGTTATATCTGCGGAAAAACAGAAGTGGGCGAAGGAAGTGTGCTTTCCCATGTTACCGTCTCGGGACAGGTGATACCGGACAATGTGGTGCTGCATGGACTGAAACTGCAGGATGGCAGGTTTGTGGTGCGGATTTACGGCGTGCAGGACAATCCCAAGGAACCGGTATTTTTAGGAAAAGATATCCGCAGCTTTGAAGAAGTCTTCACCAATGCGGAGCGTTCTCTCTGGACGGCGGACATATATCCGGTCTGTGATACGATGGAAGAAGCAGTGGCGGCAGCCCTGAATGTCTATGAAATAGCGCAGGGAAGAGGCAATAAGCAGACATGGAGACAGGCAGAGAGGACAAGCCTTTGTACTTCTTTCAATCAGGCGGATACGGCAGCTGTTTTAGACTGGGAAAGACATCTGCGCCAGACTGTTAAAGTGGAAAAATTAGTAGAAATTATTCAAAAGGGCGGCACGGTGGAAGAAGCGGAAGCGGTTTTCAGGGATGCGGTTCTCAGTGATTATCAGCTTAATCTGTTAGAAGAAAAGGCAGCGGGTTCCACGGATGCCGTAAGAACCAGACTTTATTTTTTTCTGGGAAAAATATGGCAGAAAAATAAGCAGGCACCGGTTTCCATGGCGGAAAATTATACGCAGAGAGCTTTTGCGGAAATTCAGAAAACCGTACTTTCCGGTGTGGCAACCTGGCGGCAGGGAGTGCATGCGTCTGCACTTCCCGTTCCTGCAGAGAAGGAAGTAACGGTGTACCTTCCGCTTCGCGTGAATTTCGGAGGTGGCTGGAGTGATACACCGCCGTACTGTAACGAGCATGGAGGTACGGTCTTAAATGCGGCGGTTCTGTTAAATGGCGAGTATCCGGTAGAGGTCTGCGTTCGGCAGCTTAAGGAGCCGAAGGTAATACTGGAAAGTGCGGATATGGGGGCTTACGGAGAATTTACGGATATAGCCGCTCTGCAGGACTGCCACAATCCGTTTGATGCATTTGCCCTGCATAAAGCGGCGCTGATCGCCTGCGGTGTTATTCCAGCAGAAGGGGGCAGCTTAAACAGCATTACAGACAGGATAGGAGGATTGTATCTTTCTACCCAGATGCACAATGTACCCAAGGGAAGCGGGCTTGGCACCAGCAGTATATTAGCAGGTGCCTGTGTAAAGGCTTTGTTTAAGTATTTTGGGATTCCCTGCACGGAACCGGATTTGTATAACCATGCCATGTGCATGGAGCAGATTATGTCTACCGGCGGTGGGTGGCAGGACCAGGTAGGCGGCATGACGGAAGGCATTAAATACATTACCTCAGCACCCGGAAACAGACAGATTTTGTCCGTACGCCACATTTCGGTTCCTGAGCCGGCACTACGGGAATTGCAGGAAAGATTTGCACTTATCTATACGGGACAGAGAAGGCTTGCCAGAAATCTTCTGCGTGATGTTGTGGGCAGGTATCTTGGAAACAATCCCGACAGTCTGTATGCACTGGAAGAAATTCAGCGTATGGCGGCCATGATGGTATTTGAGCTGGAGAGGGGAAATATTGACGGCTTTGCGGAGCTCTTAAATAAGCATTGGGAGCTGTCCAAGATGATTGATGCAGGCAGTACCAATACCTGTATTGACCAGATTTTTGCAGCTATTGAGGATTTGCTGGACGGTAAAATGATATGCGGTGCCGGAGGCGGCGGTTTTCTGCAGGTCATTCTGAAAAAGAATGTAACAAAGGAAATGCTACGGGAACGTCTGCATGAGACATTTGAAGATTGCGGCGTGGACGTATGGGATTGTACACTGGTTTAATTTTGCCAGAATGGAAAAGATATGGTATACTAAAACCAATAAAGTACAAGATGAACTGCGTAAAGGATACCGGTATTCATGGATAATTTATTTTCCCCTTCTGCATCCGTAAAATCAGAACGAATTCTCTATACACCCACCTCATTTGCGAAGACTTCTCTATTGCATCTGCAGGAGGTGGGTACTCTGTATGCGGTAAAGCCGCATACATCATCCAGAAGCAATCTTGCCTCCTTCCTGTGCTTTGCGGTGCGGGAAGGGGAAGGAGAGCTTGTCTATGAGGAAGAACATTTCCGATTAAAAGCCGGTGACTGTGTGTTCTTAAACTGCGAAAAAGCTTACAGCCACAGCACGGGTGAACATCTCTGGGCGCTTTCCTGGTGCCATTTTTATTCCCAGCTTATGCCCGAAATATATGAAAAGTACAGGGAAAGGGGCGGCAGACCGGTATTCCGGCCGCAAAATTCCGAAAAATTTGTGAATGTTCTGCAGGAGCTTTACAATCTGGCGAAGTCAGCGGATTATATCCGGGACATGCGCATCAATGAAGAACTGAACCGGCTGCTTACCCTTTTGATGGAAGAGTCCTGGCACCCGGAAAACGGGGAAATATCCGGAAAAAAGAAAGAGATTATTGCCGTCAGGGAGTATCTGAATGAGCATTTTTCGGAAAAGATAAGTCTGGACGAGCTGGCAGCCCTTTTTTTTATCAATAAATTTTATCTGACAAAGATTTTCAAGGAAACGCAGGGAATTACCATCAGCGGTTATATCCTGGAAAAAAGGATTACCCGGGCCAAGCAGCTGCTGCGATTTTCGGACCGGACCATAGAGGAAATCGGCAGTATGGTGGGAATGCCGGAGCCGGACTATTTCAGCCGTACCTTTAAGAAGGTGGAAGGCATCAGCCCGAGAGAATATCGGAAACAATGGTAAAAACCAATATAATGCAAGTTTATGACAAAATAATGAATGTTACAGGAGATGCTCCTGGTGTAAGCTATAAACATTGACAGGCAGAGTAGATTTATAAAACTTTGGAAAGGAATAGAGAGAGATGAAAAAAGCGCTTATTACGGGCATTACGGGACAGGACGGTTCCTATCTGGCAGAGTTTTTACTGGAAAAAGGGTATGAGGTTCACGGCATTGTCCGCCGTGCGTCCATTTCCAATACCGCACGGATTGACCATTTGCTGGAGCAGCATTCCATTACGTTGCATGACGGTGATTTATCCGACTCCTCCGGGCTTATCCGCATTATCGGGGAGCTGCAGCCGGATGAAATTTACAATCTGGCGGCACAGAGCCATGTGCAGGTTTCCTTTGACGCACCGGAGTATTCCGGGGATGTGGATGCACTGGGCGTGCTCCGCGTTTTAGAGGCGGTCCGTGTCTGCGGTCTTGTGAAGAAAACCAGGGTATATCAGGCATCTACCTCCGAGCTTTACGGAAAAGTGGAAGAAGTTCCCCAGAGGGAAACCACACCGTTCCATCCGTACAGTCCCTATGCGGTTGCCAAGCAGTACGGTTTCTGGATGGTGAAGGAATACCGGGAGGCATACGGAATGTTTGCGGTAAACGGCATTTTATTTAATCATGAGTCCGAACGCCGCGGAGAAAATTTTGTTACCAGAAAAATCACACTGGCAGCAGGGCGGATTGCCGAAGGTCTGCAGGATCATCTGGAGCTGGGAAATATGGATTCTTTACGTGACTGGGGTTACGCAAAGGACTATGTGGAATGTATGTGGCTGATTATGCAGCAGGATAAGCCGGATGATTTTGTAATTGCGACTGGTGTGCAGCATACGGTCCGTGATTTTACGGAAAAAGCTTTTGCGGCAAACGGCATTACCATCCGTTGGGAGGGCACCGGGCTTGAAGAAAAGGGTTACGATGCCGCTACCGGCAAGATGCTCGTATGTGTAAATCCGGCATGGTTCCGGCCCACCGATGTGGATAACCTCTGGGGCGACCCGACCAAGGCAAAAACAGTTCTGGGATGGAATCCCCAGAAGACCGGCTACGAGGAACTGGTGAAGATTATGGCGGAGCATGACAGAAAACTTGCAAAAAGAGAAAAGGTTCTGCGTGACAGTGAAAGGTGCGATTAGTGAAATGATGGATAAAAATGCAAAAATATATGTGGCGGGCCACAGAGGAATGGTTGGTTCCGCTATTGTAAGAGAGCTGGAAAGACAGGGTTACACCAACATTGTGACCCGGACTCATAAGGAGTTAAACCTTTGCAGACAGGATGATGTAGAAAAGTTTTTCGCACAGGAAAAGCCGGAATATGTTTTCCTGGCAGCAGCCAAGGTGGGCGGTATCGTGGCAAACGAAGAGGCACTGGCGGACTTTATGTATGACAATATGACACTGGAAATGAACGTCATTCATTCTGCATGGCAGAACGGCTGCAAAAAACTGGAATTCTTAGGCTCCTCCTGTATTTATCCCCGCATGGCGCCGCAGCCTATGAAGGAAGACTGCCTGCTCACCGGTGAACTGGAAAAAACAAATGAAGCATATGCGCTGGCGAAAATCAGCGGTCTGAAATACTGTGAATTTCTGAACAGACAGTACGGTACGGATTATATCAGTGTCATGCCGACCAACCTTTACGGTCCCAATGACAACTATCATCCCACGCACAGTCATGTACTGCCGGCGCTGATTCGCCGTTTCCACGAAGCAAAGGTAAACGGAGTAACGGAAGTGACCTGCTGGGGAGACGGTTCTCCGCTGCGCGAATTTTTATACGTGGATGATCTGGCAAACCTGTGCGTATTTTTAATGAACCATTATTCCGGCAATGAAACCGTAAATGCGGGAACCGGCAAGGAGCTCACCATTAAGGAACTGACGGAAATGGTAGCGGAGGTCATCGGCTATACGGGCAAAATTAAGTGGGATACCACAAGACCGAACGGCACACCCCGCAAGCTTCTGGATGTTTCCAAGGCAGCCGATTTAGGCTGGACATACAAAACAGAGTTAAAGGATGGTATTCGCCTGGCATATGAGGATTTCTTAAACAATCCCATGCGTGCGGAAAGGTAAGGCAGTATGAATATTATTTTATTGTCGGGCGGTTCCGGTCAGCGTCTCTGGCCGTTGTCCAATGATATCCGTTCCAAACAGTTTATTAAAATTTTCCACAACCCTTCGGGGGAAGCGGAATCCATGGTGCAGCGGGTATACCGCCAGATAAAGGAGGTGGACAGGGAGGCAACGGTCACTATTGCAACCTCCAAGATGCAGGTTTCCTCCATTCACAACCAGCTGGGACCGGATGTGGGAATCAGTGTGGAGCCCTGCAGAAAGGATACCTTTCCGGCGATTGCCCTGGCGGCGGCTTATTTAAGGGATGAAAAGGGGGTGCCGGAAGAAGAAGCAGTGGTTATCTGCCCGGTTGACCCTTATGTGGAAAACGACTATTTTCTTGCTATAGAAAAGCTGGCTTCTCTTGCGGCGGACAGCAGCGCCAACCTGCTTTTAATGGGCATGGAACCCACCTATCCCAGTGAAAAATACGGTTATATTATTCCGGAGTCCAAGGATGCGGTGAGCGGGGTTTCCATGTTTAAGGAAAAACCGGACAAGGAAACGGCAGCCGCATATATTGCAAAAGGGGCTCTCTGGAATGGGGGTGTATTTGCCCTGCGTCTGGGATATGTTTTAAAACGCGCACATGAACTGATTGACTTTACGGACTATCAGGATTTATATAATAAGTATGACTCTTTGCAGAAGATCAGCTTTGACTATGCGGTAGTGGAGCATGAACCTGCCATTGAGGTGATGCGTTTTGCGGGAACCTGGAAGGATCTGGGTACCTGGAATACCCTGACGGAAGCCATGGACACGCAGGCGGTTGGAGAGGCTCTGTTTAATGAGAAATGCAGAAATGTGCATGTAGTGAATGAACTGAATGTGCCCATTCTTTGTATGGGACTTGAAGATGTGGTGGTTTCGGCAAGCCCTGACGGCATTTTAGTTTCCGACAAGGAACAGTCGAGCTACATCAAACCATTTGTGGACAGTCTGGACCACAGGGTTATGTTTGCAGAAAAATCCTGGGGCAGCTTCCGGGTGCTGGATGTGGGGAAGGAAAGCCTGACCATTAAAGTAACCTTAAATCCGGGACATAGCATGAATTATCACAGCCATGACCATAGGGATGAGGTGTGGACAGTCATTCAGGGTACCGGTCGTGCAATCATCGGTATTAAGGAGCAGGTAGTCGGTGTAGGTGATGTGATTACCATGCCCGCCGGCAGCAGGCATACCATCATTGCGGAAACGGAGCTGCAGCTTATCGAGGTACAGATCGGTAAGGACATCAGTGTCCATGACAAGCACAAGCATGAGCTGGAGAGAATCTGAGTTTCAATCATTTGCATCATAGAACGGTTAAAGACGATAGCTGTGATTTTGAGCTGTCAGATAAATTAAGGACAGCAGTGATTTTGAACTGTCTGATAAATTAAGGATAGCAGTATGACAAAAATGTTCCCATTTATCGTCAAGGATATGAAAAATGTGTTAATCTATCTGCCGCAGGCACTTTGTGCGTGCGGCATTTATGCTGTCTGTTATGGACTGGTGACTCTGATCACAGGTATGCTTGCAAGAAGATTACAGAAAAATGGGCAGCAGCCGACTGAGGAAAACGGCGGTCTGCCGGAAAATGAGCAGCAGCCGATTGGGGAAAACGGCGGTCTGCCGGAGAGAGCGGCATTGTCAGAACGGCTGAATCTGTGGTTAAAAAATGCCGGACATTTTCTTGGAAGCAATCTGTTTGTTATTTATCTGTGGATGCTTGTCATGATTGTGTTTTTCTGCAGAGAACCGGGCTCCCGTATGGGGACCGATTTTCGGTTTATGGGAACATGGGGAACAACCATGCAGGATCACGCCTGGGTCATTGAAAACATCTTTTTATTCTTGCCCTTTGGTTTTTTATTCCCGGTCTTGCTTCCGAAAAAGAAAACCGCATGGACGATACCGGTCGGATTTTTATGCAGTGTGGCTATAGAGTATTGCCAGCTCCGCACGGGACGGGGATTTTGTCAGCTGGATGATGTTATCATGAATACACTGGGAGCGGGTATCGGCTTTCTGTGCTGGAAAATCGCGAGCTCGGTGTATCGGTACCTTAAAAGCACTTAGAAATTTATATCAGTGAATTCGTGTCCCCAAAAAAGCTTTAGAAAATTTTAACAACATAATTGATGCAAAAAACAGCAAAAATGGTATAATGGTTTAATAAATAGCGTCTTGTACATATAATATGTAATATGCATAATGCAAGAAATAGATGTTGAGTATAATGTATAGGGGGAGAATTCATGACAGCTTTTAGTTGGACAGTAGGGATTATCCTGTTTGTGCTGTTTAATTTTTTACTATATTGTTGTGTCAGGGCCAGTGCTGTTTCCAATAAGGTTGTGGAGCAACTCAAGGAAAATCAAAAGCAGATGGACACGGATGCGGAAAATCAGGATGAACAGACGAAAGAGGCCGGGTTTCAAAATCGGAATGATAATAAGTAATCGTTAAAAATGCATATTTTTTACAGGACAGGGCATAACAAGCAGGTGAAGAACTTTCTTGTTATGCCCTGTTTGTGTGTTTATTCTTTATCGTGAAGCAAAGGCAGGGATTTTGGAGGATGAGTTATGGCGGGAACAGTCTGCTATCTTAAATTAAACCGTAATGTGGAGGTTATGGAGGACTCGGTATTCCTAAAGGATGTGGGGAGTGTTTATTGTGCGGACAAACTGGTGACGGCGAAAGTAAAAAGCATGAAACTACATCATTTTGAAAAGGGACAGGGCAGCCGGTGTGTTATCAGTGTGCTGAAGATTACCGAAATGATTGAGGAGCTTTGTCCGCAGGTGACGGTGCAGAGTGTGGGAGAAACCGATGTTGTGGCGGAATGGGTGCAGGTTTCCGGACACAAAAAGGCAAAGGAGTTTTGGAAAATTCTGCTGGTTTCCGTCATCAGTTTTTTCGGCACCGCATTCACCATCATGGCGTACCACAATGACATCGGCATTGTGAATGTGTTTTCCCAAATTCACCGTATTGTAATGGGAACGGAACCGACGGGCATTTCGGTACTGGAGGTTTCCTATTCGATAGGGCTGTCCTTAGGAATTATCGTATTCTTTAACCATGTGGGGAAAAGGCGTATTACCACGGACCCCACGCCCATTGAGGTGGAAATGCGCAAATACGAAGCCGATGTAAATACCACTTTAGTGGACACGGCGGACAGGGAGGGCAGAACCATCGATGTGGGGTAGCATATTTTTAGCAGTGTTCGGAACAAGCTTTGGGCTTTTGGCGGCAGCGGGTGTTTTTACTGTTCTTGTTGCCGTGGGAATTGTCCCGCGGTTTGCCGGAAAAACGCATACGGCAGGGCATGTGCTCCTCTATGAGGATATGGTAATCTGGGGAACCGTGGTGGGCTGTATTGTCAGTATTTTTGAACGGTATTTTCATATCGGTACCCGGCTGTTCCGAATGGGGGTGCCGTTTTCCGTAGTGCAGGTGGGCGGTAATTTCGTGACGGGTATAATTGGATTATTTTCCGGCATGTTTATCGGCTGTCTGGCACTTGCCATTGCGGAAATGCTGGACAGCATACCCATTTTTACCAGACGGATTGGCTTCCGGCATGGTCTTGGCATTGCTATCTGTGCCATGGCAGCGGGAAAACTGGCAGGATCGTTGATGTATTTTTACTTGCGTTTACATGAAGTGGCGAAATAAGGAGGTATTTTTATGGACGAACAGGTTACCAGACAAACGATTGAAGAAAAAAAACAGAATTACGAGGAATACGTAAAGGGCATGACGCCGACACACAATCTTTTTGCACAGATAGGAAAAGCGTTCCTCACCGGCGGTATTATCTGCCTGATCGGACAGTGCATTCTGAATTATTGTACGAATGTAATGGGAATGGAAAAGGAGGCGGCTGCCACAATCTGTACATTGCTTCTGATTTTATGCAGTGTTATCCTGACCGGGTTTAACATTTATCCTTCTATTGTAAAGTGGGGCGGCGCCGGTGCTCTGGTGCCCATTACCGGTTTTGCCAATTCTGTGGCGGCGCCTGCCATTGAGTTCAAAAAGGAAGGCTGGGTCTTTGGTGTAGGCTGCAAGATTTTCTCCATTGCAGGACCGGTTATTCTATACGGCATCTTTACAAGCTGGTTGCTGGGTCTGGGCTACTGGGTTCTCAAAATAACCGGCGTGATTGGGTAAACAGTGAGTATGACAGAAAAATGGCCGTAGCTTTTTTGTGATCTGAGATTTGTTGTATGGTTGTTGTATGGTTTGTGAAATGGAAAGAAGCAAATTTTGTATTTTCAAATATTTGCACTATAGTTTTACAAAATAAAAGAAGCAAATTTTGAAAAACTATGGAAATGCATCAAGTAGAATGGAGCATTTTTCAATGTAAAAAAGAAATGCTTTAAAAACATTGGATATGGAGACAGCAAAATAGCAGAAAGTCTCAAAATGCTTTAAATGCGCCCAATAATAGAGCAGCAAACAGGGACAAAAATCATATTTGCTTTAAAGTAAGTAAAAGAAAAGGAAGCAAACTATAAAAATAAGAGAGTTTGCTTCCTTTTGAGTATTGTTTATAAGAAATAGAAATGAATCAGGTTATCAAGATAATCCAAATCAAGTGGATGGTCTTTGGTTTCACAGGTTATGATAAGCTGCTGTGTGGGAATGATACCGTTTCTTATAAAACGCTGCAGTTTATTGGCACTATCTTTCAGATAAGATTCTTTATCCAACAATCCCAAATGTTCCCAGTAGTAAATGAGACCTGTTTTGGGATGCATGATAGTGAAATCGGGATAGTGGGAGATGCCGTCCAAGGTTAAAAGACATTCGTACCGAAAGGGAATTTGATATTGGACTAAAAGGGAGACAATAAGGGATTCTGATTTTGAACGTACATAGATACCTGCTGTGGTTTTGTAAATAAGATTCTCGGGAAAATAGGGATTACTGTCAAAAGGGGCTTGCATCCATTCCTTTGCTTCCTTTGAAACGGACAAAAGTTGTGGAGATAGAAGAGAATGAAGGGGAGAGTCAGGCAGTAACATTTTACTAGCGGAGGAATGCGGCGTTTGCATAAAATGGATATAAGGTCGCAAGGCTTTTTCTTCTGCTAAAAGTTCTTTTTGCAAAGCAGTTAAATATTTCTTTAATGCTAACTGTTGAATCAGAAATTCATTTTTGGAAGAAAGATAGGTTCTTTTGTGATTTTGCGAAAGATAGTACTTGGATTGTCCATTTACAGACCAGCAGTTCAGTTGACCAGGCGGTAAATGGGATAACTGTTTCTCGATTTCGGTTAATTTTGCCGATATAAATTCATAATGGTTTTTGAGTCTTTGAAATATCATAGAATTTCCTCCTGAAAATAAATGATAAAATAGATGTGAATGTAATAAGATAAGACTTATTTATTATACTTGGAAATAGAGAAATCCGCAATCAAATTAAAAGAAAATTTATTGAAGATTGTATACATTTCCGGAGGGATTGCGGTTTTATTCCTGTTATTGTATGATAAATGCGAGGAGTTTGGAAAATGGACGAAAGAATAAAAATTGATGACAGATTAGCTTCTTTTTATGATAAATTGTATGCGGACGATTCCACGGTGGAAGCATGTAAGGGCAGGGTGGCAGAAGCCCTCGCGGAGATGGCGGACAGCTTGCGGCTCGGAAGAATGGAGCTGACGCTGGATTCACCGGTGTCTGCATTAAGACCTTCGGGCGCATATCAAACGAGCGTTCTTTATGACAGAAAAGACGGCACTGTCTGCGAAGAATGCTTTTTACGGGTGTACCCGGTTTCGGACGGAGGACAGGTGCGGTGCAAGTGGTATCCGTACGGCGAGGCGCCTTTTTCGGAAGAAGAACAGAAAGTACTGCATATGATTTCCAAGGAAATATTCCAACAGTTCAGCCGTGCTATCTTGCAGAATTTACTGGCACATGTGATGCAGACGGATATGGCAACCGGCGTAGCCAATCAGGCGGCGTTTATGGGGTATGCGGCAAAATTGTTTGCACAGAGAAAACTGGATGGATATGCCATTCTTTTCTTTAATATTCATAATTTTAAATATGTAAATAAGGTGTTTCCCTATGACGAAGGCGATAAGGTGTTGAAAAAATATGCCTGTGAGGTAAATAGCTATTGTCAGGAAGAGGAAAAGCTTGCCCGCCTTGGGGGCGATAATTTCGTGATGCTGGTAAAAATGGAACGCCTGCCGGAAATGCTTGAAAAGCTGCAGAATGTAAGGCTGTTCCATGAAACACCCCGCAAATCCAAGAATTTTGTATTTGGGGCAACCATCGGTTACAGTGAATTAAACGGTATTACCAGACCGCAGGATGTGATGGCAAGAGCCAGCATTGCTTATCAGGCAGCCCGGCTAAAGGGTACGGGTGTTGCCGTGAAATTTTCCGACGACATCCAGAAAATCATGATGCAGAACCAGAGCATTATTGCAAACTTCATGGCGGCGCTGGAAGAAAGAGAATTTCAGGTGTATTACCAGCCTAAGGTCAACATTAAAAATCAGACAATCTGCGGTGCGGAGGCCCTGGTCAGATGGCAGAGGGACGGAAAACTGATATCTCCCATGCAGTTTATACCTCAGCTGGAAAGGGAAGGCAGTATTATCAAACTGGATTATTATATGCTGGAAGAGGTCTGTCGTTTCCTAAGAAAATGGATGGACGAAGGACATGCTCCCATCTGTATTTCCGTCAACTTTTCCAGAAAGCATCTGGATGAGGACGATATGGTGGAGCATATTGTTTCGATTTTGGACGAGCATGATATTGCACACCGGTACATAGAAATTGAACTGACGGAGAGTGAGGATTTCCAGAATTACGAAATTATGACGAACATCGTCAACGAGCTTTCCGAAGCGGGAATCGGTACTTCCATGGACGACTTCGGAACCGGCTTCTCTTCCCTTAACATGATAAAGAAGCTGGATTTGAAGGTGATAAAAATTGACAAGTCCTTTATCCCACTGGAAATGGATTATCCCGGCAAAGATAAGGATATGATTATGTTCTGCAACATTGTGACCCTTCTGCGTGAGCTGGGCAAAAAGACCATCGCGGAGGGCGTGGAAACACAGCAGCAGCTTGGGTATCTGGAAAATGCAGGCTGCGATATCGTACAGGGATATGTATTTGACAAGCCGCTTTGTGAAGCGGATTTCCGGATGAGACTGGAAAACGGCTACGGGAGCTGTTGAGAACAGAAAGACTGGAAAACGGCTACGGGAGCTGCTGAAAACAGAAAGACAACAATATAAAAACAGGGACTGTCTTTAGCGGTCCCTGTTTTTAAAAGAGGAATGAAGAAAATTAAAACAAAATCTATATAAAACGCAATTTATAAAAGCTCAGAGGGCTTTGTGATTGCGTGTTCGGACCAGGAATCGGTTTCGGCTGCACCGGAAGGACCTGCGGAAGCTTCGTAGGACTCGACAGTAATGGTGTAGCTGCCGGTTCCTTTTTCGTAAACAGTGCCGTCCGCACCGACGATGGAAACGGTTTTACCCTTTTCGTCTACGATGGTTCCCGCATTGTAAAGGGAAGTAATGGTGCTGTCTCCGGTTACCGTCCAGGTGGAATCCGCGCTTATGTATACGTTGCAGTAGCCCGTACCTCCGTCACCGGCATAGGTTTCATCCTGGACAAAGGCGCCCTTCAGGGTGCTGCCGTTTGTCATGTAGAAATCCAGTTCGCTGATGCTGTCCCAGACAACTTTTCCCTGCATATCCTGACTGTCAGCGGTGAAACGGCACTGGGCGCCGTTGGAACCGGAGGTTCCCCATCCGCGTTCGTTATTGTTGCCGGTGCACATCAGGAAAAATTCACTGTCGGAAGGATAGGTGATATCCACGTTGGAAAGTAAAATATCGGACTCCGTATTGGTGGTGTAAATAAGCCCGCCGTTTTTCGCAGTAATGGAACCGCCGACTACCTGCAGGGAGCTGGAGCCGATTTCGGAGTCACCGGACATGCTCTGGTAAACAATTATGTTCCAGGTGGTATCGTTCTGGCTTAAATCCTTCATGTTGCCGGTGATATTGCAGTCAAACAGGCTTAAGGAGTTAAGACCTTCGATGCAGACGGATTCGGAACCGTTGGCGGTAAGGGTGGCATTGTGAACGGCAATATCGGCTGTGCAGTAAACGGCAGGAGAGCCTTCGCCGTTGCTTACATAAGTGCCGTCGTCCACTACCATGGTGCCGCCGCCCCGGTCGCTGCGGATGGCTGCGGAAGACTCACCGCTTGTTTCCACATCCAGATCCCAGGCATATAAGGTACCGCCTCCGGCTGCATGGATACCGCCGGAGGTATTCTGCAGGGTTTTAATGGCGGAGTCCGCTATGTAAACCACACTGTTTCCGTAGGAGAAAATGCCGGCACCGCCGGAAGCATCGGTGGAAATGTCCGCATTTTTGATGTATGCCGTGCCCTCGGTGGCAAGTACGGCAGCACCTACGCCGTAAAAGCTGGAATTGTCACCACCGGTACTGTCGGAGGAGGTACGGGAAACGGTGCTGTCGGTAAGGACTGCCGTTGCCTGACCGGAAATGCGGACTGCATTTTCATCGGTTCCGGTGGAAGTATAGGTCTTGCCGGATTCGGAGGTATCTTCTGAAATATCCTTTACAGCATCGTAATTGTCAATTCCATCAAAATTGCTGCCGCCGGGACCACCTGCACCGGGTCCCATATCACCGCCGGAGCCGCCGTCTCCGGGACCTTTCCCGTCAGCGGGAGGTTCTCCGTCCGGCCTTTCGGGAGCATCCCCGGGTTCCCCGTCCTGTCTTTCAGCTGCAGTCTGCTCGGTTGTTGTGGTAGTATCTTTATCATCCGTACTGGTTTTGCCGCAGCCGCTTAAAGAAGAAGCAGCCAGTATAAGAGAAAGGGTCATGGCAAAAAGCTTGTAATTTTTTTTCTTCATAACGATTACCTCCTTCAGGAAAGGGCTATTGTGTTTTTGTTATTTTCTATTTTACAAATCTTTGTGATGAAAAAATGGAGAAAATGTGTGCAAAATGTGAAATCAGTGGAAAAATTATTGTTTTCGTGGTAAGGTAAAAATCAGTAGAAAATATTTGATTGGTAAACAAGTAGAAAAGTATCTGTTTTCAAACTATGAAATCATGGAAAGAATAAAATGAAGAACGAGAAAAAGAAATTACTTATTTATATAGCGGGCGGCTGCGGAGCGCTGGCGCTGGGACTGGGAATTGTGGCGTACCGGCATCCGCATGTGGCAGCAGCCAACGGCGCAGTGGTATCGGCAGCCGGAAAGGACATGGAGCCGGTAGCAGACAGCACGGCAACGGAGACAACAGTCTCCGGCAACGACACTGCCACAATTTCCGGCAACGATGCAGCCACAGTCTCCGGCAACGACACTGCCACAGTTTCCGGCAACGATGCGGCCACAGTCTCCGGCAATGATGCAGTGATGGGCGCGGCGGCATTTTCCACCCGGGCTCTGGAGGAGGGCATGACGCTTAATGACCTCCCGGCGCTGACCATTGCGTCCGGTGTTTCCTTTGCCGAGGTGCAGGACCCGGAAGCCATCAGCTTTGCCGTAGCGCCGGATGAAGAAGAGTCGGAATATGCAAACCTGGCGATTGCCCAGGTTACCGATTATGTGAATGTGCGCAGCCTGCCCAGCACGGACGGCGAGATTGTGGGAAAGATTTATAACGGTTCCGTGGCGCAGGTGCTGGCAACGGCAGGGGACAATGACGACTGGTTCCAGATTATTTCCGGCGATGTGGAGGGCTTTATCAAAGCGGAATATTTCTTATACGGCGAAGAAGCGGAAGCGGTGATTGACCGGTATGTAACGTATTATGCAACGGTACTTGCGGATCGTCTGAACGTAAGAGAAGAGCAGTCCGCGGACAGCAGGCGGATTGGTTACATAGACAACGGCGAGAATGTCAAAGTGGTGGAAGATTGCGGAGACTGGCTGAAGGTGCAGTACACGGACAGCAAACAGGGTTATGTTTCGGCGGAATACGTTTCCGTGCATGAAGAATTTGTGTATGCCAAATCCATAGAGGAGGAACGCCGGGAAGAAGCGGAACGGCAGGCACTGGCGGCGAGAGCGCAGGAAGCGGAGCAGAGCACCCCGGAAGTGATTGGCACGATTACCTTCCCGACCAACCAGTACACATCCAATGAGGAGCTTCGTACAGCCATAGTGGACTATGCGATGCAGTATCTGGGCAATAAATATGTGCACGGCGGCAGAAGCCTGGCAGGAGGAACGGACTGTTCCGGTTTTACCTGCTATATCTATAAAGACTTTGGCTATTCCTTAAGCCGTACCCCCGGTGGGCAGTATTCCACCAATGGCAGAAGCATTGGCTACGACGAAATCCAGCCGGGCGATATTATCTGCTATGGCAAAAACAAATGTACGCACGTGGGACTTTATATCGGTGACGGACAGATTATCCATTCCGCCAATTCCAGAAAGGGCGTCATTATAAGCAACGCGGACTACGACAATATATTGGCAATTAAAAATGTAATCGATTAAAAAAGAGCCTTTGGAAATTTTCCAAGGGCTCTTTTATCATTAGCATCCGAAACAGTTACGGATAAGGTTAAGCAGATTGCAGTTATGGAAAAACTTGAAACACATACTATTTACCTCCTTTTCAGATTTTGTGCCCGGCGGTTCTGCGTTGCAGAAGATGGTATCTATGGATTAGTTTGTCCGGCGTCTGACGTGTTGCCTTGTAGTACGCCCTGCCTGAGCACAAATGAATTGTAACAATTTTGTAACAATTACGCAATGGGAGATGAATGGTAAAAATGGGGGCCGCTTCCAATCCTTTATTCCAAATCAAATGCACCGGTGTACAACTGGTAATAGGTGCCCTTTTCGGCAATCAGTTTTTCATGGCTGCCGCGTTCAATGATGCGTCCGTGGTCAAGTACCATAATCACATCGGAGTTTTGGACGGTGGAAAGTCTGTGTGCAATGACAAATACCGTACGTCCCTGCATCAGCTTATCCATACCGTTCTGTACAAGAGCTTCCGTTCGGGTATCGATGGAAGAGGTTGCTTCGTCCAGAATCATGACCGGCGGATTGGAAACAGCCGCTCTGGCAATGGAAATAAGCTGGCGCTGTCCCTGGGAAAGACCACTGCCGTCACCCTTTAAGACGGTGTTGTAGCCGTCCGGCAGCATGCGGATAAAGCTGTCGGCATTGGCAAGCTTTGCGGCAGCAATGCATTCTTCATCCGTGGCATTGGGATTGGAGTATCGTAAGTTTTCCATAATCGTGCCGGTAAAAAGGTTGACGTCCTGCAGCACCATGCCGAGGGAACGACGCAGGTCCGCTTTTTTGATTTTGTTGATGTTGATGCCGTCGTAACGGATTTTACCGTCGGCAATGTCATAAAAACGGTTAATCAGGTTGGTAATGGTGGTTTTGCCCGCACCGGTGGAGCCGACAAAGGCGACCTTTTCGCCGGGGTTCGCATACAGGGTAATGTCGTGCAGAATTTCCTTGTCGGGATTGTAACCGAAGTCCACATGGTCCAGTACGATTTCGCCCCGCAGGCGGGTGTAGGTAACGGTGCCGTCATGGTGGGGATGCTTCCATGCCCAGATGCCGGTGTAGCGGTCGGTTTCGGTAAGGGAACCGTCTTCGTTTTCCACGGCATTTACCAGGGTAACATAGCCTTCGTCGGTTTCGGGCGCTTCGTCCATGAAAGTGAAAATACGGGAAGCACCGGCAAGAGCCGTTACGATGGAGTTATACTGGTTGGAAATCTGGGAAATCGGCTGGGTAAAGTTTCTGGACAGCGTCAGGAAAGAAGCAATCATACCGACGGTCATGGTGTGGAAGCCGGTCAGCCCTAAATTGGGAACCCTGGCAATGGCAAGGTAAGCGCCAAAAACGGCAACGATAACATACTGGATGTAACCGAGGGCGTTCATAAGAGGCATCATGGCGCCGCCGTGACCGTTTGCCTTGGCGGAATTTTCTTCCCACAGTTTATTGCGGCGGATCATTTCCTCACGGGCTTTTTCTTCATGGCAGAAGACCTTGATTACCTTCTGACCGTTAATCATTTCTTCAATGTAGCCGTCCAAATCAGCCAGTGTTTTCTGCTGCGCCATAAAGTAGCGGCCGCTTTTTTTCATAATAATGCCGGCAAACTGCATAACGAGGAAAAGCACCACAAGCACCACGATTGTCAGCCAGATGCTGATGTTCAGCATGCAGACGAACACAGCGGTAATGGTAAAGGCGGAAGAAATGAGCTGCGCCATGGACTGGGCAATCATCTGCCGTAAGGCATCCGTATCGTTGGTGTAAAGACTCATGATGTCACCGTGGGTGTGGGAGTCAAAATAACGGATGGGCAGCTTCTGCATTTTTTCAAACATCTCATCACGGATGGTTTTTAAGGTGCCCTGGGCTGCGGTTACCATCTGTCTGTTATAAAGATAGGTGGATAATGCGCCCACCAGGTAAATCACCGCCATGACAGCCAGCGCTTTGATAAGTCCGGAATAATCGGGAGCTCCGGCGGAAGCTAACAGCGGCGTGATGTAATCGTCAATCAGGGACTGCAGAAACATGGAGGAGGCAGCGCCCGCCAATGCGGAAAGAAGAATGCAGACGGTAACTAAAATCAGGGTGCCCTTGTATGCCTTCAGGTAGGAAAGCAGTCTTTTTAAGGTTTTCATATCTAACTTCTGCCGGGGGCGTTTTTTGAAATCGGGTTCTTTGCCGGGCATGGTTTTTGTTTCGTTTTTTTCGTTAGGCATTTTCACTCTCTCCTTTCTGCTGGGATGCAAATACTTCGCGGTAAATGTCGCAGGTCTTTAACAGTTCGTCATGGGTGCCGACGGCGCCTACTTTTCCGTCATCCAGGACAATAATCTTATCTGCATTCTGTACGGAACTGATTCGCTGCGCAATAATAATTTTTGTGGTTTCCGGCAGATACTCCTTGAGTGCCTTCTGGATCAGGGCATCGGTGCGGGTATCCACGGCGCTGGTGGAGTCGTCCAAAATCAGCACCCTGGGTTTCTTAAGCAGTGCCCGGGCGATACAGAGACGCTGCTTCTGACCGCCGGAAACATTGGTGCCGCCCTGTTCAATATAGGTTTCGTAACCCTTCGGCATGGCATTGATAAATTCATCCGCACAGGCAAGACGGCAGGCTTCTTTTATTTCCTCGTCGGTGGCTTTTTCATCGCCCCAGCGCAGGTTTTCCGCAATGGTGCCGGAAAACAGTTCGTTTTTCTGAAGTACCATGGCAACAGCGTTGCGCAGGGTATCCAGGTCGTATTTCCGCACGTCCACACCGCCTAACGTCAGGCTGCCGGAGGTAACGTCGTAGAGTCTCGGAATGAGCTGTACCAGGGAAGACTTGGAGGAGCCGGTACCGCCGATGATACCCAGGGTTTCACCGGAAGCAATGTGCAGGTTGATGTTGCTTAACACCTTTTTATCGGCTTTGGAGGCGTAAACAAATTCTACATTGTTGTAGTTGATTTCGCCGTCAGCTACATGCATAACCGGATTTTCCGGGTTGGCGATATCTGTTTTTTCCTGCAGGATTTCCGCAATTCGTCCGGCGGAGGAGCTGGCAATGGTAATCATGGCAAATACCATGGAAAGCATCATCAGACTGGACAAAATCTGAATGGAATAAGTGATGAGTGCGGTCAGATCACCGGTGGTCAAGCCAAGAGCGGTGTTGTTTCCGCTGGCAACAATGGCCTTTGCCCCAATCCAGGAGGTTAAAATCATGCAGGTATACATACAGATCTGCATCAGGGGAGAGTTTAAGGCAAGCATCTGCTCCGCCTTGGCAAAGCCCTTGTAAATATCCTGGGAAATTTTCTTGAATTTACTGATTTCCAGGTCTTCCCGGTTGCAGGATTTTACCACGCGGATGCCGCGGAGGTCCTCCTGCACCACGTTGTTTAAGTCGTCATAGGTATGGAAAACCTTTTCAAAAACAGGATGCACCTTGCGCACAATCAGGGCAAGCAGAACGCCCAGTACCGGTACAATTGCCAGGAAAATAAGGGAAATCTGACGGTTGATGCGGAAGGAAACAATCATGGAAACAATGAGCATAACGGGCCCGCGGACCGCTAATTTGATTAACATCTGGTAAGCATTCTGTACGTTGGTCACATCCGTGGTCAGACGGGTAACGATGGATGCCGTGGAAAAACGGTCGATGTTGGAAAAAGCAAAGGTCTGCATGTTGTCGTACATATCCTGACGCAGGTTTGCGGAAAAACCGGTGGCAGCTTTCGCTGCGGTGTAGGCGGAAAACATACCGGTGGCAAGCTGTAGCAGGGCAAAAACAAGCAGCAGAATGCCGAATTTCCAGACCATGGACATATTGCTTTTTTCAATACCGTTGTCGATTAAATTGGACATGCACAGAGGAATTACAATTTCAAAAATAACCTCTATGCCGGAAAAAAAGATGGCTGCAAAAGAGCTTTTTTTGTATTCTCTTAAGCTTCCTGCTAATGTTTTTAACATGGGGTATCCTCCTCTTCGGTATTTAAGTTTTCATAAATGGTTTGTAATAAAAAAGTAAGCTCTTTCACCTGTTCTTGGGATAAGGAAGCAAACAGTTTTTCATCCTGCCTGCGGATGATTTCCTTCATTTCCTTGTCAACCCGAACGGCTTTTTCCGTAAGCACCACCACCTTGTTGCGCTTGTCCGCGGAGTCCGGGTGAAAGGTAATAAATCCGTTCTGCTCTAAACGGGACACGATGCCAACAACCGTGGGATGGGCTACGGAAAGAAATTCTTCGATTTCCTTCTGAGTGGCTTCTCCGTCGTGGTCGGATAAAAAGCAGAGGACCCGGGACTGTGTCATGGTAAGGCCGTGCGCCTTTAAATCCGCATCAGCTTTGGCATGTAACTTGTCTGTGATCAATTTAAAATAAACTCCGGTTTCCAGTTGCTGCATGGGAAACTCCTTTCTTTGCATAAACAATTTCTTTACAAAAAAAATGTAGCGTGCTACACAAATATATGTAGCACGCTACAGATTATAGTAAAGGGAATTTAAATTGTCAATGAGTTTATAAAAATTTTAGATTTGTTTATTTTGGCAGTACGAAATCACCGAAGATTTCCGTGCTCCATTCCTTCAGCTTGTCCGCTTTTAAGCTGACACCGCCGTATCCGCGGATACCGTGTGCGTCGGCAAGCTCCTGCGTATAGTCCTCTAAAAGGTAAATGTGGTCGAAACGCACGGGACCGCTCTTGTACTGGCATACCAGAGGGATGACGCCGGACTTTTCCTCATCGATGGTAACACCGCCTGCGGTTGCCTCAAAGGTCACCCATGCCATGCCCTCTAACATACTGATGGCATCCTTCTGGGTGGAAACATAGTTGCCGAGGGAGTAGTAGCAGAGGGCCTTGTTGCCGTTATCCGCTTCCACCCATTCAATGGGCTGCACCACATGGGGATGGGTTCCGATGATGATATCGGCGCCCGCCTCCGTCATCTGCCGGGCAAATTCCTTCTGATAGGAAGAAGGCGTGGTGACATATTCCGTACCCCAGTGAGGGAACACCAGAACCACATCGGCAAGTGCGTCCGCCTTTTCAATATCGGCAATCACCTGCGGATTTAAGGTGGTAAAGTCAATCACATTGGTCCGCTCATCATAAGCACAGAGCATATTCAGGTGCCCCTCTATGGAAGAAGGCAGAATCTCCGCATTGGGTCCGTAGGTATAATTGAGGATGGCAAAGGTGACGCCGTCAATGGTAAGAAGCGGAATTTCCTCGGCTTCGGATGGGTCGTCAAAAATGCCCACCATCAGCACTTCCGGGTGTGTTTTCCAGAAAGCAATGCAGGAGAGCAGACCGGCAATGCCCTGGTCGGCGGAATGGTTGGAAGCATGCAGCACCACGTTAAAGCCGGCAGCAGCGATGGCATCCCCCACCTCTGTGGGAGAGTTGAACCGGGGATAACCGGAAAAGCCCCGCTCGTTGCCGCCTAAAATGGTTTCCTGATTAATGACCTTGATATCCGCAGCCGCCAGAAAATCCGCAATGTCCGCATAGAGCATGGAATAATCATAGCTGCCGTCCGCCTGTCTGCCGGAGGCGACAATGCCCATGTGCATGAGGTTATCGCCCACTGCCATCAGCGTAATTTCTTTGGAAATAGGTTTGTCCATTTCCGGCATGACTTCCGGAAGAATGTTCTTAGCCAGAGGAGAAAAATCATTCGCAAGGTAAAGTCTGAGATTACCGGGCTGCTTTGCTGCGGCAGCCGTGTCAGCCGAACCGACATCCGTACCGACAGCAGTGTCCGATACCGGCAATGTCACTGTGTTGACATCCGTATCGCTTGTTACCACAGCACTGACAGCCGTGTCTGCCACTTGCGCATCGTCCGCCGTGATGCTGGCGGTCAGAAATAATGTAATTGGCAGAATAATGCAAATAAGTATGTTTTTTAAGGTTTTCATGGCACGATTATAACATAGATTGGAATGGATGTCTAAAGAAAACGGCTGCGGAAAGCATCAGACACAAAAATTGTTTGCCCGGGACTGCATCCTGTGCCATAATAAAAAAAGGGGGTAAGCATATGCAGATAGAATACCTGAAAATTTGTCGTTTCAAATCCATAATCTGTCTGGAAATTGAGGATATTTCCCAGGCGCTTATTTTGGTGGGACAGAACAGCACCGGCAAAACCACGGTCTTGGATGCCATCCGGGCAGTGGGCGGCGATTACCGGATTGTACCGGAGGATTTTGATGAGTCCGGCGCCAACATAGAGATTACAGTAAGGCTGTCCCTTTGTGAGGAAGACTTAAAAAGGCTGCAGAAGAGGGGAAAAGTCAGCAGTTACCGGAGATGGGATTCTTTTCTTGCCGATGTAAAGAAAAAGCTGCCTTCCTTTGACGGAAAAACGCTTACATTTACCTACATTGTAAACCGGGACGGCAGGCAACGCTTTGATGACGGCTTTAAGAAAAACAATCCGTACATCCGGGATGTTTTTCCTACCATTTATTATATTGATGCGGAGCGCAACCCGGAGCAGTTCCAGAATGACATGCTGTATCTGCAGGAGGACGCAGAGTTAAAAAGCATCCGGGAAAACAGGTGCCTTTTTAACGGAGCCAAAGCCTGTACCCACTGCTTTTCCTGTATCGGTCTTATCAATCAGAAGAAACCGGAGGAACTGACGGCACTGGAAACCTTCCGGCTTCTTAATTACAAACTGTATCAGCGGAACTTAAACACCTTTGCCGGAAAAGTCAACGAAGCCTATGCGGCGAACGGCGGACAGGACACTATTTTCTTTTCCATGAGCCACAATACGGATGCCATGCTTACCGTGACAACGGAATTCAGCAGCGGGCAGGAGGGAACAAGACGACCCATTGAACGGCTGGGAAAGGGTATGCGCAGTATTTACATGCTGTCCGTTTTGGAGGCGTATGCGGAGGATGAAAATGCGGAGGACTGCATCCTCATGATGGAAGATCCGGAAATTTTCCTGCATCCGTCCATGCAGAAGACCACCGGGGATATTCTGTACCGGCTGTCGAAAAAGCATCAGGTGATTTTTTCCACCCATTCCCCTAATCTGCTGCCGAATTTCAGCATCCGACAGATACGTCAGATGGTTTTGGACAAAGACGGCATGCCTGCCGTGCGAAAAGACACTGACATCAGCGCCATTTTGAATGACCTCGGCTATACGGCGGGGGACCTGATGAACGTGGATTTCGTGTTTATCGTAGAGGGACGGCAGGATAAGACGAGACTTCCTCTCCTATTAAAGAAGTACTATTCGGAAATTTATGACAAGGACGGCAGACTTTCCCGGACAGCTATTATCACCACCAACAGCTGTACCAACATCAAGACCTATGCCAATTTAAAATACATGAACCAGGTTTACATAAAGGATCACTTCCTTATGATAAGGGACGGCGACGGCAAAAATGCGGAAGATCTCCGCAGAGGCTTATGCAAATATTATGAGGAACAGAACGCGCGGGATGTGGACAGACTGCCCCGTGTGAAGCCCGAAAATGTACTGGTGTTAAAATATTATTCGTTTGAAAATTATTTTCTGAACCCGGAAATCATGTGCCGGATAGGCGTTTTGAAAAGTCCGGAACAGTTTTATAAAATTTTTCTTTCCAAATGGAAGGAATATCTGTATAAATTAAAAAGCGGCAGGCATCTAACCGCTGTGTTAGGCAGGGATTTTAACACAACGGAGGATGTGAAGGCTCACATGGAAGAAATCAAAATTTACATGAGAGGCCACAATCTGTTTGACATTTTTTACGGCCATTACCGTAAGGAGGAAAACGAACTTCTGACCCGCTACGTGGAGCTTGCTGACAGAGAAGAATTTGCGGACATCCTGCAGGCAATCGACCATTTTATGTATTTTGAGAGCAGGAAAAAGGAGTAAAGGGCACAGCTGTTTACAGAGGCCCGGGAGGAAAAGGAGAGCAGTATGTTACCGGAGAAATTTTTAGAGAGAATGCAGAATATGTTGGGGGAGGAATACCCGGCTTTTTTAGAGAGCCTTTCCGGCAAACGTTACCGGGCGCTGCGGCTTAATCCGCTGAAAACCAGGATACAGGAAGGAAAAGAAAAACTACCGTTTACCTTAAGTCCGGTTCCCTGGACAAAAAACGGTTTTTATTACGAAGAGAAGGAGCAGCCGGGAAAGCACCCTTACCATGAGGCGGGCTTGTACTACATTCAGGAACCGTCCGCCATGGCGCCGGTACCGTGCCTGATGGAGGAACGCGCTTCCGCGGCAGCGATACCGGAGCGGCAGGAGGAGCATGTATCCGCGGCAGCGATACCGGAACGGCAGGAGGAGCCTGCATCGCCGGAGCGCATCCTGGATTTGTGTGCGGCGCCGGGCGGCAAATCTACCCAGATTGCCGAATATATGCGGGGACGCGGCATGCTCATTACCAATGAAATCCATCCCCAGAGGGCTAAGATATTATCGGAAAATATAGAGCGCATGGGCATTTCCAATGCCATTGTCTTAAATGAAACCCCGGAAAGCCTGAGCAAAAGGTTTATCGCATTTTTTGACCGTATTTTAGTGGACGCGCCCTGCTCCGGGGAAGGAATGTTCCGCAAAAACGACAATGCCGGAGAAGAGTGGAGTGAGGAAAATGTGGCGCTCTGCGCCGAAAGACAGGACAGCATTCTGGATTGTGCGGCAACGATGTTAAAACCCGGCGGCAGACTGGTTTATTCCACCTGCACCTTTGCGCCTGCGGAGGACGAAGGCTCCGTCAGCCGCTTTCTGGAAACACACCCTGATTTTTGCCTGGAAAAAGAAGAAAGGCTGACGCCGCATAAGATCAAAGGAGAAGGGCACTTTTTAGCCGTCCTGCACCGCGAGGGCGGACAGCTTAGCAGTGCGGCAACTGCCGGAACGGAGAAGTCCCTTACCCTGAAGGATTGCAGGGAGTTTCTGGACTTTGCAAAGGAAGCCCTGACGATACCGGCAGAAGAACTGACGGAAGGAAAAATTCTTTTGCGCTTCGGAGAACAGCTGTACCTGGCACCGGCAGAGACACCGTCCTTGAGGGGGCTTAAGGTACTGCGTCCGGGACTGCATCTGGGAACGGTGAAAAAGAACCGGTTTGAGCCGTCTCACGCACTGGCATTGTTTTTGAAAAAAGAACAGGCTGTACAGGCTGTCAATCTTACCGGGGACGGGACTGCCGTCAGAAAATATTTAGAGGGACAGACGCTGACAATCGGTGCAGGATGCGACGTGGAAATGGCGCACATTATAACCCGGGGAGGGATGGCGGCAGAACAGGAGAATGTTTCCCTGCCGAAGGGCTGGTGTCTTGTCTGCGTGGACGGATACAGCTTAGGCTGGGGAAAAGCAGCCGGTGCTGTTTTGAAAAATCATTATCCGAAAGGACTGAGAAAATAAAAAAATCCGGTACCGAGAAAAGTTCCGGAACATAAAAAAGAGTTCAGAAAAACGAAGCGTTAATGCATAAATACGGAAAACGGGGTTCATACTGATTTAAAAAACCGGAAAGAGAGGAATTGACAGTATGGATAGTTTTCAGACTCCTTTTTGGGAGCTTCCCATTGCTTTTGCCATGAACGAAAGCGCACGTAACAGAATAGGTGAAATGACGGACGAGGAAAGAGAAGTGCTGCGGCAGAAAAGCAGCTTAGCCGGCAGTGAAGAGGAACTGGAAGAACTGGTGCGCATGGTTGCCGAGGGCAGGTTTGAATAAAAACGGCTCATGGAATGGATAGTGGAAACAGCTTGCAGAGCACAGGCTGATAAAAGAGGAAAGCAGGAAAGGGAATAGTATGAGTGCACAGCTTTGGCAGGGAAAACAAAGTATCCGGCTGGATGAGCCGGTTTATATTAACGGAAATGCCTCCGTAGTAGGCAAAAAAGAAGGCGAGGGTCCTCTCGGCCTTCTTTTTGATATGGTGGGAGAGGACGACATGTTCGGCTGCAACACATGGGAAGAAGCGGAAAGCAGTCTTCAAAAGGATGCTGTGAGTCTGGCACTTGGAAAGGCAGGAAAAAAGGCAGAGGAGATACGTTATGTCTTTGCGGGCGATTTGCTCGGACAATCCATTGCCACCTCCTTCGGCATTATGAATTACCGGATTCCACTGTTTGGGGTATACGGAGCCTGCTCCACCTGCGGAGAGACCCTTTCCTTAGGCGCCATGGCGGTGGCGGGGGGCTTTGCCGGACAGGTGCTCTGTGTAACCTCCAGTCATTTTGCCAGTGCGGAAAAAGAGTTCCGTTTTCCTTTGGGATACGGAAACCAGCGTCCGCTCTCCGCCACATGGACAGTAACCGGCAGCGGCGCCTTTATATTGGGAAAAGAAAGAGAAGCTGCCTGCAAAGGGAAAATTACCGGCATGACAGTGGGAAAAATCGTGGATTTCGGACTGAAGGACTCCCTGAATATGGGGGCATGCATGGCACCTGCAGCTGCAGATCTGATAGAAGCCCATTTGACGGACTTTCGTGCAAAACCGGAAGACTACGATAAGATCATCACCGGAGATTTAGGCAGTGTGGGACAGCGCGTGCTTCTGGATTTGCTTCGGGATAAGGGGTATGACATTTCTGACAGGCATATGGACTGCGGACTGGAAATTTACGATGCGGAAACCCAGGACACCCATGCGGGCGGCTCCGGCTGCGGCTGCAGCGCGGTTACCCTTTCGGCGTATATCTTAAAGCAGCTTGCGGAAAAGAACTGGAAAAAAGTGCTGTTTGTACCGACGGGTGCGCTTCTCAGCAAAGTAACGTTCCACGAAGGCCAGAGTGTGCCCGGGATTGCTCACGGAATTGTCATTGAGAGTGTATAAAAAACACATTTTTATTATTGATTTGATGGACGGAAATCTTCTTTAGCACCACAAAAATAAAGGAGGACGACATGAATAACGTACTTTTAGACAAGGGTATTATAACACCGTCCGGTGAAATCAACAAGGATAAGATAAACCTTGTCGCCGGAGCAATCACGCAGCCATGCGCCGCCTTTTTTCCGTTCTGCATGGCAAGACCCTCAACGTGGGGCGCGTCCAGACCCCGAACTTAAAAATGCTCGTTGACCGGGGCACGGCGATTACCTCATTCAAGAAAGAAAAATACTACGTCGTCCGTCTTTCTTTGGGCGCGCGGAAGCGTCAAGCGAGAGAATCCGCGCCGCTGATGAAGCGAAAACACTTAAAACGGCTTGCGAAACGTCGCAGGCCGTTTGTGTTTCCCTCATCCGCAAGAAGAAAACTGAGCAGCCGCCCTGCTTTGCAGCAAGCTGCCCTTTATGCAGGGTGCGGACTTTACGCCGGATATTGCCCGAACACTTGACAGCAAAAAGGTATCAGACCATCACGCCATTATCCCCACTATGGAGTTTGCGAAAACAGAGCTTGTGACGCTGCCGGAGAGCGAAAGGAATATCCTCACCCTTGCCGGAGCGCGTCTGCTGTTCGCCGCCGCAGAGCCGCACGTTTATGAAGCGGTTACGGCGGTTTTCTCTTGCGCCGGACAGAGCTTTACCACAAAGGGAAGAAGTGTGTGTATGAATATAAGCAGAGCTTCCGGTGCAGGATTGTGTGGTGTGGGAAGTATTACTCTAAGCGGAGAAAAAGGTAGTGTTTGATTTATTTGATA